>WLWD01005740.1_pt1 | contig 66528 bp, 24 predicted proteins | sample 6712731 | NCBI WGS metagenome assembly WLWD01 (sample SAMN12718690, study PRJNA576275) | sponge metagenome | isolation source: marine sponge | host: Mycale hentscheli | place: New Zealand: South Island, Marlborough, Capsize Point | collected 2014-11-01
CCACTGATTTATTGAGCTTATTTTGACGTTGACAACGGTCACACGAGTCAACCTAAGGAATACAAGACATCATATCAAATCTAAAACTGAATCACCCTACCCTCGAATAATATTGCCTCCCACCATTATTGTATCAGATCCTGAGTTAGGTGTACATATATACTTACATATTTTTTAACATCAGTGAAAAGACCAGGCCAGTAATATTTGCTTGATACTATGTCATTGGTTCGATGGAGTCCAAAATGACTCAAATCATGAGAGGCAGCTACAATTCTTTTTCTCTTTTCAAAGTCTTCAATAACCAATCTTGAAGTTCCTGACTTTGCTGAGAGGCAAAAAATAAGTAAAAAAATTAATACATAATACAAAATACTTAATGAATTAAATTATAACCTGCAGAAATTAAGTGCAGAGTGAATAGTGACCAGATTGCAGAGAGAGTTTCTTCTTTCAGTAATATGGTCATTATCAGCTCAAATAATTATAATAATAGCAAACATTGTTTTTTTTTTATCAGCCACCCAACATTAGACTTCTTGTAAAGTCCTTTTCAGGGGTCTCCATGGTGATACAATAAATATGATAGAAGCAGCAAGAATTGGAAGGTACATTTACAGTTTATCGTGTCCGAAGGGTGATTTTCACTACTCAGCATAGGTAGCCAGCGTCCTGGAAGCTCTAAACCTTTGTCTCTGTTAAAGTTATTGCTGTCTAGTGTGTGTGTATAGCTTTATTAATCTTTAACTCACGATTTTTACTGGCTCTATCTACCTAGTGGTTTCACCTCTATATCACAACTGCAGGGTATACTGTACACTATGATGGCTCTGTGCTGATGGGTATAGTATCCTTGACTTTAGTAAAATGTGGTCTTAGTGTCCTACTTGACTTAAATGCCGTTTTGACACACTCTCTGAATACTCTCATTCAATCCTAATATGTAAGGCATAGAAAGAATTAAACTTTCTCTTTTTCAGTATCTGTGTGATCTCTATAAGGTAACTCTTTAGAGCCTGCCCTAATGTTATCATAACCATTTGTACTTTGTGTAGGTGTTTCTATTCTTCCTTCAAATTATCACTCATATTAGTTACTCTCCTAACTCTCTGATACAAGTATCTGACAATTCCTCTCTATGATTAGGATGGTGGGACTCAATTAAAATGAAAGTATGTCTGTGTGTACAGGTTTTCTGTACTCCAATAAACAATCCAGAAAATATAGCTTACCATTTTGTTCTGATTCCATGGTGAATTTATACATAGTTTAATGTTCTAACAATTTTTTTTTACTTCCCGTCTCACTATTCAAAGGGTGTCATCTACATCTCTTCCATAATACACCGGAGCATAGTCTAATGCTACTTGCTCATAACTGTTTTCATTATACCTAAAGTAAGTTGATTTAAGTCAGACCTCTAATAATTCTGTGACACACTAGGATAAAGACATGTTCTCTCATCTAGACTTTCATCATTCTGGAGCTTATCTCTGATCACAGACACTGCCTCATCTATTGGAACATTAGTGAATGGGGAAGACACATCAAAACTCACCATCATTTCATCAGATCTCAATCACACACCATTAACTGTTTGCATGAAATTGTTGAATTATTTATGTATGATTGTGTCTTACCAAACAATGGAGATATCATTGTTGATATGAACTTTGATAAATTATAAGATGGTGATCGGAAACAATGGGTCTAAGTGGGATTCCTAACTTGTGTATACATTTATCAGGGACTCTATGTGATATCAATAAGTGCTATTTCTGTTGTTAACTTAATAAAGTGAAAAAAAATGTTGAACATTTTCTCATTGTAGTAGTAATAACCACTACAGCTGAACGAACCTTTTAAACTCTACGACTCAAGATATAGCTACCTTCAATTAACCTTACTCAACAAAATTTGAAAACTTAATGACTCTGCATTCACATTATAAAAATATGACAGGCAAGATTCTTAGAAAGAATTATTGTGATGCATACTAAAATTTAGCTATATATCACTTGTTTTTGATCACTAAAATTTGACTCGTGTTTTGTTTTAATTAATACCAACCTTACTATCACAGTGTTAAATAGGAGTTGAGTTTGCCCCCCCCCCCCCAGGTAAATTTATTTTTCTCCACCTATGTATAGAGCTTCCTTGTTCTTTAACTCTCTTAGTGAAGATGATGCTAATGATTTAAAGGGTACAGTTTGTGGTATTTTAAGAAAGTCTAGTCCTTAGTCTCCCAATTTCAATAGTTTAAAATATTTACTGTATTATAAACTTGAATTTATATAGGGAATATAATGCAGGCGTTTTTAACTTATATTAGTGTGGTTTTAGGTATGAGAAGCTTCAAAACTTATAAACTACTGCTTCCTGTTTTTTTGTGTGAAAAATAAATATTTCTAGCTGATTAAATTGACGTGTTTACCACCGGCCACTTTAGGGCCACAAAAAAAAATCTAGTTCGCGAGATATTAAATAATGTCACCTATGTGAACACTAATTAGCTGGGAGACTAAGAATTAATAAGGAAGAATACCATTCTGAGTTCACCCGGTTAATACAATCTCAGCCACTTACAGACTTGTTAAAAAGGATCCAACTAAGACTCAGGAAGCTAAAATAGGTCGTGTATTAAAGAACTTAGAAAAGGAAGGTAGAATTCCTACAATGTTGTTTAACAGGTTACCTGTTAGGTGTAGACCACATTTTATTTATGATCTTCCTAATTAACTTTGACTTAGCTCTGGATGCTCCGGAGTAAAAGTTATCATCATGTCAGGAAGCATTTGGAATTGTATTTCCAATCCAATGCATCTGTATACTGACACATTGTTAAAACACTACAGCCTTTAGTGGTTAGTTTATAGCCATTATACTAGCGTGCTCTAGGTGTTTTCATGTCTGCACTTTGATCGACTCAAAAAAGATGAAAAATTACTAGTGCAATTAATAATGATGTGTTAAAGTCTTCTGTTACCACATATTGATTGAATGGAAACTGAGGGGTGCAAAACCCTATATACAAAATCTAGCCCTAGCCCTAGCCTCCTTGGTTCCTCCACATATGATACAGACGATACCAGACTATTGGTTCAACAGAGACATTAGTTTAGAGCTTTCAGAAAGCTAGCTATCTATGCTGCCTGCAAGTCACCCTTCAGGACATATAAACAGTAAACATACCCTCCAGTTCTTGCTGTATCACCACAGAGTTCAACCTCAGTTAACCCCTGAAGAGGACTTCACAAGAAGTCGAAACGTCGGGTTAATGGTAAGTTCTCCTTAGCCATTAAATAACAGACATCAAACTTTAGCTTTAGCCTAGTTAAAGCTACTTCATCAAGAGTAGCTACACATCAGCCTAAGCTGTGCTATCTGTAGACACACCGTGATCCTTAGCACTGTTGGCTCTCATTGGAGACATGGCCACCAAGTAATGTCACTTCAAGCTATATTCAACATATCACTCAGTTTCAGATTAGTCATTTCCTTCTGAAGATGAAGAACTCAGGTCCAGATTTGTATTGATTACACACACCACTACAAAGATTCAATGGACAACTTTTCCTTTCCGATTCACTCAAGTGTCAAGTAATGCATGTCCATAATAAGTTAACTAAGGAGGCAATAACTAATAGGCCTTGCAAGAACTTTTATATAGATTTGTACCAGTGGGTTTAGGTAATCAACCACCTTCAGATTAGAAGTTATTGGTTTAAACCCCACTCTGACCTACCTCTAAGTTAGATTTTTTTTCCTTCCTTCTTCAAGGAATAAAATGGAAAAGAAAATAAAAAAAGCAAAAAAAAGTCCCCTAGAATTTTTTTTTTAATATTGTCATTATTATTATATTTACTAGTAGTAATAGTAATAGTAGTAGTAGCTTAGCAGCATTTTCTTCAATTCAGGTGTTATTAACACTACTAGCAATTAATAATGACAATATTAATGTTTAGAGAGGGCCACAAAATATGCCCTGAAAGTTTGTATTACCTCCTCCAATATAATATAAGTCGTCACCATTAATCTGGAAATACTTCGATCGCCGCCTAAGCACAGTTTTTCCACTCTTATCCAGCCCAACTGGATAGCTACCATCACGTAAGTAGGCGTATATTTCAGACAAAGCAAACCTTCCTTCGCCACCACCGCCACTCCCCTGGTTGGCCATGATATCCACGAGGGTACTTACAATTTATGAGGGGATACCTAAATTTACGGAGACATACCTATATTTCCGGAAATATGGGTATGTGGGATACCCAATTTTACGGGATACCCATATTTACGTGACACCGTTGCAGTTACGAAGTCGATTTTTTTTCCAGCGGTTAGCCTAGGGGCTTCCCCACAACATTACAACGCCGTATTTTTGATATTAGTACATTGTTTTCCATTTTTTTTAAATATTTTTATATTATTTTTTTTGTATCCTATTTAAAAGAAAAAACTCGTTGTAATGTTTTTTTAAATGTGGCCTGTATACCCCGTGTACAAAATATGAGTTCATTCTGGCCATCCAGTACTTCTGAATATCGATTATTAGGTACGAAAGCTAACTATTGATTCGTATTCATTTGATTCTTCAACTCCGCCCCCCAACTCTGAGCGCGCAATTTATTGTGGGTAAAATTCCGGGTGGTGGCGGCGGCTCTAATTAGAACTGGTAAGCAAACACAAAAGAAGAGTTACTGTGCGAGTCAGCCCCGCCGGGAAGAGTACAAGACTTCTGGAATGTACTGGAGGGTCCTAGACGATGAAGAAGCGGCGGCGTATTAATGGCGCCTAGGGCTCGTTTAGAATAGATATATCACGGCTCACAGCTGCGACTTGGAAGGAAGAATCTGCTTTGGTGTCTTTGGAGAGCTTGATAGAATGTTGGTGTAGCGGGTAGAAGTTAGAAGCAGTTTCAGTGTGTTAACTAACTTCTCAGGAATTTTTGGTGCTATTTTTTTTTCTATCCCTGTTACTGTTGTGAGACGGATGAATAATTAATATATATATGATATTTGCACACCATTAAAAGAAAATGTGAATTATTACTTTTATTTACTAATGTTATTTTCTTTCTACAATAATATATATTTATCAATTAGGCTGTTTATTATCAATTATTATTTTATTGATTTATTTAAAATAAGACCTGAATCAAATTTTAGATCATAGTAATTTGTCTAATCTACCTCAACAGGAGAGAAAGGTGCTGGCATGCTCTTCATAGAAATAGATGAGCTCCCATGAGAAGGCACAACTCCTTGGTTCTAGGGTACAACTGGCAGGTTCACAACAAAAGTGCAGAGCAGAAGACATGGCGTCCTTGTTTTCCAGAGGAGAGAATAGTAGACCTTTGGCTCTCCTAAGAAGTCATGCCTCCTGAAGGGAAGAATACTACATCCTTGTTATTTAGAAGAGAGGACATGGCACTCCAGTAGAGAGGTCAATGAGAAGGCACAGCTCCTTGGATCCCCTTGATAGTATTGCATACTTCAGAAACTTTGATTTTGTTCATTTCATATTGTATTTGATTATGGCACTGCTACTATGGAGTTATGATTTTATAATATTGTTTAGTAATTCAGCGAGCGAGCGAAGCGAGTGAAGCTGACTCTCAGTCGTGTTCAATTGAGATTTCAGATATATATATATAATTGGCGAGCGAGCGTAGCGAGCGAGACACTTACAGGGGTAAAAATGAAAAAATCAGGGATGTTTGTTTATTGGCGACCGAGCGAAGCGAGCGAGACAGTATTAGGGGTGGATAATGCAAAATCGGGTATATGTTATATATATATATGTATGTATGTATGTATGGATGGTACGTATACTCTTTAAACGCGCGCGCGGGGAACTTTTTTCTCCTAAAAGCACGACTATTTAGGCTTGACTCCAGTTTATTCTGAAACTACAGCATTAAGAAAACCTTACTTTATACTTAAGCTCCAAAGTATGAGAAAATTCCTGCTAAAACGCTGGTTTTCAAGACACAAAAAGTTGATTGGACAGGTTACTATGGCATTGAAGACCCTTTTCCAGACTTAATTTCAAAAATTCGCCGTTTTATGGGGGATACGGAGTGCCGGTTGTTGGTTGTCAAGAGCCGTTGGTAGTCAGAATGCCGTAGTATTAATGCTATGGAAGCTACTACTTCTCGAGGGAAGCTGAGATGAGTACGCAATTCCATATTTGTTAGCTAAATATGCAAAATTAACGCTGGCCTTTCTTTTTTGTAGCTAAGAGTGTGTCAACAGTGACTGGTAAATTCAAATAGTCAGATTGGCTCAAATTTGGTACTACAAAAGTTACCACTGCTCAAGAAAATGAGGTAAGAAAGTAATTTTGTATTTGTGTGCTAAAATTGATTGTCTTTTGTTTTTGTAGGTGAGAGCTTGTTGTCAAGAATTCGAGGTAATTCAGATGGTCAAGGTAACTTCAATTGAAGTTATCAATACTCAATAATGATGTAAGTAGTAATTCCATATTTGTTGGCTAAAATTACAAATAATAACACTGGTTTATTTTTTATCATAGCTGAGAGCTTGTTCAAGAGTTACTGGTGATTAAGATTATCAGAATGGTTGATGTTTGATACTACAAAAGTTACCATTAATAAGGTAAGAGAGTGATTTTGTATTTGTTTGCTGAAATCAAATGTCATAACTGCTATTATAGTGTTTGCATGAAGTAAGCTAAAACATAGTAACATTTTGTTACCTAACTATCAGGCTCGCTCGCCATTTGTGCTCAAGCACACCACTAGTTGGCGAGCGAGCGTAGCGAGCGAGACAGTATTAGGGGTGGACAATGCAAAATCGGGTATATGTTATATATATATATATATGTATGTATGTATGGATGGTACGTATGCTCTTTAAATGCGCGCGCTTCTAATTACGTAAGTTAGGTAAAGCGTTCACAGTTCCAGTTTTTTTCAATTAACGAGTGCGGAGTATCCTGCTGCAGACGCAACATTGTTTCAACCAAAAAGTTTACAGCTACTCTCTTCTTGAAACAATCGTGAAGTCTTTGTCAAGCTGCGCTTCTTTGCCACTGCTTTCGAAGTTTATTCAGGTAATTGTTAGTTTAGTCTGGGATCAGAGACTTTAGATTCTCTGATGCTAACTGAGAATGGAAAGGGTTACACTGTGCACTACAGTTAGATGTAATTTCTGTCCTATTTTTCTGTAAAAAGAGTCTGCTCGCTCGCCATGCATTTGCGCTATTCGAGCGCACCACTAGTTTATTTATATATATGGACGTACGTATGTCATTTTGTACTTTGACCCTCCGTATTTTTGTGTTCGCTCCGCGTTCGACCCCGTCCCAAACTTCACTAAACCGAATCCTCCGGTTTAGCGACCATTACCCGTATCACCTTAGAAATTGAATTGTTTACGGCTTTGAATTGTTTTGCGGGTGCAGTTAAAACTCAAAATCTTATGGGAGCTCCATTTCTATTCGAGTTAGTTGCGGTGGTAAGTTAATGCGCTATTAGTCACAGTTATAAGCCCTACTCAACAGTATTTACTTAAAAATGCATTGTCCACTAGACAAACCACGAAGGTAAGTCTTGCGTAGGTATGTTCAGTTGTGTGAAAGTATTGTGCGTTACAACTACTATTAAGAATATCACAAAGAAAATTTTAAATAACGTGATTTGATTTTGTTGCTTCTTTTTCAATTCAAACTGTTGCAGGAGCGGTTACTATGACATTGAAACCCCTTTACCTCATACGTAATTTAAAAACTCGACTTTATTTTAATAGCTTGAGTGTTAGTTGTTAAAATCAAATTTAACAATAGTGTAGTTTAAGGCTCGCTCGCCATTTGTGCTCAAGCACACCACTAGTATATATGTAGGTATGTATGCGTACGTCAAAAAATTTCGCCCGCGCTTCTAATTACGTAAGTTAGGTAAAGCGTTCACAGTTCCAGTATTTTTCAATTAACGAGCACGGAGAATCCTGCTGCACTGCCTTACGCAACTTTGTTTCAACCAAAAAGTTTATAGCTACTCTCTTCTTGGCGAAAGACTGAATGGCAAATTGTCAAGCTGCGCTTCTTTGCCACTGCTTTCTAAGTTCATTCAAGTAATTCTGTTATTGTTAACTCTTCATGCCTAATCATTGCTATTATTTAGCTTCACAAATCACCTTTACCTATACTCATATATTTACTCGCTCGCCATGCATTTGCGCTATTCGAGCGCACCACTAGTATTTTTTAGAAAGTGAACAAATATTAATTCAGCGAGCGAGCGAAGCTAACTATCAGTCGTTTTCAATTGAGATTTCAGATATATAGGTATGTATGCGTACGTCAACAATTTCGCCCGCGCTTCTAATTACGTAAGTTGGGTAAAGCGTTCACAGTTCCAGTACTTTTCAATTAACGAGCACGGAGAATCCTGCTGCACTGCCTTACGCAACTTTGTTTCAACCAAAAAATTTATAGCTACTCTCTTCTTGAAACAATTGTGAAGTCTTTGTCAAGCTGCGCTTCATTGCCACTGCTTTCGAAGTTTATTCAGGTAATTCTGTTATTGTTAACTTTTCATGCCTAATCATTGCTATTATTTAGCGATTTCCTTCACAAATCCATATATTTACTCGCTCGCCATGCATTTGCGCTATTCGAGCGCACCACTAGTTATTTACACTGCTGCTTCTGCCCTACAATACTGGTAGTCCTTTGAGGTGAAAACTCTTTGTGGTAAATTGTTTGGTACAGTTAATTGGTACGTGTTCAAATTGTGCGCGAGTCGCGTACAATTGTCACGGAGAGTAAATTGGATCGAGTTACGGGCTGGTTTTGTGGTAATTTACTGAAGCACTTAATTACCGCAGGTTCCGGTGGTACTGCACCCTTAAGAATGTTACTGTACACACTGCTAATGTTTGAAGATACACACATACACACTGTTCATGTTCGAATGTGGGCGGACCCACTATTCAGTTGGGGGTAGCACCCACACTTTTCAATTCCCAGATGAGAGCTGTGAATCTGCTTCAACATATCTGGTTGCATAGCCATTGGTACAATTACATACATACTTGACCACCTTTGAATATAATCCCTTGGTGATAAGTGACTTCATCACGATAGTTCCAGTATCCTCTTGCTCCAGGTAGTACTTCTGATTCGCATTGTGGCCATCCATCTTGAACAGTTGTGGTCAAGTCACGTAATGCTGGGTCATTTCTGTTTTTTTCTTTGAATTCTTGTAATTTTGGTTCAGTGATTGAGAGGGTACAGAATGTTGATATCATACTCATGAATCTCTAGCTCTGTTGCTTCGGCATTTATTGGTGCTCTCTCTCTCTCTAGAGAGAGAGAGAGAGTATCAGCAATCAATAGCTCTTTTCGTGGTCTGTATTGTATAGTGATTGGATATCTTTGTATTGACACCATCATTCTTTGAAGTCTTGCTGGGGCTGCATGCAGTCGTTTGGATAAAATAGTCTCGAGAGGCTTGTGGTCTGTCTCAACTTCACATCAGCCGAACCATCATGAAATTTCTGACAACCAAAAACAATCGCTAACACCTTTTCAATTTGAGCATAGCTCTGCTGAGATGCTGTGAGAGACTTTAATGCATAAGCAATAGGACTTTTATCTTGAAGAAGAGCAGCACCCATGGCCTTAGAACTCGCATCCACTAATCTAGTACAGGGTTTGCTGGAATCAAAATATTGGAGTACTGGTGGACTAGTGATCATGTTCTTTAATTCAGTGAAGGCTTTATCTTATTGTTCTAACCAGTGCCATTCTGTGTTTTGCTCCAGCAGCATGCGCAGTGGTGCTGATATCTCAGAATAATTTGGAATAAATTTCAACAGGTAGGTTATCGTACCCATGAATCGGTGTAGTTCACTTTGTTTACTGGTTGACTCATTTCAATAACAGCAGCAACTTTGTTTCGATCGGGCTTAATTTCATCTTTGGTAAGAGTTGGACCCAAGTAGTTAATTATATTTTGACTAATTTGGCTTTTTTCTTTGTCTAGCGTGAGGTTTCTTTGCTTTGCATGTTGCAGGACTTTCTCCAGCCTTTCATTGTGTTCTTTCTGATTGGTTCCCCATACTAGGATGTCATCTACCATGACTTCCACTCCTTGTAAATCCTCGAACATTTCTGTCATTATTGCTTGAAAGATATTGCCGGCAAAAGAAATTCCAAACAGCAGTCTTTTGAATCGATATCTCCCAAATGGAGTATTGAAGGTGCATAGGTGGGAGCTTTCTTTGTCCAGTGAAACTTGCCAATAGCCCGAGCTGGCATCTAACACAGAAAATACTTGAGCATTAGGCATGCGTGATGTTATTTCTTCAATAGTTGGCATTGGAAAATACTCTCATTTAATAGCTCTGTTGAGGTCTTGTTGGTCATTGCATACTCAAAGTTTTCCGTTTGGTTTAATAACTGTCACCATGGACCTGACCCAGTCCGTTGGTTAGCGTACAGTTTCAATTACTTCAAGACATTCCATTCTCTTCAATTCATCTATCAGTATTGACCTCAATTTAACAGGAACCCTACGAGGAGGGTGCTGGTTGGTGGGTTGGGTCGAGTTGAATTCGGTATTCAACACCAGTGATGCATCCAAGGCCAGAGAAGGAATCAGCATATTTGCGCAATGTGTCACTGTCAAGTGTCTCAACTCGTTGGACTAGTTTCATTTCTGTGCTAGCAGAGAGGCCTAGGACGTTGAAGAAATTGTCCAAGACAAGGGGGGGGGGGGCATCTTTGCAGGTCTGAGTGAGTATATCCACAATTGCCGCATTGGTTCTGGTATTATTTCTGTTGGTTTTGTGGTCTTCCTTGTTGATAACGCTGTTTTCTCACTAGCTTCAGCTTCTTCCTTGATATCCTCATTTGTTGACGATGATTGGGTTGAAATAACTTTCATTTTGTGATCGTGTTGCTTCATCAGCACGGCATATGTCTATCTGTTTCCACCTTCTCCAATTTTCTGCCAAGTTGCCCTGTAGTGAGAGTTGCTCTGGGGGTTGAATTTGTTCTGCCATCCCACCTCTGACACCATGTAACAAGTCAAGTTAGTTCTCAGAATTAATTCTCATATGCTATCAGTATGAACTTGTGGACAGGTGCTTATCACATGAATCAAGATGATGTAATGAGAATGTGTGTGTGTAATGTTCAGAGCATGAATATGATTATAAAAATTACAATCACAATATGTTCCAACTGCCACTAACTCAAATACTCTGGCCAGTTTTTGAGCTTAAACTGCACCTGCAAAAGAACTGAAAGTGGCAAACAATTCAATTTCTAGGATGATATGGGTAATGATTGCTAAATTAGAGGATTCTGTGTAGTGAAGTTTGGGACGGGGTCGAATGCCGAGCTAGCCCAAATATACACGAAAGTCAAAGTACAAATGACATATGTATGTCCCCACATTATATAAACAAAAATCCTTGATTCTCAATTCGACACCACTGTATACTGTCTCGTTCGCTTTGCTCGCTCACCAATAAACAAACAATCATCCCCGATTTTCAATTGTGTTACCCCACGCTAGATTTTTGTATGTTGATTCCAGAATTAACTATATTTGGTTATAACATTAGACATGCTAATATTACACAAATGTTGAGTAAAATATACTACCAATTTATTTGTGGTAACAATAATAAAAGTTAATAGTTTATATGTTGCATTCAATTTAATATATATGATATTCTGATCATATACAACAAGTGGACCGTTATTGGTGCATTGATAAAAATTATTCCAAAGAAGAAAATACAAATGCTATTGTACAATATGATGGTAATTTGAGGAAATGAACTTAAATTACTAAATAAAAAGACTATTATGGAGAGAATTAAAATACTATCTACTACGAAAACGTTTTGAAAATCTATTATCTTCAGTACTTTGTTCACTCTAAAATATTACACAAATAACGTTGAGTAAAATATACTACCAATTTACTTGTTAGGTTTACTGGTAACAATAATAAAATTTAAAAGTAAGATCTCTTAAGTTAATTAATTTGTACTATAATATATATATATATGTATTTATTTATTCCACCCTAGATATCTTCACAATGATATCTTTAGGTACATGACCCGTGAAACAACTCATGATATTTCATGCTGTTATTTCACGCTGTACTGCGCAAGCTCATTACCCTTGTAGTTATATCTGTGGAGGGTGAACCCTACACTGAAGCAGATACCAAGGAGTAATCAAGGACACGAACACTTACCTTGCACTTCAGAGAAATCGCTTGTTTGATCACTGAGTACTGTACGCATCGTATATCAGTTTTTTTGTTTGTTAGCGTTCATGTTATGTTGATTTCCGGTATGATTCATCCGGGTTGGCGGTTGCATATACAAGATTGCTGGATCGCCCACTGGGGAGAAAATTTTCAAGTGCTCTGTTTTGTACATGATTCTGTCTTAAAAAACATATAAAATAAAACTCTGGGCAATGCCGGGAGAGGGATTTATAGGCATCACGACAGAAATCTGGTGGCATTGACTGGTCAACGACCGATATCATTGGCAAGGGGGAAGTAAACTGTCTCGGTGAATCAGGAAAGGATCACCTAGACGGAAAGAGAGAGCAAACCTTTACAATAGCAACTGGCCAAACTTTAATTTTCTTGGTTTTTACAGCTACCTTCCTCTGGTGTACCCTGTCCAACAGGGTTAGAGCAGTTGCTAAAATATCCGCTGGGGGTGTGGGTAGTGTGAGTACAGCCTCTGGAGAGAAGAAGACATGAAGAGAAGTAAAGAGACATGAACATTGAGCAGAACATAAACTGTAGTTGTTATTGTTATTGTGTTAGTTAGTCATTGTCATTTGTTTAATTGTTTATGTTAGACTTTGGAGCATGCGCGGCAGAACATAAAACTGCCGCACACGTGTTCAGAGTTGTCTTTTGCTTGAAATCCATCTCGATTTAAAACTCAAGTTTGGTTTCTCTGGGATTGTGTGGGAAAAAGGCTGAATTACTTTTCATGTTTAGCTCCTGAAACAATTCTAGATGCAGCAGAAGAACTGGTGGCAGTAAAGCTACGTTTGAGTGAAGGATATCTAGTGTGGAATAGACCACTTATTGCACTTGTCGGAGTGATATGGCAAGATATTTCACTCTCAGGCTTTATTTTCACTCGCCTCTGGCTCATAAAATAAACTAGCCTGCTCATGAATTTTTTCACCATATCACACTCTGACTCATGTAGTAAGTACTATATATGTATTTATTGCAGCTTTGATATTTTTACTTAAATATTTCCGCATCACGCGAGCGTTCTGTATTCTCCCATATTGTACGGTTTATATTGTACGCTCGTTGTAGCGCGCGTGTAGCGAGTAAAATCGATGAAAATTGTATTGTAACCGGTTGAGAAAAATTTCAAAGAAGCAATAAATCACTTATCACACTCGTCGTACAATATGGGAATGATATTTTACTCTCACGCCACATATGTATATATAGTACTTATTACATGAGTCAGAGTGTGATATAGCGAAATGTTTCAAGAGCAGGCAAATTTATTATCACGAGCCAGAGGTGAGTGAATATAAAGCCTGAGAGTGACATATCTAGCCATATCACACTGACAGAGTGTAATAAGTGGTTTATTCCACACTAGATATCTTCACTGAAGTAGTCTATTCTAGGGTTGGCAACTCTTGGGGTACAACTCTCTGGGGCTCCCATACAGCTGCTCTAACCTGGTTGGGTAGGATTCCTAGAGAAAGGTAGCTGTAAACACCAGAAAAGTGGTAAGCCAGGCCTAGTTGCTATAACTACTAGGGCAATGAGCTTGGGGCAATACAGCCATTAGATAACACTATGTGATAACTTGAGTTCTCACAGGCCAGTACCTAAAAATAATATTGTGAAGATATCTAGCGTGGAATAAGTAATAGTTAACCCATGGCACAGAGGGATTATCATCGATATTTGCTTCAATCCAGAGGAGGGTGAGGTGCAGTAATCAGACAATAATCCCGATGTTGCCATGCTAAAGCTGCCATCGTTGGCAGGCATTGAGGGAGCAATTCCCAACCATAGCTTGAGAGCTAACTCAAATGTTTGATGTGGGGTTCCAATAAATAATACAGAAGAGAAAAGGGCACAAGACACTGGAAACTTTGCGTAATTACGAAAGACGAAATTAAAAACAGCATCAAGAAGTCTCAAACGTTTTTGAGCAACCCAAATGACCACTATAAGATGCACACAAATACAAATTTTCCAGCATTCACAATCATCAAGCACCTCTATTCTTGGCATTATATCTTACATAGTTGCACTATTAACATTACCACTATTCCAACTTCTAATACCTACCTAACCTTGAAAAAAGTTTGAACACTTTATGTCTTATCCATGAACACTGAATTCTAAACATAGCCTTTTTATTGTTCTTGTTTTTATGTATTTGTACATATTTATGCCATTATTTCATCCATTTTATTCATTTAAAGTGGAAAAGACGAATGCAGCTAGCTATATGTTTGTAGCCAACAGCTAAACTTTAGAATTATATTGTGTGAAACAAAACTTGCCCACTGCTGCTTGAAAATGTCAGAATTATAGCTGATAACCATCCAGTACAAAAGTGCATGAAGCAGGGGAAATATACAATGCCATAGGAAAAGTACAAAGGGAATAACATTTTAATCCATGGCCGTTACCGCAGCAACTATGGTATAAATACATATAAATTATATATATATATAGATTAATCAGTGAATACTGCAGAATATCACGAGTCTGTCGGCTAGCATTTACACAAGTGCCACAAGCACGAGTGCAAATGTCATCAACAGACGAGTGATATTCCCATGGTATCCAATGATTAATCAATTTATTGTGTACTGGTCATGCGCGAATGACATAGAAACCGAGTGGCTAATGTAATGGATGCTGCCAAGAAGTCTTTAGATTTTTTTATTCCGATAAAGTCATTGAAAATCTTTTCTCTAATATTCGAGGTGGAGTAGAAAGGGAATGTGAAGGGCAAGAAGTACCACCATCTTGTAGCATTGAGAATGAACAATCAGTTAGTCTTGACGATGAGGAACCATGGAAGTTTTTTAGAAGAGAAGAAAAACTGTAATACTCAAAATAAAACATTACCTGACTTGAGAACATGGTAGCTATTGTTCTTGCAAAGGGATAAATGAAAAACGAAAAATTGAGAATATTTCACCCAAAGAATTAGACAGACTTCTCGCGGAGTGCAAGCAGTAGTCTGTAAGAACTGAGCACTCTCATAACTAGTAATAAAAAGTTTCTGCATTCATATGAAGCTATTTTACTTAACCAAATTAATGTAATTGGCACAGAATGGTATTATAGAATTAGCAGACCTTCAGGGGACGCAATAAGCATAAAAATGTAGCTTAGGGGGGACAGTAACCCAATGCAATAACTCCAGACTTCCCCTTTATTGCGGAATATTGTGGGAACACCATACTTTCCAATTCAATACATTTTCTACGTAAAGGCACTCAATAGGCAGATTCAGTACACAATAAATATATATCTATATAGCATCTACTCACATGTAGTTTGGGATTTAGTGACTGAGACTTCTTTCACATGTTCTTTTCTTATCTCCTCTGCTAGCACCTTTTTGTCACAATGTCCCACCGCATCTGCCAACTTGCTCCACGATCGATCTTCATCATGTTCCAACCAATGGTTAATCACTGCTATCATCATTGCTTTAGGATCGTTCTTGTTGAAAATGAGATCTTTTACTATAGAATACTTGATTCCCAGGTACGTACCCAAAGTTTCAGCACTACTAAGAGCCATTTTTTCATGGAAAACTTGCATAATAGCATCACACGTAAGATCTACATTAAATAATTACACTATGACTAATTACGACTATTATGAAAACAGATAGTCAAAGATTTATATTAGACTAGGATTTAAGCTAGCATTAATTATATAAGGTTTAAAAAGCAGACTTTTCAGACTTATTTAATACGGATAACTGACAGGAGGATGCCATAGGCTGTTGCACAGCAGACTACTTCAGTGCAATAGGCCTCTCATGAACTGCTGGGGAAGAAAACATTCATTCTTCCTGCTGCTTATCTTTGATCAGCTGTGGTACAGCCATGACTATTTTGTCTCACCACAATTATACAAAGAAATACAAAAGTTATAGTGCAAAACGCACAAATCAGTAAACCATTCTCTGCATTGTACCTTAATGAGGATTGGTAACGAACAATTTATGATTCTATTATACATTTGAATTTTCAGAGGGATTTTGTGATCAGCTGAATGAATTGTGAAATAGGTTCTACTCAGTCATACTATTTTTTTTTGTGCAAACTTAAATCACACGTTTAATTTGGACTTTCTTTTCTATAGAGAGCCATTTCTCCAATAAAGTTAAAAGGGGTATATTACAAAAATTTGAGAGAGAAAGTCCACTTACAAGTTATACCTTTTAAAGGTATAAACTTCTGAGTCAAAACTTACATTCACCCGTTTTTGAGGGATATTTTTGTACATCAAACTCCTGTGTAAACAACCATATATAAAATTATTATACAACAAAAAACTAACATAACTTACTTTTCCATACCAAATACGATGCATAGGTTGCATTAAAACCTTTTCATAACAGTTGTCTTTCTGACAATCCATGTTAGTAGGATCTTCTTCATTATTTTTAACAACACAGAAATGCTTTGATTCAGGATGCTCATAACATTCAAAAGCAAATTGGTAATCTTCAAAATTATCTTGGAATTGTTTCTCTGATGAAGCCAGTGTATACAGTGATTGAAGCATATGTGAAGTGACACTTTTGAGAGTATTTTTCACCAAATTTCTCACACTTGTACAAACCTGGTGAAGCTTATTTTGCCAGTGTTTATGTTGTCTGAAAATTTGTATTTTAATAAACTGAGGCTTATAAACTAAACTGACTATATCACGATCTTCACCATAAGAAAATTGAAAATAATTTCTTTTCAAGGGATTTGAATTGTTTTCTTGAATTTTAGAATCCTATATTTAACAAGATACACTAAATATTAAAAAGTAATTCATTGCACACATACCTTGTCACTAATTTGACGAAAAAAATTGGCTACAGTTGCTGGAAATATTCCTAGAGGCACAAAGCCACACGTGTAATAAACAAATAAAGAAGGTAAATCATTTTGACTAAAGCTCAACCGATAATCTTCCAATTCTTTGTCAGAGGCATTTTGCAAAACACATGGCATGAAATATACATCTCCACTGATACCACTCTTATGCTGTACTGGAGCTATAATATTGAGATGGCTCAAAATAAGAACTAATTTTTCTAGAGGCAATATGTCATCCCCTATATCCTTAAAATCAGCCACAGAAAACTTTCCAAACTTTCGAAAATCCTCTCGAGCTTCTTTGTGAACTGCTCCAGTCACTTTATGAGCCCCTTCAATCAAAACAGTTAAACGCTTGAAAACTGCTTGGGTATTTGTAATAACAATGTCTGCTAATGCTGGAACATTATAAAAGAACATACATATTCCCAAATTGTAATGAAGGAAATGTAGGACGGACTTTACATCTTCTTTCTTCATGTTCAATTCGGCTCCCAGCTCAAAGCAACTTTGTAGAGAAACAAAATTTTCTTCATTTTTTCGTAAAAAGATGCTGAATGATAACCACTGGCTCGGGATTCTTTTCTTCCGCAATCTATCAAGAATAGACTTTCGCAGACATCGCATTTCTTCATCATCTCCGTGCATGTTATCAATCGGATATATGAGTCGTTCTTTCACTGATTGACTGATGTTGCTTTTAGAAGGAAAGTCTTCTTTGTGCCACCATTTTATAATTCCTTTACGATAGAAAAATGTAGCTTTCAAATGCTCTTGCAAATGATTCTCATATGTATCAATATCATCATCACTGACTAAATCCTTGTGAGTACCAATAATGTATACACACGCCCCTTTATCCTTGTCTTGCTCTAGAACATCATTTGTAGAATAAGAGGAACAACTCATAGAAGCAATACTGGCCAAGGCTGTGAGCATGGTTTCCCTCACTGTGACATTTGATAAACCAGGCAAAGTTTTCCCATCTGAACCACGATAACCAATTTTGTAACATTGTTCAAGATCACTGCTGAGATTGCAGAAAAGTAAGTACAAAGCAGGCCCAATAGTAAGAGCAGGAAGACACTCCATTAGTTCTGGCTGGCCTCCTGTGTCCTGCATGTATATTAAGTTACCACTCCTTAGTTTCATTCGCATTTGTTCGAGATTATAGTTCTTTCTAGTCTCAAGAGGGTGACGAATCATTCGATCAGTCCATGTCACTTCTGCTGCAGAAATTCTGTGTTGCTTAAGTGCAACTGTTGAAGTAGTTGTTTTCTTTGGAGGAATTTTTGGCTCCTCTACATTGGAAATTTTAGATGTTTCTGCTGCAGCTTTTACATTAGAAAGATTGCCAGGTGATTCTTCACTTCTGTCTTTGCGTACAGTGGCAGGAAAAAGTGGTTTTGCCTCCATTTGAAACGGATTCTTTGTTTCTTTACTGGTTGATGTATTCATATTCATACACATTATAAACTCATCGTCAATGTCTACAACGCTCCAATTATCGTCACTGTCAGCAATCGCTGTAGTACGAACATAATCCTTATTGCTCACCATAACCGTGCTTTGCTCAGAGACTCCAGTGTTGGATGCATCTTTGCCTTGATTACTGAATATATTTTTAATAATCTTGGTCAATCTTTGGCGAGTAACCGTTTTTCCCTGTAATGATGGACCTAGAAATATGAGTTTAGCCACCATAACATCCAATATGTCATTCTCTGAAGATTTCAGAGCTGACAAATAGCGATCCACAGAATTTTTATGATCTATAAAACACAAGGACAAGGAAGCTGAAAAAATGCCTTAACCTTTTTATTAGTGTGTTAACTTACACATAAAAGATGCTATCTTTTGCTGAATGCAGTGAACAGCGGCCATTGAACTTGTAAACTTCCATTTGTCACTTGTAGTATCTATTTGGAACCCAATTACTGATTTAATTAAAACAAAATCACTTATGATTTTTTCTGTCTGCAGCTGTAAAAGTTGAGTACCATCAGTATCACGTCCAGTCACACAGCAGTGAACTGGTACGGTAAAGGTGGATCCCATTATGTTAATAGAACTGGATTTGGGTATTTGTGAAGTTGTAATATTTTCGATCATATTACATGCAAAGTAACTAGCCACACGAATAGTGCTTACTTTGAAATTGTTTTCCACTTTAGTATCTACACTGAATATTTGCTGAAGTAGCCCTTTTAGCTCAGTGTATTTTCCTTCCAGAGTAATAGTAGTTTCGGACCCATCACCATTGACATTGCAACTTTGAACTGAAGTCACACCAGAGGAAATTAGGACATCTGCTAAGTTGACTTCTCTCTGATGAACATCACTACTCAAGCTAATGCAGACAATGTGCTGTGCTTGTGGAAAAGAAGTTTTGGCATCCATTATGACTTCTCTAATATTGTCTGTTTGGTCAGCTTTAATGAGCGCCACTTGAGCTCCAGCAAATGTTCCAACTACTACATTAGGATAAAGAAGAGTGCCTACATTTTCGGCACTTTCATCTTCAATGCTGGGCTTTTCCATGTGTGTAGTGGCTGCGTTGTATCCATGACAACTGCGAGCTAACAAAATGAATTCAACATTTTTGCTGTACGCTTCAATGTCAAGAGTACTTTTTTTAGGTGAATGTTGTTTAATTTTACTTTCCTCGTCGACATCAGAGTAAGCTGGAAGTTTACCTGCAAATAAAACAACAGTCTACGAATAATTTTTTTTGCAAATTCTACATCCAACAAAATATTCGCAAGTATGTTAGACAAAAAAAAAACATTAAAATTCCCCTCCCCTAATCTAATAGGTAATGAAGAAGCTGCCATTCCACATCGAAGATACTACAATATGGGATTGATTAAAACTTAGATTAATGATACAAATGAAAAAATATAGATACTTACTTTTTAATTGACGTAGCTAAATAAACTTTTATGTACTAACACAAAACATTATATGTATTATTCTTTACAGTCCTCAATTCTCACCTTGTTCAGTTATAGCAGTGATGTTGGACATGACTAGATCTGTTGCTTCACCTTTAGGCAGGAATTTACAATACTGTTGAGCTCGAAATATAGCTTCCATATTGTCACTGTCACATATAAGCTCCAGGGACTGCTGCACAAACTCCAGGTTGGAATATGGAGTAAGATTTGAAGTGATAGAAACATAAAATTCTAGATCTTTACCCCGATTTTTTAACACCTCAGATAAATCCGTAAGACCTTTATCTGTAATAGGATTACCTTGTAAATCAAAAAAATTTACCTGCACCAATGCATCCAGTAAAGCTAGAGCACCTGAATCATCAATCTGGTTACAGTGAGCTGAAAAAACTCTAAGCTCTGGACAATTTTTTAAGTAATTACAAAGTAAAGCTACGCCTTTGGTAGTTATGCTGTTAAAGTCTAGATGAAATGTCTCTAACTTTGTGAAAACAGTCATGGAATCTGCCAGCAACTGCAAGTCTTGGTCTCTTACTCCACAATTTATCAACACAAGTTTGGAACACAAACTGACCCATTTACTCATAGTAATGGACTGGAACAAAATGTTGCAGTAAAATAGCATATTGTGGTCTAGATTGAAATTAGTCGTGTCAGGAAAGTATGTATTAGCCATATTACTATATCGACAACTCTCTTTGTAAGATACAGACATCGGACACTCGAACCTAACTAACTCCAGTTGCTTAGAGTTGAAACCCAGACTGTGTGAAGTGTGCTCGGCAGGTATTTGTACCATCAGATCAGTCAAATGACGTAAAGTAACATCCTCTATCAGTTTCTCTAGGTCTTCAGATTTTAACTTTGTTTTCAGCAAGTCAAGAGTCTTCAAACTTGTTAGGTTTTTCAACAGCATGTTGAGACAGCCAGGCTCTGATGTGCAATCATTTATTCCCAGGAATTTAATATTGTTACAAATGCTATTATTATGTTTATCTACCAATACCGTTACTCCAGCTGTATCCAAATAGCATTGGAGAAACGCTAAATTCGTTATATCAAATTCAGAATTACAAATGACGTAAATAGCGGCAAGAAAAGTTGTAGGCAAAAGGTGGGCATTACTGAAAGAGAGAGTGTTAGTATGAGGTTCCAAGGCTTGCTTACAAGCTACAATGTTCTGTGATTCAAATGCACAACGTACTTTAAACTCCGTACTTTTGGTTGCAAATATGTTTTTCAATATCTTAAAATTACTTAACTTTGATATCCCGCAATAAAATATCCAGACTAAATCCATGGAATTTTTGTCTCCTAGAACGTCAACAGCTTTGTCTAGATTTTCAACATCAAGAGAAGCTAAATGTTGGGCCGCCAAGTACTTCTGTATGGTAAGATGATGGAATGCATACACATCATCGGTCTTATACAAACTTGTTGAGCTGGAAATAGAAACTAATAGCCCTGTATTCAAGAGGGAGGAGATTGAGGTGTCACAATCAGACCCTTTAAAGTGTTGCTTTGATTCAACTATCATATCAAAAGCTTTTTTGCAAATATTATAAAATACGTTTCTGATTTCCCCAGTGAGTGACTGCAGGGAATTTAATGTCTCCAAATTTTCACTATGGTGCACTCTCTTAAGAATTAAACATACTAAAAGCTCATAAATGCTAGATTCAGTATGTGGAAAGATTTCTCCAACTTGACTGTAAATAAAACAAATCATTTGAGTATGGACTGGTAAATAACACATTTCTAGCACATTCACATGATTGTGTAATAATGCTACCAGATTACGGGCATCCCTGTCATTATTAAAGTAAGAATAAATGTATGCCTCGATTTGTTGTTTTGTAAAGCCTACAATTTCGATGCACTGACTGTTAGGGCAGTTATTTCTCACAATGGAGGCAACCCTGGGATCAGAGGCTACAATGACCATAGCTAAAGGCAGCACATGCTTGTTTATAAGCTGGGATATTATAGATGATGGATGAACTCTGAACTCTTCTAAGCCATCAAATAAAAAACATACATTCTTGCCATTAGTGTGCTCTATTTCTGACATGTATTCCGTTACTCGATGTTTACCAACAACTAATTCAACAATATCAAATAAACTCAAATCTTTTTTTGAGTTAATTAACACCAGTGGAACAAGAATCACTATGGTAGCTCGTAATAAAGACTTTCCTTCACCCCAGTCTTTAGCAATCTTGTTCATCAGTGTCGTTTTCCCACAACTAGGTGGACCAGTCAATATAATAAGGCCTCCACTTTTATATACAGCAAACACATTTTTAATCTTAGCCCCGATAAAGTCATATGCATCACCACGTATGGTATAGCCAAATTTTGAGATACCACTGTTTTCGACCAAAACTAAATTTATAGATGCTTTGAAAGGAATTGAAGACCAAGGATGTGAAATTTCAGATATGGTTGAATACTTACCCTCAATAATTTCAAACAACTTTGATTGTGGCTTCATTGATAATGTAATTTCATCTGAAGAGATGAATTCATCTGCTCTACTGGCATGGCATTTGTAATCTCCTTCAGCTAGCAAGTCAAAATTGCTGATGAACAAGAAAGGGGAAGCTGTTCCAGAATACACCTTGTTATCAGATAATGGTTCATTATTCTTAGACCACTGATACTTTACCAGGATGTCAGAAGATACCTGAAACCCTACCAGTGCAGCCTTACCACGAGCTATAGCAGCATAGCTAGACTGACACACTGGCTCCAATTTACCACCAATTGGCTTCCCAATGGGAATTTGAGCCCAAACCTTTTCTTTCAAGCCTGACCCTATATCAGAGCAACCAACTCTACTGCTTTGTAGTGCATACTCAAGGTTGCTCCAAGTTGAGCATATGGAGCTGCTTCTGATCCATATCACAATAACCTTGCATAGCCTGCTTGCATCTGAAGCCTCAGCCTTACACTCCTCCCTCTCACTTTCACTCAGTCCCAGCTCCATTGCTAAACTCTCCCATTTATCTGAGACTTTATCAGACAACAAGGCAGTAAGTATGGGGATGTCCAATTCACAAAAAATATACTTTCCTATGCTACTAATACTGTCCTGACGTTCCCTTACCAACTTGCATCTGAGTAACTCCCTTCCTAAATCATCCCAACCCAGGGTCACTAGAATATCAATAAAGGATGAAAATCCTTTTTTGTCAATTTCTACATATTTATTAATAAGTTGAAGCAAGTATCTCACCATCAACTCCTGTTTGAAATTGTCTTGATTGATTCGGATTAAGTTTTTATAAGTTTCTGAAGCTAAGAGGGACTTGCTATGAAGGATTTCACTCAGTTGCAGCGCACCAAATTTCTCTAGCAGAGCAACTAATTCTTTCTCGTACCCTTTTAGAACGAGGACTTCCGGGCACACTCCCAAAGACATTGCTTTCACTGAAAGAAAGAGCGCCAGTTCGGTCGGGGGGAGAGCGGTCCGAAATCTGCGATAACTTGTTTATTCAGACACGCCCACAACAAATGTTCCCCCACGAACGGTTAATTTGAAACTATAAGCCACGCCTACTTAGTTACGCCTCCCAAATTTATATATACTAGTGATGTGCTTGAGCACAAATGGCGAGCGAGCTTAAAGACTATACTATTTTATGATTTTGACTTCTAACACTGAAGCTACTGAAATAAGGTCCAGTTTTTTAATTTTAGCATACAGGGTAAAGGGATTTCAGTGCCATAGTAACAACTCTCTGCAACTGCTTGAATTGAAGGAAAACAACAACAACAAAACAATACACGTTATTTAAAAGTTTTCTTTGTGATATTCTTTAGCTAAGTAGTGGTTGTAACACAAAATGCTTTGACACAACTGGACATGCACCTACACAGACTTACCTTCGCAGTAGTCTAGCGGACAATGTATTTTCAAGTAAATACTGTTGCGCACTGCTTATAGTCATGACAAAGAGCGCATTGACTTACCACCGCCACTAAGGATTCCTCGTTAATTGAAAAATACTGGAACTGTGAACGCTTTACCTAACTTACGTAATTAGAAGCGCGGGCGAAAACAGAGGTCTGAAAAATGTTTTTGACCTTTTATTTCAGCAAACAAATACAAAATCACTCTCTTACCTGATTAATGGTAACTTTTGTAGTATCAAACATCTGCCATTCTGATAATCTCAATACCAGTAACTCACTGTAACCACCCCAACCTCATTACCCAACTCTCAACCACCCCCATCTAATGCTTCAGATATATCAGATTCCACTATCAGTTGTGATCCTCCCATTTCACATGATGATTTTACATGATGATTTTACCATTTTTGATCAAGGTCCACAACCTAAATCCAACCTCAATCAGCAACCCCTCATGACGCATCAGCATCAGCCACATTTTCTGACACATCAGAGGCACAAGAATTAATTGACAAAGCTAAATCAATGAGCATAGACCCACAACTTTTGTTGTTCCAGAAAATGATGTCTGACCAGAGCAAAGCCATTGGCATTTTAAACAGCAAATTTGATACCCATATTAACAGATCTCATTCATCCTCACCCCCATCAGACTCTTCACATCAATCTGACAAGAAGCTGAACCAAACTGTACTTAACTCTATTGGTAGCATGACAGCAGATGATGACATCTTTGACTTTATACAAAGGTTTGAACATAATATGAATACCTTTAATATTCATCCTAATGATTGGAACCTGTACCTTCCACCATTGCTGACAGGTGCCTTCAGCAAAGCTTATTACAATAATATCAATACAGAAACTACTTTTGCTTCCATGAAAACTATTTTGCTTCACACTGGAGGCTATTCTTTCACTGATTGTCTCTTGTCGTTTCCATTGAAGTTTAGACCTGATGGCTCAAAATCCTTAATGCAATTTTTCAATCTGTGGAAACACAAATTTGAGGTCATTTACAGGGAAATTCCATTATCCATAGAAACCATTCATGATGTGTATGCATATTGTGCTGAAATGACTACAATTGTTGCTGTACTGGCTGGTATGCCTGCAGATGCAAGACAATCTATTATGAACAACTGTTATGATAACACTAACAGCCTTATTTCTGAATGCAGTGCTACTCTCTCTCACTCTAACATTAGCAGTCTCAGATCAGGACCTACCCATCATTATGGCAATAGACAGAATACCCATTATCATGAACCCCGGTATCAGGGTAACAGTCAACAACATTCTCATGACACTCATTATCAAAATCATCATCCCAGATACCCAAGGTTTGGCAATAATCATTTCAGACAAAGTAATTCTCACAGTTCACCTCAACATCATCAAGATCAGCATCAATCACAACATAGAAATTACCATCAACACAACCATTATTTTCAACCTTATCAACAGCAGAATCATTATTCCCAACCTCATCAACAATCAAATCAGCCATATAGCAACCATCAAACATCATCTGATAACAGAGACACTAGTTCTGTCATTTGCTATAAGTGCAATCAAATGGGCCATTTTGCCAACAACTGCCCATCATTTCAGCAGCACCAACAGCAGCAACAGCTGCAACAACAGCAACAAACACCTTTTAGACCCACTCCTGTCCCTAGAACTAGAAGTCATCCTAACTAGACTGGTTTCACTCAATAACTCATCTGACACTCCCATAAATTGTCATTCTGATGACTCTGACACACCCATCAATTGTCATTCGGAAGAAGAGATCATTACTCAAGGAACTATCAACAACATTGTAACACCTGTTATCATAGACTCTGGAGCTAAAGTTTCATTGGTCTCACAAGATTTTGTCACCCTAGATCTCAAATTCATTTGCAGAGTTAATGTTCATGGCATTTCTCAAGTTAGCAAAGAAGTTCCTGTTTATAGAATGGCTATTGATTTACCAGTTATTGCTGGCATTGCTCACCTTGCAGTTGATGATAGACTTCCCAATAATTCTGTTCTTATTGGCTCTGATTTTGGTAAAGAAACCCTTATCAAATTGATTGAATCTGTTAAGTCAAAACCTCAACCTGTTCTGACAGTGACTAGAGCTATGGACCAAAAATCCACCTTGGCAACCACAGTTGCAGAAACCCTGCAAAGTACTGAAGGTGCAAACCCAACCTCATGGGATTCCATTGTACCAGGCACATCGCATGATACTGATGTTGTCAATGAAACTGATGATATTGACACTTCCTTGCCTTCTGACACACCACATGACACTGGTGATGCCATTGCTCACTCCTCATCAGCCAATAAATTAGTAGCTCCACCCTTGACTTTCCCTTCATTGTCCTTTGATGGTATTACTAAAGATGCTTTTATGAAATTACAAAAGGAAGATGAATCACTGAAACCTTTATGGGATTTAGCCAAACACAAGCAGAAGAATTTCTTTGTTGTCAATGATTTACTGATGTGCCTCACTTCTACCCAAAATACTATCTCTCAAGCTTTGGTTGTACCTCAGCAGTTGAGACAGAAAGTCCTTAAGGCAGCACACGAAGGCCCAACCTCTTACAAGACTTGAGAACTCATATACAATCTTGCAGCAAATGTGCAGCTCACACCAAATCTGGAGGTCACAAAGTTCCCATGCTAAAACCAGAACTCATTACTAACAGAAATGAAAAGCTAGCCATTGATATAGTTGGCCCTTTGCCTCTCTCTAGACACAAGATGAGATATATCTTCACAGCCATGGAACTAGCTAGTGCCTACCCTTTTGCCATACCACTACCTAACTATACTGCAGCTTCAACTGCTAAGTCATTACTCTCTATCATTGCCATACTGGGCACTCCATTGGTTATTTTGTCTGACCAAGGTACCAACTTTCTTTCTACCACTGTTTCTCACCTGTATAACAAGTTTGGCATTCAAAGGATGAAAACGGCTCCTTACAGACCACAGAGTAATGGGAAACTTGAACGTTTCCATGGTACCCTTAAAGTTATGCTCTCTAAATGTATCAGTAATAAACTTGACTGGCCAGATGCCATTGACTTAGTGCTCTACTTTTGTAGGAACATGCCTCAATCTAGACATGGATTCACCCCACAAGAAATTCTGTTCCTTAAACCATCACCTCACATATTGTCAACACTAAAATCTATTTGGTCTACCAACACTTCATCTAACCTCAATCTTCCTCAGTTCATTGAGGATATGGATAAGATCATTTCACTTCAATTGCAACATGTCAAGAGTTCATTAGCCAGTAAACATTGCCAATCTAGAATTGATAAAGAATCTGCTCTAGTTGCAACCTTCAGGGTTGGTGATATTGTCTTTAGAAGAATTCCTGGACTAAATGGTTGCTTGGAAGCTTCATGGGATGGTCCCTTTGTTGTGCATGAATGCATTCCACCACTGAATTGCAGCATTAAACCACAAGGCTCAGTCAGAGCCAAGCCAAAGGTTGTACACATTTCTCAACTAAAGAAGTCTCATCCTGTAAACAGAGCACTCATGATACCTGATGAGAATGATACTGATCTTGTCACCTGTAAACACAATGTTGCAAAGTCTATACCTCTCACTGAATCTCAACAGAATCAACTCTCACATGTTTTGGATCAATTTCCCTCTGTTTTTACTGACAAACCTGGTCTCACCACCTTAACTTCTTACTCTATTACTCTCACCTGCATCACACCAGTTTGGTCCCCAACATATTCAATTCCCATTGCCCATCAGGAAGCATTCAGACAAGAAATTGACAATCTATTGGATCTTGACATCATTGAGCCCTCAACATCAAAGTATAGTAGTTCCCCCATGCCAGTTGCAAAGAAGGATGGAGGGATAAGGATTGTGATAGACTTTAAGAAGCTCAATGCCATAACTGTAAGAGAACCATTTACTATGCCATCTGTGGAAGACATCATCTCAAAACTTGGTAGTGCAACAGTTCTTTCAAAGATTGATTTGCAGAAAGGCTTCCATCAGGTGCCCATGGAACACACGTCTAAACAATATACAGCCTTCCACTGTCTTCAAGGGAAATTCCAGTATAAGGTTATGCCCTTTGGTCTAACTAATGCACCTGGTACCTTTCAGTTGCTAATGCAGCAGGTTCTAAGAGGCTTGGATCACTATTCTCTTCCATATATAGATGATATTGTCATATACTCTTCAGGTTTTGAAGAACACATTCATCATGTAGCTTCAGTCTTGTTGAGACTTTCTTCAGCAAATCTTACAGTAAAGAAGAGCAAATGTTCATGGTGTTTCTCAACTTTTGATTTCTTGGGTTTTCATGTAGGAGAAGGCATGATCTCAATCCCTCAAGCTAGAATTACCCAATTTTCTCAGTATAAAATTCCTACAACAAGAACTTCACTTAAGTCTTTCTTAGGTCTAGTAACATTTTATTCTAAGTTTGTTCCTCAACTGGCAAACCTCACAACCATTCTAAATTCTCATATGCCAAAAGATAATCATACTAAGATCACAATCACAGAAGAATATCAATCTGCTTTTGATAAGGTCATATCTGGTATAGTAAATCATGCTGCTCTCATCATCCCTAACATTACTGATTCTTTTAGCATTTTCACTGATGCCTCTACATCAGGCATAGGTGGTACATTGTGTATATACAAAGATTCATCTTGGCAACCCTGCAGCTTTTACAGTAGACAACTGCTTCCAAGGGAGAAGAATTATTCAATCCTAGATTTAGAAGCCTTAGCAGTACTTGCCACAGTTCATCATTATCATTATTATTTGTCTGGCACTTATTTCAAGATCTTTACTGATCATAAACCATTGGTACATATTTTTGGTGGCAACCCCCCAAGTGCTAGACTGATTAGATGGAAGATCAAATTGGCTGAGTACAGCTTTGACATTGTTCACATTTCTGGTCATGCTAACAATGTTGCTGATGCAATGTCTAGGCAGTCCTGGACTACTACTGAAATGGATGAAGACCTCAATCTGGAAGAAGGGGGAGATGTGGTGGAGTACCCCCACATAACAGCACCACAGCACTGAACACTTATTTCCTAATAATCGTTACTTATCAGAACATCTGAACTCATTAATACTATTCCATTAATAAATGTTCTATTCAGTAGCACTAATCCATTAATGTATGTTCTGAACCCATTAGCACAGCACACACTTATTTGTCATCCCATTAAGCTTGTGCAGGACCCTGTTCTATAAAAGGAACACTCTTGCATCTGTTCTTTTGTCTTGTTTTCTCTCATGCTGAAGAATTGTCCGAATTACATTTAACTTCTTAATCAATTTAGCCATTGTACGGGAGGTTCTGTGTAAAGCTTTAATCAGCTTAGGATACTTAAGCATTTGAACAGCAAGAACTGGTGGCAGCCTTCTCAACCTAGAGTTGCATTTTACCACAAGCGGTTCTTCTTGCTCGACTGTTACACCGTACTCGGAAAGATTTGAGCATTCCCACAGCAAACATTTTCGCTTGGTGTGATTCCTCTGCTGTCCTCGGTTGGTTAAACATGCCATCATCTCGTTTGAAGACCTATATTGCTAACAGAGTCATAGAGACAACGAAGTTGGTACCGGCAGGACATTGGAGATATGTCTCTACTAAGATGAATCCAGCTGATCTCGTTTCTAGAGGTCTATATGTTCAGGAACTTCTGAATTGTTCTTTATGGTGGCAAGGACCTGACTGGTTGGTTCTCTCACCTGAAGACTGGCCAAGAAGACCAGATATCAACCTATCTCGAGAGCTCCCTGAACTCAAGGCTACTGTTTTACTCATTCGGCAACCTGTTCCAACCTTCGATCTGTGGAATCGATTCTCTTCCTTCCACAAGCTTGTTGCTGTTGTTGCTTGGATTAGAAGATTCATGGTAAATACTCACAAGGTCGATACTATCAAGGAAGATCGATTGACTTCTTCTGAGTTAACTTCTGCCAGGAACAAAGTTATTTCACTATCCCAGGGACAATCATATCTCGCTGAGATAAAACATCTTTCTGAAGGCAAACCTGTATCTTCCAATTCACCCTTACATTCTCTTTTCCCACTCATTGATCAAGATGGGTTATTGAGGGTTGGTGGAAGATTAAATCATGCTTCTATACCTAGTCATGTCAAACATCCTATTATACTATCTAATCATCATTCTCTAACTAAGTGTTTAGTTTTGCAGGTACATTTAGACTCTGGACATGCTGGTATTGGAGCTATGCTGGCTATTCTAGCTGATCACTATTACATTCCTGGTGTAAAGTCTCTCCTACGACTGATTAGCTGCTCCTGCGTGACCTGTCAGCGTTCCTACGCCAGAACTGCTGAGCAACTCATGGGACAGTTACCTCCGGAGCGTCTTCAGCCAACGGTCCCATTCACCTACGTGGGAATAGATTATGCTGGACCACTGTGGACCAAGAGAGGCAATCCACGTAAACCTACACTAGTGAAAGTTTATGTATGTATTTTTGTATGTGCTGATCACTGATTCAAGTTCCCTGCTTTTTTCTACAGTCATCTGCAATCTGTGTGGTTTATCTGGTTGAAGATGCACTTGTCATTTGTCAGTACAATATTACTAAAAGGAAGTTTATGATGGACTTATATCCAGCTAGAACACCAGGTTCCCTATACTTCTCCTAGAGACAGAGAGGGTGGTTATCTATGTTTTTATTTGGAGACAACACGTATTAACATAACAGTGACGGTTTCTACCCTAACCTCAGTTACTAGAGCCATCGTCACACTTGCCCGAGCCTAGCTAGCCCTGGTCAACAAGTGTAGAGTTAAGTTTTAATTGGAGATAAGAGATTGAACAAACGAAATGAAGCTATTCTAACCTCTGCTAGACTGAGGTACTGACAAATAACAATCTAAGTTATAATCATGATTTCAGCAAACAACTAATTAACACTAAACGTGTAAATAAACAATTCAATGGTTCATTAAACATGAATGGTTGCTGTTGGCTACTGTTGTTTATCCTCACCGATATCCGAGGATTTCCTGTTAGGACTGCCATCTCTAGCTCATCTGGGGGGAGATCCCTGACAATAGCAAATCCCAGATAAGTGCACAGTATATGACTAGGAAGCAAACAGGTCATTGAATTGTGAAGGCCCGAAGGTAGGTGCGGTGCGTCATATCAATATTCTGACCGGTCAGTACTGCAACCTATATAGCAGTGGAACCTTCCTCACTGGCCCTGTTGTTGCATGTGCAGGGCAATGTAACCCAAGAATTAGCAATAATGTGGTCTTCAGGACAACATGGCACCTATTGAAGCTGAGTGATGCAACCCTGCAAGTTTAGATAGCCCCAATCATTGGGCAGAGCAATCCACCCATCAGTCATGTGGAGTACTCTTAATGATAAAGCATCCCCAACAGTTTTACAGGGCAATGCAGTCATCAGTCTTACAAGTAGTACATGTAGCCCAGTGGTCTTGTGGAGTAATGGTTGTGCCGGGTGATATTGTCTCAAGGGTAATGTATGCAAGACTTGAAAATCTCAGTCATTCATCAGGTATGTTTCCAGGAATTGGAGTCCTATTGCTGGCAGACACTTGTTTGGCTAATATGCTCTCATTTCTATCTGTGTAAACTCTCGAGACATCTGCACTTAATGCAGCATTGTCAGTCCAGTCTCTCACTCTACCACTGCCGGCTGAATTATTTGTCTCAGATCAACAAATTTGCTTGAGATATCTTTACCATCTAGAGTGATCAAAAAAATGCTGGTCCTACAATTGATCATTTGCTGTTGGTAGATGGATCATAATATATAACACCTGATTTAGCAGAGAAGCTGTTCTAACCAACTTGATAGAGTGAAGACAGGTCAATTTCTCCCTCTTCATTAAAACTTCTTTAAGGAGAGCTAGGCCAGTGCATTGAGCATAACAAAAACTGAATGCCAAGAGCCCTCTGCAGAGTTAGTCAATCGTGGGGCTGAGTAGTGTAGATGAGACAATTGATTTGCTCACCTCAGCCTATATTCAACACAGCTATAGCCTAGAGCCATGGTACAATTAGATTGTACCACTTCGTTCATATGGGATTTACATTATCTTCGTGCCCTCAACCGTAGACTTCGTAAATTCTGAACTGATCTCTATGTCGTGGTGTAACCTATACATACACACCTATATTCACTCATTTCATAGGGAAATCCATACTTAAAAAAATTAAGCAGCACAATTGCATGTTAAACCCACCCTATAGGTAAGCTAGATATATCTCTCCTTGGGACTACTTATCAGGCCCGTAGCCAGAGGTTCGCATTGGGGGGTTCGGATTTTAAGACGCAAAAAGCCACACCTACTTTTGTTTCCTCGTTAATTCTTCTACAATACTAAAAAACAAAAGATATGTGCATATAGGTATTCCACTTCAAAACTATAATTCATTAAACACTGTTGATATTCGAGAGAAAAGCAGTATTATTCTCGTAATACGCCTTATTCGTACTACAAGTTATTTAATAGTACGGCGTGTAAACTGTCCGTTCGAAATGTATTGGAAAAATCGCTATAACTAAGTGAAATAGCACGGGACAAAGTGAAATGCCACGCTAGCTTAAGTAAGAGTAAGAGCGCAAACATGCAGCTCTAGCCTTGGAAATGTACAGTTGTAGTTTCTAGTTGGAGACAACGTCATTCTTTAGCGCAGAAGCAATACCCCTATTAGACAGAGTTTTTTCCAACAGATTAGGAGGAGCAATCGATTAAAGCAAAGTTCAAGAGAGAGTTTATCCTGAAATGCAGAGATAGTGACTGCACTATACATAGTAGCCACGTTGTAAATGATCTTTAGCTTACTGTAGTCTCGTGCAGCTTTTATAAAGCTGGCCTACTATTAGCGTGTGATAGCACGGGTAACCGTGCTATTCGTGATTAATAGCACGAACAGCGGGATTAAAATAACACGAGGCATATCGGAGTCCTATTTCAATAGCTTTGCGAGCGCCACTGATCCTTAATAGAACAGGTTACCCGTGCTATCACTCGCTAATAGTAGGCCAGTTTTTTTTTAATCATTTGCAGTCTAGCTACACTAGATAGTGCACTTGCTATCTGTATATTTGAGTTTTAACTTTCTCAGACACATCCGAAGGCTCCCTTTTTAATCTGTTGAAAAAAATCCGTTGCTTGTGCTATTAATATCGAATCGCACGCTTATCGGTGCTATTACTCATACTAAAGTACATTACGTTACACTTTATAAAGAATATATGTAACGTAGCAAGCATTACTCATGCCGATCTGAGAGCGAAATTTTGTATCCAAGGAGCTGAATGTTTATTAGGTCACTTGGACTCAGACTAGGCCAGAAACAGCAGAGAATTCAAGCGCAGTTATATATGGGGTGTGGCTAAAATATTTACTTCCGGTCACTCTAAAGGGGGGTTCGACCGAACCCCTCGAACCCCCCCTGGCGGCTACGGGTATGCTTATATTTTCATCAGCGAAGCTAACTGGATCAGCTCATTTGCTGGGGCCCTCGTCTGTTGCATTGGCCTACATGGTAACTAACCCACTAATCAATGGTCTGTGGCTAAATCTAAGAGGTTGAAAAGTCATTTAAAGTCTAATTAGATTGGACAATTCACTGATTTACCTCATAGCAGGTGGTTATGAAATATATTCACTGCGAATTAAGCAGCGTGATATGACGGTTTGAATCTACTGTGTAATGTCCTCGCACAGGTCCTGGCTTAGTTGCCGCAGTGAACGATGCAAAAAGAAGTCCAACTACGACTACACCCACAACCCACGTCACTTATAGCAGATTGCAGTGGGCGGTAAGTGGTGGGTATAAGGTTGCACACACCCTAAACCCAAGTCAAAAATAAGTTCATGGATGTACAACAGTACTTAAATAGAAGTGAGTGAACAATCAAGCCAGTGGATTACAAGAGTTATAAATATGATTAGGAGTTCTAGCAGGAAACGTTCAAAATGTAAATAATGGCTATGCTAAAGTGATGTGCCGACTTCAACTTTGGTGTTGCCTGTCCTTGGATGTGAAGGCGTGGTCTAAGGCGTGGCTCCTTAGTCTGAGAGTTTGGGCTTGGGTAGCTTGACCTTCTAGCTTTTTCCGCTGTTTGATACTTGAGTCCCGAATTGAACATGTGCCATGGTGCAAATATAGACAGTTAGGTTGACTAAGGACCAGTATAAATTATAGTAGAAAATGTGAAAACTTTTAAAATAAAACTCAAATAAGTTAACATAGAACATAGTTTTAATAGACTATACTCATTAAGTCAATCTCATAATTAGCATACAACATTGAGCATAGTAATATAGACTGCACTGCAATAAAATGCATGGCTATAAACTCGTATTGTGTTTGGTGTGTATTATGTGAATTAAGCATTTCATAAGTGGCTTTGTATGGCTGTGTTCTAAAACTAGCTTCAACCAGTCTTGAATCTTGTCTGGTGTACTCTATTCTATTTGGCAAGGATGTAAATATGCATTAAAATAATATTTATTTAAATGAATGAGAATGACAACATGAAAACTTATGTTGTGGCATTTTATACTATATTATATCAATACAATAGTAATAATAAAGGAAATTTTTCTCTTTTTAACAGCCAATATTTTTAATTATAACTTAACCCGACGTTTCGACTTCTTACCAAAGTCCTCTTCAGGGGTCAACTGAGGTCAAACTCTCCGTGGTGATATAATAACACAAAGCAAACAGCAAGATTCTTGGAGGGCAAGCTTCCTGTTTATTATCCTGGAGGGTGATTTGCATGCAGCATGGACAGCCAGCATCCTGGAAGCTCTAAACCTTGTCTCTATTAAACTTGTTGTTGTTACGTGTCATCTGTATGTGTAGAGATAGAGACATGAATTAATTAATGAATGAAAATAAAGAGCACGGGTGGCTTGAATTATGATAATAATATTTTGTGGTAGTTTTAGCTATATATTATGACAAGGGCTCGCCATAGTACTCTTGAAATTTTTCATTTCTTTGTGAGAAAGTGTGGGTGCATGTTGGAATGGTTTCTAGTTACTGAATTATTCTAAAACATGCTCCACCAAAATTATCCTCACTCATAGCTTTTCCCATGGCCACCCTAACATCCTTTAGCGTGCTCCTGGCAATGAAGGGGAGATAATCATTGCATACAACTCAACATACATAATTATATTTTCTACTTTGTTTTAGGCCCATGGTTTCATGCAGGTTATGGGAGCCCTGGGATTTCCACCCTAATTTTTTTTTTACCCCTTCTGAATTTATTTCAATATAAGTTATGAAAAAATTGTAGAAATTTGTAGTAGTTTGTCCAAGCTTTCATGATCATGACTTCACCATTTTCATGTGGCTAAACGGTTTTTGTGACTTTACAAATCTCTCTTATCTCTCCCCCCCAGTGAAAATCCTGTATGAATTCTGTCATTTTAGTTCATGTAATTCTGATAAACTTAAGTGATATCATTTTACTTATCTGCTTATTCTTCATTGAGCTGTTGTTGTAGGACTTTTTCAGATTGACAGTTGCTTAATTATGGTTTAAACAGTTTATTAAGTGATTATTCGTTTTTATTATGTATCTCTAAGGCAACGTCAGTAAATTTGTCGGTTCTCTAAGCACATAAGTGCTAATATCACGGCTTCAGAAGCACAGTGTCGTATTAGCTTGTATAACCAGGTTTTGTGCTGAGGTGGTAGGGGCACCCTGAAATCCCCCATCTCCTCCAAGCCTTAGTTCCCCCTAGAATTTTAATTTAGTAAGTAGCTAGAATAGCTATAAGCTTGAATTATGTGACAAAGCACAGGTCAGTGTAAGGTATACACTTTCACATAGGCATGCCCATCAAAGCAGTGTGGGTTTCCAAAATGAGAGTGGCTAAGTACACCAGTGTTTCCCACCCCCAGCGCAGAATCCAGTATGACACCCTGATAGCTTATTCATCATATGCTTTTTCTGAAGTAAGAGTATGTTCTTTCCCCAATTTCTAATGTCACTATGAAGCATTTGTGCATTTGTCAGCTGATGTTGTGAGAATAGGGAACAAGAATTTTCTTCCGTTGGCCAAATATATTGGCTTCCAGTATTCAGATGTGCAGTGATGGGAAGAAAAATGGCCATTTTTCGCATGCAGTTCATAGAATAAGAGTAGGGCAGGTCATGGGAGCCATGATGACCACTAAGGCCATAAGCAACTTGGCATGATACAGTATAGTATTGATGACCATTATCAAATGCAAGTCTCATGACCTCATAGAGGTAGTTGCAGGTCTTATAAGTCACCATGTGGATTTGGGACTGGTAGACAGTTAATTTCCTAATTTTTTCAAAAGACAATGTTGGTGTTTTTTTGTTTGTTTGTTTGTTAACCCTAAACACGCATGCATGAGAGAGTCGTAGTAGTTGCCCTGTCAGTCTGTCTGTCATGCTCTGATTTTGGAGATTACTGACAATTAACTGTTGATTTAGGTATGAACTTGTTCAGAAAGAAGATTTAGGATATTTTATTGTGCTACTTTTTTTAATTTGGGGCTAATTGTTGATAAAACGTGAAGCTTTCAGCTCCCTAGCGTCATGTCATAATCACTTGAGCAAATAATTTCTTGCAGCCCGCAGTGTAGTTTGCTTTGTGCTCAGGGAAGTTTACCGACGGAGCTGAATGAAGTGAAGTTCACGTTGAAAAACAATAACAGTGAGTGTTTCTGGCTAGTTTAGCTTCTCTTATGAAGACAGCATTTCCATGTGCTGTTTTCATTGCTTGAGCTATATTGATGCCTCATTAAAATAGCTAACAGATTGCTTTGTTCTTTTTGAAGGAGATTATATTATTCAGCGAAGCGAGCGAAGCGAGCGGAGCTGACTCTCTAATGAGTTCGCGATATATATATATATTTAGGTCTAGAAATTGTTTTGTTCTTGCGTGGGCGTACGTGTGTACCCTTTCTCCTACGCGCTTGCGCGGGCCGGGTAACCATCTTAGCAACATTTTGTTTTGTTTACCCGCTGTACGAAGTAGCGATGCCCAGTAGACAAAACGTTAGAAACGCTCCGTCAAGAGCTTTGAGGGCGTTAGAAACTCCTGAAGAAAAAGAGTAAGGAGAGCGATAAGAAATGAAAAAGACAGGGCAAGGAGGAGGAGAGCTAAAACGAAACAGAAACAGGTAGCAAAGTAAAGAATCTGACAGTATTTTGTAGCCACACCAAGCATGCATGGAATAGCTGCAATTACAGGGAACATGCATCGCTCGCTTCGCTATTTTGTGCTATTAGAGCACATCACTAGTAATTCAGCGAAGCGAGCGAAGCGAGCGGAGCTGACTCTCTAATGAGTTCGCGATATATATATATATTTAGGTCTAGAAATTGTTTTTGTTCTTACGTGGGCGTACGTGTGTACCCTTTCTCCTACGCGCTTGCGCGGGCCGGGTAACCTTCTTAGCAACATTTTGTTTTGTTTACCCGCCGTACGCAGTAGCGATGCCCAGTAGACAAAACGTTAGAAACGCTCGGTCAAGAGCTTTGAGGGCGTTAGAAACTCCAGAAGAAAAAATAGTAAGGAGAGAGATAAGAAATGAAAAAGACAGGACAAGGAGGAGGAGAGCTAAAACGAAACAGAAACAGGTAGCAAAGTAAAGAATCTTTCTTTTTGAAAAGCCATTAAATGTTCCTAATTTATTTATTAGACTATTCCTGAGGATTACTGTACCAATCAACTTTATACAGCTGTAGACTCAACTACTCTTGAAGACACTGAAAATGCAGCCACACCATCTGAACAAGAAGCTAATATCCCCACTACTTTTTGTACTGCAAGAGGAAGGAAAAGGCATCTATCAGAGGACATCCATTCATTCCTTCATAACGTGTATGGAGAAGTTTCCAGGCACCAAAATGAAATTTAAGTCATTGGAATGTTGTCGTTGTAGCCAGGATAAACATATCCCTAAGCTCTATTCAGCTCAAAATAACATTCCTGGAAACATTCCTCCACAATTGCAGGTTAAATTTAATGTAAAACTATAAAAATTAACCTAAGTCTAAGATCTACATCCATTTAACATACTCTGCTCTCCCTCTGAATATGTTATAGTACCCAAACAAACTCTTTATTTTTATTAAACCACAAAGTTTACATCAGCTATAACTGTAATGATGTATGAAATTTTTAATTAAATAGCTGTATATTCTGTCTAAAACACCAGCCAATAACTTTACTGGTAAAATAATTCATTATTCTTATATTGTGGTATAGAATAGAAGCACCAATGATTCTATATGAAACAACAGACAGACATAACATTAACAACATCAAAATAAATAACTGTATCTATAGCTGCAATTACAGGGAACATGCATCGCTCGCTTCGCTATTTTGCGCTATTCGAGCGCACCACTAGTTCAGCGAAGCGAGCGAAGCGAGCGGAGCTGACTCTCTAATGAGTTCGCGATATATATATATATTTAGGTCTAGAAATTGTTTTTGTTCTTGCGTGGGCGTACGTGTGTACCCTTTCTCCTATGCGCTTGCGCGGGCCGGGTAACCCTCTTAGCAACATTTTGTTTTGTTTACTCGCCGTACGAAGTAGCGATGCCCAGTAGACAAAACGTTAGAAACGTTCGGTCAAGAGCTTTGAGGGCGTTAGAAACTTTAGAAGAAAAATTAGTAAGGAGAGAGATAAGAAATGAAAAAGACAGGTCAAGGAGGAGGAGAGCTAAAACTAAACAGAAACAGGTAGCAAAGTAAAGAATCTTTCTTTTTGAAAAGCCATTAAATGTTCCTAATTTATTTATTAGACTATTCCTGAGGATTACGGTACCAGGAGCCTTCATCATAGAAAAAAGCTTCCACTATTGTTTTCTCACTTTGACAGTATTTTGTAGCCACACCAAGCAGCATGCATGGAATAGCTGCAATTACAGGGAACATGCTCGCTTCGCTATTTTGCGCTATTCGAGCGCACCACTAGTAGCTAGGTAATTTAATAGCACTGAGGGTTCCCACCTTTGGTGCTTCATTTTTTTTGTTTTGTTTCTTGTTCTTATTTAAAGCTTTTCTGTACTATATAATTTATAGCCAGTACACAATGTTTTTTGTATAGTAGTCCAGGTGGTGTAGTTTCACTGACCATACACGCCCTTCCTTCTGCTGTAGCTCAAGTACGCAAGCACACAATCATACACACCCACTCATATACACAGTCCTAGGGGGAAAGGCATTATACTTGTGATGTGCTTCAGTAAAAAAATAAGGTGAAAGGGTAAAATTCATCTTTATAAATCATCATGCACAATTTGTTTGAACAATTTACACGGCCGACTTTTTTAGCGTACGAGACCACTCACGGCAATTTTTGGGACTTAAAAAAAAACAAGCTTTTCCAAGGAATTGTTGCGCTGTATAAATCCTAACTCTATATAAGACTTGCTTACTAACAAAAGAAACAGGAAGGAACCTAAGAAGCTTAACACATAAAGCAGCAAATGTATATTTATTGTTTGTTCTTAGCTAGTCAGCACATGTAACACACAACACTCTCACATGCACGCGTTCACTGGATATACCAACACAAGATTAACATTGTAGTCTCTTGGTAGCTTAGCATGTTGGGCATGAATTTTCAAGTACGAACAGTGATGACAAACAGCGCGTTGTTAACCAAGGTAACGAGTGTACACAAAAAATGTGAGAGTCAAAGTACAAAAGTTACATACATACGTCCAAGCATATATGATGTATACAATCATACATATATCCCTGCTTTTTTGTGTTGTCCCTGATAGTGTCTCACTCGCTTCCATATATAATTACCACGGTTGAGCTTTGTATGTGTGTGTTTGTATGTGTGTGTTTGCATGACTTTTAACTTCATTCTCATATTCTAGCACTGCTCTGCATTTTATCACGTGATGCTAGGAATGATTCTCTCTAAGGCTGTTGCTAGCTGTACTAACTTTAGCGATGATGTTTCAACCTTCATGGCTTAAAGCCGTAGTACTAGTGGCTGGACCCATCGGTTTTCTTCCTAACCACAGTTATATGGTATTGTTCTATCTTGTGTAAAACCAGGGTTTTGTACATCTCCTTAAATCTAGTTTGCCTCCCTTCCCCCACCCCTTAGGGATTAAAGACATCCTAAAATTAATTGTACTCAGTATTTACGAAAAAATTGAATACATTGAGATATAATTTTTTTTTTCCAAATGTCAATTAGTCATCATTAGATAACTGTTCTGGTGAATTTAAAGCAAAGTACAATGGCTAACCTAAATATTAGTCTAATTTAATCAGTGTCATTTGTAATAAACTTCTTTCCATATGAGCAGTGTAAGGCAGACTGTGGCAAGATGCTTAGCTTGTATTATCTATTGTGCTGCTAAATTTTGACACTGAGCAGTAATATCTTTTGGGGCTAAGGAAATGATAAATGTGGTCTTATCGGACGAAATGCTTTCTTCGTGATTTCATCAATTGATAAACTTTTGTGGCTTTTTTGTTGTCCAGGGACGTGGAAGATTATTTGGAATAGGGAGGCTCCACTGCACTTGAGTTAGACAGGGAAGTACTTTGCTTCCCTTGCTCCCCTCCCCCCATCATCCACATATGCACACACACACACACACACACACACACACACATCCCAGATATTAGTTTGACTTTCGTGGAGAAATTTGCCCCAATTTTTCATGAAGTTTTGTGGTTAATATAAATATAATATAATATGGAAGGTGTAAATTTTAACAACTTCTACTGTACTAAACTAGCCTGTTTCTCTAAAAAAAAATGTCTACATGTGTTAGAATTACAAGCACGAAAACACAAATCCGAGAATCTTGAATTATGTTGAGCTAGTTTTACTTGAGACATACACTTTCAATGTAGGAGTGTGAAGTGGCAGGTGTAATAGTGCAGTGACTACTCCACTGGTGTACACATGATGACTCCTGGACTTCAAAACTAGAGGTGAGGAACTCTAGAATGACTTCTTAACTCCACTAACAAGAAAGAGGCCTTGTGAAATTATTTTTTTATTTACTATATTTATTACTCATTTTAATTGACTTGTGGATATTTCCATTTAATGCACACTTAGGCAACCTGAAATATATAGGGAGCGACTTAGAGTATGAACTTTTAGAACTCTTGTCACTTCATTTACTAACACAATAATCCTTTGAAACCATTCTATGTGTGGCCGGACACATACACACACGCGCACACACACACACATACACACACACACACATTATATTTATTCAACTCTTCATTTGTAAAGTATTGAATTCAAATGAAAGGTGAAGAATTTGCACTTACAGAGTTGTCGGCGTCCAGATATCGAGATCTCCAAGTTTTATCGTCGTAGCTTAAGTCGTTCCCACTATAATAGACCTAACCGTTCCCTTCCGTCGGCTTGAAACAATACATTTTTAAGAAATCGATCGATCTTTTCTCGATATTTACGCACGCCGCGTTGTGCCCGGTTTTCCTGTAGACGGTCACATATAATGCCCATGTTTGCTAAGCTGGTCTAGCACTCAGCTCATCCCATCTAGTTTTTAACCCTTGGCGCACATGCATGGTAGGGTTGCAGTACTCAATTTGTCTGTTAGTCTGTCTGTCAGTCTTTCTGTCACACAACAACAGATCTCAAAGACAGTGGACTTCCAAAGATTGAAGAAATAGGCATCACAATGTTGTACTGGGCAGTTTATGTTGCTTTATGAAATACATATTTTGACAACTAAAACATTAAGCATCAGATGACCAACTAAAGTACATTATGATTGGTTTTTGGGGAAACTGGGCTAAAAGTCGTATGTATTTCACTGGTCATTATACATACTCAGAGTGATTATTACAGTTGGCCATTGGATATTTGCTGCCCAAGAGTGCTTGATATCCAACCAAAACAATAATTGGTCGGCTATTTAGCCGGCCAAAGAGATGAGATCTGGTTATAATCTTAAAGTTATGGTTCAATCCTGACATGGACACTTTTTTTTTTTTTTTTTTTTTAAACTGGGCATTCTTCTTTTTTTCTTCCCTTTTTCTTTGCACTCTTGCTTCTAGTTTTAGTTTATGATTTTTTTAATTTTTTTTGCTTTATTCCGGATTTATTTTCCCCATTACATTGATGCACCTCACTCAAGCCAGTTCTAAATATAGTTAGATCCAGTGTCCATGTTCAATAATTGAATATCCTACACTTGGTAACATAGCCTAACAGTACACTTCAGCATTAACTCTCAGTGACCTACTGCACTCACAACAAGCTAAGGCCATGAACAAGACAATATACTTTTTCACAGAACTATTGACACAATAATGATTAAATAACAATCAATTCTTTAAACATGATTGATCAATTAATTTTACTCATTTTGAAGCTTATAAAGCAATATGTACTACATGTCCTACTACAGTCTGTAAAGCAACGAAAATATAGTAACAGTTGTCATACCAGATATTTTAATATCAGACCAAGCTTAAATTGTTCTGACGTTGTCTGAGCATTGACGTATAGTTATCATCCACACTGCATACATACATACATTCATATTATACTTATTTTTTACACTAGCGCAGCAGGGTAAATGAAAGCATTCGTTTAATTGTCCGTAATATATTATATTATATGCTCGATATCTTCACAATAGTATTTTCAAGTTTATGACCCATGACATATTTCACAATATCACACGCTGAATTGCACAAGCTCATTACCTTCAAATACACTGGTAGTAGCAATCGCCAATCTTACTAGTTCCCCAGCTATCTTTCTCTACAAGGACTATCTATCCAGGTCAAAGCAGCCGCTATACATTAGCTAAGAGTGTGGAAGAGCCCCTTTTGAACTAACACTACCAACTTTACAAGCTTGGTTTGCAGTGAAGATATACATATCTAGCATAGAGTATACACAGGTGTAGCAAGATATTTCATTCTCAGGCTTTATTTTCACTCATCTTTGGCTCATGAAAATAGGTCAGCCTGCTCATGAAATGTCTCACCACATCACACTTGACTCATGTAACAATTATTATATGTGTGTGTATTGTATGTGCGTAAGTTTGTGGACAACTTTTTTTGAAAAACTTGAATTTTATGAATCAAATTCTTAAAATTTTGCCCTAATAAGTATTCTTGAAAATAACCACTATGATTTTCCAAATCACTGTTTACTCGCAGCACTATTGCAGTTTGGATTTTGTGTTTGTTGTTACTGCCTGAGCCAAATAGCTGAGAGTTAGGCAGCAGTAATTTTGGAATCAACATGCAGAGAGTCTCTCACTCAATTGAGACGGCTATTGACGATTATATGACACGTACGCAATCATTGGCAACTCTTCACCACAGCTATTCCACCTCATGCAGAGATCCTTTTAAACACATTGCATGGGCATATATGTGTGTGTTTTCTGTGAAATATTATTTCTATTGTGTTTCAACTAAGGCAAGACTAATGGTTGTGGTAAAGGTACACAGTTGTAGTCATGAAATGAGTGTATACAATTACACACACTATTTTTATTTGTTATTAGTTTTGCCAAATACCAAGATGGTCTTATTCTACCGTGTATCTGCTATAAGTATTAAGAAAAGAAGAAAAATGAAGGGAAAAACCACTTGCAAGCTGCTGTATGTATGGAAGCCTGTATTGTAGTGTAGACTTCCAAAAGATTTTTATTTTATGTTGTGATTGCGTATTACATAACTTGAAATATTCACTTCATTACTTTTTTAATGTGGCAAACCTGGTAAAATGTTCAATATTAATAATGTTGTAGCTATTTAGTTGATTGACATCAGGTGAAACTATAAAAACTGCAGTAGTTTGAACTGGTGCACATGCATTGATTGATTATACATAGGCATGCAAATTTAACTTTTGGAGTAGTGTTTACAATTTTTTATATAGATCACTTTTATTCTTCACAAGTTGTAGCCACTCACCTTCCTTTAGATGAATCCAAAGCCTCTTAAATGCACCTTTAGCATGTCTTCATTTGTGCAATGTATAGTTGGCCTGGTGGTGTACTAAATTATAGTGTGAATTGAAACCACATTTCTTGTTCCTCATCAACTATATTGGAAATTGGGATATGTAGTTGACCTATAGGAAAAATATGTGAAATGGTATATAACAAGTATAGTATGAGGTAGTAGGGGTGTGGTTAAAGCAGTGGGCGTGACCTGCATAATAAATTTTGAAGTGGCTGTATCACCCAGGAAAGTGCAGATGAGAAACAAGGTATTTAGTTTGTTTGGCCTAAAAATAAACTAAGACTTCATTCCATAAATGAGGAGGAGGTCTGTTGTCAAGTTATGTTTTATTATTATTTGTTTGATACACTAATGTTTTTACACCTTCAATAGTTGCAGTGTGTGCATGCATTGTGTTACAGAGTTCAGTCTGAGCTGTATATGATGTATGTGGTTAGATGTGGTGGCTTGTACCTGGCGTGAGCAGCTGTAATTTATTTTGTGAAGTTGACACTGTAACTACACTTTCTCCACTACACAATTCGATTCATTGAAGTGAGATGTGTCAGGAGGTGTACCTAGGTACTTATAATATACATATGTGATTTATTTGAGGCTATTTTTTACACACAAGTACTATGATCAATGATCATGACCCACAAAGGTTTAAATTTCAGTCTGCTATATAATGCATTTAATTACAATGAATTTTGGTCTAAGGACATAGAGCTGTGTGTGTAATGTATATAATAGGGTATATGGGTTGTGTTGGTCTGCAAATGATGGTGACTAACCCTCAGCGCTCATGCAAGAGAGGGTTATAGTAGTCATCCTGTCTGTCTGTCTGTCTGTCTGTCTGTCGGTTGTCATGCTCTGATTTTGGAGATTACTGACAATTAACTGTTGATTTAGGTATGAACTTACTCACAATGACGATTTAAATTTAAGACCTTTTATTATGCTTTTTTTTTTTTATTTCGGGCTGATTCTTGAGAAGATGCGAATCTTCAGCTCTGCGTAGGTACCAGCTTTTGTGGCAACGCCCCCTAGCGTTACATCATAATCATGTGAGCAAATAATTTCTTGCAGACATTGATGTAGTTGGAAAGTTAACGGAGTTGAAAGAAGTGAAGTATCGCATTATAAATGTGTGAGTGTTTCTGGCCAGTTTAGCTTCTTTTCTTATGAAGACAGATGAATGAGGAGATTGGAAATGTTACCATGCTTAGCAGCGATAGAACTGGCAAACAGTACCAATGTCCACAATTTCTTCAGCACTGCTGTGGCCTTCTTTTTCTGCGTTTTTTGCAAACTCAGTTATTGTTGCGTGCCATTTAGAACAAAAACACCTGCCCAAATCCGGAATTTAAACGGCGCGCGTAATTAATTGCACGCAGAAAGCGAGCAGTCAGTAATTCGGTGGTTACATGCACTCGATATATATAGTACGGTGTTGTACAAAATAGTCGGTATTAACTACATTCCAGTATACAGCCCAGGCGTTTGGTGACCGGTAATACTGTGTGACTACAATTGAAGTATTGTCTCTATGATATAGGGCTTTTGTCAAAGTGCAATGATAATATCGGTATATCTCCCAGCTGTACTACCATGTGCTAGTGGGTAGATGGACCAGATTTTGGGAAATAGAGTTTATCATTAGCGAGCGTAGCGAGCGAGACACTTACAGGGGTAACACAATTGAAAATCGGGGATGTTTGTTTATCAGTATATATGGACGTACGTATGTCATTTTGTACTTTGACCCTCCGTATTTTTGTGTTTGCTCCGCGTTCGACCCCGTCCCAAACTTCACTAAACAGAATCCTCCAGTTTAGCGACCATTACCCGTATCACCTTAGAAATTGAATTGTGTACCGCTTTGAATTCTTTTGCGTGTGCAGTTAAAACTCTAAAACTTATGGGAGTTCCATTTCTATTCAAGTTAGTCGCTATTTGTCACAGTTATAAGCCCTACTCAACAGCATTTACTGGAAAATTCATTGTCTACTAGACGAACCACGAAGGTAAGTCTTGCGTAGGTATGTTCAGTTGTGTGAAAGTATTATGCGTTACAACTACTAAGAATATCACTAAGAAAATTTTAAATAACGTGATTTGATTTTGTTGCTTCTTTATTAATTCAAACAGTTGAGGGGAGTGGTTACTATGGTATTGAATCCCCTTTACCGTATATGCTTAATTTAACAACTCGACTTTATTTTAGTAGTTTGAATAACAATAGTGTAGTTTAACATTTGTGCTCAAGCACACCACTAGTTATTCTCTGAGGAGGTAGCATAGGGTATGTGTGTGCACACACTCATGCTAGAGACTACTTGTGAGCCCTATAAGTAAGACGTAAGCCTCAATTGGGAAGGTATGTGGTCCCTTTGTTTTAGTTTCGTGTAGTTATGTTTGAAGATTTTATGATCATGACCAGTATAACTGATTACGTGACATCTGTGTGACCTTTGAGTGCCTATTATATAGGGTGAGAGGAATAACAGGAGACACATTGTGTTTATATGGCCTTAAAATGAAATAGGTTGCTGGTTTTATTATAAGTCATTATAGATATGGTACAGGTGAAGGCTTGACTTGGTTATTACATATGGCATCATATGCATCAGTTGCATGGTATTAGACTGTTCAGGATTGACTGTTGTCACATGGTAAAGGCACATGAATCAGTTCAGTGGTGTTGTGAGTGTTCTATTGAAAATCTTGTGTTGGACTTCCTAAGCCTTTTGCAGAGAGATTTGAGGCAGTGGTTTATGGTTTTATCACTTCCATTCATCTGTAATATCCACCACTAATTTCTTGTCTGCTCACAAGCTTCAAGCATATGTGATGATAACCATTAGGCGTACCTGAGGTTCTGGTTGGCTTTGTGTTCCTGCATGTTTAGCTACTCCTTATGAAGATAACATTTACATCTACCAGTTTCATTGCTGGAGCAGTATTGATACTTGACTAGGAATAGCCAAATAAATTATTATTCTTGTTGCCTGAGAAATGATTTTGTAGAAGCTAGCTAGTGCATAGTAGTGCTGAGGGTTCATGAGTACGTGCTTCAGTTATATATAACTAGGTTGTTTTTTGTTGTTGTTTTTTTTGTTGTTTTTTTGTTTTGTTTTTTGCTAAGCTCACCAATAGTTATTGAATATTTACTATTTGTGATGTAGGAGTCTAATTCAGTATGGATAATAAGCAACGAATTTCACGTCTCATTCTGTTGTCATGAGCTCCTCCTACTGGGTAAGAAGCTACTTACTGGCTTCATGGATGTGTATTTGTTGGCCAGATCTCTACATGAGTCATCAGTAATGACCAGTTTAGTTTAAAACTTAATTTTACTGGCAATGTCATTCACCTGCTAATTGTCATATCATAGTCCTGGTGATTGTCCTTTTTATTATTATGGATTCAAGTGACCTGTTAAACGTAGAGTTCGCTTTTATAATTCAATGCTATTCTCTGTACGCGAAATCTGTGGCCTCGTATACTACATTCTGAACTCCTTTCGGAAGATTATTACTAGTTTACAAAAATAAAAATTGTTAATCATTTACTCTGTTGTTGACAATGACATCATAAATTTACTCATTGATACCATCTTTAATATAAGAAAATTACCTCATACTGTTTTATTCATTATCCATACTGTGTCACATTAAGCGTACTATAAAATCTAGTATAATCGAGCCAATGGAAATGTGGTAACTTCTGACAAACTCATTAATTATTCATAAGATACACTTAGTGGCCATAACTTTTTCTTTCATTTTTCCCCAAAACTACTAGTACTAATGCATGTATTACCTTAATTAGCTGTGAATATTGTTTTGGTTGGACCATCACAGAGTGATGACGCTACTACGGAGTGCCATAAGGAAGAGAGAAAGAGAGAGAGAGGACGTCTTAATTACTACGTTATTACAGTATATTTTCTCTTATCCGGGCGCCTTGGGACTAAGGGGTGCCAGCAGAAATGCCCTTTAACTTGGAATTAATGTATTTTTAGTTAGTTTTGGTCAGGAAAGGTCCTTACGAGTCACTCCACCCACTTTTTTTAATTAATTTTGTCCTTATTTTGCTGCCCAGATAATAGAGTTGCCCATATCTGAGAAGTTTGCATAAGGGAGAATTTACTGTATTATTATTACCAATATATGTGCAATACTATAAGGTTCCTTGTAAATCTTAAGAAGGGTAGCCCAGTGACACCGTCGCTTGTCTTGTGACGTCAAAGAGTGTCAGAGTTACTTATCTATTCCTAAAACAATCCTAGAAAGCTATAGCTCCTTTACACCTACCAGGATACTTAGCCACTCCCAAGAAAATCTCGGGATATGCTTAGGTTCTGAGTAGACCCCCCTCAAAGTTTATGTAACTATAGTTACTAATGATACTTAGCCAGTCCCAGGACGATCCCAGGATATGAGTAGCTCCAGGGTAGACCCCCTTGTCAAAGTAACTATAGTTACCGAGGATGATAAGCCAGTCCTGGTAAGATCCCCAGATAGGCCTAGCTCTAGGTACGTGAACCCCCTTGTCAAAGTAACTGTATGTTTTGAGGAATTTATTATATTTCTGAGGATATCTTGCAGCTTTAGGATGTTTGTAAGTATCCTGATGTTAATCATTACTATTTAATCGTTACTATTTCAACTTAACGGTGTTGTTTGGACAAAATAAAAGCTTCCTCTATTGTAGATAAATAGCTAGGAAATTCCAGTTTAAATCGTCGAGGTGATCATTGGTAAATATACTTCATCCTTTCGCCATGGCAGGTTGGGCCAACTACCTCTGGGCTATTGTGGAGGCCAACCAGAGAATTAGAACAAAATAAATAAATAGGAGAAAGAGAGAGAGAGAAAATAAGAATCAGTGGAAAGAATCAAAATTAGTGAATGTCTATAAAAACAATAGCAAAAAATACTATTAAGGTTTAGCGATGTTTGAGTTTCAAAGAGGTGATAGAGGAGCCCTAGCCCTAGCCCTAGCCCTAGCCCTAGCCGGGCAGATATGATGTTGGCTGGTATAGTATTCCACTTGTCAATTACGGAGATTGAAAAGGAGTTCTTGGGGCACAGAGCTCTTGTGGTGCAGAGTTCTCACAAACAAACAGTACAGGGGTAATGGGCTTCTATGAGATTAGGAGGATATTTGTGACCTAGAGAAGTATTCACCAAGCTGTTTGTATGCTGTGCATGTGTGGTGTAGGTATGGGCATAGTTGTGTTTGTGGGTTGTGTGTGTGTGTGCGCGCACACACGCGGTGTCTGCATGTGACATCGCCTATTTCGTCCAATTAATTCATCAAATAAGGAAGTGTACATTAAAGTGGGGTTTAGGAAAAACTTTACCTTCAAACCAATTTTATAGATTTGACAAAAAAAAAGATTATAGGTGACCGTCTACGGGAAAATCGGGCACAATGCGAATCGGGCACAACGCGGTGCGTGTAAACGTCAGGAAAAGTCATTTGAATTCTTAAACATGTATTAAATTAGCCTACGGAAGGGAACGGTTAGGTCTATTATATAGGGATCAGCTAAAGCTATGGCGATAAAACTTGGAGAGCTCAATATCTGGGTGCCAGCAGCTTGTAAGTTTTAAAGAAAAAATTTTTTTTGCGGGGGCTGCGTTGTGCCCGATTTTCCTAATGGGGAGGGAAATGGGTGATGCATTGTGCTACTTTTGAAAGCTATGTACCTTTTACTAAACAAAGATCTTGATAGCATCACATGTTACTGTTTTATATAATAGGAAGGTAATGTGCTGTGGTGAAGTATATATTGGTCAGACGTCCAGCAGAAGCGAGGGATTGAAGTGAATAGTTCCAGCCTGCCATGAAGCTATTGGGAAGATTGAGGAAGAGGTTCCTTGCTCATGAACAAGTAAGCAAAAAACAACAACAACCTTTGCCCATGCATTTATCAGCTCTATCATCAATAATGCTCATTTTTCACTAGACATTTTTCCAACGTTTAGTCCTGATTTTTGTAATACTTATGATTTTTAGGTGGTAGAACCCCATTGTCATATACGTATGGCAGTTACATGTATAGTCACGTAGGCAAGGAATACTTGAGTAGGGTTCCCAAGTGACCCACCCCCCTTTCAATCTCATGACATGCATTGATATTTAATTAATTAACTTTTAGGATTGTCAAAAATTTATATAGGGAGGTGGGCTAGCAAAAGTTTTCCCCCTCATTTTCCTTTTGCATGAAGTTTTTGTCTGAGCAGAAGTTCACCCCCTCCACCAGCTGAAGTTTCTCCTTTCCCTTCATTTTTCCTAGATGAAGTCCCCGAAATTTCCCTACAGATGAATTATCCTTCCACACACACATACACACACACACACACACACACACACACACACACACCACACACACACACACACACCACACACACACACTACACACACACACACTCACACACACACACTCACACACACACTCACTCAAAAGCAACCATTTCCCTCAACTTGCAATGATGAATCCTGACTCTTTTAACACGTTCCTATCACTAATTAAAGCTTGGCAACCATGTCCCCCAACTTGCAACGATGAATCCTGACTCTTTAAACACGTTCCTATCACTAATTAAGCGTGGCAACCATGTCCCCCAACTTGCAACGATGAATCCTGACTCTTTAAACACGTTCCTATCACTAATTAAAGCGTGGCAACCATGTCCCCCAACTTGCAACGATGAATCCTGACTCTTTAAACACGTTCCTATCACTAATTAAAGCGTGGCAACCATGTCCCCCAACTTGCAACGATGAATCCTGACTCTTTAAACACGTTCCTATCACTAATTAAAGCTTGGCAACCATGAACCCAACTTGCAACGATGAATCCTGACTCTTTAAACACGTTCCTATTACTAATTAAAGCTTGGCAATCATGAACCCAACTTGCAACGATGAATCCGGACTCTTTAAACACGTTCCTATTCTAATTAAAGCGTGGCAACCATGAACCCAACTTGCAACGATGAATCCGGACTCTTTAAACACGTTCCTATTACTAATTAAAGCTTGGCAACCATATCTCCCAACTTGCAACGATGAATCCTGACTCTTTAAACACGTTCCTATCACTAATTAAAGCTTGGCAACCATGAACCCAACTTGCAACGATGAATCCTGACTCTTTAAACACATTCCTATCACTAATTAAAGCTTGGCAACCATGAACCCAACTTGCAACGATGAATCCTGACTCTTTAAACACGTTCCTATCACTAATTAAGCTTGGCAACCATGTCCCCCAACTTGCAACGATGAATCCTGACTCTTTAAACACGTTCCTATCACTAATTAAGCTTGGCAACCATGTCCCCCAACTTGCAACGATGAATCCTGACTTTTTAAACACGTTCCTATCACTAATTAAGCTTGGCAACCATGTCCCCCAACTTGCAACGATGAATCCTGACTCTTTAAACACGTTATTGTCTGCTCTACTTTGGGCTGTGACTTCTTTAAGAGTTGCTTATGTCGTTACTCTATCTAAAAAAATTAGTTGCAGAGTTTTTAAATTTGCCTATTTCAATATAAGCAGTATCAATGTACATTGTTTGTCCCAACATCCCCTTCCCCCCCCCCCCCCCCCCCCCCCCCCACCAGGTAATTAACCAATTCCTAGGTTAGGGTATAGAGTTTTGGTAAAGGGTTTGCTGTAAGGGTATAGAGTTTGGTAAAGGGTTTGTATAAGGCAGGTTTTTTCATTGGTGCTGCGGGGGCATTTCGCCCTTACTAAGAATGTTATTGCCCCCGCATGTCATTGCTTTTTAACATACAATTTCTGGTTTTGCCCCCACAATAATTTGTTCAAGTCAATATGCCCCCACTGTGATGCAAAGGTTGAAAAATCACTGTAAGGTAAGGTATCAGGTTTGGTATAGGGAATGTATGAGAGGGTAAAAAGGATGGTATATGGTTTGGTGAAGGGTTTAGTCTAATGCAAGGGCGGATCTAGGGGGGTTCGACTATATTTGTTCGAACCCCCCTTTAGTAAGCACCCCTCTGAAATACCTGGATCTTCAATCAAGCATATTTTCCATAAGAAGTCGTTCCTTCAACCCTCACTGCACTAACTTAAGGGGTGGTCATCGCTAGCAAGCTTATTCCAATAGGAGCTAAATAGTCACGTGGACTTTTTCATTAATTTTGTTTTTTGCGAATAGTCTCCTCTTTTGCTGTAGTCATCTCTCAGGTCATCAAATGAAGTTCGTCACCAACTATGGTAGAGTGAGTGCTTATGTAGCAGCTAAGAATCTCCTTCTAGTTGAGAGGCTTATTGAGAAGTAGCAACAAGGTGAAAAAGCAGCTTACATAGAACCTGTTGATAATGTAAAGCAGTGAACTGTATTTTTTTTTAATGATAAATGATAATAAGTATGAGGGGCCAATGCCTGGTACAGGTTTAGTGTAAGGGGTGAAGGGTTTTTTTGAAGATTTTGAAGATTTTTGTGTGATGGGATATACAATTTGTGTAAAAGGGTAAAGGGTAGGTTTTTTAGGGGACTGTGGGGGCATGTAGCCCCCGCTTAAAATGTTATTGCCCCTGCTGAATATGTCATTGTCCCCTCAGTCTTCGATGTCAGACTTTGGGTCAAATACATTGCAATTGTATTCTAATATAATAAATTCTAGTTTTGCTCCTGCAATAATTTTGTTAAAAGTCTATATGTCTGTGATGTGAAGCTAAAAAAATCCCTGAAGGGTTTTGTGCATGAGGGCAAATGTTTTTGGGTAAGGTTATCTAGCCTCTACTACCTACAAATCACTCCTTATCAACTACCTACTTTCACGTGTATTTGGTTTGGACATAGTGATAATTCTAATCATCTATGGCTTCAGGCAATCTTTTACGTCATCCTTTACTAGCTGGGTGCAGTTACCCTATACATTGCTCAAACCCTGCCCCCCTCCCCTTTACCCCACTCTTTCTGATTTGCATAAATTGTCAAGGCAGTTAGATAAGCCCCATCCTACTGACCCACACATGTCACAGTAAGGACAATAGTCACTTTAATATTTTATAACCTGGTCTGGGTGGGTTTGATGCTTGTGCTTGGCTGTAGCTGTTCTTTGCTTGTGAGCCAGCTTGTCACTTAGACAAGTCTGTGCAACACTGTAAGTGCAAAATTACTATTGGGCACATGCCATTTTTTACTCCTTTATCATAGTGGCCACCAGTGTCACTGGGTGGCCACTAAAAGTATCATTGGGCCAGCCAAAGTTATCCATGTGTGCTTGGTTCCCCAATAAACAATAAAATCAGTGTATAAACACCTATGGTTGTATCATTGAAGGAAATGGCCTGTCATTTATCTAAATATGTGACCCTAAGAACAACTAAATCTTTGTTCTTAAACTTACTCATAAGCCAGCTTATATGGACGCCAATAATCTAAAGTTAGTATGCATTATGCTTGAGTAATGGATTTAGTGTTGGAAAGGTAAGGGGGCGGGGAGAGAGAAAATTTGCTATGTCAGAAACAAAAAAAACAACGAAATTTCAGCAAAATTACAGCAGCTATTACATCACCAACATTTTACTAGTAGGTGTAGTCTAAATTACTCATAACTATGGTACATTTCTCCACTGCAGCAAAAAACTCTATATGAAGACACACATACTAAAACTAGATTATCCCCTTTTGTCTCCCAAGCATAGTTTGAACTTAATGATTATTTAAGAATGTCTTTTTTTGTTGATTTATTTTTTTATTTAGGACGTATGCAGCCACATTTCTCCCCTATAAGGTTATTGCAGGTGTGCTTCACTGTCCATCATTTTCTGTGTACTTGTAGATACCACACACAATGATGGTGTTACCAAAAGTCATCTTTCTCTTTCCCTAGAAAAAGGAGTATTGTGTAAAATTCAGTGAGTAAGACTTGTGAGTGTTTACTCTCTCAGCAATATACATACCGGTGCCACTAATAAAGAGGTAAAGGGTTTTCAAAATTTAAATGGCTTATTACTCCTCAGTAAGCATGTGTTTGTGAGGGTTTCAGTTGTCATCATTGATTCACTGCATCTGTCAATAGCGACTTTAGAAGATGGCTAACTCAAAGCAAAAAAAATAAAATAAAGCTTTTTAAAGCTGTATATTTTATTTTGGTACTGTTTCCAGACAGGAAAGGGGAAGATGGGCTTTTAAAAGATGGGATTTACGTACATTAAATTTAGGGCAACATCCTCTGAAATCTCAGCAAAACTAGAATGTGTCTAGCTGCAACCCTTCAGGATATTTGTAGTAGCAGCGCGAAGAAAGCAGTCTTGTCTATGGGAGCCACTGAGCTTAAGATTAAGTGAACACTGTTGGCAGTGGACAATATGCCTTGGCTTTTAGTTCAGCAAGTATTAGTTAGCTACATAGTTAGCCAACTTTGGAATCAAGTACTTAGGTCACAGTAATTGTCAACTGGCTGCAATGCATCCAGAGTCCAGCAGAGTAATAACATGTTAGGTATTCTGTGCAACTAGATGCATGAAGTGCAATGCTGCTGCACACAGGTGTTTTATTGTACAGCAAAGATTTTACAGTGTAAGTGATAAGGGGTTTATTGGCGAGTGAGTGAAGCCAGCGAGACATTCTCGAGTCTAACTCAATGTAAAAATTCTTATGTTTATATATATATATATATGGTACGTCACAACTCCTTCACGTGTAAATAGGCAGGTCAATAACAATCAGTACCATTTATTGAAAAGTTGCATTAACTTCATCAGCTGTTTCTAGAGTTCGGCAGAACGGAGGAACACTATAAGCATATAGTAAGATTCGCCGAAGTAAGTACTATTGTTTTTAACTACTGATAGGCTCCATTCTCGGGGGTTTATTTCGACAAGCAATGCATTCTGAATGAGTGTGCTTGAAAGTTTATACCAACGGTACAGCAACAAACTGTAAGTGGAGAATACACAGTATGGCGAGTTATCTGGTCAACTAATAAGCTGTTTGCTTGTGCTCTGATAAAGTAAAGTGTAAAAACTAATAAAATGGTAAGTATCGTTTGATTGCCTTATGCTGACGATCGTATCAAACATTGTGGATTTCGTAGGTGGCTTTAATTACTGAACTAGGGGTGTGCCCAACAGCACAGTGCGGCAAGTGAGCTATTGCCACTACTGCATGTGTTGCAAGAAACTCTTAGGTTGTGGCAATAGTTCGCTTGCCACAATATGCTGTTGGGCACACCCCTAGTTATAAGTTGCTTAATGAGTGAGAGGTAAAGGGTTAACACTGTGAATGTCAAAGCTTGCAATGACTGGTAAAGGGTTTATGGTGAGAGTGTGTAGCACTTATTGTATGAAGAGCTTACAGTGGGAGGGTAGAGGGTTTACCTTTCCCTAAGCCGCTTTAATTTTGTCAATGATTTACTATGTAGCAGTGAAGTTTTGCAAAGTATGAATTTATATTTGTTGTGATCATTTCTTAGATGTCCTTCCGTAGAGATGCTTCTTGTGCAAGTTATATTTACTTGTGGTCTCAAGATTTATGCTTAGCACAGATGCTGCACAGTATTGAATTTATATTGCCAAGGAACACATTTTTACAATGACATTCAGAAAAAAATCTATTTAAGCCAATGGTATTAAAGCACAAACTTTTATGAAATAATCAGCCTGTATTAGTAATCTATCAATTGCTATAGTATGATACCCTTTACCAAGTCTCAAAACTAGATCAGATTAGCTAACTACATAAATACTTTTTATATACATTATCATACAGTATTTGTATTTAAAGTGAAGTTTTTAGATTAATGAGTGTGAATGGGAAAAAGAAATTTTGTCATTGAATTATTAAGGGTCTTTATAATGTAAGGGCAGTGGTAAGATCAGCTTAGTTATTAGGTAAAGGGTTCCTTCCCATATTAAAGCTGTAGTATTAATTTCTAATAAAAATACTGTAATGGTTTTCCATTTTTTTAAATGTGACCGTCTACAGGAAAACCGGGCACAACGCGGCGTGCGTAAATATCTAGAAAAGATCGATCGATTTCTTTAAAATGTATTGTTTCAAGCCGACGGAAGGGAACGGTTAGGTCTATTATAGTGGGAACGACTTAAGCTACGACGATAAAACTTGGAGGGCTCAATATCTGGACGCCGACAACTCTGTAAGTGCAAAAAAAAAAATTTTCAAAGGGTGCCGCGTTGTGCCTGGTTTTCCTGTAGACGGTCACTAATTATGTTTTGTTGTTATTGTTGTTTTATACAGAAAATGGGTTCAAAAGTCCATGAAGTGTGCTGTCAAGAAATTACTTTGTAAGTGTGTTACTATGTGTATAGAATTGTCTGGGAATTGTTCTTGGATATTATATCTATTTGCACCAATTTTGGTTGTTTGTTTTTTGTTTTGTTAACTAAACTTTATTACAGCACTCTGTCACCAAATTATTTCCTGTGCTTTATTTGGAAAGAAAAGTTAAGTGGCATAGATTTGTACATACTTCTTCTCAGTATTGATTAAGTCTACTAATGCTTACGTGGTATTATTATTTACCTCCCACCCCCCCCCCCCCCCCCCCCAAAAAAAAAATAAAAATAAATAAATAAATAAATAAATAAATAATAGTAATAATAATAACAATAATAAATAAAGCAAATTCTGAATTAAAATGTGACTCAACAGTACTTAGCTGTTTTGTTTTTTGTATTTTGTTTTTTGTTTGTTTGTTTTTGTTTTTTTATTGTTTTTTTTTTTACTGGTTAGTCGCCCAAACAGTGCCATCACAGATAAGCAATTGCCATTTTCATTTTACTTGGTCGCATGAGCTTAGTCATGGTTGTCATTGTCAGTTACTTCAGGTCTTTGCGTTGTTGTTGTTGTTGTACGCTAAAACATTATCATTGATTTAGTATTGTCAGTGATAGAGGGGGGAGATTAGCTGCTTCTCTCTCTATTTTGCTTTCACTTGCTGTTCTGGTGCCTGTTCTGGCTGGCAATATGTAAGGTGTTTGGAGGCTCAAGTGTGCATGTGCCTATTATCAGACACTTCATCTGTGATCCTTAGCTTGGGCTTCATCTTTCCATTAATTTTGTTTAGTATACAGGCTACACTATTAAATTCCATTTGCTGACAGCAGTAGATATGGAACCGGTTAAAATTTGAAATCCATGTGAAATGAGGCATTGGTGTAAATTTAATTGCAGTACTTTTTCCCTCCCTCAATATCTTAGCATACATCTCTTCAGTAAGGCTATGATAATTGGTGCAGGAAGGTTCTGCCTGCACTTATTAGATCTCATGATGACCCCATGGGTTTTCTGGTCTAGCCTAGCAGTTGTTGCAGTGAGTGGAATAATAATTGTCTCAATGCTAGCCGACAAACATTGGATAGGTTGTATGTATTCAGCACAAAGCTGGTGTGGGTGGAGCACATCTTGTATAGTTTCATTAGGTATGGGGCTTATGCTGTGATATGATACTATATACACTCATGGTTTTATGTTAATATTTCTTTTACTATAGTCTGGTGATCCTTACCAGTTGCTGATTAAAACCAAGAGGCAATGTCTTGAATAGACAAAAAATAATTCCTTTTTCCTTTCCAATCAATATTTTTGCTTTGTTTTTGTTGGATACCTAAACTTGATGCATGTTGTGTCAATAAGACATACATGACCATCTTTCACATTTTAATAATAGAATATAGAAGTTGATTTATTTGATGTTCTTATTTTCTTAGATGAAACACACTGAATGATGTTTTTTTTTCTGGATTACAAGATTCATTGTGGCGAATGATTGAAGACCAAAGTCACTGAAAGATTACGTTGTCATCATGAACTGGGACATTTCTCATCATTGAACTTCGACTTTTCTATTCATACAATATAAACATTTTTCATGTCATTTTATTATACATAATATTTATTAATAATCTTAAGCTACTGTATAGCGATGTAGCTAATCACACAGTATAGCAATAAGCTCAGGGGTGGCAGTGCAATAAACCCCTAAATAGTTGTGCTTATAGTGTTGAAATACACTGTAGAAGTGTAATGGAACACTGGTATTGGTGTGGTAGAGGTGTAAATAGACACCCCTTTTGGTGTACTGGAAGGGTGTTTAGGGGTGTAATGGGACACTATATTTGGGGTGTTAAAATACACCCTATAGGGTATAGTAGAGACAGTGTAGCTGTAGCACCAAAAGGGTGTAATGTAACACCCCATTTTTTACAGTGTACACATGATAAATATACAATACACACATGATAAATACACAATACACACAGTCATGATAAATACACAATATGCACATGATAAATACACAATACAACTGCTTATAAATGCTCTCCCATGTACACATGTGTCCTTACACATACACACACAAACACATGCACCATACACAGTGTGATGCCTTTACAGAATGTGCTTACACACATCCTTACACACACAGACACACTTTGGATGAGTGGTGACACGTCTGTGTCTAGCAATATTGTAAGGTAGTCAGAATGAGCTTCAAAGCATTGAATATAATTTCTCCACTCACATTAACCTGGAATTTGCTGTACATTTATCATATTCACCTAAGCATCTGACTTACAACTACATCACACTGTATGGTGAGTAACGCCTATATCTCGTGTAATGTGATGGTTCACTTTTTGGATGTGGCAAATATGGAAACAAACAGCATAATGTCTATGGCACTTTCATCTTGTAATATAACTACACAGTGCTAAATATTGTAATGACAGATTATTGTAAACATCAATTCCACAATCCCATGCGAACAAACTGGAATTGATGTATTTGATAGAGCCATGACTTCATGCAATTCAGGTGTACATAATTATATATATTACATAATTGCATACAAGGTAAGAACAAAAAACAAAAATGACCTCCCTTCGAACCTTCAATGCATTTCAACTTGGGTATCATCAGGTTAGAATTTAGTTTACATAATCTTAGTAGCAACTATAATTACCCTATGTAGCTATACAGTCCAGCATTAAAAGATAGGGAAAAGCAATCTCCAGAATATGGCAACAGAAACATAAATACACCAATTACATAAGCAGAAAACAGTTAAAATACTACTAGTGCTGCTACAGCACTCACCCCTAGAATTCTGTCAGTCATTATTAAGCTCTACCTACCAGAAGTTTTGAAACCCCAATGACTATGGAAGGAAGGCTAACCACGGCGACCCGTATCAGAGAGGTGGGGCATAGCTCCCATTGCTACAGTTACAAGAAGTTTGAGATGCCAGCACTGGTAGACGTTGGAGGCTGGGACAATTTGATGGAGAGCGAGGTAGGAAGCAAGTGTTTCACTGGCAGTATCTAATGAATCTCCATACTAACTAGAGCAAATGTAATGTTCAGTTGACTTCTATTTTAGGCTACTAAAACTTGTCTTTATTCTGAAACTGTTTTTATTTGTTGGTTAGTTGTTTTTGTTTTGTTTTGTTGTTGTGGTTGTCTTTGTACTAGTGGTGTGCTTGAGCACAAATGGCGAGCGAGCCTAAAGACTATACTATTTTTATTGACTTCTAACACTGAAGCTACTGAAAATAAGGTCCAGTTTTTAAATTTAGCATACAGGTAAAGGGATTTCAGTGCCATAGTAACAACTCTCTGCAACTGCTTGAATTGAAGGAAAAAACAACAACAACAGAACAATACACGTTATTTTAAAAGTTTTCTTTGTGATATTCTTTAGCTAAGTAGTGGTTGTAACACACAATGCTTTGACACAACTAACTGGACATGCACCTACACAGACTTACCTTCGCAGTAGTCTAGTGGACAATGTATTTTCAAGTAAATACTGTTGCGCGACAAAGAGCGCATTGACTTACCACCGCCACTAACTCGAATAGAAATGGAAGTCCCTTAAGTTTTCAAGTTTGAACTGCACCCGCAAAAGAATTCAAAACGGTAAACAATTCAATTTCTAGGGTGATACGGGTACTGATCGATCACCAGAGGACTCTGTTTAGTGCAATTTGGGACGGGGTCGACAACCGAACTAACACAAAAACGAGAGGGTCAAAGTACAAAATGACATACATACGTCCATACATATATACAAATAAACTAGTGGTGTGCTTGAGCACAAATGGCGAGCGAGCCTTAAACCACACTATTGTTAAATGATTGATTTTAACAACTAACACTCAAGCTACTAAAATAAAGTCGAGTTTTTTATTTAAGTATATGCGGTAAAGGGGTTTCAATGCCATAGTAACCGCTCCCCGCAACTGTTTGAACTGAAAAAGAAGCAACAAAATCGAGTCACGTTATTTAAAATGTTCTTTGTGATATTCTTAATAGTAGTTGTAACGCACAATATTTTCACACAACTGAACATACCTACGCAAGACTTACCTTCGTGGTTCGTCTAGTGGACAATGAATTTTCAAGTAAATGCTGTTGAGTAGGGCTTATAACTGTGACAAATAGCGTACTAACTTACCACCGCCACTAACTCGAATAGAAATGGAGCTCCCATAAGTTTTTGCGTTTTAACTGCACCTGCAAAAGAATTCAAAGCGGTAAACAATTCAATTTCTAAGGTAATACGGGTAATGGTCGTTAAACCAGAGGATTCTGTTTAGTGAAGTTTGGGACGGGGTCGAACGCTGAGCGAACACAAAAATACGGAGGGTCAAAGTACAAAATGACATACATACGTCCAAACTATAAATAAACTAGTGGTGTGCTTGAGCACAAATGGCGAGCGAGCCTGATAGTTAGGTAACATAAAATGTTACTATGTTTTAGCTTACTTCATGCAAACACTATAATAGCAGTTATTGTGGGGAATTGTCTGGGAAGGACAGTCACTGGTGGAGGAGACAAACCTGTGATAGGCTGCCACCAGAGTATCACTGAACTACTGAACCTCACACAAGCCTGTCCAAAGGCTTCCCTTAACTATCAGTGCTGCTTTTCAAAACAGAGCAAAGACTGTCTCAGGTTAGGTGTTATTCAAAGCTCATAAAATGTGACACTCCCTAGCACATGCACAGACAGGCCTTTTATAGGCAATCTACCTGCACATGCTCAAAGGTGATATAAAACCTGCTGAGTAATGGTGATGGATAAATGGAGTAGGTGATAATTAGCTAGTTCAGAAAACACAATACTAACACATGCCAATGGTCTAATGTACGTACAACAGTGTCAATGTCACTATTGAATAATGTGGTGAGGCTTCACCACATCTCCCCTCCACTGGGAAGCTGAGCTTCCAGTCGGTGAAGGAGAAACCTCTGCTACCATATCCGCTGTCAGAGTGGGCCAAGACTGTCTCGAGAGGGCGTCTGCTACATAGTTAGTGCTTCCTTTGATGTGCACAATGTCCATGTCAAAGTCTGAGAGTTTTTCAAGCCAACGTGCTAACTTGGCTGTGGGTGGAGTCCCATGAAAAATGTTGACTAGAGCAGAATGGTCAGTAAATACTGTAAAGTGCTGTCCAGAAAGATAGAATCTGAAATGTTCAATGGTTGCTAGTACTGCTAGTGCTTCCAGTTCTACTATAGGATAATGCTCTTCTCTTCGCTGGAGCTGCCTGGAATAGAAGGCTATAGGCACCCAGGAATCTTGTCTATAAATGCACAAACATCCACCAACACCTTTGCCAGAGGCATCAGTGAACACACACCATACATCTTTACAATTTGGCAAAAATAAAGAGGAATGATGAATAATGGACGAGATGATATAATTGAAGGATGAAACAAAGTCCTTGTCGTTTGTACATTGTAGTTTGTCTGGGCATTGTTTTCGTAGATGTGAGCTCAAAACAGAAGTGTAGTTGGCAAAGTTAGGTACAAAACGAGAGTAAAAGGTGACAAGCCCTAAAAATGCTCTTAAGTTAGATTTGGTGGTTGGAAGTTTGTAGTCCTTGAGATGTTGGACTTTAGCTTCAGCTATGCTGAGGCGACCATTTCCAACGACAAATCCCAAAAATTCAAAAGTACTATAGAACCAACAACATTTTGACTTCTTGACTGTTAAGCCTGCAGAAGCCAACCTGCTTAAGACAGCTGTAATATGGCAGATATGATCCTCAAATGTGTATGAAAATATAACCACATCGTCAATGTAAGCTAAACAAAAGGATTCTATGCCTCTTAACACCTGCTGCATAAGTAACTGAAAAGTTGCTGGTGCATTTCTCAATCCAAACGGCATGACTTTATATTGAAATTTTCCTTGTAGGCAGGAAAAGGCAGTTAGTGGTTTTGTGTTGTCATCTAAGGGAACTTGGTGGAAACCCTTAAGTAAATCCAACTTGCTAAGAAATTTAGCATCACCAAGTTGTGCAAGGATGGAATCTATGGATGGCATTAAAAAGGGTTCAGGAACAGTGACTAGATTGAGTTTTCTAAAATCCACCACAATGCGTATACCTCCGTCATGTTTCTTAACTGGCATGGGTGAACTACTCCAAGGGGAAGTAGAGGGTTCAATAATCCCTAACTCTAGCAATGACTCTATTTCTTCCCTGAACGGCTGTTGATAAGCCAATGGTATTGTATAGGAAGGAGTCCAGACAGGAGTTGTACATGTGAGAGTAATGGAATGAGTGACCACTGATGTTAAACCTGGTTTGTCTGAAAAGACAGATGGAAAAGATGATAAAGTGTGACCAAGAAGTGTCTGTTGTTCATCAGACAAATCAATACTGGTTGGTTGTCTGGGAAATGATAAACAGTGAGGTGATATGTCATTGGGAACCACGGCAACTCTTAATACAGCTTTCTCGGCAACCTTCTTGAGTTGACTAATGTGCACTACTTTCCTTTTACCTTTTGTCTGGTGCGGTGCAATCTCACAATTCACAGGGGCAAGTAACTTTGTTATGATGAATGGACCATCCCAAGATGAGTCTAAGCACTTGTTCAAGCCAGGTATACGCTTAAACACAAGATCGCCAACTTTGAAATGTGATACAAACTCTGCTTCCTTGCTAATACGGTCAGATACATGTTTAGAAGCTAGAGATGATTTGACAACATGATTATGGCAAGCAAATTGTGTGTCAAGGTCTGAGATGAACTGGGGAATGTTAACGGCAGATGAGTTGTCTGAAAGCCAAAGAGACTTGATGGTTGACAATATGAAAGGGTTAGGTTTTAGGAACAACAACTCATGTGGAGTGTGACCATGTCTTGAATTTGGTAGATTACGAGCATAATAAAGAATTAAGTCCAACATTGAAGGCCAATCTGCTTTCTCAACCAAGGCTTTTGACAGCATACACTTGAGAGTGGCATGGAATCTTTCTAGTCTCCCATTCGACTGGGGGTGGTAAGGGGAAGTCTGAATTTTGTGAATACCAAATTTTCTACATAAATGAGTGATAGTGCTGGAAAGAAAATTCGCATCCTGATCAGATAAAATCTGGAGAGGAATGCCAAGGAATGATACGATATTGAGCAAACATTGGGCAGTAGTGTCTGCAGTATAATTCCTTATGGGGATAGCGAAAGGATACCCGGAAGCTAATTCCATACAAGTAAATATGAACCTATAATTCCCTTTGGCTTTGGGTAAGGGACCCACTATGTCTATTGCAATTTTCTCACCACGTTCTGATATAACTTCAGGTTCTACTAGAGGCACTTTGGTATTACTAGACTTTGTAAACTTCTGGCATTTGGGACAGCCTTGTATATAACTCCTTATGTCATTTAACATCTTAGGCCATGTAAAATGCTTGTTGATTAGAGTCCTTGTTACATTTACACCACCATGGCCCAACCCATCATGGGCGGCCACTAAGATCTTACGCCTAAGATCTTGGGGAACAACTAAAGCACTGGATACAGTATTGAGAGTAGAGGTAACACACATCAATAGATCATTCACAATAAAGAATTGCTTTTCATGCCTCCTGGCTAACTCCCATAGAGGGGCAAGGGTGACATCACTAACTTGCATGTCCTTAAATTGTTGCCTAGTAACACCATCAAATGTGAGATTAGGAAATGATGTGGGAACAAGAGACTTCTGGAAACCAATGCTACGGTCAATAGAGCTAGGCTCTGCAGCTAGGACGTCAGAATCTACTAATGGAACATCTACCATGACATGATCAGGAATGTCCTCAAGGGGCAGTGGGCTACCACCTTCTGAGGCATGTAATGCTTCAGTGACTTGAACAGATAACAGGTCTTCTGAATTCATGGCTCTGGTTACTGAATTGACTGGTCTAGGTGATAGTTTAATGGAGTTGAGTAATTCCAAAAGTTTGTCTTGACCAAAGTCTACACCCAATAGAACAGTGTTTTGGGGGAGAGTAGGACACATTGCAAAACTGGCAATACCTTTGATAGTTGGAATATCGATTGGTAACTCGTAAATAGAAAACTTGGAAACAACACTAGATATGCCAAAGAGAGATTCAGTCTTGACAGGGGTAAGGTCGTGAGTTATAAAGTCAGATGATACAAGGGAACGTTTGGCACCTATGAGTCCACAATAATAGGTGTCAGAATGTTATTAACATAACCATGGGTGATAAATTCATCATCAAATGTGTTGAGAATGGATGTTTCAGGGGTTTCTGCAACTGGTAAGGGTTCAGCCTTTCCCACTGCATATGAGGAAGTAGGAATTTGTGAAGAGGTATTAGATTGTTGAGGTCTGTGACCTCTGGGAAGTGGGCGTGGAACATTGACAGAGGGAGTGGTTTGAGGAGTGGTTTGAGGAGTGGTTTGAGGAGTGGTTTGGGTTTGTGGTTGAGGAGATTGGTGGGCATGATAAGAGGAAGGACACCTGTTCGCATAATGTCCGAATGCCTTACACTTGTGGCATTGAACCTCAGATATGTCACGCCTAGGGACAGGAGTAGGAGAAGTTTGGAACTGATGGTGGGGTTGATGTTGGGAATGATGTTGGGGTTTATGAGTTTGGGGATGAGAGTAATGGTTAGAAGAATGATTGGACTGAGGTCTTTGGAATGAATCTGAATAGGAATAATTGGAACTGTGTCTGTAATTTGGACTTCTTTGGTAATGATGGTTAGTTCTGGCAGAAAAATGGCTAAAGTGCTGATAAGTACCGTCAGCTGATGACAAAGATGACGCACAATCATCAATAAATGAATATGGAGAGTTATGGTGTCTGTCTAGTACTGCCTTGCGAGTGTCGTTGGACATGCCTGCTATAACCCCTAGTGCTGCTACACCTTGTGAAATGAGGTTGAGTTGATCTTCAGAAAAACAATCAAGAAATGACAATTGAGACAACATTACATCATACTTATACCTCCAATGATTAAAGAATTGAGTTACAGATTTAGAACCGTTGGACCTGAATTTGAGAGGAAAAGAATTAAGACAATCACTCAGGGAGTAACCTCCAGTGTTTAAGAGGATGGTTCTCATACGTTGGAATGAGGTGGTCTCAGAAATGCTGTTAAAGTATGCTTCCTTATAGATGCCATGTAACAACTTTGGCAAAATGTTCAACCAGGAATGGACAGGAATTGTGTTGACCTTCATGCCATACTCGAATCTATGTAAGAAGACAAATATGTCCTCACCTTGTTCCAAAGGTCCAATGGATTTCACCAAAGAGTCAGTGGGATCTGGATAGGAATACACAGGTTGAGGTTGACGAGAAGAGGCAAATTGATTCTCAAACAGTTGTGAAAGGAGGAAGAGAGATGGGTCAATGTCCGTAGATTTCAGTTCTTCAGCTAGCAGTTTGGCTTTCGTGACTGCTGGAGATGGAGTGGGTTTGACCCTGGGAGGAGTAGATGGCAGAGGTTCAAGCTGCTCATTTTCAGCTCCCACAGAAACACCAGTAGGGATAACAGTGGAAATAGAGGTGGATGATTCTGAAGGTGATAATGAAGACAGTAAAGAATTGGATTTCAATGGAATGACATCTTGATCCAACAATGGAGCTTTGGGAAGGGGTTTCCCACGAGGTCGGCCACTTCTTGTGTTCATGATGTGTAGTAGAAGATAACAATGAATGACAAATGGGAAATAATAAGGGGAATCACAACAGTGTCCAGCACAAACAAAATGAATATAGACGAAAACAATGGCAAAATAAGAATAATAATACAGTTCAACTTGCGTTCAAGACTTTACCAAAAAGGGAAGCACAAATGAGCAAGAACGTGCCACGTTGAAACACAGAGGAGTAAGCAATAATTTGCGCACGAGAAATTCTTCAGACAACAGTTTGCAATGGCAGAGAAATAGTAGATGCTGAAACAATACTGGTGGAAACCCTCTACACCAGCTGAATCCAGGAATTCTGGAAAGAAAAAGGAACAACAAATAGTTGGGCTTGACTCAAAACTAGGCAGTAGACACTGCTTGAAAGGTGAAGAAATGAAGTAAACGCAAAAATAAAGAAACAAGCAAACTGAATGAATGCCCAAACCAATTCTGAAAAGAACAGGAGTCAGCAAGAGGTAGGTCTCGATGTCGTAGGTCGTCTCCGTAAGCTCCCAACAGAGGACTGA
>WLWD01002426.1_pt1 | contig 66519 bp, 45 predicted proteins | sample 6712731 | NCBI WGS metagenome assembly WLWD01 (sample SAMN12718690, study PRJNA576275) | sponge metagenome | isolation source: marine sponge | host: Mycale hentscheli | place: New Zealand: South Island, Marlborough, Capsize Point | collected 2014-11-01
TTGCCGTTCAAGCAAATGTATGATCAGCACGTGGTGTGTTATAGTAGGAAACCTTGTGTTTCATACCTCGGTAATTTTCTCTGTGCTCTAGCCAGCAGTTCTCTTGTGCTTGTGCTCATTGAAGGCCTCCGTGACTTCAATTGTGTTTGGTGGCAGTGGCTCTGAGACCATAACAGTTTCTTTTTTAGTGCCACAGCAGGAACCACTGTGAAGACATCTGGTAATACATGTGCCTCTTGTCTCCAAAGACTTCATCCTGCAAGAATCGACATTGTCAAGAGCACCAATTCTGAAGAGCCCTTTTCTCAATTGTGCAGGAACCACAGTACGTTTCTTCATTTAAGTCTTGCTAAGCATAAATAGCCAGTTCGTTTTCATTTTCTAGAGCCCTATCAAAGCTAATGCTGAGCCCCAATGCACGAAGCTCCATGACTAGCCTTTTGGTCTTGTCAGAGTGTGCATTTAGTTAAATGAGGCAAGAATGGTTTGTATTCTGTAGAATGAGGACTCTTGACAGCAGGAGAACTCAAGGCAATTGTTTGTGATATTGGGAGGTATGTTGGCGAGTCTATAGAATGCTGGTCTACAATATCACTTGCTGATTACTATATTTACGGAAGGAAGCATCGAAAGTGAATTGTTTTGATGAAAGTACATTAGGGGCATTTTTTGGCAGCATTCACCATTATTATTGTATTCTCTTCATACTGCATTGAATTCTTCAACATCTGTTTCATTCCCTGCTTAAACACAAGTACTTGAATTATTCCCGTCATTTTGCTGTTGATCATTTATGAAAGACTCTAAAACTCATTCTTTTAACCGAACTTTATTGATTTTTTAATTTGTAAACTAGAAAGGTGACTTGATACAGTTCCGACAATGCAGAAAACATAAAACAGAATAAACAATTTTTTGTGACCATTTTTAACATGACTTATCAACTCAAGGTTCTAACTTCAATCTGACTTCTTGTAAACTACTATCAGAGCCTGGATTCTTCTGCAGCAAGGAGTGGTGATTATTAACCCCCAGTACGCACAGTCATTTTGTCTGTTTGTGAGTTTGTCAGGGTCTGATTTTGGAGATTACTGGCAATTTACTGTTGATTTAGGTATGAACTTACTCAGAACAACAATTTAGACCTTTTATTGTGCTACTTTTTAAAATTTCGGGCTGATTTTTTAGTGTCAGCTACGCACAGGTACTAACTTGTGGGTAATGCTCCTTATCACATCGTAATTACGTAAGAAAATTATTCCTTCCTGCCTTCAATAGTTTTGCTTTATGCTCAGAAGTTAACCGAGGAAGTGGAGTTTCTTGTTGAAACTATATACTGTCTAGCCTGTTTACCCTCTTCTCTTATGAAAACAGCATAAAAATATGCTGTTTCATTGCTTGAGCTATATTGATTCTTGATTCTGACTAGAATAGGCCAATAAATTATTCTTTTGGTCTGAGGTGATTTGTAGCTAGTTAGTGTATGGTAGCACTGAGAGTTTGCACCTTACGGAGCTATAAATTCCAATGCTGGGAAGCCACCACTTCAGTTATGGTCAGCAATGATGCATCCTGCAAATCTGGTGCCATTCTTCTTACCATTTAAAAAAATCAGCATTGAGTGTTCTGCACTCGTGGAGAAGTCCAGTGTTCTCACTATAGTCCGTCCAAGTTGAGTTGGCACCACCGCAAGTGTGGTAAATGTGGAATGCATTTAGTACTTAACTGGAAGCAATTTAATCATGTGAATCCAAGTCAATTAAGCGCGTAAACATCAACGCTGCACGTGAAAAAGGGGCGGTAACGTAGGTGCGCATTAATTCTGTAACTATTGTAAGAAAGAAATTTAGTGAAGTTTATGGAGTTTTTCGGGCGCTGTACAGCTCATCTCGTCTGTTTTCAACTATATTTGTGTCAGCAGATGGAAAACGCAAACTGGCGTTCTTCTAAACAGACAAGGTTAAAAGCAGTCGATTCTACCTACTTTGTGCCAAGAAATATTCTCATATTCACAGGATTCAGCAGTACAGCATAGTTAAAATTATTGGACTTTCTTGTTAAATCAAATTATCAATTGTTTCATTTATTTATAATATATATATATGAAAATTAATGAGATAATAAAATTTAAGTAGTACACATACACAAAATATAGTTGTGATCCGAGTTGAAGGTGGAGTGCAGCCTCAGTTGGTCCTAATCCTTACAATAAACGACATCTAGTAGTGAAGAAAAGGAATTGGCATAAACACAGCTTTTTGACAAGCACAGAATTTAAATTTAACGGCAAAAAGCTTTAGTGTGGCTGTATCACAAGTTACTAGCTAATTGATAACTGTATCACTGAAATATATTGGCTATACAGCATTGTTATTGAACAGGTAGACAAATAATCTTACCAACATCCTATCAGGTGGTCCTGTACTCTCTGCGGCAACAGGACACTCCGTCTATCCTGTTTCCACACTTGCAACCTAAGCTAATCACGACACAAAGCTAGAATCACAGCAATCTGAGAAGAACCGCTCATTGTTTACAAAATTCTTAATGAAGACAGTTCGCGTGATCAATTGAGCCGTACCGCGTGACTAAAAGCGGACACGTTTTGAGCGGGAAACCTGTGGTTTTTCTATTCCCATAGACTTTTGTATTGAGTTTGGGAATAGCATTTTCTCTCCAGTTTTTGAGTATACTGAGGAAACATTTTTAATCGCTTCGGCGCGAGCTTTCTAATAGTGCAAACCCCGGATGCGCAGCTGCTTCCGTTCAAAAGTTATTCAAGTTTTTTTCTGGCCAACTCATCTTGGACAGACTAAAATATGCAGGTTGTTTTTATTCATAGCTTGGCGATGCACCCTTTCTTGTTACTGTTACCAGCAGCTTCTTCTGGCTCCCTTTTCCTTGTTCATGCTCATTCCAACTTACTGGAGTTAAATTTCAAGTAGCAAGACTTTTGCCACATAGCTTTTTGTTTGACAGGCTAATCAACATCCTTTTCGCTATCAAAATTGAGCTTAAGTGAAAGTCCCTGAATCTTTCTTGCATTGTTCAGAAGTGATGCATAGGTTTTATCTCGTGGACTTGCTGCTTTTAAAGTACCTCTGCAGTGTGATGTTGGCAGACTATACACCATGTCCTATCCATGGTCATGTTAAGTAAGAATTTAGCTAAGAACTTAGTTTTCTACATTTCAGGCAGACAACAAAGTGTAACAGAGGTCCTGTACAGTCAGACTTGCCCATTCATGATCACACACAGCAGCAAGGACAATAGAAGAGCAAGACATGAGGTAGCAGCTGGAATGAGGTAGCAGCTGGAATACCTAGGAGCTATAAATGAGATGGCAGCTGGAATGAGGAACCAGCATGAATGAGGTAGCAGCTGGAATGAGCTGACAGCTGGAATGAACTGGCAGCTGAAATGAGCTGGCAGCTGAAATGTACTGGCAGCTAGAATGTACTAGCAGCTGGAATGTACTAGCAGCTGGAATGTACTAGCAGCTGGAATGTACTAGCAGCTGGAATGTACTAGCAGCTGGAATGTACTAGCAGCTGGAATGAGCTATTAGCTGGAGTGAGATAGCAACTTGAGTTTGTACAGGAATATGCTGGCATGAACCTGTGTCAGTCATTAGAGTATGCAGGAATTAGCATAATATTAGTTAAGTTCTGTTCCAGAAAATTAATGACATATTTGCGTAAACCATAATAAAAGCACTTAGCTTATTCAATTAATTCAAAGTTTGCACTTCACTACAATAATAATGGAGTAATGTCAAGTTAAACTTAGTACAAACACAAACACTGTTTTGGTGGCAGGCTACATGCTTACTCAGCCATGTCAGGTGTTTTAAGGGTATCTGTGAGCGGTTTTTACCAAAGTTAAAGCTAATGACCAGATGTAGCTCCACAAAAGTGTTTTTTTTTGTCTCTTGCTCTGTCACATTAAAAAAAAAAAAGGGATTAAGCCACATAATTTTGGAATAGTTATCTATCTTGAAATAATGAAATTAATTAGAATAGTTGTCTGTCCTTGTGGGGAAAGGGAGGTATTGCCGCGCACAGTCTCAGAGGAGCTCCTCACAAGTTACTCATGTACTGGCCGGCAAGGTTGCTGCCACCAGAGTTCCACTCCGACCCAGTAGCCTGACAGATAGAGTTTTACATCTATTATCAAAAAAGAAGGCACGAGGTAGAACTGAAGCAAAATGGCTGATACAACTATTTATATGACCATGAAGACCACACCTATTATGACGAGTACTGACACACGATGACACACACGAGCTAGACTTCCTGCACTGCAGCGTTTAGTTCGTACTACAGCACAGGCACACACATATGCACAATAAAACAAATGCATGACTAAAATATAGTTAAGTTTAAATGGTTCGATGCGGGCGTGGTCCGGCCACGCCCGGTCTTGACTTTAGGCCCGACCCACAGTCCTGAAATAATGAAACATTTGACTGGAATATTTTACAGTAGTTATCTGTCCTGAAATAATGAAATTACTGGAATATTTTAGAGTAGTTTCTGTCCTTAAGTAATGAATGACTGGAATATTTTAGAGTAGTTTCTGTCCTTAAGTAATGAATGACTGGAATATTTTACAGTAGTTATCTGTCCTGAAATAATGAAATGACTCGATTGTATTAGTATCCAGAACTAAGAAAATTACTGAAATATTTTAAAATTGTGAAGTGTTTCTCAAATAAAGATAATGCTAATAATTATGTTTTAATCAACTATAAAATAATATGTCACACTTACTCTCTGCTTTTAGACTTGAGACAAGTAATTGGCGAGCGAGACACTCTCAGGGGTAACACAATTGAAAGTCGGGGATATTTGTTTATATATATGTGTGGACGGATGTATGTCATTTTGTACTTTGACCCTCGCGTTTTGTTGTTTGCTTCCCATACTTCCACTAAACTGAATCTTTTGGTTTAGCAATCCTGTATCATTCAAGGAAATTAATTGTTTACCCCTTTGCATTAGGTTAGTCAACACAAGACGCACTTAGGCCTTAAAAACTTAAAACTTCTTGTTTCAAGTTGCAAAATGTTATGGCGAATGGTTTCCATGGTATTGAACCTTTACCAGACGTAATTAAAAATACTCAGCTTTTTAAGTAGCTACCAGTGTTTGTTGTCAAAAGCTACTGGTAACTCAGATGGTCAGAATGCTATATTAGAGACTACAGATAATACCAGTACTCAGGAAATTGAGGTAAGAAAGTAGTTTGCTAATGTGTAATCACAGTGGCTACGTACTTATACTTTTAGAAATGGACTGATAGATTCTATTGAAGTGTTTCATTTGTGCATAGGCCTACTTGCTCTTTGTGCTCAAGCACATCACTAGTGTATTAAACATACTTAGACAGTCTTAATTATAATGCACTTGCTGTAAAGGCCTAGCATATTTTGTTATTAATTTTTAATTATTTCCTGTTATGTTTTAGGTATTGGCGAGATAAACTTGATGTTCTAGTAGATTTTCCCCTGAAGTAAGTTTGTGACAAGTCTGTGGTACGTAAAGTAACTGGTTGGTCAAAGTTACAGATATTGTTCACCACTTAATGAGACATGCTTATCTGTAGATTTTTCTGGGGGACTATCCGTGGGATCATAAGGTCACATGGGAACATGGGATACGATAGACAATAGGACACATTTGTATTTGTAGTTGAAAAGTGGACATTCTACTGGTGTCCTATGGGATATGGAATGCGGTCCCCAGGGGCTACGAGTTAGTTCATCGAATACTAGTACTAGTCTGTCTCCAGGGTTGTGGGTCTAGTTCATTGAGTAATAGTCTGACTCCAGGTTGTGGGTCTAGTTCATTAAGTAACAGTATATCTCCAGGGATTGTGCATTGAGTAATAGTCTGACTCCAGGTTGTGGGTCTAGTTCATTGAGTAATAGTCTGTCTCCAGGGATTGTGCATTGAGTATTAGTATGTCTCCCAAGGGTTGTGGGTCTAGTTTATTGAGTACTAGTCTGACTCCAGGTTGTGGGTCTAGTTCATTGAGTACTAGTCTGACTCCAGGTTGTGGGTCTAGTTCATTGAGTACTAGTCTGACTCCAGGTTGTGGGTCTAGTTCATTGAGTACTAGTCTGACTCCAGGTTGTGGGTCTAGTTCATTGAGTACTAGTCTGACTCCAGGGATTGTGCATTGAGTACTAGTATGTCTCCCAGGGGCTGTGGGTCTACTTCATTGAGCACTAGTGTGTCTTTAGGTCAAGTTCATTTAGTGCTAGTCTAAATGGTGGGAAAGAAAAGTTCAGTCCTTATGGCTTGGTTGGTGACATAGCAGGAAATTAATTATAGAGTTGTGAATGATGTGTTTGTGTGGTATTAGGGGCTTTGACCTTAGTAAATTTGTGCAATGTCCTGGAGAACCGCAACCTTTATACGACTTGTACGCCATTTCTAATCACTTCGGAGGAATGGGAGGCGGCCATTGTAAGTTTAACAAGAATGGGAGGTGGCCATAGTTAGTTAACGAGAAAGGGAGGTGGCCATAGTTAACAAGAAAGGGAGGCAGCTATTGTAAGTTAATGAGAGAGGGAGGTGGCTATTGTAAGTTAATGAGAGAGGGAGGTGGCTATTGTAAGTTAATGAGAGAGGGAGGTGGCTATGGTAAGTTAATGAGAAAGGGAGGTGGCTATTGTAAGTTAATGAGAGAGGGAGGTGGCTATAAGTTAATGAGAAAGGGAGGTGGCTATTGTAAGTTAATGAGAAAGGGAGGCAGCTATTGTTAATGAGAAAGGGGAGGCAGCTATTGTAAGTTAATGAGAGAGGGAGGTGGCTATTGTAAGTTAATGAGAGAGGGAGGTGGCTATGGTAAGTTAATGAGAGAGGGAGGTGGCTATTGTAAGTTAATGAGAGAGGGAGGTGGCTATGGTAAGTTAATGAGAAAGGGAGGTGGCTATTGTAAGTTAATGAGAGAGGGAGGTGGCTATTGTAAGTTAATGAGAGAGGGAGGTGGCTATTGTAAGTTAATGAGAAAGGGAGGCAGCTATTGTAAGTTAATGAGAGAGGGAGACAGCTATTGTAAGTTAATGAGAGAGGGAGGTGGCTATTGTAAGTTAATGAGAAAGGGAGGTGACTATTGTAAGTTAATGAGAGAGGGAGGTGGCTATTGTAAGTTAATGAGAGAGGGAGGTGGCTATGGTAAGTTAATGAGAAAGGGAGGTGACTATTGTAAGTTAGAGAGGGAGGTGGCTATGGTAAGTTAATGAGAAAGGGAGGTGGCTATTGTAAGTTAATGAGAGAGGGAGGTGGCTATGGTAAGTTAATGAGAAAGGGAGGTGACTATTGTAAGTTAATGAGAGAGGGAGGTGGCTATGGTAAGTTAATGAGAAAGGGAGGTGGCTATGGTAAGTTAATGAGAAAGGGAGGTGACTATTGTAAGTTAATGAGAGAGGGAGGTGGCTATTGTAAGTTAATGAGAGAGGGAGGTGGCTATTGTAAGTTAATGAGAAAGGGAGGTGACTATTGTAAGTTAATGAGAGAGGGAGGTGGCTATTGTAAGTTAATGAGAGAGGGAGGCAGCTATTGTAAGTTAATGAGAGAGGGAGACAGCTGTTGTAAGTTAATGAGAGAGGGAGATGGCTATTGTAAGTTAATGAGAGAGGGAGGTGGCTATTGTAAGTTAATGAGAAAGGGAGGTGGCTATTGTAAGTTAATGAGAGAGGGAGGTGGCTATTGTAAGTTAATGAGAAAGGGAGGTGACTATTGTAAGTTAATGAGAGAGGGAGGTGGCTATGGTAAGTTAATGAGAAAGGGAGGTGGCTATTGTAAGTTAATGAGAAAGGGAGGTGACTATTGTATGTTAATGAGAGAGGGAGGTGGCTATGGTAAGTTAATGAGAAAGGGAGGTGGCTATTGTAAGTTAATGAGAGAGGGAGGTGGCTATTGTAAGTTAATGAGAGAGGGAGGTGGCTATGGTAAGTTAATGAGAAAGGGAGGTGGCTATTGTAAGTTAATGAGAGAGGGAGGTGGCTATGGTAAGTTAATGAGAAAAGGAGGTGGCTATTGTAAGTTAATGAGAGAGGGAGGTGGCTATTGTAAGTTTTATAAGAATAGGAGCTGATATTGTAAGTTTAACAAGTGTGGAAGTGGATGCTTTATTTAATTTATATAAGAAAATATTTTTTAAAGATACACAGAATGAAATAAAGAAGGGAGTAATTTGAGGAAGTTTGTGAAGGATTGAAGTGGATATAATTTAAGTTTATTAAGAATGATAGTTGTAGGTCTGTTTTGAGAATGGAAGCGGTAGGTTTGTAGTAAATTAAGATAGTCCAGCGGATTGGGGATGGAATTGTGCACTTTGTGGTAAAAGCATGAAACTTGGTAAATATGTTTATCAGGTATATTAGAGTATTTTGAGCTACAGTGCCACCTCTAAAACCACAATGGGGGCGTGGCTAACACCAATATATAATATTAAGACACCTTATGTGCCGTTTCTAATAACTAATAAAGCAAAAAGTTTTCTTAGTCATATAAGGTATCAAAAGAAAGCATTTTTTTACTGAGTAATATGAAATTTAAATTAAGTTTTTACATTAAGTAGTTCCTGAGTTATAGCAACTTTGTAAACTTGGCAGGTTAAATATGTACTTTTACAATGTGTGGCCCTCACTTAGTGCACATCTGTTGTATTTTATGCTATATGCAGTGCTATATATCTTTGACAAGATCATGAATTTAGTAGCCGTTGTAACTAAACCTCCCATCTATTGTTATTATTTTTATAATTGTTTACTGTTATCAAAGTCATAATCCAATTGCTATTCATATACACATGTACAATGCAAGTTATTAACAAGAACCAGCACATTTACACAAAGCAGTGCAAGGCAGAACAGCTTTCTTGCATTTACAGTTTGTTCAACAACCTTTAGTGCAACCACAGTGTATAAGCTCCCTGCAAACTTTGCTTGCCTCAGGAAGCTTGCTCCATAGGACCTCCCAGGATTCCCCACTACTTCTGGTCCAGCCCCATTTTTCAGGCTGTGGAAGATCAGCGAGTGGAAGTAGAGACCTACTCCAACAATATCCAGCTTGATATGCTGCCCTTTTAACATGTTCAAGAAGACAGCCTTGTGTTGGTGGTATGTGAAGCACATCCCTGCCCTTTCGGGCAAATAAATCTACTCTAACTTCATTTACATGACCCAAACAACTTGTCTTGTCATACATCAGAACAGTAAATCTTTCTAATGTGGCCATTGCCAGTGTTTCATCCAGACATTCTTGCAAGGGGGGGCAAAATAGAGTTTTGAAAATGTAAGGGGGGGCGGGCGGCACTGGTCACCATGGGAGTGAAATAGAATTATTGGAAGGCCTATGTCCTACATTAAAAAAACATAATCTTATCTAATGAGGTCTGCATATGTCAGATCCTGACAAGTTAATTCAGCTACTCATTTTCACCTCCACCGTCTAGCAATTTTCAGTCAACTGTGACATTCACTATTTAGATGCTTTTCACACACTATTCAACTCTGACTCTCACCTCCCCTTAGGTTTATCACACGTTGATTCACACTTACGGTTGCTGGCTGGCTATAAAAAGGCCAGCCCTCAGCTCACCGTAGCAGTTGTTGAGTTTTGATCTATACAGATTCTACAACTTCCAGAACCAGAACTCTAAGCACTCGTAGTCCCTGACAGCTTAAGATAGTCTCAAATGGATATTCGCTCTTTCTTCTGTGGTGCAAGCTCTTCAAAGTCACCTGGCCACTCAAGTAGCAGTGACACAGAAGATAAAATTGACAGCAATCAATCTGATACTGAGTTTTTGGAGCCAAGTCCTGCCAAGAAAAGATTAATTGTCCATGAGAAGCATGCAAAGGAAAGATTAACTACACATGAGAAAAGCAAGAAAATCACTGCAAGCAGTCGAAAATACAACAAAAAATGGGAAGAGAGCTTCAATTGGCTGATGTTTGATAAAAATTTCCAAGGAGCTTTTTGTAAGGTTTGCAGGAAGAGAGGAATTTCTCTTCAAAGAACAGGAGGAACATGGATCTCAAAACCTTTCACGAACTGGAAGAAGGCAATAGAGAAGATGAAAATTCATGCAAAGAGTGATATTCACCTCCTATCATGTGAAGCAGAGATGGCTGCAGCTACAGCACTACAAGAAGGGTCAGTCATTCAGCAACTCCAACAAATTAATGATGAGGAAAAGTTGAAGAACAGAATGGCCATTAAAGCTCTAATTCGTTGCACCCATTTTCTAGCTCGTCGCCACATTCCCCACACAACAAATTTTGATGAACTTATTGATCTAATCGTAAGTTGTGGTGCAGAAGATTTAAAGGGGTTCCTTGAAAGAGCTAGATTAAATGCAACCTACACATCTAAAGTTGCTGTTGTTGAATTTGTTGAGGCAGTTGGCTTATGGGCTGAAGAATGTTTACTGAAACGGCTTCGCCAAGCTTCCCATTTCAGCATAATGGCAGATGAGTGCACTGATGTGACGACCACAGAAGAGCTTTCAATTTTCTTCCGCTGGGTGAACATGGACGGTCAACCTGTTGAGCACTTCTTGGATATAGTTCCATTGAAAGCGACTGATGCAAAGACTATTTATTCTGCCCTTGTTGAATTCATGAAAGATAAAAACATACAGATTAGCAAGCTGGTGGGTATGGGATTCGATGGAGCAGCTACTTTCTCTGGGAAACACAATGGTGTGCAGAGTCTCCTGAAGAAAATTTCACCTCATGCACTTTTCGTACACTGCCATTGCCATTTGCTACAGCTAGCATGCGTTCAAGCAGCTAATGCTACCAGTGGGATAAAACATGTGTACATCACACTCACCACCCTCTGGAAATTTTCCACTATTCTCCTAAGCGAGCTGAGAGTCTCAAAGCAGTACAGCAGGTGCTTGACTTACCTGAGCTGAAAGTTGTGAAACCATCAGATACTCGCTGGCTGTCCCATGAACGCTGTGTGAAGGCAGTCAAAGCTAGCTACAGTGCAATTGTGACTGCTCTAAACAATATCTATGAGCAGACACATGCACCTGAAGCTCTAGGTATCAGTAAAGCCTTATGTAGGCCCTCAACTTTAGTGGCCATATACCTCCTTGATTATGTTCTGCCACAAGTGGCGAAGTTGAGCAGAGCTCTCCAGACTGAGAGAATAGACTTGACAGCTATCACCCCTCTTGTTGATGCCACTCTCAATACACTTGATGATGCCATGTTACCTGCTGCTAACTGGGTATTAGAACTGATGGATGCAAAGAATGAGATCGAAGAAGTCACTGACATCACGTTAACCACGGAAAGCATTGCTACATTCCAAGGACAAGTGGCTGAACCGTTTATCAGGATGCTGAAGGCAAACATATCCAGCAGATTTATTTCACAAGATATTGTCTCCTCATTTGGCATCTTTGATCCGAAGAAAGTGCCAGCTGCTGACTCTTCTGACTTCCATACATATGGTGAGGACTTAATAGATGTACTATTAGCTCACTATGGTGCAGAGCTGCCTGCTAAGACTGCTGGTGGAGATGAATACACCAAAGAAGCTCTTATTTCCCGCGAAACCCGAGAGGAGTGGAAAACATTTCGAAGCTACTTATCGAAGAAGCCGAAAGGTAACCTGCACTTGCAGTTGAAAGAGCTCACCACAAGTGATATGCTTAGTGAAATTTTTCCAAACATTAGCACCCTGGCAAACATATGTCTATCTATCCCTGTCAGCACTGCTTCAGTGGAAAGGAGCTTCTCCAAAATGAAACTAATTAAAACACGAATTCGAAATCGAATTGGGCAATCACAATTATCCTATTTGATGAAAATAGCCATGGAGACACCCGAGACGCTCTCATCTACACAATTAAATGACATTATTACAGTATGGAACAAAAAACCTAGACGAATTGCTGTGTGAATATTGTTTATTATTAATTTGGTTTACATTTTTCTCTTAATAAATATCGGTTCTTTCAAAAGGGTGGGGGGCACTTAGAATCCAAGGGGGGGCATTTAGAACCCAAGGGGGGGCAAATGCCCCCTTTCGCCCCCCCCCTAAATGAAACCCTGATTGCAGAGTCTACATCTGATAGCTGAGGTTGCTGCATCCATAATGGAAAGGTATCTGTTACCTCTGGCAACATACTCCATGTCTCCCATGCTATTTTCATTCCCCTGCTAGCAAAGCTTGAAACAGTGTCGCATCCAGTAAATGCGTGAAACATTGGAAGTGCTAAAGATTTCTTCCGACCAAGAGCAGAATAAATGCTGTGCAGGAATAAGCCGATAGTTTTTTCCTGTCCCAAAACCCACCCACAGAGCAGTCAGTGAGGTTGCTAACTGTGCATAAGCATAAATAGCCAAGACAACAACATCACTATCAACTGTCCGTATTGTGATGGTATCGACTTCTTTTACTGCATCTGCTACATGAACCATTATCCTGGTATCTGCATCTGCTACATGAACCATTATCCTGGTGTCTGCATCTGCTACATGAACCATTATCCTGGTATCTGCATCTGCTACATGAACCATTATCCTGGTATTTGCATCTGCTACATGAACCATTATCCTGGTATCTGCATCTGCTACATGAACCATTATCCTGGTATCTGCATCTGCTACATGAACCATTATCCTGGTATCTGCATCTGCTACATGAACCATTATCCTGGTATCTGCATCTGCTACATGAACCATTGTCCTGGTGTCTGCATCTGCTACATGAACCATTATCCTGGTATCTGCATCTGCTACATGAACCATTATCCTGGTATCTGCATCTGCTACATGAACCATTATCCTGGTATCTGCATCTGCTACATGAACCATTATCCTGGTATCTGCATCTGCTACATGAACCATTGTCCTGGTATCTGCATCTGCTACATGAACCATTTCCTGGTATCTGCCTCTGCTACATAACCATTATCCTGGTATCTTGCAATTTGCTACATGAACCATTATCCTGGTATCTGCATCTGCTACAGAACCATTTCCTGGTTCTGCATCTGCTACATGAACCATTATCCTGGTATCTGCATCTGCTACATGAACCATTATCCTGGTGTCTGCATCTGCTACATGAACCATTATCCTGGTATCTGCATCTGCTACATGAACCATTATCCTGGTATCTGCATCTGCTACATGAACCATTATCCTGGTATCTGTATCTGCTACATGAACCATTATCCTGGTATCTGCATCTGCTACATGAACCATTATCCTGGTATCTGCATCTGCTACATGAACCATTATCCTGGTATCTGCATCTGCTACATGAACCATTATCCTGGTATCTGCATCTGCTACATGAACCATTATCCTGGTATCAGCTTCCTCATGTGAGCAAGGAGCAAGTCCTTCTTTAGACCTGCCTTGCCGGAAATGAACATCTTCTAGTAATGTGCTAACAATTGGCTTTTCTGTAGATATAGTGACAACTTCTCTGCTGAGAAATGCAAACAGCTCTTTTTTGTTTTCAGCTACCCTCAAAAACTCTCCCCAGTTCTTTGGGATCATGTTTTGTGGGGCTACTCGGCGACGAACACCCATTCCTTGTTTTTGCCGGGTTTGTTGCTTTAATGAGTCTGGCCTGTAGTCATCCCATACTATGTCCACTCGTTGGGCCTTATCCAGCTGTGATTTCGCATATGGAAGGAAAACATCACATGCATAGTCACTAAAAATTTTAGCTGAACCAGGCTTCAACATGTTAACAATGGCAGGTCCATCTAATACAGCAACATCAGAGGGAGGACATGTTTGATGGCATTCTGTGGTTACATCTTCAAGACAGTGAATGATGTCTGATTTCTTACCCAGTCTAAGTTTTCCTCTATCTGACAATGAAGGTGGACAAGATTGATTTTCGTGAGAAAAAAAAATCATCGAAATTGCCATCGTGAACTTGGCATGCCACATACAATCTAGAAAAACAGATTTCTGTCGCTTTTGATTTCTGCCATGATTTGCTGTGCTTTTGGAGTACTAAACAGATGAAGCATATTTTTTGGTACGCAATCATCTACAGACTTGGTCTGTTCTACAAGGCGTTACTTCACAAAAGTTTCACACTGCTTCACTCCAATCGCTTCAATATCAAACAATGCATCGATAACTGCTTTCTCAGCGATATCTCTAGTGTCCAGAACTAGAAGATCGCCACCAGTCTCAAAGAATGGATTTCCATACTCATCAATCAAGGCTTTCATTGATTTTATATCTTGTAAAAAGGCCTTTTGTATTCCAGGTCGCTCTTCGTGATGGCGGGTATCAACTTCTGACCTTGAACTATGGAGTGAAGCTCCAAATTCATTAATCAGACATGCCATCTCTGGTCCACTGACCATCCACCGTTGAAGAGCAGCAGGAGATTCAGTCAGACCCACCGCACCTCCATCACCCTTTACAATTGCATTATTATGCTCATGGGCTTGATCAGTAGCAATTCTTGAAAAAGAATGAGTGGGTTTTTTTTACTGTAAAGTTGCCCTTCAAAAACTCTTCATATATTTGAGGATGTAAATGTGAAAGGGTAACCATGTCATGAAGATGAATGGATACCCAGCGGGAATAATGAAAGTGGTCCAGGGAAAAAAAAAACAGGGAACAAGCTTAGTTAGTGACTGTACTTAAAGTGGAAAATTGCCAGTTCGAATAGAACGCACAAAAATCAGTACTGTTAGCTGTAGTGGTAATACAGTGAACCAAAATGTGAACATCGGTATAGTACTTCTCTGTTGATCACACCAATCTTCAAGACTTTTTGCTTCCTTGCCTTCTTCAAGAGAAATCACATAATCTTGGTATGCATCTTGTAAGCACTGATACATAGCACAGGCAGTAACTTGGTGTGCACGTCGTGTACACGTAATGTGGCTTGCTGAAAGAAATGAATCTGCTGTACCAGCAGATGCAACTCCTGCCTGAACCAGTGCTGACTGCTGTACCAGCAGATACAACTCCTGCCTGAACCAGTGCTGACTGCTGTACCAGCAGATGCAACTCCTGCCTGAACCAGTGCTGACTGCTGTACCAGCAGATGCAACTCCTGCCTGAACCAGTGCTGACTGCTGTACCAGCAGATGCAACTCCTGCCTGAACCAGTGCTGACTGCTGTACCAGCACATGCAACTCCTGCCTGAACCAGTGCTGACTGCTGTACCAGCAGATGCAACTCCTGCCTGAACCAGTGCTGACTGCTGTACCAGCAGATGCAACTCCTGCCTGAACCAGTGCTGACTGCTGTACCAGCAGATGCAACTCCAGCCTGAACCAGTGCTGACTGCTGTACCAGCAGATGCAACTCCTGCCTGAACCAGTGCTGACTGCTGTACCAGCAGATGCAACTCCTGCCTGAACCAGTGCTGACTGCTGCACCAGCAGATGCAACTCCTGCCTGAACCAGTGCTGACTGCTGTACCAGCAGATGCAACTCCTGCCTGAACCAGTGCTGACTGCTGTACCAGCAGATGCAACTCCTGCCTGAACCAGTGCTGACTGCTGTACCAGCAGATGCAACTCCTGCCTGAACCAGTGCTGACTGCTGTACCAGCAGATGCAACTCCTGCCTGAACCAGTGCTGACTGCTGTACCAGCAGATGCAACTCCTGCCTGAACCAGTGCTGACTGCTGTACCAGCAGATGCAACTCCTGCCTGAACCAGTGCTGACTGCTGTACCAGCACATGCAACTCCTGCCTGAACCAGTGCTGACTGCTGTACCAGCAGATGCAACTCCTGCCTGAACCAGTGCTGACTGCTGTACCAGCAGATGCAACTCCTGCCTGAACCAGTGCTGACTGCTGTACCAGCAGATGCAACTCCAGCCTGAACCAGTGCTGACTGCTGTACCAGCAGATGCAACTCCTGCCTGAACCAGTGCTGACTGCTGTACCAGCAGATGCAACTCCTGCCTGAACCAGTGCTGACTGCTGCACCAGCAGATGCAACTCCTGCCTGAACCAGTGCTGACTGCTGTACCAGCAGATGCAACTCCTGCCTGAACCAGTGCTGACTGCTGTACCAGCAGATGCAACTCCTGCCTGAACCAGTGCTGACTGCTGTACCAGCAGATGCAACTCCTGCCTGAACCAGTGCTGATGTCCAGCCACTACATTTGAGAATAGCTCCCAGTGTTCTTAATGCAGCCAATTCAATGTGGAGTCCTCCAAACAGAATAACAAACTTGCCTTCCCCATAAAGCAATGGCCACTTCCACTGGATCTTCTTAGCTATGGCAAATAATGGCTGGTCAACAGCTACAACTGGTGTTTGTCCTGGATTAGCAAGGTCTGTTATTTTCTTGAGAATATCTAGGGAATGCTTTATCATGGCAACTGTTGCAGCATCTTCAGGAAACAGAGGTAGTAGGCTAGATTTTGTCATTGGTGAGACAGAAATTGTTGCCGCAGTATGATTGGCATGGAAAGCAGACCAAGACACGTTACAAGCATCATCAGTTCCTGCACTGACTGCTATACTCACATGCTGCAGCCACCTACATAAAAAAAATAATAATAATACAGTGCTTCCAACTTAAAGAGTGGATTTTTTTAAACTACTGTATAGACCCTCACTACAGTCATTTAACATACACATACCTTTTCTTCATCATCCCAACAATGTTTACAATAGTAAAACTGCCTGTTTAGAGAATGGAAAACGGAGAACAGCATTTTTCTCATTCACTCTAATACATTTTACACCATTTTTTTGACGTCAAGATTTTGCGGTAGTTCGTCATTAAACGTAACTGGTTAACGAGCTAGGGTCGAACGGTTATTTCCCCGAGCGGTAAGACGGGACTTTCCCTAACTGCAATCAGCTGTATGGATTCTCATCGTTCTACTAGCAGCAGTAAACGAAGTCGAAATCAGTCAGAATTGTAGGCTGGTATATTACTAACTTGGAGCCAAACCTGTCCAAGTGGTCATCTTTTTCAAGAGCTGAAGAAAAGCTGAAGGAGTTTAATACTCCCAAGGCTCCCAGCATTCGGTATTCTGACAACATCAGGGCGATTCAGTTGGAGTCCTACGGGTTGTGCAGCTCCAGACGGAAGCTAAAACGCTGGCTGTGATGTAACGCCGTAAAACTTGATACCTAGGGCCTGAGATACAACCGTAGCTAAATCAGCCATACCCGTGTAACAATTAGCGGTAAACTGGCGCCCTTGCACAAATACGCATGCGCTGTTTTGTGACATCGCGTTTACGTGTACTAAAGGCCCATAACCCGCTCTAAACGTCATCATTTGATGACCCTTACCGTGCATAAAAATATTTTGGTGAAAAACAGCCACAACTCACTTAATTTTCAAGGTACATGTATAGCTACCAAAGTTATACATAATAATTTTAAGGCAATTTTACATCATGTGTCAAATTTTTAGAGATATAACTCAATAAATTCAAAAAAATCCTGGCTTAAACACTTTTTTTCTTAAAATTTAAAATATTTCGAGATTCAAATTTCGTGTACCCACAAAATCTGGCTCATATGAAACTTCAGGTATTAAAGTATCAGTATACCAAGTTATAGAGATAAGGAAAAATGATTTCTCTTTTTTCAGCTTAAACACTTCCAAATTCACTGTCTTGAAGCTCCCAGTTCCATCACCTATAACCACAACAATAACCACAAACCCACAAAATGGTTTTGTCTGTATGTTAATATGACATTAATGTATAATAATACAAATTTTTAGCTTTCTATTACACATACTTGAGAAATTATAGCAGAATTAGCAACCTTAACCAAAAAGCTAAAAAAATCCACTCTTTAAGCTGGAAGCACTGTACACAATTTTTCCAGTTTGTTACCTTAAGGGTGCTGGCACATAGCAACGCTCGCGCGCGGCTTAATTGAGCAATAAACCACGAAACCACCGAGTTGTAGAGGTAGAGGGCGGACCTTAAATACCCGCGCATAGATAAGAGCTTCCTGGCAGACCGTGGTAAGTATAGTTAACTCGGCTTACGGAGGGCGGGGCTAGAAAATTGCACAGTGGCAAAAAAGTGCGAGACAATTGGAATCTATTTTGTACTCCCAAGTACAGAAAGGCGGATGATTAGTGTTTCAATTTTGGTACAGCGGCGTAACTTAACAAGGTAATATAAGTAGTCGTTTTTGTTTTTCAATACAGTATACATTTGTGACGCAACAAGAAAAAAATCACGTAAAAATATGAATAAATATAAAGCAAAATAGAATTGAACAAAACAAAAACGACAATATTGTGAACAATGAGCTGAAGAAGCGGTGGACGAAATTCTGGCTTCTGTGCGTCCTCCACTATCTCCAATAAGTTCCGTTTATTTTGGGACTTTGAGGCTTCATAACTTCTTTGGTTCAGTGCGTGTGTCAGTCATTCTTGGTAAGTCCACATTTTGCCAGCATGTCTCGTAGATATGCTTGGCTGCATGAACCTGCGAGGTATAGAATCGGAGTTATTTTCCATAGCAACAGCCAATTAACCTTAATTGATTTGTGTGGGCAGAGCACGTATCCGGTGTGCCAGCACCCTTAAACTCCAACTGCATAGAAGGAGCTACTAGAGGACATTTGGTCATCATTGGCCAATCAAGGCTAGTAATGTCTTGTTCGAAGTCTTTTTTTTTAACGTCGGCCCAAGCTGTTAAAAACAATGAGTTGGCAGATACTCAGATGAGCTTGACTAGGTTTAGAAAGTGACTGTTCTGAAATGTTTGCTCCATCGCTAATCATTGCAACCAACGTTTGTAGTGATTGAGGCAGATCTGCTATCTGACAATTAGCAGGAAAAGAGCCATTAAATTGGTTAGTTGTGGTCATCATTTCCCTTCATACAATCTGTGCTGCCTGGGCTAATATAAATGCATCATTTTCAACATCATTTTCACAAGCTTGATGCAAATTTGTTCCGATTTCTTCATTAGGAACTAAGAGAACATCTCGCCCATCTCTAAAGGCTTGAAGTTCTGGAAAATTCACCAGAATTCTGTCCTTCAACCTTGTGGAATGTACATTTGGAGAAGTTACACCCAACTGTGTTAGTCTATCTCTGTACAGCCCAGCAAGATCAGGCAGTTTAAAAACTGGCCTATGCTCTTTATCAGAAAAAGTATCATCAATGAAAGCAACTAACTCTGCAAAGGCACGAGCATAATACATTTCTATTGTGCGATCTTCTTGTATATTGGACTTCATTCGTTCTGCTGCATTATACAAGGCTACCAAACATTTTGCATGATACTTAGCTTCACTAGCAACAAGATCCCCAGAGGATACTTTAGACAAAAGATGCTCATCATGAACTTTAGTAGCACATCTCTTAACCCTTTCACTAATCATTTTTGTCATAGCTTCATGCAGTGGATTAGATAGACTGGCAAACTTCTCACAGAAAATACACGTATTGTTTTGTTTTTGGCTGTTGTTCTGTCGAGGAAGTTGTTGCCTACGTTGCTTCTTCTCAGAAATAACCATGGAAGACTCAGTATCGATACATTTCCTTTTCATGGCTCTTCCAAGTCTGCTCTTGCTACATTGCAGCCTACAGCTTTTATGAATTTGGCTTTTTGGTGCTTCAGTGTGGCTTCTACCCCACCACCATCATTCAACCGTAAAATATCAAGTGTCTTAGGCAAACATCCAGCTCTACTAAACTCACCAAGATCCTCAGCTAAAGTGATATACCCCGACCCTGCATCTTGTTTTTTGGAACCAGCTGGGAAAATAAGTTTTTCATTCGTATCTTCCTGACAGAGAGCACATTTCTCCCAGTCTGTTTCCATAACAGGAGAAGCCTCCGGAGTTATCTGTGGAAGGTCAGGACTGACAAGCCTTAGTCTTGAAGACATCTTGCTTGCATGTGACTAAAATTACCCAAACAGTTCCCCCCATCATTGTTATCACCAATTAAAATTAATTTGTAGAAACAGACAGATGACTATGCCAGCAAACAGATTCATTGTATGCTTAGTTACATCATACCGGCTAGAATCGGCCATTTTGAATACTTTGCCACACCCCCATAAATGTGAATTGGGGATGGCACTGTAGCTAAATTTGCTTTTAATAGTGTCATAAATATGTGTACCAAGTGTCATGCTTTTACCATAAAGTGCACAATTCTTAGTATTTTTGTCCCCAATCCGCTGGACTAGAATGGAAATAGGAGGGGGAGGTAGTATATTTTTGATGTAAATTGATTGTTAGGTGTCTAATTCTAATAGAATGTTATAGCATATGTGTGGTTTATGACACTATGAATTTTAATTATTACATGTGGTGTATATTGATTTAGACAGTTCTCTTTATACTTTCAGTATGCACACTCATACATGTGTGTACATACACATGGTTTTTTTCCCACTTGAATTACATTGTGATTATGGTTTCAGACACTGCCTATGCTAAGTACAAGGATACAGATTCTTGGTATAACTACGATGACAGTCATGTCTCTCAGACTGTGAAAGATCGACTTGTGGTAATATAATAGTTTGTTTATTATTGCTGTCATATACTTACAGTAGGAGACAAAAAAAAGTTTCTAATTCCGTTCCGTAGTACGGCTGTAAAACGTATTTTTACCGTAGTTTTTATCGTTGCGTTCCGTACCGTTTTGACTAAACGGCCGACACCTTTTACTAAAACGGTAAAAAATGGTAAAGCATTTCCGTCGATTCACAGATATTTTCTAGCTAGAAACTCTTCTATAGCTATATCAGCAAGCTAAGGCCTTATATCGACCATTAAACGCTACGGGGATAGCGAAAAAAAGCTCGTACAAAATTTTAACTTGCTTCAATAAAGTTGCAGACCGAAATTCCGATGGGCACAGAGCTATAACGAGGTCCGCACTTCGTAGATCTTCTGTTAGCTACTGATGGACCTCCAGTAGTAAAAAATCTAAGCCCGAGAAGGCCCTAACTTTGAGAAAACGTCGATACTGTGCGGTGGTCTAACTAACAATTCTCCGCGAGACAACTTCGAATAGGACGGCTTCAATCTTTTTTAACCCGAAAAGCTCCGCCCCTGGAGCCTATAAACAAAAAATCGGAACGTTTTATTGGATAAACGATTTTTTGTATTTCTTTGAGCGAGACATACGGTGAACGAGAAAGATTAAAACGGTAACGCGGATGAACGGAACGGCCGTTTTTTAACAAACGGCGTACCGTTTCCCCCCCCCCGTTTTTTAATTGTGCGACGGCCGTTCTATGGAACGGAATTCGAAACTTTTTGTTGTCTTCTACTGTACAGTAGGAGTAAAAAAAAAGTTTCGAATTCCGTTCTGTAGTACGGCTGTAAAACGGTAGTTTTTAAACCGTAGTTTTTATCGTTGCGCTCCGTACCGTTTTGACGGAACGGAACGGAATTCGAAACATTTTTGACTCCTACTCTATATATATTATATAGTGTTAGATTCTAGCTTGCTAATGTCTGTTGGATGTAGTATGTGATGGTATAGAATTTGATTTTGTAGTAGTAGTCTCTTTGCTGACCACGTGGTGTTTGAAGGAGTCCATAGCTTTTATACTCAATAGCTTAATTCACAATATATGTGTCTCTGTTAAAGCTGGCAATAACTGTGACAGTGGTTTGCGGTTTTACCTAGCTTCTTTTTGGGAATCAAAGGACTTAGTTAATGGAGTACACTGGGAAAACTCCAGGAAGTTGCTGGTGTTGCTTCATCTTGCTATGTAAAGCTCACTTCATACACAGTGTTCATCTTAAAGAATCCGTGTCTTTAGGATTTCCATGGCCATCAGGAGAATAGAAGAACTTGGTAGAAATTTAGCAATTGTTGAGACTTGACCAACTCAGCATGCTTGAAAAGCCAAACTGGTTGTGCTTGATGTTAATTTTGAACTGACAGTGCTGTTTGTAAATGGTCTAGTGCTAATAGCGGAACTACAATGCGTTGAATGCAGCTTGAATGGCCAATCCAGCTAATAATTACTTGGACTAAACCAGCTGCTTGCAGTTTGAAAAACAGTTGTATTGAAATACCGGTATACCAGTTTATTTCCGAAGCCAATATAGTCAAACCAGTCGCCTCAGAATACTGGTATTTATAAAGGTAATTGTATATAGCCCAGCTTTAGTCATTTATATTATCAGCTTCCCGCAACTTAAAGGTGTTGTACTGGAGTACTCTTTTTTATTCATTAAGTAGTTAGTGAATATGGAAGACAACAACAACAATTTGTCCACTTTGTAAAATATAATGATGTGAGTATATACTTCAAACTTGAAATCACTTTACAGGCATGTTATGTAGCGTACATGACTATTTTGTTTTTATATTGTGTAATCTTAATATTATATTGTACTAGATTTGCTCTATAGTTGTACCCTTTTTCTTTTGCAGTCACCATCAGCATATGTTCTATTCTATGAAAGGAGAATGGAAGGTCGCCGTCCACATCAAACTTTAGACCGTTCCTTAAGTCAATCTTTTGCAGAAGAAAAGAAGTTATTATCAAACAAGTACAAGACAGATCCTGCTGGCACTGTTCCAGAAGAAACTATAGATGACGTGGAGGAAGACCTTCCGGACATGTTATTATGTCTTACTAGTGGTTTGCTTCCGGACATGTTATTATGTCTTACTAGTGGTGTGCTTCCGGACATGTTATTATGTCTTACTAGTGGTGTGCTTCCGGACATGTTATTATGTCTTACTAGTGGTGTGCTTCCGGACATGTTATTATGTCTTACTAGTGGTGTGCTTCAGTGCATATGGCAGGCGAAATAGAGTGGTGAGATACACAGCTATATAGGATTTATTAGTTACAGTGAAAGGTCGATTGTCTGAACCAGTTGGGGATTGGGGTGTTCATAGAATCAAATGTTTGTATAATTGAAGTATGAAAGAAAATATTCTTGCAGCTCTATTTTAAAGGATCAATAAGTATTATCTATTTTGGAAGCAAAAGTTATGGTCTTTACATGGCTTTTCTGAATCTCAGTGATGGTGGACTTCACAAGTTCACATTCATTTGAAAGTATAATAGATGTGGCTTCTCCCTTTTCAAGCTTAATCTCGATAGAAGAAACATTTCTCTTGTACTTAGCAATCTTTTAGCCATCTCAGCATTTTATTCGCATGAAAATCTGAAGGTAGCCGATTTTACAACAGCAACAACAACAAAAAACTTGACCGAAATAGCTATCACTAGTCATTTCAGTTTATTGACGTTGGGATAATCCACATTAAACGGTATTACATTCTCAAAAATAGTTTTTATTCCTATGAGTAATAGCAGGGTAACTGTGTTATTGATCCCTAATAGCACAGGTTACCCGTGCTATCACTTGCTAATAGTAGGCCAGGTTAAAAAAAAAAAAAAGATTTGCAAGTAGCTACACTGTATTGTTCACTCTCTGTTTCCAAATATCAGGATTAGCTTCCTCTGTAACTGGTTTCAACCTATGGCTCCTAATCTGTTGAAAAAGATTTCATCTAATATGGGTAGAACTTCTGCGCTAAAGAATGACATTGGTCTCCAACTAGAAACTACTCGAACTGTACATTTCCAAGGCTAAAGCTGCAAGCATACATACTTACTTGTACTATTTCACTTAGGTACCATGATATTTCACTTTTCCCGTGCGATTTCAATTGAACAGCTATTTTTCCCACACATTTTTTGAATTGGCAATTTACGCACTATTGATAAGCTAAACTATAAAGAGCCAGAGCTACACTTCTTTAGCATTAAATTTTAGTTTCTTATCTCTATTTCTTGAGCCCAAGAGTAGTATTTAGCATCACTATGAAGTGGAATTTAGAAGCACATTAAAGTCAAAATGCACTTCAAAGTGATAATGTAGTGTGTTTAAAAAAAAAAAAGAGCTCTTGTTAAGTGGTAGAAGTGGAAATGGCCTGACTGTACTGGTCGTGTAATGGAGCTAGAAAAACAGTGTAGTCTTGTTAAGTGGTAGAAGTGGAAATGGCCTGACTGTACTGGTCGTGTAATGGAGCTAGAAAAATAGTGTAGTCTTGTAGGTCTCATAGTCAGCTTTGAAAGCATTCACTTATAATAATTTAATACTTTTAAATTGTTAAGTTACTTGAGTATAATATTGATCATGTGTCAATGCAGTGTGTTTTGTTTCCTAGATTGGGTCCAGTGAAGTATTTGAGAACAACATTAACAATGAATTGGAACAACCAGATTAGAGTGTGAATGATTTATTTATTCTTACATCACAAATGCTATTTTCACTAATGTTGACATTTTTTAATTGTGCTCATTTTATGCTGTTTGTGTCAATAATTTTAGATTATTAACTTACACATGATGATTTTAAGCTTTGTTCCAAGTACTTTGACATGGTTTAAATGCTCAAATATCTTTCACCTTACTTATAAAGTGTATTATGCTGCTGTGCAATTTGAGAGTAATATAGATTAACAATGAGCAATGAAGATTCTTCAGTAGACTGTTCCATAGGGAAGTGACTAGGGAGAGTAAGTTAGCATAGGTAAGCATCATCACTCGCGGTAAGTGGTGGATAGGCGTGGTCATGGTAAGTGGTCGATTTGCTGTGGCGACATGGCTCGCGTTGTGGGATTGAGCTGCACTGCAATATGTTACGTTTTCCTCCTGGTATTATAAGTTAGTGGAGAGGCATTGGCCAGCTTGGGAAGTCTTTACTAATTGCCAGATTTTGTGAAGAAGGTAGCTAGATTAACTGTAAGCTATAGCTAATAGCAAGTTTAAAGTATATGTAAATAAGTCTTACTGATAGAGCTATTTCATCATGTGACCTTGGTGGCGTTAACGCACACGCGCAAATTAGCTGGTGTACAGGTGTTCTTGGCGAGTGAAACCATGGAACTTTCAAGGTACGCTGAAACACTTTCAGGTGGTGCCAAAGAGCGATATCTAGAAAAGATAAACCTTCTAGGAGGCAGGGATCCCTTTTGTGGACCTCAAGGGGAGAGTACTGATTGTGTGCCACCAGTAGAAGCAAGTGATCTTGTGGCATACCTGGTTCTCACAACTAGTTTCTTGACTGCTAAGCAGTTCAAGGCTTACAAAGGCTTGGAATCATACAATCAATTTGTGTGTGGATGGGTGAAGGATGTTCAGGTATGGAGGAATGAAGAAAAATATGTAGCAAGTGGAAAAGTAAGTTAAGAATACTTAATACAAATGTATGTGACATGAGTAAATAACAACTTTAGATTCGTCACTCCCAACGATTCAATGAGGCCCCATTAAAATGCTGGATTATTATTGAATACAGTGGGGAAATATGCTGTGCACATTGTGACTGTATGGCAGGTTTGGGTGAAACATGTACCCATATTAGTGCTGTTCTCTTCTATTTGGAAGCATTACATCGATTGAAAGGTACTGAAACTTGCACACAGCAAAGATGTGAATGGATAATGCCAAAATTTTAAAAAAACATGGACTACCTCCCAATTGAGCAGATTGACTTTATCTCTGCTAAAGGTAAAAAAAGGAAGCTGGATGAAGTAATTGACAGCAATAAATTACCGGAAATAAGCTCTGTATCAACACCAGATATAGTACTTAAAGTTGCTACGAAGAAAGAAAAAGATTCTTTTTATAAAGAATTAAGTCAGGCTGGTACTAAACCAGCTATTTTATCTTTGATACCAGGATACTCTAGTACTTATGTCCCAAAAACATTCCTTACTAAATTTCCCTTACCCCTTACTGCACTGTATGATCCAAATTGTTTGAAATTGAGCTTTGATGAACTCCTAAAAAAGTGTGATTCAATTGAAATTGTTCTGACATCAGATATGGTCAAGTTGGTTGAGAAAGAAACCAGAGAGCAGTTTAAATCTAAGCTTTGGTACAAATATAGATCAGGACGAATAACCGCTTCTAAAATGAAATCTGCCTGTCGTACAGACCCTGCACAACCATCCCAAAGTTTAATTAAACAAATATGTTATCCTCAGTCATTCACATTTAGAAGCAAACCTACTGATTGGGGGTGCAAACATGAAGCCTCTGCTATAAGTCGCTATGAAACACAAATGAAGGTATTACATGCTGATTTCAAAGTAGCTAATAGTGGACTAATTCTCAACGGCCAGTGGCCATTTTTTGGTGCAACACCTGATAGCAAGATATCATGTACATGTTGTGGGACAGGATATGTGGAAGTTAAGTGCCCCTATTGCCACAGAGGTGAAAGTATTGAGTGTGCTGTAGAGGATAAAAAGTTCTGCTTATAGAAGAAACCTGATGGTAATCTACAGTTAGATCGTTCGCACTCATATTATTATCAAGTCCAAACACAACTTTTTGTTGGAAATGTAGATTATTGCGACTTCTGTGTATGCACTTTTTCACAAGATGGCCAGAACAATTTGTACATTGAGCGTATAAATAAAGATCAAGAATTCTGGGACACTTGTGTACAGAAAGCAGAACATTTTATTAGGACAAGCATTCTTCCAGAATTGTATGAGAGAATACAAGACAAGATTCTACGTCTTGTTGGAGACAAAGAGGATCATGATTCTCATACATATACACAGGAGGAAACAGAAGAATCTGAGACCTGTACATTCATCCAACAATTAGAAGAAGACATTGAAACTCATTTAGAGACGCTACGGATATATAAAAGTGTTTGCAAGTTAGATCGCATTTTTAACAACATGGTTTCTTCTGACAGTTTAAGTAACGCAGACACTCTGGCTAGGATCAAGGAGTATGACAAAGAGTATGAGGAACTCCTCTCTGCACTGAGTGAAATTCCTGAGCATACAGAGCTCATGGATGCTATGCAATCTCTTGAAAAACTCTGTTCTTCTATTCGCAAAGAAGCTCTTCGACACATTTCGTCTCCTTCGCTTCCCTGTGTATCTGACAGCACTGCTTCAACTGAGCATAATTCAGACACAATTCGGTTTGCTCGGTTAGAACTCCCTACATTCAGTGGCAATCCCAGTCATTGGCCGCGCTTCTTTGAGGACTTTACTAATGGCATCTCGAAGCGACACCTAACTGACAGTGATAAGCTTCAGTATTTGCAGAGAGCCATGGAGTCGGAGGAGGGACGGGCCATCATCACTACTGGACGTGACGGAGGTAACAACTATGATGATATCATCCACAGGCTAATTGAACGTTTTGATAGACCGCGTGATGCTTGCCGATCTGCCATTGCAGACTGGATGGCTCACAGGCATGAGCTGTCCCACGATGGTATTGGCCAATCTCTAACAGCATTTGAGACAACTCACAGTATACTCAAGCGTTACACAGATGGCTCCCTCAAGACTGTTTTGGCTTTAGTCTGTGTCTGGGCTCTACCTCAAGCTACACCCAGAGTGGTAGTACTCCAGTTGAGACCTGTCAGAGCAGCCACCCTAGGCAGCCAGTCTGACCGGCACATCAACCAGGAACATTGTCTCCAGGAATAGAACAACAACATTATCTGCATCTTTTGAACCTGAACAATATACACGCATATTTTGAACATAATCACCTCCATAATATATCGTCATGTTGCCTGCATGCGGGCACGTGAGCCTTAGTTCTGTACCACCCACCACTAATATAACTTGTATTTTTCCACCTCGTGTTCAGTTATCAGTAATGTTCTAAAATTGCGAGAACCTGAAGAGCTGATGATTAACTCTGGTCCTTCGAGAATATAGTTCTAGTACGTACCACCTTCCAGTGTTGGCCTTACAACCCGACATTGAGTTGGTCCTTCGAGCCGGATACTCTAGACAGAGGATCCGTGCCAGCGCCGAGAAGGAAAACCACCTACCATCCGACGAGGCCATCATCACCGAGACCGCAGACCACCTTCTGCAACCACCTATCAACTCAATCACCGGGACCGTGAGCCTTCCCTCCTAATCGAACTTATCAACTTGACGACCACATACCTGGTCAACCTAATCGAACTTATCATCTTGTCGACCCCTTGCCTACCGTTGTACTTATCGAGTAAGGACTATTCATTAGCTAGCTATCTGTTGTTGGCTACGTGTATAGTTGGGAAACATCATCTATCGTCTTTGGGAAACATCATCTATCGTCTTTGGGAAACATCATCTATCGTCGTTGGGAATACTTCCTATCGTTGTACTTATCGAGTAGGACTATTCATTAGCTATCTGTTGTTGGCTACGCGTATAGTTGGGAAACATTATCTATCGTTGGGAAACATTATCTATCGTCGTTGGGATTACTTCCTCCACCTACCTGCCAATCATGTCTCGAATCACAGTGGAAATATCCGAGATACAATTGATGACGGATGTGGAAGCTGTCAAACGTAAGAGAACCGCCCGTAAGACTCAACTTACTAAGCTAGCTGGACAACTGGATACTATCACCACCACCCCCTTGGACACACTCAGTGCCAAAACGGTACAGAAGTGTGTCGATAGTCTAGAACGTTCTATAAGGTTGTACAAGACCCTTCAGCTACAAATTGAGAAGCTCATGGTTGCAGATCCTGCACTTGAAGAGGAAGAGGCTCATGGTATAGCTGCCGAGGAGGAATATGAAATTCTGGAAGAGAGATCTGTCGCTTTGTTGGATAAGGTCGTTATACAACGAGATTTTTCCATTAGAAGCTGAGGACCCAGATCAACAAATTTACCAGGAATCCTTTGCTAACCTCAAGAAGCAAATTGTGGACTTCAAGAGGAAGGCTGGTGAATACGTTTTGGATCCTCACATCGCCAAACTAGTGGATAACCTTAACAAGGCTGCCGCCAACTATCAGAAGAAGGCAGCTGAAGCCGAAAAACATTCAACCGCCAGTAGCAGAACATCAACACCAGCACCAGTAGATCTAACCACTACAGACAGAGCAGATGCACCGTCAACCAGAACCATCACGGTGGCCTCTAGGCTAAGGCTTGATCTGCCTAAGTTCGATGGAGAGCCCACCGAATGGCTCAACTTCAAGGCCCTATTTACTGCGGCCATTGAGAGAGACGGAACTGGTATCTCCGACCAGGAGAAGTGTACTCACTTGCTGAACTGCATGACTACAGCCAGTGCCAAAACCACCATCAAACAGTATGCTACCATCACTGACGGATACGCTCTAGCACTCCAAGCCCTTGAAGATGTTTATGGTGGCGCATGGAGAATCTACCCACAACATGTCGCAGCTATCCTGAAACCTGAGACCTACTCCTACAATTGTGACAGCCTTAGGAGGATGAGAGAGATGATTGATTCTCACACTAAGGGGCTTGAGCAATGTGGAGGAAACACGTTGGAACAATTCTTAGCCGCCCTTGCGATATCTCGTTTCGACAAGAACATGTTGTACGAGTGGACTCACCACTGGGAGGATCTGAAGAGTCTTCCAACTATCACCGAAGTCAGGGACTTCTTTAGAAAAAGAGAACTCCGGATGATCGAGCATCCCGTTATTTTGAAGACATCTCACAAACTGATCAACTCATCCAACATCTCATCGAAACCACCATTAAAGAGAGTGACCTTGCCAGTAGGCATAGATAAATATTGCTGGAATTTTTTTGGGAAATATAGGCACATGGAAGCAATGAGAAATATGCTAGAAATATAGGCAACTTTTTTTTAGAATTAGCAGATTACTTAATGTGGAATGTGTGAAAATCTATTAATGCATGATGTAATTATACAAGCAGCAGCTGGATCAGTTACTGATCCAGCTGCTGCTTGTATAATTGCATCATGCATTAATAGATTTTCACACATTCAGTTCACACAACATGGCTTCATGTTCTGAACCTGCTAGTGGTTGTTCTGATTCTGAGCTTACTGATTTGCCTAACTCTCGAAGGGAGAGCCCAAGGTCACTGTTAGATGTTCTGAAGTGCCCAGATCCATCAACTCTAGCAAGAAAGCGAGCTATTAAATCTAAGCCACCTGTTGGTGTCAAGAAAAGCAAAGGTAGAGCTCAGGTCAGTGATCCAAAGGGTGTGCTACCAAGTGATAGGCTTAAGGAGTTTCCAAATGAATGCTTAAAGATTAATTTTAGCAAAAAGCTTTTCTGTGAGGCTTGTAGAGAAGTTGTGTCGCACAAAAAGAGCTCGGTTCAAACACACCTAAAGAGTAATAAGCATAAGAAGGGAAAGGATCGCCTACAACGGAAAGTGGCCAGTGAGATGGATATTGCTAAAGCATTGAAGCTTTATGACCAGCAAAATCATCCTGTTGGTGAGACATTACCTGATTCTGTGAGGGTGTATAGAATAAGAGTTCTAACTGCGATGTTGAAGTCTGGTACGGCTATTTCAAAAATTGATCATTTCAGGGAGCTGCTAGAAGAGAATGCTTTAGCACTTACTAGTACACCCAACATGCGACAATTGTTGCCATTTGTCCTTGGTCGGGAGAGTGACAGAGTTAAAGCAGCTATTCGTGGGAGGCCTATCTCAATAATATTTGATGGTACCACACACGTGTGTGAGGCATTGGTGATAGTGGTGAGGTATCTCACAGATGAATGGGTTATTAAACAAGATGTTTGCAGGCTAATGCTTCTGGCCAAGTCAATGACTGGAGAAGAAGTAGCCAGACAAATCAATAGCTGTATTTCTACAGAAATGGGAATTTCATCTGATCTCGTTATAGGTGCAATGCATGACAGGGCGTCAGTAAATCAGGTTGCCATGAGGACTGCTAAAGTTATATACCAAAATATTCTAGATATTGGCTGTTTTTCCCATACCTTGGATAGGGTTGGAGAAAATATGAAAACACCCATCCTTGATGAATTTTCTAAAGCATGGATAGGAATGTTTACTCGTAGTCCTAAGACACGTGAAAGATGGAAGTCATTGACTGGCTTACCACCACCTTCGTACTCTGTAACAAGGTGGTGGAGTCGCTATGAGGTTTTGGCTAAGCTTATGGTCACGTTTGGTGATGCCACCACACTATTAGAGGATGAAGACATTTCCCCTGCAAATGCTGCCAAGCTGCGAGCTATTCTTGATGATCCTGCAAAGAAAAGAAAGCTTAAAATTGAGTTGGCTGCTACTGTTGATTGCATGGAGCCATTTGTAAAAGCAACTTATAATTTGGAAGGTGATGGATTTTTAGCTTTGGAAACTTACGAAAGTGTAAATGCCCTATATATTGCTATACTGTCAAAGCATTGGCCTAATGTTGCTGCAATGACGAAAAAAGAAGCTAATGGAAATTCTATTCATGAAAAACAGCTCTTGGACTATGCGGACACATGTTTGAAGCCAGCATATGAATATTTCAAGCTCAAGTTTGACCAAGATCTCAAGCCAGCAATGAATGCTTTTAAAGCTGCACGTCTTTTTTCTCCCTCTAAGGTCAATTCCATGCATCCTACTCCAAGTGATATAAATGATTTGAGTGTGTTTCCATTCTTTCCATCTTCAGTCATCGAAGAACTAAAGAAAGAGCTCCCTAATTATCTATCAGTTGCAGAAGATGTTAGTTCAGCAATTGATCCTGTTGCGTGGTGGAGAGACCATGAATACCGCTTACCTAATTGGGCTCGAGCATGTAAATACATAACTTTAATCCAGCCTTCATCAGCTGCAGCAGAGCGGGTATTTTCACTGCTCTCAAACTCTTTCAAAGACAATCAGGAAAGAGCACTGGAAGACTATGTTTCAGCTTCAGTTATGCTACAATATAACAGTCGCTAAAAACTTTCTTTTTTGTAATTCACAATGTATCACATGAATTTTGGCCAAGCAATAAATGAGAAATATAGGCACATTTTGAAAGAATTATAGGGCAAGTTTGGGAGCATTGGAGAAAGAATTTTAGGCAGAAAAAAAAGCAATATTTATCTATGCCTACTTGCCAGTGAGAGCAGTCGCAACCCAGGCCGACAATATTGAACCAACCACCGAAACTGTCTTTCGCTGTCCGGCCTGTGGGAAAGACCCACATTCACTCCTGAGATGTGCAGCTTTTATGAAGTTGACAATAGAGAATCGACAGAAAGTAGTGAGAGAAGCCAACTTGTGTTTTAACTGCCTCAGTCATCGACACAGAAGGAGAGATTGCCCTTCCTCGTTCACTTGTCGGACGTGTAACGGCAAACACCATTCCCTCCTTCACAAGGAGGAATCTACCAACACCACATCAACTGTCAACAGCCATCATCCTTCAACCCCTGACTCCGACTCAGATGGTGAGGTCATGGTAACTTATGGAGGAGAAAACTCAGTAGTCTTGTCAACCGCTCAATTTCTCTGCCGCAATGGACGGATCCAGCAGCAAGGACGAGCTTTACTTGACAGTGGCTCTGTACCATCCCTCATAACTGAAGCTCTAGCCAGTGCTCTACAACTACCCAGAAAGGCAGTCGTGAGGACTTTCACCGGAGCCTCAGGCAAACTGTTGAAGAGCAAGCATACCGTCGAGCTGACCCTTTCAGCCACCAATTCATTATCATCGTTTGAATCAATCACCGTTACCTGTCATATTGTTAGACAGCTACCACTTATCTTATCACCTACTGACCCGAAGCAGCTGATACAGCAGCAAATAGACCTGGGCAGATCTCCAGCTGCAGACCCGAAACTTGGAGGATCTATTGACGTCCTGCTGGGAGTTTCTGCAAGCAGTCAAGTACACACCGGACCTCGTATCTATACGCCTGATCAAAAGGGGTATGTAGCTCCAACCATCTTTGGCTGGATCTACGCAGGGTACCTACCAGGAGCTCCAACCAATCAAACTGTGCTCACAGTGATACCTACCAAAGATCCACTAGAGGAATCCCTCAACAGGCTCCATGAGATGGATAAAGTTGAAAAACCGTCTACTTGCTTCACAACTGAAGAACAACAAGCCGTGGATCACTTTAAGGATCACTATACTCGCCTATTCTCAGGGCGATTTCGTGTAACATTACCCCGAAAGGAGGAACCGCCTACTTTGGGCACCTCTCAACCAACTGCACTGAAGAGATTTATCCGCAACGAGAAGTCACTGGAATCTTCAGGGCAGCTGGCTAAATTCGAAGCAGTCCTTAAGGAATATGTGGACCTAGGACATTCGGAGATAGTGCCTCAAAATCAACTATCTGTATCACCAAGCAACTCCTACTATCTACCTGTCCATGGAGTGACCAAAGAGGCTTCATCAACTACTAAATTACGAGCTGTGTTCGACGCTTCGTGTAAAACCAGCACTGGAGTGTCGCTAAACGACACACTCCTACCAGGACCCAATCTCTACCCTCTCCTGTCATCAGTAATTAACAGATTCCGAATGTTTCCAATCGCAATCACTGCTGATATTGGAAAGATGTTCAGGGAAGTGGAATTGGACCCAAACGATCGTGAGTATCATAGATTTCTACAAAGAGATACTGATACCGGTACCATTCAAGACTTCAGGATGTGCAGACTTACATTTGGGGTCACTTCATCACCATACCTTGCTACCCAAGTATTGTTGGAGTTGGCTGATCAGGAACAGAGTCGCTATCCAGAAGCAACCACTGCCATTAGACAATCCTTCTACGTGGATGATTGTCTGGCCGGAGCATCAACCTTACAGGAAGTGAAACGCCTCGGAGATCAACTCATCAACTTGCTGAAAGAAGCAGGAATGACTCTCCGGAAATTTCGAAGTAACTCTCCTGAATTTCTATCAACACTACCGCCTGAACTAATTGAAACTGAAGATTTGGAAATCACCGAACCGATGTCATCTGCCAAAACCTTGGGCATACATTGGAGCTTGCGGACCGACAATCTCCATATTTCAACACCCAATATTGATCCATCTATACCTACCACCAAGAGACTAGTTGCCTCAGCGGCTGCCAAGGTTTATGATATCCTTGGGATTTATTCCCCAGTTACCGTGGTAGCCCGACTGATTCTTCAGCAATTGTGGCAATCTGGTCTCGGCTGGGATCAACCTATTCCAGCTGACCTTGAGAATCTGTGGCATGCTTGGACAGCAGCGTTACCAGACCTAGCAGCACATCCAGTGCCCAGAAGACTCACATCTGGCACCAACCATCCTAGCATCCAGCTTCACGGGTTCTCAGACGCTTCAGAGAAGGCCTATGGGGCAGCCGTCTACATACGGACAGTTGCTGCAGACACATCAACCAAAGTAAACCTGGTGATGGCCAAATCAAGAGTTGCACCGATTAAGATTCTGACCACCCCCAAGCTTGAGTTAACTGCTGCCCTCCTCTTGGCAAAACTACTGAGTTTAGTAGCATCAGATCTCAACTTATCGACTTCATCTATATTTGCTTGGACCGATTCCTCTGTCACACTGCATTGGATTCATAGTTCACCTCATCGATTACAAACCTATCAAGCAAACAGAGTCACCACTATCAACGAACTTATACCTTCTGCTCAGTGGAGACACGTTTCAACCAACTTCAACCCAGCGGATCTTGCCAGTCGTGGCACCACGGTTGAAACCTTACTGAGCACTACCCTATGGTGGGAAGGTCCAACCTGGCTGAAGCTTCCACCTGTAGATTGGCCACACCTCAACCTAACATATCCTGATGATTCTGTTGGATTCAAACCCAAAGCAACTAATGTCGCCGTCACATCATCAGAACCACCATGGGAATTGTGGAATAGGTACTCCAGTTTCCCTAAACTTGTCCGAATCATATCTTGGCTTCGGAGATTTATTATCAACTGTAGAACTTCAACACCTAGTCGAATCACCAACCAACAACTAACCTCTGAGGAGATCACGAAAGCCAGATGTCTTATCATCAAATCAGCACAATTCCAGTCTTACCCTGAGGCATTTGAGACAGCTTCTAATCAACGTCAGTTACCTAAGGGTCATTCACTTCAACACTATGATGTCCGGCTCAATTCCCAAGGATTACTTGAGATTCAAGGAAGAGTTAGACGAGGAGATGGAGCACCCAGAGCTTATCTTCCCCTCAAATTGAACTCAACCATCACCCAGTTGCTCATCTCATCACTACATCATCTACATCATCATCCTGGAACATCAACTCTTTTGGCAATTATCTCAGAGCAATACCACATCCCGGGTTTAAGGAATCACCTCAAGCTCCTGAACCGGAAGTGTGTCACTTGCCAGAAGATTCTAGGAAATCCTGTCAACCAGAGGATGGGATTACTACCACATCATCGAACTACACCTAGCAAACCCTTTGATATATCTGGAGTGGACTTCGCTGGACCATTTCTGATTCATCGGGGAAACCCACGCAAACCTACCAGAGTTAAGGTATATGCTGCGGTATTTGTCTGCTTCACTACTCGAGCCCTGCACTTTGAACTCTGCTCTGACCTCTCTGCTAGTGGTTTCATCGCAGCGTTCCGCCGCTTCACTGCCAGGAGAGGAACACCCACTCATCTCTATTCTGATGGAGGCTCCAACTTTGTCGGAGCAAGGAGAGAGATGAAGGAGGCTCAAACTCTACTTCATAACGAAACCACTACCAACCACTTCAACCACCTTACCACTACTAAGAAGTTTCATTGGCACTTCTCTCCTCCTAGAGCTCCTCACTTCGGGGGACTCTGGGAGGCGGGGGTTAAAAGTATGAAGAGGCTTCTTAGACGTAACTTGTCAGCTCAACCTCTTTCCTACGAGGAGCTAGAAAAAAATCTGATAGAAATGGAAGCGGTCTTAAACTCTCGACCAATCACTCCCATCACATCTACTGATCCTAACTCCGTGGAGATGTTAACATCAGGACATTTCCTGACTGGAGGAACTCTGAAGGCACCACCACCCAACCATGTTGATACCACCAGCAAGTTATCATTGCTACGTCGCTGGAATCTTGTTCAACGATTAACCCGAGATCTTTGGATCAAATGGAAGGCTACTTACATACAGTCTCTAGTGGCCCGACAGAGATGGCATTTTACCAAACGGAACTATTGTACTGGAGATATTGTTCTTCTCAAGGATGATTCCTTTGAGGTTACCCGGAACTGGCCTCTGGCCATCATTACCGACACCTACCCTGGATCTGATGGTCTGGTCCGGGTAGTTGATCTACGATGTAGAGGACGCACTTATCATCGTTCCACTGATCGACTGATCCTGCTTCTACCGGAGGACACTGCACGTTCTCCCCCCCCGGGTGGATGTCTGGGCTCTACCTCAAGCTACACCCAGAGTGGTAGTACTCCAGTTGAGACCTGTCAGAGCAGCCACCCTAGGCAGCCAGTCTGACCGGCACATCAACCAGGAACATTGTCTCCAGGAATAGAACAACAACATTATCTGCATCTTTTGAACCTGAACAATATACACGCATATTTTGAACATAATCACCTCCATAATATATCGTCATGTTGCCTGCATGCGGGCACGTGAGCCTTAGTTCTGTACCACCCACCACTAATATAACTTGTATTTTTCCACCTCGTGTTCAGTTATCAGTAATGTTCTAAAATTGCGAGAACCTGAAGAGCTGATGATTAACTCTGGTCCTTCGAGAATATAGTTCTAGTACGTACCACCTTCCAGTGTTGGCCTTACAACCCGACAGTCTGGGAAGCCAAGATGCCCCCTTCCATGTACAGAGATTGGAGGAAGGAATCAGTGAAGGAACGAAAAGTGCCCCCTGGAGAAAAACTTCTGGAATTTGCCTCAGATTATCGTCGTGGCCTCCTCAATAACATGGATGATAGCCTATCATTTTCCTCTTCAGCTCGATCACAGTCATCCCTGAGCAAGAAGTCTACCAGCACTCCACGAACTCAGGTTCACAGCACTCAAGAGAGTTCCACTTGCAAAGCTTGTGGTGAATCGCATCATCACTTGTACCAGTGTCACATATTTCGATCCATGAGTGTTGAACAGCGACAACAGCTACAGCAGAAGCACAAATTGTGTGTGAATTGCCTCTCATCAGAACACTCGGGGAAGAACTGTTCTAGTAGATATACATGCAGAGTCTGTAACAAGCGCCATCACTCACTCCTGCATCGTGGTGATAATTGGTCTAAGTCAACACATGGAACTTCAAATGTTGCAACAGCACCAGCATCGGCACCAGGGCCATCAATGGATAGCTTAACAACACCAGTATTGGCACCTCCAATTACCGTATATCAGCAACCTGCTATGTTATCTACGCCTCCATTCATCTCTGCAGCATCGCCTTACACTATGCAAGTACCAGCCACTCCATTTCAGTCTTTGGGATACATACCCACTTCTACATCCTCAACTGCTTCTGTTCCCACAGTGCTCACATGCGAACCATGTCCAGGTCAAGTGATTCTATATGCAACTGCATTGACAAGAGTACAGCAGGATGGGATGGTTTTTGAAGCTCGAGCTATGCTTGACAGTGGCTCTGGGTTGACCTTTGTAACTGAACGCTTCGTCAAGAAGGCTAGGATTCCTGAACACTACTTCCCTGTCAAGATAACTGGCTTTCAGCAAACTGATACACCTCTTGCAAAGTTTCAGGTTGAACTCAATTTTATTTTAACCAGTCAACAAGGCATGGCACTACACACAATGACAGCACTGGTGGTCAAGTCTATTACAGATGACCTCCCAGCAGGTTATCTCCCTCAGCTACGTCAAGATCCTCTGCTTCAAGGTCTACAGCTAGCGGACCATCTCTAGACTCCCCTGGAAAAATCGACATACTCATAGGGAGCAATTACATGCCAACCATTACTAAATCAGAGATTCGTCACTCAGCTGATCGGGCCCTATGCGCAATTGACACATACTTTGGATGGGTAATTTCTGGACGATGTCAAGGTTCGAAATCCCCTAGTGACAACAACACTCGTTGTAATATCACAATGCAGCAACAATCAGATTTAGCACAGGAACTTCTGCTGTTCTTGGAGACTGAAGGCATGCCCGATGAGTCCATTTCTGACGTTCAATTGACTGAGGAAGATGCTTTGGCTGAGGAGAACTTCTGTAAGACCCACTCACGTCTGCCTGATGGGAGATTCTCGGTTACACTGCCACGCGAAGCTAACCCTCCCATCCTGGGACATTCTAGGGGTATGGCGCTCAAGAGACACCTCACTAATCTAGCGTGTCTACAAAAAAAGAATCTCCATAACGATTTTCAGGATGCTATCTGGGATTATGCCCGTCGCTCTCATGCTGAGAAGGTTCCTGATGCTGAACTCAGCCCACCTCCTGGCAGATCTTATTACTTTCCCACTTTGGGCGTACTCAAGGAAGAATCTACTACAACCAAGTTCCGAGTGGTATTTGATGGTTCAGCTCGGACTTCATCTGGTGCATCACTTAACGACACTCTTCTGAAGGGGCCGAACTTGTATCCTAAACTCTCAACAGTTCTTATCACATTCCGAAGTAAGGCCATTGGCATGACTGCAGACATAGGAAAAATGTTCCGGGAAATTGCTCTAGATCCCTCAGAACGAGATTATCACAGATTTTTGTTGACAAATGAATCAGGAGTGGTGGAAGACTGGAGGATGTTACGGCTCACCTTTGGTGTTGGCCCCTCGCCATTCTTGGCTACCAGAGTGTTGCGAGAAGCTGCTGAAGTTTACTCCTCCAAGTACCCACTGGCAGCGAAAGTCCTCAAAACCGACCTTTACGTCGATGACTGCCTGACTGGTGCAGGTACTGTGAGCGCAGCCATGGAATTGAGGGAGCAACTGAATGACCTACTGCTAGAAATAGGGATGACTCTACGGAAGTGGCGGTCAAGCAGCCCACAGCTATTGGACTCTATTCCACCAAACTTGCGGGAAACTGAGCGGATACAAGTGTTCCACAATCCCAAGGATTCACACAAAGCACTAGGAGATCCTCAGATAATCTACACATTCCCACACCTCCACCCTCCACCATCACAAATCCCACCAAACGGCAGCTCTCTTCAGCTATAGCAAGAATCTACGACGTCTTGGGATTCTTCACACCTGCAGTTCTTCAGCTCAAACTACTAGTTCAACAGCTTTGGAGGTCTGGGTGCGACTGGGATCAGACACCACCGGAAGAGCTTGCTCAATCTTGGTCAACCTGGCAGCAAGAGTCCCATGTTATCTCAAACAAACCCATCCCAAGAAGCTACCTCACTGCAGGAAAGACTCCTCATCACTTCCAGTTACATGGATTTGCTGATGCCAGTAGTACTGCATATGGTGTTGTGGTCTACGTCAGAGTCACATACACTGATTACTCAGTTTCAACAGCCATTGTCATGGCTAAGTCGAAGGTAGTGCCACACTCGAAGCCTAATACTATCCCAAGGCTAGAATTGTGTGCAGCATGCCTTCTCAGTAGACTTTTGGTCTATGTAGCACCATTGCTGAATATCCCTCTCTCTGAGGTGTACGCCTGGTCAGACAGTACTATCACTCTCAGTCGGTTATTTGCTGGCCCCGGAGAACAAGACCTGTACGCTCGTAACAGGATTGCAAAAGCCATCAGTAACCTCTCTTGTGATCACTGGAGACATGTCCCAACCAATTCAAATCCAGCTGACCTTGCTTCACGAGGTGTCTCACCGCAGAAATTAGTAGACTCAGAGTTGTGGTGGCAGGGACCAGATTGGCTCACTAAAGATCAGCTCCAATGGCCAAATTTAACCAGTTGGAAGAGTCACAACGGCATTTTTGAAACAACCACTAATGTGCTTACTGTCAGTGTAGTCAAAACCAAGGAAGAACAAGCCCTTGGCATCAGTTTTGCAAATCGATACAGCTCCTACCCAAAGGCTCTACGGATTTACTCTTGGCTGCGACGCTTTACGGCGAATGTGAGGATAAAGGATAGAGAACTCAGAAACCTCAGTAGCAGGTTGTCAGTACAAGAGATTGAATCTACTGAAATCATTCTCCTCTCAGCCAGTCAGCAAAGAACCTTTCCAACTGAGCTTGAAGACTTGAAGTGGCTCGAACTTTGGTCGTTCATCTCCACAATACATCACTACATGCAGGACCAACATCACTAGTAGGACTGATTTCACTACGCTTTGATATAGTGGGAGCTAAGCGTTTGGCTAAAGAGGTGTCTGCAGGCTGTTATGTATGCCGTCGTCACTATGCCAAAGTTGCCAGTCAATTGATGGGTCAGCTGTCGTCTATCTATAGCTCCTCCTTTTCAGAAATCGGGAGTAGACTTCGCTGGTCCACTCCAACTGAGAATGGGCCACGTCCGGAAGCCAACAATGATTCCTGGCTATTTATGCATTTTTGTGTGCCTCACAACCAGAGCTGTGCACATAGAGGTGGTTTTAGACCTCACCACAGAGGCCTTTCTTGCATGTTTGAGACGATTCATTGGTCGTCGAGGTCGACCTTCACTTATATATAGTGATAATGGCTCAAACTTTATTGGAGCTCGAGGAGTACTGGAAAAAGCTTATCAAAAACTCGATCAGATGCAGCCATCAGAAGCTCTTTACCAGTACCTAGTCGACCAGAGGATAGAGTGGCGCCATATCCCTGCAAGGTCCCCCCACTTCGGAGGAATATGGGAGGCTGGAGTGCGTCAGATGAAGAACCTGCTCCTCAAGACAGTCAAACCACATCGTCTCACACCTGAGAAACTTATGACAGTCACAGTTGAAGTTGAGTCCATGTTGAATAGTCGTCCACTTGCTAGGATGGAATCTACACACACGGATGGAGAGGAGATCCCAACGATCTTTGAAAGTGGGAGACATTGTTTTAATTAAAGATGATGATCTATTTGAGCGATCATGGCCTACTGCAAGGATTATCGATGTACATCCAGGTTCTGATGGCTTGGTACGGGTTGTCACAGTTCGAACCACAAGAGGTACCTTCAAACGAGCCATAACCAAGCTAGCACCACTCGTGATGATTGATACTTCAGAAGACAAGAAACCTTGACTACCACCTTGCCGCCCAGTATGTTCGGGACTGCTATAGTCACCGAAGGCACACAGAACTATTTAGCTAATTAGCAACGTACTCATAACAATTAGCAAGCTATTCACACATACAAATTACCTTATAATTATACTCATAGATTAACCACTCATGCTTTCCTGTATCATTTCACTTATAGGCAGCCTGCTAGCTCTGCCTCTTTGGTGCTGATAACTATTGTTTGTGTTATTATTCTATAACGTAACATAGTTCACTAAAGGGAAGTGGACTCTCCCCCATGAGTCTTTAAGGCCGTCAACTTTATGAGCGGTGCAGTGCATTATTCTGAGCCAGTGCACTGAGTTGTCGATACTTTACCAAATCCTACATTGCGAGTGGGCCTTACAACCCCACGTAGACTTTCTCTGTCCATCCATTGTAGGTCGGCCTTCCATACCCGTTCACACCCCATGCTTTGGACACATATGAAATTACACCTTGGGGACAAATTCCAACTAGTATTTTAACAGTGTTGTGGTGCTTGTAATTTGACCATGTACAAGGACGGGCATGAAGATTTGATGGCCTTTCCAAAAATATCTCAAAACAGTCAATGATGATGGTGACCTTCTTTCCAAAAGATCCTTGAAAACAAATTGGCATTGTCTTCATTAGAGCGTCACGATTGGGCCAAAAAATAAGATGACATAACCTGTGACTCATAATGTTTATCCATTTTGAAAATATTCTGGATACAGTTGAAAAGGATACACCAAACCGGTACGCCAAATCTTACATTTGAGAATTCAAACGAAGCTTCATAGTACCATTATAAATTCCTGATAAGGTGTAAGCTTGCAATGCTTGTGATGTGCAAGAGCTGGTTCAATTAGATTGAATACTGCTTTAAGAATCTTACTGTTTGGTAGTCCAGTGTAAAATTTCACCTGTTCATCTGGTATCCCAGTGTCTTTGAAGAATGCAGGTAAGCTAACTATCTTTGAACAAGTTTTAGATGCTGAATCTTCTGGAAAACACATGTCTGAGTGAATGCATCCTTGACTACATTAAATTCAACTTGAGTGCTAGCATGAACTACTGTAGTAGATTCCTGAATGGGCACTTCATCTGGAATATCTGAATGAGCAGCCATCACAGAGTCACTGGTACCTTTCTGTAAGGAATCATCCTTGTGTGATTGCTTTGTATTCCTTCGATTCCACCTCTCTATTGCTGTGGATGACAATCTGGACTTGCTGTGGCCTAAATTCTGTGTTGGGAGCCAGTCTGGATTTGTATCGTCCAATAAATCTGCTGGCTTTCCAGAAATGAAGTGCCTGGAACAGATTCTGTTGTTCTTCATAATGTTGTCAGTAAGACCAACCCTCGAAATAGCAGTCAAAAACCCGTCTTTCCTTCTCTTACTGAGTGTATAAAGTTCTTTACCCTTTGTGTTAACAACCTTTGGCAGCCTAAAGAAGGAAACATCTTTGTCTCGGCCTGAACGTTTGCTACAGCCTACTACAACGCAAAGAACCATCCCGAACTTGTACACCAGGTATATTGCGCGCGGGCGCTAATAACTTATCACGTGACACTTGAAACATCTCTATACTGTTAACAGATTCTAGGAAGTGTTTTAGTTCAATTGCGTAACTAGCTATGTGATACAAGTACATAAATAACAAAATTATTGTAAGTGCAGGTTTTGTATTTTATGTCCATCTTTTAAATGATGAGGGTTACTAATGAAACACTGGACACTGTAAGAGGTGAGCGAAGTTTCCTAAAATCGCTATTGTGTGACAAGTATGATCCCCAAGTAATACAGTCAAATCTCTAATAAAGGACATTCCAAACAGCGGACAACCTGTATACAGTGGACAAATTATTTGCCCCTGATCTAACTCTGTATGGGCTAGGGCTAGGGCTTTGAACTGCCGGAATACAGACACCTCCGTACTTCGGACAAAAAACACCTTCGTGACCATTGTGTGGGCCAGGCCCACATGAAGAAGCAAGCCTGAGCAATGTTATTTTAACTTTAGTGTTTAATTAGTGTGTGTATGAGTTTTGTGTCAGAACTGTTGATTGTTTGGTCACTTTGGAGTGCTTTTGTGCGTGGTATGTTGCTATGATTTGTGCCCTGGCGCTGTCTAGAGCCAGAAGTCTGTATCGTTTTGTGTGACCTCATGGGGTTAGAGGTATTTAAGTTTTGGCCTCACGAGGTGACCTGCAGTCAGACCTTGAATTATACGTCACTCATAACTCTACACGTAGTGTTGCTAGGCTGATTCTGGTGGCAGCAACTCTGAGAGTCGTGAGCGTCAAGTTACTAGCTAGCTACCAGGATCACGATCCGAAATAGCTCACACATTACAACAAAGTTTTACTGAAGTACCTCTCCGCTAACAAACATAGTGAACTCTCTCCTTGACCGTTTTACCTCTATTTTCGATCATTACCACCGTTAGTGGGACTAAAAATTTTTGTCCACGTTTCAGTTTTGAAATTCATGGTCATGATAATTACAAAAAGAAGAAACTACAGTGTAATTTAATTAAAATAAATGAAATAAAAAAATTCGGCTAATCCTACGACACTCTTCCACCATCATAAAGTATTTCAAGCTATACAAAACGCAATGTGGAAAATATAACTACAAAGAAACAACATATTACAGACAATAAATTAGATTATCTATTTTTCGAGAAATATAAACGTAGAAGACCTAGAGAAAATGCAACAACTAATCATAATTCCACTAGTCTCTGGCGCCAGCCTAAATAATAACACACAACAACATAATATTCCCATCCCAGTGACTTCGAGATCGATTCATCATAACACACAACAAAATACGCAGCCCATCTCCACAACTACGGTCCCATTAAGGACATCAATAAATAACATAAGGAGTTCCATAAGTAATTCTACAACTACAACTGCTAATAATAATGTTTTGCCTTCCCAAAGAAGCTCTGCCAATATGAATGTTCCAAATTCTTCCGCAAGAAATAATAATTCTATTAATTCTTCCGCAAGTTCTAATAATAATTCTAATTCTTCCGCAAGAAGTACGAGTTCTACAGTTAGTTCTAGTGGTTCGAATATATTAGCTAGTGCCGCAAATATTTGTCCTAATATAGTTAATAGTGGTTCGAATTCTATCTATTTACCTACAGCTATTCCTACCTTATCTAATTTACCTGCTACTATGGCTAATAATCTACCTAACACTACAGCTAATCCTAACTAACCTAACTACTCCTAACCTAACTAACTACCTACGAGTAAGAAATACATCCTACACACGCAAACTACTACTACAGCAGGGACTAATCCATCCAGAAGAATTTGCAACATTCTGACACCAGTTACTACTAATACCATCACTCTTAATAGTTCAGCCACAAATATTCCAATCTGTTTGCTTTCAAGTACAACAGAGTCAACACCCACCCCACCAGACCATCCATACTCTACAGTTACTAGATCAAGAGCTCGCAAACAGTGAATAAATCACTCGTCAGCGCCAAGACCTCCAGACTTGAACTTTAGCCTAATTTTCTATCTCAGCTCATTTCACATTTTTTTACATCTTTTTTAAATCTTTTTCAATCCTTGTCATATTGCATTTCTTCCACTATTCTTTTCTACCAACTTTTCTACCTCAGCCGTCTTTTACTTTGTTTTATATTTTTCCATTTTTTTTTCTTTTTCTTTGTTTACACTGTTTTCCCTTTGCAAATTGTGCTCAGGAGACTGGTGCTCCTGCCACAAACATCTGCACACACTATTTAAAGGCACTCCTTAGTTTCCTTTCACCACATGTAACACTAGTTTTTCAATACCTGATTACACGTTCTACCTCAGCCGTCTTTTACTTTGTTTTATATTTTTTCCATTTTTTTTTCTTTTTCTTTGTTTACACTGTTTTCCCTTTGCAAATTGTGCTCAGGAGACTGGTGCTCCTGCCACAAACATCTGCACACACTATTTAAAGGCACTCCTTAGTTTCCTTTCCTCATTTCAGCCTTGATAAAGACTTCCCTCAAGTCGAAGCGTTGGCAATTATATTTAACCCTCTCGTTCCCGAATTGTTTGGACGCGCGCGGAAAAATCTAATCTTCTACCGCGGAATAGTGCATTACCGTTTTATTTTTTTAACTCGATGCTGGCTGGGAAAACCCCATAGCAACCATATATCACTAAATAGACCAAGAGTTTGGGATTCCCCTCATTTTTTGATTGAGAAAATTGAATAATATTTAGGCCCTCTACTATTACTTTTTAAAAAAAAATTTTTCCCCAAAAAATTCCACTTTTCCCATCAAAAAAAAAAAAAAATAGAAATAATATTGTTTGATGTACTTTATACCAATATTATATTAGTTCAACAATAAAATATGTTGTTTGCTGTGTTTGGTGCTTATTGTGATCATGTAGGAGACATCTATGAATGTCCACAAGGAACATATGCCATCGGACATCGGAGCTCCACTACAAAACAATTTCATATACACAAAAACACAAACAACAAAGATATTTGTAATACAAACAACAAATTATTCATGATCCTATATAATTGTAACTTTATGATGTATTGTATGCGGTTTCATACAGGATTTTTGTTTGGGAGGGAGGGGGGGTGGGGCTCCGAGTGTACTTCGCCAGGTCCGGCATCTTCTCCTTCATCAATGGAAGACTCTGCTCCTGTTGCCTCATCTGCGTCCTCTTCACAATCCCTCTTCACAATTGAGTCGGTGACTGCATACACATCTGGTCCTAGTAGTACATTCTGGTAAAAAAAATTAAATTTTTTTGAAAATTTGAAATTGTTCAACAAACCACAACCCACTTTCAAATCTCAAAACTCAATGAAATATATATATATTATAGCTAAACAGCTTTCTCTATCTCAATATAGCTATAAATAAGTCTTTTCCACAATAGAAGCTTGCTAGTTTTCAAGAGAAAGACAAGAGAAAGACAAGCTTACATCGATCATCTTCTTGACTTCCATTGTCAGTGTCAGAGTTGACGGGGTCTGGTCCCCAACCCTGATACAGGGCCTCCTATAGCCCTAGATGTCGTCTCCCTCTTCTCCGCTTGATCCTGAGTCGCTAGAGTTAGTATCAAGCAAGTCTAAAACTTCCACAGCACTGTAACTGGTAGACGCCATCTTTCCAAATTGACTTTGAAAAAAAAAAATTTTTTTGCATAGTTACCTGGATCACACGACACGCTCACTTTTTTCCTATGATGTAATAAGCATTACCTAAGACTGTACGTAATGGGGAGGCCCCCAGTTGAACTGGCGATTTTATAAAAAAAAAAGAAGACAGTAAGTCAAACCGCAAAGTCTTGGTCGGCAAAGAAGTGGTTGTTTCAATGTGTTACGGAAGGCTACTGGGCTCAAGCAATTTTTCGCTGCTTCTACAAAGCTCTGGAGATGACTGGATCCATAAATGAAGCTGCTGTGAAGAAGGTAACTTTTTTTAAAATTCGACGGAGAACCGATGTTTTTTTTTTTTGCCGAGGAAGAAATAAACGCAACTGCTGTGAGGTACTGTCGAAGCAGCCCTGGCTGAAAACTATTTTAGATGCTTCTCCAACGCATTGGGCACCTGTGTATACAATCTGAAGGTTCTAGCTATAAAGTAACTACTTTTAAAAATTCAGAGAAGCCAACCGGTCTTCACCCGCTTCAAAGCGGGATTGGGAACGAAAGGGTTTAACTAGTGGTGTGCTTGAGCACAAATGGCGAGCGAGCCTTAAACACTACACTATTGTTAAATGATTGATTTTAACAACTAGCACTCAAGCTACTAAAATAATGTCGAGTTATTAAATTAAGTATATGCGGTAAAGGGGATTCAATGCCATAGTAACCGCTCCCGCAATTGTTTGAATTGAAAAAGAAGCAACAAAATCAAGTCATGTTATTTAAAATTTTCTTTGTGATATTCTTAATAGTAGTTGTAACGCACAATACTTTCACACAACTGAACATACCTACGCAAGACTTACCTTCGTGGTTCGTCTAGTAGACAATGAATTTTCAAGTAAATGTTGTTTAGTAGGGCTTATAACTGTGACAAATAGCGTATTAACTTACCACCGCCACTAACTCGAATAGAAATGGAGCTCCCATAAGTTTTTGCGTTTTAACTGCACCCCAAAACAATTCGAAGCGGTAAACAATTCAATTTCTAAGGTGATACGGGTAATGGTTGCTAAACCAGAGGATTCTGTTTAGTGAAGTTTGGGACGGGTCGAACGCGGAGCGAACACAAAAATACGGAGGGTCAAAGTACAAAATGACTTACATACGTCCAAACATACAAATAAATAAACAAACATCCCCGATTTTCGATTGTGTTACCCTGTAAGTGTCTCGCTCGCTACCCTCGCTCGCCAATTATATTTAATATCAAACTGAACTTGAAGTCAATTAACTTAGTTACTCTGTACAGAATAGAATTTTTATATCAGCAAGCCATTAGTATATTAGTTAATTCAGTTCATCATTTACTCCTGCGGGCAGGTCATTTACAACTCTATTACAATTTAAAGACATGGACCAGCTTTGGTAATTTTAGCCCTGCGCCCTATCCGGATTCGTCTTCATTCCCTTCTAAAGCCGGAAACAGCATTTTAAGGAACATTTTTCAGGAACCGGACCGGGCCAATTTTTTTTGGGCCCACTTTCGACTTAGATTTTTTCCGCGCCACTCTCCAAGCGTCCTGATAAGGAAACCACACCCACTATCGTGCGGAAGCCTAGCCTTACAATTACTTAAGGGAGGAGACCCATAGCAACCGTTGGTAAGGCTGTGGGAAGTGTTAAGTGCTATCAACCACGAAAATCTACCACCCTCACATGGCTCCGCATGCATCTCGCAAGCATAACCACCGCTTGATATATTAGCGCACAAAGCGGGGCAAAAATCTCGAGAGTCCCTAACCTCAGTAGCCTACTGGTGGGTTAGCTTTGACCACGTTGTTGTTACAACCAGCTTCAACAGCAAACTATAATCATGCCTTCCAGGAAAAGGAAGAGGGCTATTAGTGCAGTCACAGAAATGAGGAAAATGAAATGTGCTTTGAGAAGAAGTAAGAAATAAGTAAATAAATATAATATTAAAAAAATATATACATACATATAATATATATAATTTATATATATACTGTATATTGTATAGACATAGGATTGGAGCAAGTCCCAGCAATAGGTGGGGCTTCCACTGATACTCTTGATGATCCTTCCTTTACTGGTCATGATGTCACGCCCTCTCTTCGGCAGGAGTCATCATCAGAAGTGCTCCCTGATTCACCTTCTCAAGATTTAGTGTCCACTCCTACTGCTCCACCATGTGAATCACACCCTCTAGCATTTTTTAATCCATCTCAAGTTCTAAATGATCTCACTACCTAGTCACATGATGACCACAATTCTCCTCCTGTCTCTTCTCATCCAGTTGTGAGTTCCACTGAAGTTTCCCCAGCTCCGCAGGAAGCACTTCAAGAGTTAGTTGAGAAGCTTTCAGCTATCGCTCAACAGAATGGTTTGGTGTTTGATGTGTCCAGTCTCCCTCAGTTTGTGAATAATTCAGCCATACGACTCCAGACTTCTGGACCAGGGTTGGATTGAGCTATGGAGACTTGGAACTGCTCAAATCTGAATGCAAGGACCGAGAAGAATTTGTACGAATTCTGAAAAATAGAGGAATTAACAGCAAACCCCTCCAGGAGAAGCTGTCCAAGCACTTCAAATACAGCCAAAGAAAATGAGTCCTTTTTTTCCTACCCGGCTCTTTTCAGAGCCACTACCTCACAGAAGGTTTCACCTAAAATGTTCGCACACATAATCAGTGGGCTATTTCTTCAAATCCTTACACTACTAGCTAATTCGCTTACCTGTGCGTCGGTAAGGCAGACGTGCTAGTATCGCCTGAACGGGGTACTGTATAAATCCACTGCCGGACCCCTCCCAGCTTAGTATCGAAATCTAACAAGCTGGGTGCTTTTTCAACAGCACCGTAGGTGATTCTTCAACAGCACCGTAGCCGTTCTTCTCACTAAAAAGCAGCTGAAGCGGAGCGCACCTTTGGTGGGCGGGGCGCAAAATGCAATATCCGGGCCGGAGGGGGGTGGGGGGCGTTATAGTTTTACGCGCACTTCGTCTTGACCAAGCCGCAGTTCGCGGCCGCCTGCAAAGAGGGTGAATTTGCGACAAGTATTTTTGAGCTATAAGGGGTCACGGGATGCAGTCTAAACTTGGAACAGTAATTCGGTGACGTAAGGTGAACAGGCCTACGTTTAGATTTTCTTGATAGCGTGCCAGGAAGCAAAGTTGACCTTAGTGGTCGGATATTTAGAAAAGTAAAGTGGCTATAGCTAAAAACTAAACGTAGGAAGCGGGAACATAATGGGAGGAAGCCGTAGAGTCTTGAATCGGCAGAAAAGCTTGGACGGTTGCGGAGAAACAACACGAAATGTCCGCAGAAGTAAATCGCTCCTAACTGGGCTTACGAAGATGCAAATGGTCTGAATTTTGGTGTGCAGAGAGACCTTATCACCCTAAATAAATTCAGCATGTTAAAGAATTGCCACCGTTGCTTGAAGTTTTTTTTTAACATCAATTTTTTAGGAAAATGCGTGGGCCGGATGGGTCTCCACCCTTAACGGGCAAAGGCTACAATAATGCTATAATTATAGTAGAAGATGTAAAACTTATTTCTTCTGTCCCCTGTACATTTTCTTTTCTTTATGATTGTATGTGGTTATACCACTGTAGCAGATAGCAAAACTTTTCATTAAAATTAAAAAAAGAAGAAAGAATGAAATTTAATACCAAATGACAGATAGTTTAAGATAGAATATATGAATGTATATATGTAACATAATAAGGAATAAAAATACAGTGAGGCAGAAAGATAAGTTACCATTTGCCAGCATTCTGAGTTCCTTTTTCAATACATGATTTCAATGAATGTATTCGTTCTTTTCTAGGTTTCATAGTAAAAGATGAATGTTCACCTTTAGGACATCCACTTAAAGCTTTCCCTTTTCCTTTAGAACTCTTCCCACGACGTCTACCTGCTGCTTTTGCACTAATCGGAATTCGATGACCACGTTGAAAATGTCCACCTTGTGTATTCTATAGAGCTGCCAACACTCCAGCCAAATTTATACAATGCACTACCAAGTGCTGCATTTGAAAATTTTCCCTGTGATATCATGTTCTTGTATCTTCTCAGAAAAGTTTTTGTCCCTTTTGCCACAGCACTACTCTCTCTAATTCTTGTTTTGAAATCGGCCAATACCTCTTCAATTCCTTCAACAATATCTTCTCAGTTTATTTCTTCTTCTGTTTCATTAAAAGTTTTCTGATTGTCTTCTGAAGATGCCTGCCCTTGTATCAAATCCCATGCAGAACTATCAAATTTCAAATCTTGAGACGGCACTACTGGCAATGAATTCACCTGATTATTTTCATGAAGTGAAGAATAAAACTGAGATTCCTGTATTGCTTAGAACCTAATGCAATATTTGCCAAAACTTGCCGTGATTTAGGACAAATAGGAATACAATTTACTGATGTCACATGATAATGTTTAGCAACAGCTGCCTGATGCGAGCAAGGTGACCCATCCTGACCAGCATTACAATTACAAATACCTAACTCCATATTAACCAAATATTTTACATCTCGCTCAGTCTTACTATTAACTAAGTAGATACTTTCTTTTGAATCAATTTCATAAATACTTTCATAACTAATTTTGCTGCAGTTAAGTCCTTGATACTTCAGGGAAATGTATCTATCTAATCGATTGTGGGCAGCACTAAGCAGCTTTTGGCAATAGTTAAGCTGGTGTGTAGTTCACACCAAATTAAGCGTGAATCACTTGTAACAATAGTCACACCAAAATATGGTGTGATCCGCACACCTCATCGTTTGGGTGTGAAGTACACACCAAATTTAGTGTGAATTCTCACCACAATCACTATGAACTCATACTTACATTAATGCTGAATTATTTTAAGTTACATTGATTCTAGTAACACATATCAACATTATTTTTCCAAAAAGAGATTGGTGTAATCCCAGATCTCAGACGACTAAAATCTTAGTCAACTCTCTTATCTAGCATACAAGTGTACAAAACATTTATAAGGTAGACTCCCATTATAATAGCATTGGTTTTTGCCTGCATATGAATATAATTAATGTTCGGTAAAGGGTCCATGCTATTCCATTGAGTGTGAATTTCACACTAAGTGTGCATTCACACTAGGAAGAAAGTGTGAAGGACACACTATGCATAGGTGGTGGGCATTCACACCACCAGTTTGGTGTGAATTTGGTGGGTTTTCACGCTATAATTTTTACAGTGCAGAATCAAGGACTTTCAAAGTTGCAGCTTGCTCTCTTTGTTGCTGAGTCAAGGGTTTCTTTTTATGTTGACAGTGCATTTCTACTTTATAAAGAACCTGTTTACATCCAGGTTTTTACCTTTTGATTGGCGATAAGTACACATGCTATGTTTCATCATTCTCTCCAACCACTTCTTTCCATCATTTTCATTACTAAGATTAATTCTAATGGTACTTTTGAAAGCATGAGCAGGTGCCCCTAAAAACGATTCTTTAGGTAATGAAAAAAAATCTGTAATCACATATGTAATTCCCTCTTCATTCGGTAACAAACTCCTTAAGTGAGTATCAAGGTTGCTCCACCTTTTAGGATTAGAATCACATATGGAGCCTGTAGTACTGGTTGATGAAGTCTGGATGTTATCTTTCAAACAAGTAACTACACTTTCTTTTGATGTATATTTATTAGCAGGAAGATTGCTAGCAATAGCTTCAGATTGTGAATTACAAGCTATAGGGGAAAAAACAACAGTAATTTCATTTAGGTTTACCTAAAATATTATGCACATACCTTGCTGTTGACACTAGACAAAAAGTTGCATTTACTGCTGCAGTATTTGTGGTTGAAATGTGGTGATAATGCCATATAGACTATTCATTTCATGGATAAAAGAAATTGATATTACAGATAGAATTTCAGGTAGAGGATACTACTAAATACCAGGTATTTGACACTTAAGGATCACGTGGCATTTCATGTAGAATCCCAGGTACCTGACAGTTTATGGTCATGTGGCATTTCATGTAGAATCCCAGGTACCTGACAGTTAATGATCACATGACATTTCACCTTAATATCAGGTACAGGACACTTCAGGATCAGGTGGCATTTCATGCCAATATCAGGTACAGGACACTTCAGGATCAGGTGGCATTTCATGCCAATATCAGGTACAGGACACTTCAGGATCAGATGGCATTTCATGCGCGATATCAGGTACAGGACACTTCAGGATAAGATGGCATTTCATGCCAATATCAGGTACAGGACACTTCGGGATCAGGTGGCATTTCATGCCAATATCAGGTACAGGACACTTCAGGATCGGATGGCATTTCATGTGCAATGTCAGGTACAGGACACTTTAGTCAGGTGGCATTTCATGTGGATTCAGACTAATTAGCTAAACTGCAACAAAAGATATCATCAAGAATTTTTTTTAAAAATTTGTCATCATAATCATAATCTTCAAATGTTCAGTCTTATTGTTCAGAAATTACCCAAGCAGGAAGATCTGGAGGAATCGGTCTCTGGGAAGACTTATCGGCATGTATCCTCTGTTTCGTCTGCCTTTTTGCTTGGGCAGACTTGCTGGAGTGGAACTCGTCGTCCAAGTCCATCAAAAACTTGTTGACGCGATCTGCTCTCCAAGTTAAAGGCTTCACATACAGCTCATCCTCGTCCCCACTCTCCTCACTCGACATCATATTGGCTTCCAGCACCAACCGCCATTTCTTTTGGTCCGCATCATTATATTTTCTATTTTGGAACACACTCTTTCTTTCCTGCAGTTTCTGTAACAAAACAAACCATAAAACCAAATTAAAATTACCATGCTTAAAAACGAACTAAATTAGCTACTTTTGGATGACATCATAGTATGCTAGCTACTTATTTTCTTAGTTGTATTTACCCTTCTTATTCTTTCAGTTCTCCTCCTACATATTCTCTTCGTATCTGCCTTTCCTCGATCAGAGAGCGACCTGTGTTGGCCAAGATTTTTTTAAATATGTGTACGCTGCTTCTGTACACAAAATTGAATATATTTTATATCACTTTTATATAAATAGTAATAATATTGACCTCTTATTTCAAAAGGTTGGAAGTCAGGGTTGAGGCCCTTCACTTCTGCCACCAATCTATTGGTGACAGTCCTATTTTCCTCGCTCCGCCAATCATACCTGGATATTTTAACCATGCACCAGTGTTTCATCCAGACATTCTTGCAAGGGGGGGCAAAATAGAGTTTTGAAAATGTAAGGGGGGGCGGGCGGCACTGGTCACCATGGGAGTGAAATAGAATTATTGGAAGGCCTATGTCCTACATTAAAAAAACATAATCTTATCTAATGAGGTCTGCATATGTCAGATCCTGACAAGTTAATTTAGATGCTTTTCACACACTATTCAACTCTGACTCTCACCTCCCCTTAGGTTTATCACACGTTGATTCACACTTACGGTTGCTGGCTGGCTATAAAAAGGCCAGCCCTCAGCTCACCGTAGCAGTTGTTGAGTTTTGATCTATACTGATTCTACAACTTCCAGAACCAGAACTCTAAGCACTCGTAGTCCCTGACAGCTTAAGATAGTCTCAAATGGATATTCGCTCTTTCTTCTGTGGTGCAAGCTCTTCAAAGTCACCTGGCCACTCAAGTAGCAGTGACACAGAAGATAACATTGACAGCAATCAATCTGATACTGAGTTTTTGGAGCCAAGTCCTGCCAAGAAAAGATTAATTGTCCATGAGAAGCATGCAAAGGAAAGATTAACTACACATGAGAAAAGCAAGAAAATCACTGCAAACAGTCGAAAATACAACAAAAAATGGGAAGAGAGCTTCAATTGGCTGATGTTTGATAAAAATTTCCAAGGAGCTTTTTGTAAGGTTTGCAGGAAGAGAGGAATTTCTCTTCAAAGAACAGGAGGAACATGGATCCCAAAACCTTTCACGAACTGGAAGAAGGCAATAGAGAAGATGAAAATTCATGCAAAGAGTGATATTCACCTCCTATCATGTGAAGCAGAGATGGCTGCAGCTACAGCACTACAAGAATGGTCAGTCATTCAGCAACTCCAACAAATTAATGATGAGGAAAAGTTGAAGAACAGAATGGCCATTAAAGCTCTAATTCGTTGCACCCATTTTCTAGCTCGTCGCCACATTCCCCCCACAACAAATTTTGATGAACTTATTGATCTAATCGTAAGTTGTGGTGCAGAAGATTTAAAGGGGTTCCTTGAAAGAGCTAGATTAAATGCAACCTACACATCTAAAGTTGCTGTTGTTGAATTTGTTGAGGCAGTTGGCTTATGGGCTGAAGAATGTTTACTGAAACGGCTTCGCCAAGCTTCCCATTTCAGCATAATGGCAGATGAGTGCACTGATGTGATGACCACAGAAGAGCTTTCAATTTTCTTCCGCTGGGTGAACATGGATGGTCAACCTGTTGAGCACTTCTTGGATATAGTTCCATTGAAAGCTACTGATGCAAAGACTATTTATTCTGCCCTTGTTGAATTCATGAAAGATAAAAACATACAGATTAGCAAGCTGGTGGGTATGGGATTCGATGGAGCAGCTACTTTCTCTGGGAAACACAATGGTGTGCAGAGTCTCCTGAAGCAAATTTCACCTCATGCACTTTTCGTACACTGCCATTGCCATTTGCTACAGCTAGCATGCGTTCAAGCAGCTAATGCTACCAGTGGGATAAAACATGTGTACATCACACTCACCACCCTCTGGAAATTTTTCCACTATTCTCCTAAGCGAGCTTAGAGTCTCAAAGCAGTACAGCAGGTGCTTGACTTACCTGAGCTGAAAGTTGTGAAACCATCAGATACTCGCTGGCTGTCCCATGAACGCTGTGTGAAGGCAGTCAAAGCTAGCTACAGTGCAATTGTGACTGCTCTAAACAATATCTATGAGCAGACACATGCACCTGAAGCTCTAGGTATCAGTAAAGCCTTATGTAGGTGTGGGCGGAGGAAAGGAACATTATCACAAGAACTTATATTGTTTTGTTGGCATGTCATTTTATCGTTGTATTATTATCTTTATTGTATCATCTGCTGTGTGTATGCATGCTTTAAGTTATTGTCCGGATGTCTATCCGTGAACACCTTCACCTACGCATGCGTGTCTGTTGCTATTTAAGCTTGGACGCGCCTGCGTATCGTTAGTTCCTTCTTGTCTTAGTTTATGCAACACTGGGTTAATAGCCAGAGCGTTTGCGTACTAATCGACTGTGAAGAACTCTGGTGGCAGCGAGCCACAGAGTTCAGGCGTCTGCGTTTGTGTGAGTCCTTTGAGCCCTGTGGTCTACCTTCTGCTCTTCGTGAGCTTCCCTGGCTTCGTGCCTTGTGTTTTCCCTCTGTGCCGGCGGTTGGTCTCGGGAGTGTGTGATCCCTTCGAGCCCACCAACCCACAATTGGAGGCAGCGGTGCTGAGATTCTGATTCCTACGTTCGTTGATATTCGCTACTCTGTGTCTGACTTTCTACCGATTTAAAACTCGGATTGGACTGTCTTCGTGTGTGCGTTTCTACTGGATTTACTGCGTGTGCTTACGTGTGTCTCTACTGTGTCGTGAACGATTTAACATTCGGATTCAGTGTACGGTTGGACTTTGCGTGCATCTTTCCCGTGAAATCGCCATTATCTCCTTCTTCTACTCTATTTGGAGCGCCTCACACGTGGTTTCGAGAGAACTTTGGTTGAGTTGAAGTGTCATTTTTTGTGTTTAGCACCTATTAGCGTGTTTCATTTTTGGTCTTGTGACTTAGTGTTGATTGCTTTAGTCTTGTGACTTGCGTGAAGTGTTTTGTTGTCGTTTCTAATAGTGTATCACTCTGTTTGTTTTGTGCATTTCGCGTGCAGTATTTTTGTCTTCCTATTTTCGCTTTTCACCTTTGTTTTCCTTTGTGTACTTGTTCCGTGAGCGTTCTGCAGGATCGTGTCCTTTGGTCGGATTGCCTGGATGAGCCAACGTGAGCAGCCTGGTCGAGTGTGCAAGCGTGGGAGGCAGAATTTGGGATCAAGTGGTGAGTCCCTGTGTTCGGAAACCTATGGTCAAAGTAGTAGTGGTGCAAGTAGTGTTGCTTCTGGGCGTTCTCTGTCTTTGTTCTCTGGCTCTGGTGTAGGCGAGGTTGAGCGTGTTTCTCCTGTTCGTGAGTTAGATTTAGAATCGGGTAGTGGTCCAGTCAGTGGTGATACCCCAGCTAGCACAATAATGGGTGATGAAGAAAATCCCGATATCCCTAATGAGGTGGAATCCATAACCTCTGTGATCGATTCCAGATTGAAGTCCTCTTTCTCTGAATTCTTTAATGGCCTAGCGAGTTCTGGGTTGTTGTCTGGGTCCCACAGTAGTGGTAGTAGCCGTGGTAGTTCAGATTCCATAGATGCTGACATGTCTCGTGAAATTAGTCAGCTAGCAGCCCATAAGGATGGGGTGGACATAGCCAAATTTGTAGCAACATTGGAGTCCAATTTAGCCATAATGGGTTGTCCACGTAGACGGTGGAAACGTGTGCTGTTGCAAAAGCTCCATTCGGAGTCTGCCATGGAAGCCCTGTCCACTTTAAACAAGGAAGATGCCACGTATGACCAGATCAAGGAGAGGTTGTTTGAGTCGTTGGGCTCTAACCTGGTTGCGCTTGGTGTGCAGTACAGGGAAGAGTTCTCAGCGCTCCCCTCTTCCTCGACCCCCAGTGAGGAAGTTTAAATTCCTTAGCCGTATTGTTAGTTCTTTAGAGCTCTTGTGTAAGTCTAGAGAGGACGTAGTCATGTTTTTGGTCTGTTCTTCCTTTCGTTCCTCGCTGACCCCTTCACAGAGGGAGGCGATGGATCAGAGGTCTTTTGAGTCGTTGCGTGAACTTAGTAAGTTTTCCGTTTCTATCTCTCCTACCCGTACTGCTGCTTCTTTCGAGAAGTCCAGCACGTCTAGTAGCAGGGTGGGCAGAGGGTCGTCCCCAGTTGTATGCTTCAAGTGTCAGAAGCGGGGACACAGGGCCTTTGAGTGCCGTAGTAGTAGCAGTAGCAGTGGTCAAGTAGTTAGTTCATCTGTTGGTAGTGAGGGCGTTCACAGTAGTTCTCCGGGTTACTTGGGAGTTAAACCTCCCGGCATAGTTTGTTACTCCTGTAGAGAGCCGGGACACAAGTCCCCTGACTGTCCCAAACGTAAGTCCAAGTCTGATGGTAAAAGTGATGGAGTTAAGAGAAAAACTTACAATGCAAGTTGGGTGGCTGTTAGAGATCATCCTTCCCACACTTTTGGGTTTGTAAATGGTACCAAATGCGAGATTGTGCCCGATACTGGGGCAGAAATTTCCATAGTCCCTGGGTGTCTAGTATACGAGGACCAGTTGACCGGGGATACTGTTGAAGTAAGGGGCTGGGATAGTGACCCAGTTACCTTGAGAGTAGCCATTGTGAACTTTGAATTTAAGAGTAAGTGCTTCAAGCACCGAGTGGCTGTTGCCCACCGTGATAGTTTGGCCGGTAGGGTGTTGTTTTCGATTCCCATGGAGCCGAGCACCTCTTGTTGGGTGCCGCCACCCAGGCAGATAAATTGCTTGAGGTGGCGGGGCAACTGCATGATACCTGCAGCACTCAGCCTGCGTCTGAGGACGTTGCCTGCTCTGGTGATGGGGCGGTGGAGGTACCTTCCACCTCCTCCGCTCCCGTCTCTACTCAGGGAGAGGTAGCCACAGTGAACGTTGTAACCAGAAGTGAGTCTGTCAAGAGAAAGCGCAGACGTAGGAGACGTAATGCCAGAAACGTTGAGTTAGCTGAGCCTGTTCCTCTTGTGTGTGATGAGGAATTTGCTCGTTTGTCTGTCATTGATACTTCTCATGTTCCCTCTCTGTCTTCTGTAAGTGTTGGGTCTAACAGTATGGAGCCTTCTGTGTCTGAATCTGGGCTTCTGAACGGGTCTGACGAGGATGGGGATGGGGCAGTAGTTGGTGGTATCGCTGTCAGTGACGGGTTTGTGGTTTTGTCTCCCTCTACATCTGATGTGTCTTCCCTTTCTGTCTCCAGTGACGTTGTTTCCAATGTTGAAAGTCGAGTAGTTCCTAGTAGCGTTGTTGTTTCCGATAACGTAGTTGTTCCTAGTGAACCTGTTTCCAGTGAAATTGATGACCTCGTTTTGTCTGTTCCCACTTCGAGCGGTGGTACTGAGTCTGTTGTCGAGGCTCAGAAGTCTGATGACTCCCTTTCTCCCTTGTTAGAGTTAGGTCGCAAGTCTCTGAACGGGTATTCCTTGGAGGATGACATGCTCGTGCATTCTGTTTTAGTCGATGACCAGTTAGTTGTGAAAGTTGTAGTTCCCGTAGTTTTTAGGGAGCGTTTGTTGAAACTTGCCCATGATAAGACTGCCCACGTAGGAGTCCGTGGGATGAGGAAGCTGCTGGGTAACAAGTTTACGTGGCCTGGCATGCACAGTGATGTATGTAAGTTTGTCAAGTCTTGTGATGTTTGCCTGAGAATGAATAGTGCCGGTAACAAGAAACCCTTGATGGTCGAGAGAAGAATAGTTAGCGTTCCGTTTGAGAGCGTGTGTGTGGACTTGGTTGGTCCTTTGCCGAAGGGAAAACGTGGGTCTAAGTATCTCTTTACTTACGTTTGTTTGGCTAGCAGGTGGCCAGATGCCATCCCGATGCGTACGGCTTCTGCCTCTGAGGCTGCTCAGTGTTTTATCGAGGTCATTAGCCGCACAGGGATCCCCCTTCGAGTGTTGTCAGACAGAGGTAGCATTTTTCTGTCTAAGTTGATGACAGAAGTTTGTGATCTGTTGGGTATTGATAAGTTGGCCACATCTCCTTACCGTCCTCAGTCCAACGGAGTCGTTGAACGCATGCACGGCAGTCTGAAGCCGATGCTCTCCAAGGCTGTTGACGCTGGGGTGGACTGGGTAGATTTCCTTCCTTTGGCGTTGTTTGCCTTGCGCCAAGTCCCCAACAGAGACCTCGGATATTCTCCCCACTGCATTGTTTATGGTCGTGACGTTTTGGGCCCTCTAGACTTGTTGTATGAAGGGTGGGTTGAGAGACCTTTTGATCCAGTCGATGTTGACGAGTGGCTGGTTTCCTTGAACGACAGGTTGGCTGTCATTAGTGACTGTGTTGTAGCCAATCAGTCTGTGTCCAGTGGCAAGCGGGCAGAGTGTTTTAAGAAGGGTGTCAGAGACAAACCTTTGGAGTTGGGGTCCCTAGTGCTCATGAGAGTCCCTAAAGCTTCCTTACAGGCTGCCTGGGAAGGCCCTTACACTGTAGTGGGTAAATCGTCTAACGTGACTTACAAGGTTACCAAAGGCGATGATCACCCGGTGAGAGTAGCCCACAGATGTAACTTGAAGGTGTACACCTCTCGCCCTGCTTTGCAAGTGAATGCCATTACAGTTGTTGCCGAAGATAGCGGCATTGATGAATCTTTGCTTGTCAGCAAAACCTCCTTGGATGGAGACGTGTGTGACGGTTACAAGAAATGTGACCTAGATTCCTTGTTGTCTGATCTCAGTAGTAATTTCAGTGTGTCCCCTGGTTTGTCCAAGGTTGGGTCCTGTGTTATTCTTTTAGAAGATGGGGCGTCTGTTGTGTCCTTGCCCCCAAGACAGATACCAGTTGGCATTCGCGAAGTTGGCATTCGCGAAGCCGTCAAGGCTGAGCTGGATTCCTTGCTTGCTGGTGGCATAATAGTAGAGTCTGATTCAGATTGGGCTAGTCCCTTGGTACCAGTTAGGAAGAAAGACGGCGGAATTAGACTTTGCGTTGACTTTCGCCGGTTGAACGCGGTGACTCCATTGCGACGCTATTGGTTGCCGTCTTTAGCAGAAATTTTGGACCTGGTAGGTCCCTGTTGTTGTCTTTCCACATTAGACCTTACTTCTGGTTTTCACCAGATTCCCATGGACGTAAACTCGAGTGAACTCACGACCTTCGTGTGTCCCTTTGGGAAGTACAGATATGTTCGTATGCCGTTCGGGCTCAAGAATGCCCCGGCCATCTTTCAGTCCATAGTAGAGAAAGTGTTAGAACCCGTGTCTCACTGTAGCAAGAATTATGTGGACGATGTTGTTGTTTTTAGTCAGTCATGGGAAGAACATCTTACCCATTTGAGAGCAGTTATTGTGTGTTTGGGAGAAGCCGGTTTCACCATTAAATTGAGAAAGTGTCATTTTGGCAGAAAGTTTTTAGTTTACTTGGGTCATAGGATCGGGTGTGGTTCCCTTTCTGTGCCTGAGCATCGGGTGGAGGCCCTCAGATTGTTTGCACGCCCTGTTAGTAAGAAACAGTTAAGGTCTTTCCTTGGGGCCATGTCCTATTATAGACAGTTTATCCCTTCGTTTGCCTCCTACTCGAGCCGCTTGACTCCGGCGACCTCGCTGAAGGCTCCTCTCCAGGTGGTCTGGACCGGGGACATGGATTCTGCTTTTCGTAAGCCTAAAAGTAGTGTGTGTGATACATGTGTGTTGTTCATTCCTGTTGTTCATGATGTGTTCGTTTTGTATACCGATGCTTCTGGCTCGGGTGTTGGTGGTTGTTTGCACGTGTGTCGTGACGGTGAGGAACTCCCTGTCGGGTTCTTCTCGAGGCAGCTCAGACCGGCGGAAAAGAACTATTCCGTCACAGAACTGGAGGGCCTGGCCATAGTAGCCTCCCTCAAGCATTTCGAGTTCCACCTCTACGCAAGGGAGGTCAAGGTTGTGACTGATCATCAGCCGTGTTGTTCGCTCGTAGTGGGATGTCGCCTAAACAAGCGTCTCCTCAGATTCGCCTTGGCTCTACAGCAGTTTAGTGTTTCCATCGTGTATCGACCTGGCAGAGCCCACGACAACGCAGATGGGATGAGCAGACAGGCGTGGCCCTGTGATCCGCAAGACTCCGCCTTTGTGGCATCAGATTTGCCCCCAGTCAAATCTTAGCGGGGGGAGTTGTGGGCGGAGGAAAGGAACATTATCACAAGAACTTATATTGTTTTGTTGGCATGTCATTTTATCGTTGTATTATTATCTTTATTGTATCATCTGCTGTGTGTATGCATGCTTTAAGTTATTGTCCGGATGTCTATCCGTGAACACCTTCACCTACGCATGCGTGTCTGTTGCTATTTAAGCTTGGACGCGCCTGCGTATCGTTAGTTCCTTCTTGTCTTAGTTTATGCAATACTGGGTTAATAGCCAGAGCGTTTGCGTACTAATCGACTGTGAAGAACTCTGGTGGCAGCGAGCCACAGAGTTCAGGCGTCTGCGTTTGTGTGAGTCCTTTGAGCCCTGTGGTCTACCTTCTGCTCTTCGTGAGCTTCCCTGGCTTCGTGCCTTGTGCTTTCCCTCTGTGCCGGCGGTTGGTCTCGGGAGTGTGTGATCCCTTCGAGCCCACCAACCCACAGTAGGCCCTCAACTTTAGTGGCCATATACCTCCTTGATTATGTTCTGCCACAAGTGGCGAAGTTGAGCAGAGCTCTCCAGACTGAGAGAATAGACTTGACAGCTATCACCCCTCTTGTTGATGCCACTCTCAATACACTTGATGATGCCATGTTACCTGCTGCTAACTGGGTATTAGAACTGATGGATGCAAAGAATGAGATCGAAGAAGTCACTGACATCACGTTAACCACGGAAAGCATTGCTACATTCCAAGGACAAATGGCTGAACCGTTTATCAGGATGCTGAAGGCAAACATATCCAGCAGATTTATTTCACAAGATATTGTCTCCTCATTTGGCATCTTTGATCCGAAGAAAGTGCCAGCTGCTGACTCTTCTGACTTCCATACTGAGGACTTAATAGATGTACTATTAGCTCACTATGGTGCAGAGCTGCCTGCTAAGACTGCTGGTGGAGATGAATACACCAAAGAAGCTCTTATTTCCCGCGAAACCCGAGAGGAGTGGAAAACATTTCGAAGCTACTTATCGAAGAAGCCGAAAGGTAACCTGCACTTGCAGTTGAAAGAGCTCACCACAAGTGATATGCTTAGTGAATTTTTCCAAACATTAGCACCCTGGCAAACATATGTCTATCTATCCCTGTCAGCACTGCTTCAGTGGAAAGGAGCTTCTCCAAAATGAAACTAATTAAAACACGAATTCGAAATCGAATTGGGCAATCACAATTATCCTATTTGATGAAAATAGCCATGGAGACACCCGAGACGCTCTCAGCTACACAATTAAATGACATTATTACAGTATGGAACAAAAAACCTAGACGAATCGCTGTGTGAATATTGTTTATTATTAATTTGGTTTACATTTTTCTCTTAATAAATATCGGTTCTTTCAAAAGGGTGGGGGGCACTTAGAATCCAAGGGGGGGCATTTAGAACCCAAGGGGGGGCAAATGCCCCCTTTCGCCCCCCCCTAAATGAAACCCTGTGCACTATTGAAAAACTAATAACAAAACTTACATCTCTCCAAAATAAAATCCTGTAAATTCATTTTCTTCATCAATCAGCATTTTGTAATATATCTAAAATAGTTAGAGCATGCGCTTAGGTACTGGTGGATTTAGTGCACAAAGCCCTCGGGCCTACGGCCCTTGGGCTTCAGTGTACTAAATGTACCAGTACCCAAGCGCTTATGCTCTAACTATTACGTAGAATCTCTCTACAAAGGGACTCTGAAAAGTAAGTCGACTCTCCATAATAGTCAACATGGTTGGAATAGAACTGATTTTTATCATTGAAAATGGACTCCAAAAGCAACCAAACACCGTGCAAGGGCCACAATTGACGCCCCCAAGACCTTTCTAGAGGTTCAATTGTAATTAATAATTGGTAAAGGGTAGCCTTACACAGACTCGAGGGGTAATAAAGGACTGTCATATTAGAAGTACCCCGCCAATACTTATAATTGGTAAAAGGTAGTCTTACACAGACTCGTGAAGTAATAAAGGACTGTCATATACGGAATAATTAGTCACTACTAATAATTGGTAAAGGGTAGTCATACACAGACTCGTGGAGTAATAAAGGACTGTCATAGCTATACGGAATAATCAGCCAATACTTATAATTGGTAAAGGGTAGTCATACACAGACTTGTGTGGTAATAAAGAACTGTCATATATGGAATAATTAGCCAATACTAATAATTGGTAAAGGGTAGTCATATACAGACTCGTGGAGTAATAAAGGACTGTCATATACGGAATAATAAGCCAATACTAATAAGTGGTAAAGGGTAGTCATACACAGACTCGGGTAATAAAGGACTGTCATAACGGAATAATCAGCCACTACTAATAATTGGTAAAGGGTAGTCATACACAGACTCGTGGGGTAATAAAGGACTATTATAGCTAAACGGAATAATTAGCCAATGTTAATAATTGGTAAAGGGTAGTCATAAACAGATTCGTGGGGTAATAAAGGACTGTCATATACAGAATAATCAGCCACTACTAATTGGTAAAGGGTAGTCTTACACAGACTCGTGGTGTAATAAAGGACTGTCATATACGGAACAATCAGCCACTACTAATAATTGGTAAAGGTAAAGGGTAGTCACACACAGACTTGTGGGGTAATAAAGGACTGTCCTATACGGAATGATTAGCCAATACTAATAATTGGTAAAGGGTAGTCATACACAGACTCGTGGAGTAATAAAGGACTGTCCTATACGGAATAATTAGCCAATATTAATAATTGGTAAAGGATAGTCATACACAGACTCGTGGAGTAATAAAGGTCTGTCATAGCTATACAGAATAATCAGCCAATACTTATAATTGGTAAAGGGTAGTCTTAGAAAGGGTAGTCATACACAGAATCGTGGGGTCATATACGAAATAATCAGCCACTACTAATAATTGGAAAAGGGTAGTGCTACAACACAGACTTGTCGAGTAATAAAGGACTGTCATATACGAAATAATCAGCCACTACTAATAATTGGTAAAGGTAAAGGGTAGTCACACACAGACTTGTGGGGTAATAAAGGACTGTCATATACGGAATGATTAGCCAATACTAATAATTGGTAAAGGGTAGTCATACACAGACTCGTGGAGTAATAAAGGACTGTCCTATACGGAATAATTAGCCAATATTAATAATTGGTAAAGGATAGTCATACACAGACTCGTGGAGTAATAAAGGTCTGTCATAGCTATACAGAATAATCAGCCAATACTTATAATTGGTAAAGGGTAGTCTTAGAAAGGGTAGTCTTAGAAAGGGTAGTCATACACAGAATCGTGGGGTCATATACGAAATAATCAGCCACTACTAATAATTGGAAAAGGGTAATGCTACAACACAGACTTGTCGAGTAATAAAGGACTGTCATATACGAAATAATCAGCGACTGCTAATAATTGGTAAAGGGTAGTCATACACAGACTCGTGGGGTAATAAAGGACTGTCATATACAGAGCCAATACTAATAATTGGTAAATTATTATTGAAAATGGACTCCAAAAGCAACCAAACATCATGCAAGGGCCAAAATTGATGCCCCCAAGCACCATTTTAGAGGTTCAACTGTAATTAATAATTGGTAAAGGGTAGTCTTACACAGACTCGAGGGGTAATGAAGGATCCCGCCAATACTTATAATTGGTAAAGGGTAGTCTTACACAGACTCTTGAAGTAATAAAGGACTGTCATATACGGAATAATCAGCCAATATTAATAATTGGTAAAAGGTAGTCATACAAAGACTCGTGGAATAATAAAGGTCTGTCATAGCTATACGGAATAATCAGCCAATACTTATAATTGGTAAAGGGTAGTCTTACACAGACTCGAGGGGTAATAAAGGACTCTCATATACGGAATGATCAGTCAATATTAATAATTGATTAAGGGTAGTCATACATAAGACTCGTGGAGTAATAAAGAACTGTCATATACGGAATAATTAGCCAATACTACTAATTGGTAAAGTGTAGTCTTACACAGACTTGTGGAGTAATAAAGGACTGTCATATACGGAATATGATCAGTCAATATTAATAATTGATAAAGGGCAGTCAAACACAGACTCGTGGGGTAATAAATGACTGTCATAGTTATACGGAATAATCAGCCAATACTAATAATTGGTAAAGGGTAGTTTTACACAGACTCGTGGGGTCATATACGAAATAATCAGCCACTACTAATAATTGGTAAAGGGTAGTCATACACAGACGCGTGGGGTAATAAAGGACTGTCATATATGGAATAATCAGCGACTACTAATAATTGGTAAAGGGTAGTCATACACAGACTCGTGGGGTAATAAAGGACTGTCAACCATTTCTTACACAGACTCGTAGAGTAATACAGGACTCATATACGGAATAATCAGCCAATATTATCGAAGTAGAATCTCTCTGCAAAGGGACTCAGAAAAGCAAGTCAACTCTCCATAACAGTCGGCATGGAAAGAACAGAACTGATTTTGTCATTGTAAATGGACTCCGAAAGCAGCCAAACACCATGCAAGGGCCAAAATTTATGCCTCCAAGCGTGACTTTTCTAGAGAGGTTCAACTGTAATTGGTAAGGGTAATTAAGGACAGCCATATAAGAAATAATCAGCCTATTCTAAAAATCGTTAAATCGTAGTTTTTCGTCCCATTAATAAACTTTAAAAAAATCGCCATCATTATTTATTGGGTAAGGATTTCGCATGACCAATAGCTAATACAGTACCAACATTTGGTAAGGATTCCAAGCACAAACACAGTTTGATTTTTTATTTACTTAAACTTCCTGTGGACACGGGTTTTAATGCACCAAACAATGATTGATAATATGTTCAAGCTGTGTACAATCATTATTATATTTTAGTTGTGCCCCATGGGAATGTAATAGCGAACAAATGATTCAGGAGATACAAAACCCTATGCCAATGAGTGCACAACTATAACTTATAGTTACCAGGTACATATTATGGACGAAGGTTCATAGTATATTGACTAATCACCTATACATGGAATAATCAGCCAATACTAATAGTTGGTAATGGGTGGTCTATTTGTGGACGGTATAAACACCTAGTATATACGAACCTCTCTGCAAAGGTCACAGCTGGGGACTTAGATATTAGCCCTTGTATGGAGTTTGGTGCTTTCGGAGTTCATTTTTAAAGATAACAATCAATTCTGTTACAACTATGCTGGCTATTGTTGAGAGTTGGGTTGCTTTTCGGAGTCCCTTTGTAGAGAGGTTCTATTGTAGTAATAATTAAAGTGTAGAAATGCAGACTAGCTACAATGGTAATACGTTTAGGAAAGAATGTATTGCACAAGCAAAAGTGTGTATTGCACAAGCAAAAGTGATTATGTGTATTTATAAAGAAAATGGCAATAACTTACCCTTACAACTTTGGATATTTTTGTCTTTTCCTTTTCCTTACAAGCCACTGATGACTGAAGCTTACCAACTGTATTTTTTAACTTTTTCAGTTCCTTCTCGTTGCTTTCCAGTCGTGTTATCACAGTTTTGAGAAGGCCAGAAATATCTTCACTCGATTCTATTATGATTAAAAATTAAATAAGCACATTATATAGACATTATTTCAGTTACCTCTAGCTATATTAGC
>WLWD01001288.1_pt1 | contig 66516 bp, 52 predicted proteins | sample 6712731 | NCBI WGS metagenome assembly WLWD01 (sample SAMN12718690, study PRJNA576275) | sponge metagenome | isolation source: marine sponge | host: Mycale hentscheli | place: New Zealand: South Island, Marlborough, Capsize Point | collected 2014-11-01
GGGGGGGGGGGGGGGGGTAGTTTAGAGGGGGCCACAGACCCTTCAAGTTCACGTATGCGTTTGGTCTTGCACTGTCAGCACAAGAAGTGTAACCACTGCGGTAATATAGCTTTGATTGCGCGGTAATCATGGTTCAGGTGATTTTAGCGCGCTGAAATTACTGTCGACAAGGATGTAACTGCAGCGGTGGCGGAGAGTGCTCGAGTATTCGGACTTACGGTGAAGGAGAAACAGTTGGAAGCAATCGGGATACACAGACCAGGCCTGGGGGAACTGGGGGGGCAGGCCAGGCCATGGCCTGGCCAATATTTTGCATCCCTTTCATACAGATCTGCACACCATGTCACTGGGCGTGGCCTCATTACTTTTACACTTTTCTGTCTAATGACTCCTGTGCCAGCATAACTGCTGTAGTTGCAGCTGGTCTTAAAATGGTATCTGTAGAGGCTACTAGTAGTACAAAGTCATCAGAAACTGTCAGTCTTGGAGAAAATCCAAACCAGCCAGTTTTCCCTTCATATCCTAGAAGAAAGTTTGGACTGAAATCACCAGTATTCCGTGCTTTCCAGTCATCATGGTACAAGAGATGGCCATGGATCCATTATGACCAAGCAAATGACTGTGTCTTTTGCTTCACTTGCCTAAAAGCCAAAAGACTTGGGATGCTAAAGACCTGTGCTAGCAAGGGTGAAGAAGCCTTTTATCTCGAGGATATACAAACTGGAAAGACGTGAGTGGAAAACATGGTGGGTTTTCAAAGCATGAAAACAGTCAAGTCCATAGGCATAGCATCGAGATTACCTCAAAATCTATGGGAGATGTTGGTGAGCTATTATTGAGTGAGATTAAAAAAGAGAAAGAAAAAAATCGTGCTTATCTTCAAAAGGTGTTACAAAATGTTATTTTTCTTGCTCGGCAAGGGTTATCATTTAGAGGAACGTGGGTTGTATTGGAATCAGGCCAAGAAGTTAGTGGTGCTGAAGTGAATTCTAATTTCCACCAACTATTACTGCTACGTTCAAATGATGATCCCACCATACTTGAACATATGCAGCGTAAAGTTCGGAAGTACACCGATCACCACATACAAATTGAATTGCTTAAGATTCTGTCATTAGGCCATCTACGATCGATTGCTGCCGGCATCAGAGAATCAGGTTACTTTTCTTTAGAATCTGATGAAGTTACTGATGCATCTAATAAGGAGCAAGTTATCATATGCCTTAGATGGGTTGATGTGAATTTTGAAGTACATGAAGATTTTATTGGCTTGCATAGTGTTCCCGACATTCAAACTGCTACAATAGTTAGTGTTCTGAAAGACACTATTCTACGAATGAATTTGCGATTATCAATGTGCCGGGGACAATGCTTTGATGGCGCTGCCAATATGAAAAAGACAGCTGAAGAAATTAAATTAAAGCTATTGAACCAAAAGCACTTTACTTGCATTGCTATAGTCATAGTCAGTCTCAGACACTAGAGGTCTTGGGCAGTATGGAGATCAAAATTCATAAAGATTCGCTAACTTTTTCAGATATTCACAGGCATTTTCAATCCATGTGTTTTCAGATCAGGTTCACAAAAGTTAGAACAATAAAACTGTGTTACTGTCTTGTACTTCTCTGAATAGTCCATCTTCATACATGTTTTAACTAACAATTGCTCCAGGTTTGCATACACTGAATAATCTTTTTGTTGAAACCGGTGACTAATAGTAGAGATGGCTGCATCAATACATTGGAAGTATATAGCACGATAGTAAGTCTTGGGATCATCATGAAAATGTGCATCAGCAGCACCATCTTCATACTGCCTGGGCCTCTTGTGTGGACGCTCCAGCACTGGGTCATTGACTTGTAATTCTTTCTGAAGAGTTAAACAGTACTCCCAAAATAGATCAAAAGCACTGTCATCTCTCATTTTCTGAAGCACTTTAATGCACAATTCACTAAGTTGTTTTGCTTCAACAGCTGGCATGTATGTGGCTTGCATACTTTTGCTAAGGTTATTAGAATGTCTGAGTAGATGTTCTGCAAGAATGAGGCAAAATAAGAAACGAAACTCCTTCATTTTTGCTGCCACTCCATTAATTCGAGCCTTCACATCTGATAGTTTAACAATATTAATAGCTTCTTCCCACAGAGCAAACAATGTAGTATAATTCCTACGAATAGTTTCGAGTGAATTTCCACGTACTGTCCAGCGTGTTGGACAAAGTGTGCGCAAACCTGGAACATGGGGTGATAATTCCTCTTTTAATTTCTTAAAAAGGCGTCCCCTTCTGGGTGAAAATTTTATAAGTTTACAGATTTCGAGACTATGATCAAGTGCATCAGACATAGGCTTCACTTCCTTTACAGTATCAGAAAGAAGTGCATCTGCTCTTCGAAGAATAAAGACATACCTTCGTACAACAATGACTCAGCAGCGAGTAAACAACATCATGGTTTTACATATACATAAGCACCTAACAGACTCTGTTAACCAGAAAGAGATCCTAAATGAGTTTATTACTTCCAATGATGATCAACGCAAACATTTTGGACTGTTCGAATAATTCAAGTCATGATTTTATTGTAGTAGCTTTGTTTTTGTTGTAATCATGATTTATTATAATAATGTTATATAATTGTGTTGTTTATTAGCTGCAATAAATACTACATGGCCTGGCCAAAATCCATTTGCTTCCCCCACCCCTGCAGACAGGATGACTACTGTAACCCTCCGGGCGCATGCGCGCTGAGGGTTAATAAAGACTTTGTTGGGGTTGTTTGGGGCAGAAAGAGGAGTTTATAAGTTTCAGACTGTAGCTACATCCATTCCAGAGATAGGGCTTATACTGTTGTGAAGTGCATAGGCTCCAACTGTCCTTGCAGAACCGGAATGACAGAAGAAAGTGAGTGTCAGGTTGTGTCAGACAGAGTGTCAGGTTGTGTCAGACTGAGTGTCAGGTTGTGTCAGACGGAGTGTCAGACCGAGTGTCAGGTTGTGTCAGACCGAGTGTCAGGTTGTGTCAGAGAGAGTGTCAGGTTGTGTCAGAGAGAGTGTCAGGTTGTGTCGGACTAAACGTTACATTCTGTCGGACCGAATGTGCCTCTTTAATTACTCGAGCCATCAATTATTCTTTAGCTCTGAGATGGTTTGTAGTAGCTAACTACACACACAGTGAATTGTAGCGCTGAGGGTTCACATCTGTCGTGCTTCATTGCCATAATGAGTTTGTTGTATGGTCTACCATTACCATATATGTTTGTTGCAGAGTCCATCATTACCATATGTAATGCTCTAGACCAGATGAAGTTCCAGGATTTGAAAAATATGTGAGTGCTTATTGCGGTCACCTCTGCTGAGGCTACACATGCACACACATACACACAGACAGTATCTCTACTCACCTCTGCTGAGGCTATATATGCACACACATACACACAGACAGTATCTCTAGTCACCTCTGCTGAGGCTACATACGCACACACATACACACAGACAGTATCTCTACTCACCTCTGCTGAGGCTACATACGCACACACAGACAGTATCTCTAGTCACCTCTGCTGAGGCTATGCACGCACACACATACCCACAGACAGTATTTCTACTCATCTCTGCTGAGGCTACATATGCACACATACACACAGACAGTATCTCTAGTCACCTCTGCTGAGGCTACACACGCACACACATACAGTATTCATTGCTTCACTCTGTCCAAATGAATTTTGCTCATGGACTATCTCTATTTCATATTATTTAGTTACAGAACAATTACTCTAGTCAGGTACACATTATACTAGTAACTCTAGTCAGGTACACATTATACTATAGTAACTCTAGTCAGGTACACATTATACTAGTAACTCTAGTCAGGTACACATTATACTAGTAACTCTAGTCAGGTACACATTATACTAGTAACTCTAGTCAGGTACACATTATACTAGTAACTCTAGTCAGGTACACATACTAGTAACTCTGGTCAGGTACACATTATACTAGTAACTCTAGTCAGGTACACATTCAGGTATTATACTAGTAACTCTAGTCAGGTACACATTCAGGTATTATACTAGTAACTCTAGTCAGGTACTCATTCAGGTATTATACTAGTAACTCTAGTCAGGTACACATTCAGGTATTATACTAGTATGTGTGTATATGTGCATAGGATGAAATATTTTATGAAGACACTGGAGAATGCTTGCATTACTCACAAGAAATTCACGCAGGCTCAGGTACAGTAATTGATGTATGAGTGAGCGAGTGGGTGGGACACCCTCGGGCCTGATGAGAGTGTGTGTATGTATGTTTGGTATGATAGCCAGGGGGGGTGTATGCAGGGTTTCATTTAAGGGGGCCATGGGGACGCTCACCCTCCCTTGAAGCCATTTCGCCTCCTTTGAAAATTTCTTAAAATTTCATAAGCAAAAAGCAAAGTGAAAAAAATGGATAATTAGGTGAAGACCAATGCTTAAACCACAAGTTTATTGCTGCTGTAACTATTGTGTTGGTTTGGTAATTGAAGCCCATCTACTTTCTCATCTTAGTTCTGTATGAAAGTTGTGACCCTTGAGATAGCACAAACTCAACCTTGCTTCCTCTTAAATTGATTCCTAAATGAACCCCTGGGTATGTTTGGTATGACAGCCAGGGTGTATGTGTGTATGCACGTGTGTATCAGGGTTGTGGCAATTACAGGAGTAAAGTAATCAATTACAATTACAATTACTTAAAAATTTTGCTTCTCAATTACAATTTCAATTACCAATTACACCTTTAAGAACTAATTACAACAAATCTGTTAGCAATTACATACAATTACATCACATCGCCTCCTCAGGATAAGTGGTAGGGCCCACAAAGTTAGTAATTTTGTTTTAATTCAGCCATGTGCTTTACAACTGACCCTTTACCAAAGTGGTCTTTGACCCCAACTACTTGCCAATTACAGGTATGCAATTGCACTCGAACCTCTCTTATACGTTAGTCTAAGTTACGGACACCTCTGTCTACCGGACACCAACTAAAATTATTGACTGCGTACGGATCATCAGTGTAGTCGGAAAGCTACCAAATTAAACGAATAAAATCAGGAAAATATTTCGCGCGTGGCACTTCGAGTGTATTCGATCGTAGATGAGCAGGGAAATCAACAGGCAGTGCGTCTACCGCTAGTTTTTCTCAGAACTCGTTGACCGGTGGCGTCGCTGCTAGTTCTTCTCAAAACTCTTTGATAGGCAGTGGGGCTGCTAGTCAGTAAGGCAGTGTCTGGACAGTTTGGTGTTCCAAAATCTACAGTGAATGATATTTGGACATGAACGATGAAGAAATTGTAGAAGATGTGTTGCAAGAGAGAGAAGAATCTGAGTCCGAAAATGAAGATGAAGCTTCTTCAAATGCAGTTACTCCATCGCAAGCTTGTGCTGCTTTCGATACTGCTTTGGAGTGGTTGGAGTCCAAAGGCAACACACACCCTGCACATCTTATGCTGGTAAAAAGTTGGAGAGACGATGCAGCTCAGCGTCGCTTGAAATCTATGAAGCAAACTAAAATCACTTCATATTTTAAATAAATTGATTCATGTATTTACAGGTGATTTTGTTAATTTTAAGTAATATACTAATTCAATTATCAAATAATTAATTGTATACACGGTTCATCACCGAATAAATTAAGTATTTCTGAGTTACGGACATTTCTTAGTTACGGACACCCCTTGGTCCCAGACTGTCCGGATAAGAGATGTTTGAGTGTACAATTACAATTACAATTACTGCAGATGGTGTAATGATTACATCTAATTACAATTACCAATTGCAATTACCACAACACTGGTGTGTATGTGTGTATGTGTGTATATGCACGTGTGTATGTGTGTGTATGCACGTGTGTATGTGTGTGTGTATGTGTGTGTGTGTGCGTGATCAGTAAATTTCGTGGATCTATTGTACTTCTTGTTTCATCAAGCTTACCTTCAGTGCGTGTACATGACAACTCGTGCTTCTGAAGAGCTTGGAGTGAGCAGCTGTGCATGGCTTCACATGTTCATATGACATAAGGACCATGCACAGGATCCTCACATTCTCTGTGCATGGCTTCACATGTTCATGTGAGATAAGGACCATGCACATGATCCTCACATTCTCTGTGCATGGCTTCACATGTTCATGTGAGATAAGGACCATGCACATGATCCTCACATTCTCTGTGCATGGCTTCACATGTTCATGTGAGATAAGGACCATGCACATGATCCTCACATTCTCTGTGCATGGCTTCACATGTTCGTGTGAGATAAGGACCATGCACAGGATCCTCGCATTCTCTGTGCATGGCTTCACATGTTCGTGTGAGATAAGGACCATGCACAGGATCCTCATTCTCTGTGCATTCTCGTGTGCCATGGCTCACATCATGGCTTCATGTTCCATGCACAGGATCCTCACATTCTCTGTGCATGGCTTCACATAGATAAGGACCATGCACAGGATCCTCACATTCTCTGTGCATGGCTTCACATGTTCGTGTGAGATAAGGACCATGCACAGGATCCTCACATTCTCTGTGCATGGCTTCACATGTTCGTGTGAGATAAGGACCATGCACAGGATCCTCACATTCTCTGTGCATGGCTTCACATGTTCATGTGAGATAAGGACCATGCACAGGATCCTCACATTCTCTGTGCATGGCTTCACATGTTCATGTGAGATAAGGACCATGCACAGGATCCTCGCATTCTCTGTGCATGGCCTCACATGTTTATGTGAGATAAGGACCATGCACAGGATCCTCACATTCTCTGTGCATGGCTTCATATGTTCGTGTGAGATAAGGACCATGCACAGGATTTTCACATTCTCTGTGCATGGCTTCACATGTTCATGTGAGATAAGGACCATGCACAGGATCCTCACATTCTCTCATGGCTTCACATGTTCATGTGAGATAAGGACCATGCACAGGATCCTCACATTCTCTGTGCATGGCTTCACATGTTCATGTGAGATAAGGACCATGCACAGGATCCTCACATTCTCTGTGCATGGCTTCACATGTTCATGTGAGATAAGGACCATGCACAGGATCCTCGCATTCTCTGTGCATGGCTTCACATGTTCGTGTGAGATAAGGACCATGCACAGGATCCTCGCATTCTCTGTGCATGGCTTCACATGTTCATGTGAGATAAGGACCATGCACAGGATCACAGGATCCTCGCATTCTCTGTGCATGGCTTCACATGTTCGTGTGAGATAAGGACCATGCACGGGATCCTCACATTCTCTGTGTTCACTTATTAGTTGGTGAGCGAACGAGCGAGACACTTACAGGGTGACACAATCGAGATTCCGTCGTGTTTTGTATATATTTATATATTTACATGGTGCGTGCAACCCCTTTTTTTGTCCACACCACTAACTACGTAAGTTGGTAAAGCGTCTTGATAAAGTACTGAACCCGTCAACCATTCAGTAATGAGTTGCAGGCCTTGAAAGCAAGCTACTCTTGAGCAGACCTGAACGCCTGAACTCTATGTTTAATAAGCATAGCAGACCCAATAGCTCTAGTTCTTTTTGTTATCATTGAATGAGTTGGTCAAGTTAGAACATTTCAATATCAACAACTAGATAAACTAGTGGTGTGCTTGAGCACAAATATCGAGCGAGTCTGCCCAGTTAGGTACATACAATTACAGTATTGTTACATTATTTTGTTTAGCTTACAGTGAGTGGTTTATGCAGAACAATATATAGCAGTTGACCATTAGCACACCAATACAGAATTACTCTCTTACTTCAATTTCCTAAGTAGTGGTAAGTATCTAACTGAAGCTATTCGGACTATCTGAATTACCAGTCTCTCTTGACAACAAGTTCTCAGCTACAAGAAAAAAGCCCAGAGTTATTTTTGTAATTTTAGCTAACTATATGAAATTATGTACTTACCTCAGTACTGGTAGCTTCCTTAGTATTAATTAATATTCTGACTACCAGTGGCTCTTGGCAACCAACAAGTGGCACTTAGCAGCTAAAAAAAGTTTTGAATTTGAGTCAGGTAAAGGGTTTACAATGCCATAGTAACCAGTCAATGGGACTTGAAAAACAAGCGTTTCACAGGAATTCTCTCACAATTTTGAGCTTGAATTTAAAAGTACAGACTTTCGTAATGCTATAGCATCAGAAGAAACTGGGGGCAAGCCTAAAAAGCTACGTTTGGAGAGAAGTTTAAGGAGCATACGTACAATCCACACACACACACACACATATATCACATATACCCGATTTCCAATTGTTTACCCCTAACAGTATCTCGTTTCCTTTGCTCGCTCGATAGTTATGCGAAGAGCTGCAGCTTAGTAGTTATCACTTCAAAGCTTGGCTAGCTCACTCGCCATTTGTGCTGGAGCACACCACTAGATGTGAATGTGTGAATGGAGATATGATATGTTCAGTCACAGTATCTGATATATAATCCTTCTAACTAGCTTGCTGGTGTTGAAGTACACCCCAGTGAGCTGGCTGGCATTGAAGTACACCCGCAGTTTGTTAAAGTACACCCCCGGAGTGTTGAAGTACATCCCAGTTTGTTAAAGTACACCCCCAGTGTGTTGAAGTACACCTCCAGTGTGTTGAAATACTCTCCCAGTGTGTTAAAGTACACCCACAATATGTATTGAAGTACACCCCAGCGTGTTGAAGTACACCTCCAGTCAACACCCTTCATCAGTACATTAGAAATACATTAAAGAAGAACTCTCTTTCATTCAGTTACTGATTGTGTGTGTGTGTGTGTGTGTGTTAGTTGGCGGAGGAGTGTAGTGAAGATTGGCTGCAGAAGTTACTGATTATACAATTTTTCTGTTATAGACACTCCAATGTGGTACAAACATGTAAGTTACCATGGCAACTAGTAGTGATGTGTGTGGGTAGACTGTTTGGGCGTGTATGTGTTAACACTAAGGTAGGTTAGTCAAGTTAACACTAAGGTAGGTTAGTCAAGTTAACACTAAGGTAGGTTAGTCAAGTTAACACTAAAGTAGGTTAGTCAAGTTAACACTAAGGTAGGTTAGTCAAGTTAACACTAAGGTAGGTTAGTCAAGTTAACACTAAGGTAGGTAAGTTAAGTTAACACTAAGGTAGGTAAGTCAAGTTAACACTAAGGTAGGTAAGTCAAGTTAACACTAAGGTAGGTAAGTTAAGTATTTATCTCATAGTTTCACTTATTTCACTAACTCAATACAAGCGAGTATTTTGTGAGTAAATAATGGAATTTATTAATGGAGATACCGATATCCACTGCAACTTTTACTTCCTATTGCTGCCTCCAGTTCTGTAGTTCCATCTTCCTCATCATCTACTGAAGCTGCCATCGTTGCCAGGCACTGAGGGAGCAATTACCAACCATAAATTGAGTGCTTCCGCCTCTACTCAAATATTTGATGTGGTAGTTCTGGATACAAAAGTGGTACGAAAGATGGAATTAAAAACAGCATCAAGAAGTCTCAAACCTTTTGAGGAACCCTAATGACCAGCATAAGAAGCACATGCCCATTTGGCCAGTATTCACAATCGTCAAGCACCTCAGTCCCTGGCAATATCTTTTTCAGTAACTTACATAGTTGCACTATCAACATTACCACAATTCAGACTTCTAATACCCACTTAACTGAAAACTTTATGTCATCCATAAACACTGAATACTTACTCAATATTTGGTATATATTTACAGGGGCGGATCCAGGGGGGGGGGGGCCAGGGGGCCCTGGCCCCCCTCCCTTACACACACACCACTCACACCGACATGTGATACACACAAGGCACAAACATGTAATACAGCCAGCATATAATACTTCTTTCTGTGGTTAGTGTACTTCGTTTACACCATGACCACTTACCCATGCTTGTGCTGGCATTCTACTAACATTGCCTTATGATAGCAAGATTGCCAGTTTGTAATGTGAAAATGTCAAAGAGAGTTCAGTCTAAAGATCCAATTCAGAGCTTGACCTGTGGCAGCACAAATGGGAAGCTGACTCTGAATTAGCTGTAAGCCTTTGTACTCCAGAGAAAAGCCCAGTACATGCAGATTGTGATTTCTTTCCCAATATTCACACTCTTTTATGTATAATGGGCACATTGCCAGTTATAAGCTGTGAATGTGAACGTTCCATCAGCATGCTCAAATTGATCAAGACTTCACTGAGGAGTAGTATGGGACAAGACCATCTTAATGGATTGGCAATGCTATATTACCACCGTGACATTGAAATTACTTCAGAGGAAGTGGTGGATGAATTCTCATCCAAGACGGATGGTATTATGACTAAATAACTTGCTTCAATAAACTATTGACTAATTCTTTATTGTTGTCAGTGAGTGTAATTTTTTTCGTGTATGTAACAAATAGAAATATTCAGAAAGAAACCAAAAAAAAATTAATTAGTGGGTGTGATAAAATGGGTGTGGTCAAGTTTCCACTTATCTTTCGGCCCCCCCCCCCCTCTATAATGCTGCATCCGCCCCTGATTTATATATATATATATATGGCAAAGTTCAAAGAGGTCAATGCGTGTCCACCCCCGAAGGCTACTTAAAAACATAATTATTGGCGCGGGCGCAAGAAAAGATGGAGAAAACACTTTGAAATAATGCCAGAAAAAAAAAGACGACAAAAAGCTATGGAGACAGAAGAGGACAGATGTTCACAGTTAGGTCTTACAAACCTAGCGGAGTTCATTTTCTATTCTATTAGTGGCGGTGGCAAGTTATCTTGGTTAATGCGCTGTTTGTCCTAGCTATACACCTTACATAACGGATTTGTTCTTACTTGAAAATCCATTTTCCAATAATCATGTCAGTAAGAGAATACAATGTGATGCTTTATCTACTAGAACTCTGGTACAATACAGCATTTTCAATGCAGTGTACTTTGGAAAGGCGGCTTGATAAGCAGAATCCTATGGTTTAGCGATCCTTACCCGTCTCGGAAATTTGATTGCTTTCGCCTAGAAAATAAATTATCCAATAGTCAAGTCGCAAAGACAATGCGATGTAAGTCATGTGGTGGTATATCCAGTCATCAAGTGTATATATGTGCTACAAGTGTGGTGTGTTGCTAAAGAATAGCACAATAAATTCAACTAACAAAGAAATATTATAACTGCTAGCATTCAAATTTGAATTTCAGTCAGACCAGCTCGCTTGCCATTTGTGCTGTAGCACATCACCTGTTGTTGTTGTTGCTGTTTGTTTGTTTTGTGTACATGTATGCAATATTTATGTATTCCTTTATCTGTTTTATTCTCTTAAAGTGGAAGAGTCTAATGTAGCCTGCTACGTGATTGTAGCCTATTAGCTTAACTTTAGAATTATATTGTGTGAAACAAAACTTGCCCTTTGCCGTTTGGAAATGTCAGAATTATCGCTGATAACCGTCCCAGTACCCGTCCCAGTACCCGTCCCAGTACCAAAGCGCACGCAACAGGGAAAATATACAACACCCGAAGAAAATTAACTGGGGATTTAAATCTCTGGTCGTTACCGTAGCCACTGTAGTATAATTCTGTTTATTGGTTATTGTAGTAGAAAAAATGGCAGATGTGGAGCAAGTATTGGCAAACCCTACAATCCTCAGACTGCTCAACAACGTCAACAGGTCAGTAGACACTGAGTGGGTGTGGTTTTAAATAGGTATGATCTTAATAATTCTATCGAAAAGCGGTTAAGGAAGGACATGCAAAACTATTATAAGTCTTCCTTCGAGAGAATACTAGTGTTTGTACTAGTGACAGCAGCTCCATAGCTATGTTAGAACTAGTGTTTGTACTAGTGACAGCAGCTCCATAGCTATGTTAGGACTAGTGTTTCACTAGCAGCTCCATAGCTATGTTAGAACTAGTGTTTGTACTAGTGACAGCAGCTCCATAGCTATGTTAGAACTAGTGTTTGTACTAGTGACAGTAGCTCCATAGCTATGTTAGAACTAGTGTTTGTACTAGTGACAGCAGCTTCATAGCTATGTTAGAACTAGTGTCTGTACTAGTGACAGCAGCTTCATAGCTATGTTAGAACTAGTGTCTGTACTAGTGACAGCAGCTCCATAGCTATGTTAGAACTAGTGTTTGTACTAGTGACAGCAGCTCCATAGCTATGTTAGAACTAGTGTTTGTACTAGTGACAGCAGCTCCATAGCTATGTTAGAACTAGTGTTTGTACTAGTGACAGCATCTTCATAGCTATGTTAGAACTAGTGTCTGTACTAGTGACAGCAGCTTCATAGCTATGTTAGAACTAGTGTCTGTACTTGTGACAGCAGCTTCAGCTATGCTAGAACTAGTGTCTGTACTAGTGACAGCAGCTTCATAGCTATGTTAGAACTAGTGTTTGTACTAGTGACAACAGCTCCATTAGCTATGTTAGAACTAGTGTTTGTACTAGTGACATCAGCACCATTAGCTATGTTAGAACTAGTGTTTATACTAATGACAGCAGCTCCATAGCTATGTTAGAACTAGTGTCTGTACTAATGACAGCAGCTCCATAGCTATGTTAGAACTAGTGTTTGTACTAGTGACAGCAGCTCCATTAGCTATGTTAGAACTAATGTTTGCACTAGTGACAGCAGCTCCATTAGTTCATAGCTAATGGAGCTGCTGTCACTAGTACAAACACTAGTACAAACACAGCAGCTCCATTAGCTATGTTAGAACTAGTGTCTGCACTAGTGACAGCAGCTCCATAGCTATGTTAGAACTAGTATCTGCACTAGTGACAGCAGCTCCATTAGCTATGTTTCTGGACACACACACACACACACACACACACACTAATCTCTCTTGTATTTGTTTCTTTTCTTTTACTTCTCTCTTGCTCTCCATGTATGTTTGTGTGTGTGGGTGCATGTTTGTGTGTGTGTATGTTTGTGTGTGTATGTTTGTTTGTGTGTGTATGTTTGTGTGTGTGTTTGTGTGTGTGTACGTTTGTATGTGTATGTTTGTATGTTTGTGTGTGTGTATGTTTATGTGTGTGTATGTTTGTGTGTGTGTATGTGTGTGTGTGTGTGTGTTTGTGTGTGTATGTTTGTGTGTGTGTGTGTGTGTGTGTGTATAGATTGATGATGAAGGATCAGGAGGTTTTCAACATTATGCTATGTCTATCTAACTAGTGGTGTGCTTGAGCACAAATGGCGAGCGAGCCTTAAACTACACTATTGTTAAATTTGATTTTAACAACTAACACTCAAGCTACTAAAATAAAGTCTTATTATATAAATTATGTATGCGGTAAAGGGGTTTCAATGTCATAGTAACCGCTCCCGCAACAGTTTGAATTGAAAAAGAAGCAACAAAATCAAATCACGTTATTTAAATTTTTCTTTGTGACATTCTTAATAGTAGTTGTAACGCACAATACTTTCACACAACTGAACATACCTACGCAAGACTTACCTTCGTGGTTCGTCTAGTGGACAATGAATTTACAAGTTAATGCTGTTGAGTAGGGCTTATAACTATGACAAATAGCGATTAACTCGAATAGAAATGGAGCTCCCATAAGTTTTTGCATTTTAAATGCACCCGCAAAAGAATTCAAAGCGGTAAACAATTCAATTTCTAAGGTGATACGGGTAATGGTCGCTAAACCGGAGGATTCTGTTTAGTGAAGTTTGGGATGGGGTCGAACGCGGAGCGAACACAAAAATACGGAGGGTCAAAGTACAAAATGACATACATACGTCCAAACATATATATAAACAAACAAACATCCCCGATTTTCAATTGTGTTACCCCTGTAAGTGTCTCGCTCGCCAAATATGAAAAGTTTTATCCCATCATTCGTAAATGGGTGTGGTCTGACAAAGGGCTGGATGTACAACTCTTGAAGGATCTTCAAGCCAAAGTATGTACTCTCAGCTTCATCCTCTTAGTGTCTTCTTATACTGTGTATGTATGTATGTGTGTTTGTATGTGTCAGGGATTCACTATCTCGATGAACAATTTGCTGACGGATTTCATGGAGATGAAACTACAGAGCAGAGCAGCACCTAAGCAGGTTAGCCTATCTCAGTGTGTGTGTGTGTGTGTGTGCTTCTTCGATAATTTCTCTTAAGGCATATTGTGCAAGTTAAGGGAAATGACTAGAACATGGTGAACATTCTCTTTCTTTATGGGGTTCAGAGGTCGAAATAGTAGTATAGGTGCTGTCATCATATAGCTGTTTGTTATCTTCTTGTAAAACACATACGATCGAAGAAAGAAGGAATGTGAATAAAAGTCTTACAAAGGCTGGATGTTAGCAAAGGACTTACACTGTGTGTGACTATGTAGGTTCCATTACAAGTGGAGGGAGGCTAGGTTCCATTACAAGTGGAGGGAGGCTAGGTCCCATTACAAGTGGAGGGAGACTAGGTCCCATTACAAGTGGAGGGAGACTAGGTCCCATTACAAGTGGAGGGAAACTAGGTCCCATTACAAGTGGAGGGAGGCTAGGTTCCATTACAAGTGGAGGGAGGCTAGGTCCCATTACAAGTGGAGGGAGGCTAGGTCCCATTACAAGTAGAGGGAGGCTAGGTCCCATTACAAGTGGAGAGAGACTAGGTCCCATTACAAGTGGAGGGAGACTAGGTCCCACTACAAGTGGAGGGAGACTAGGTCCCATTACAAGTGGAGGGAGGCTAGTTACCTGCTGAGGGTCTGGGAGCATCTTGGACTTCCTTGAATATCGTTTGCCTATCTACATTTGCACCTTACTCATCCGTAGTGTGTGTGCCGGAGGTTCGCCGTCACGCGCGCGTGGCTGTGCCCCGCCTTTTGCTTGGCCACGCCTCCGCAGAGGCCTTGTTGGGGCTTGGCGGGCCCCAGGCGCATGCGCCTGAGGTTCGTCCTTGGGCAGCTGAAGCTTTCCTTGCCGCAGCTGCTCATTCCTTCCCCCAACATTCGCACGACTGAAAACCGGTCACGAGATTCCCTCCCTTACCGGAACCCCGGAGGAATCACCCCTCCCTTCACTCATTCCCCCCCTTTCTAAATTTGGGGTGCGGTTGGTGAGGTTTTCTCCGCCGCCCTTTCCGGCGGCGCCCTTACCCAGAGCTCTGGGCGTCTTCTCCTTCTTTTCTTTTTCCATCTCTTTTCTATCTAACGCCCACTGCCCGAGGTTATTACATTTATATGCATGCCCGTGCCCCCGCCCATGCCTCGCATAATGCCCCTCCCCCTTTAACCGCCGGTAACCTCGGCCTGCTCTGCTTCACCTGCCGTTACCTGCTGAGGGTCTGGGAGCATCTTGGACTTCCTTGAATATCGTTTGCCTATCTACATTTGCACCTTACTCATCCGTAGTGTGTGTGCCGGAGGTTCGCCGTCGCGCGCGCGTGGCCGTGCCCCGCCTTTTGCTCGGCCACGCCTCTGCAGAGGCCTTGTTGGGGCTTGGCGGGCCCCAGGCGCATGCGCCTGAGGTTCGCCCTTGGGCAGCTGAAGCTTTCCTTGCCGCAGCTGCTCATTCCCCCACCCAACCCCCCCATCAACGGCCCCTCGGAGAGCCCCGACTGCTCCGACGCACACACTACCCCTAGGGTACCTAGGCCCTCCTTCTCACCCGTTAGGCTATCTAGGTACTCCCCTCCAACTCTCCCCTCTGCCCAGCCCACATGTTCAAATGTAAACACATAGCCAAAACATGTGATACATTACAACATATAACAACGTGAACTGTCAAGGTGAGCATAATCTGTCCCAGGCCTGTTGTGCCCTGGCTGCGTCGCTCACTCCTTCTCTGCCTTGACTGTTTCGGCCCACTTCTTGGCTGAGGCTGCTTGGTCTCCCTCCTCCCTCCTTACGTAGCCCTTGTATTCCCTGCTCCTCCACCTTCCAAGGGCTTTCACTTCCTCGTCTGACGCTCTGCTCACTGCTGCAGCTGTGGCAGCCCCTATTCAGAAGCTGTGTCCCGATATCCCAGCATCAGGCATCCCTCTCTCAGCCAAAGCCTTCCTCACTTCGGACACAAAGTCTCGCCTGGTCAGTCCCTTTCTCCCGGTCCCTGAAGAACGGACCTGGACCCGCCTTTCTGACCACCATGAACTCCAGGACGGCTCTCACCGGACAGATCTCCAAGTCTGTCCTTGGCAGCGTCACAAATGCCCCCTCTCTCATCCTGTCCGTCTTGGACTCCTTAATCCTCAGCCGGATCCACCTGGGGCTCGCTGCGTCCTCCATCTGCACGTCTTCCCACCCCAAATGGGCCTTCTTGTCAAACTCGCCCCTCTCCGGGGCCAGCGCCTCTCCTGCCCTCAGACACCCAAAGAAACACGTGCATGCGGCTGCCCACAGCATGGTTCCCCTCTCTCCGTTTGCCTTCCACACCGCTTTCATGGCCAGCATGTGACTCCACTTCACCGGCTCTCTTCTCAGTTTCTCCTTCTCTCCCAAGGCCTCTATCCTTGCCAGGCCCTTCCTGAGCTGGGCCAGCCTTGACATGGCCCCCCACTCTGGGGCGGCCATGCCCGCCTTGATTTGAGCCATTCTCAATCCTGCCAGGTGATACTTCACCGTCTTGACCCGCATGCCATCCCGAACCAACGCTACCACATAGGCCATGGCTGTGTCCTCTGTAACCGGCAGAGGCGTCTCCCCCAGCTGACTGCACCACACCATGTATCTCTTCCACGCGGAGTCGTACCTCCTCCGCGTGGGTTCCGCTACTGATTGGTCGAGCACCGCTCCGATAGTTTCCTCCATTCCCGCTCTGACCAGGATTGACTCTCTGCTGTCAGCATCTCCACCAGGTCCCTCGGGATTGCTTCCGCTTCCCGCTCCGACACCTGCATGGCAGAACGAGCAAAGTCTAATCTGTCTCTGGACAAAGCATCTGCCACCACGTTCTCTGACCCTTTAATGTGCTCTGCCACTATAGTTACTGGCACCCTTGCCTCTACGAAGGCCAGACTTCTCATCAGGTGCATGGCCTTTCTCTCCTTGCATGCACCTGATTTGATGGACGCCACCACCGCCATGTTGTCGCACCTGGCCTTGACGACTGACCCCTTCCAGTGCTTGCCCCACACCACTGCTGCTACCACTATTGGCAGCAGCTCCTTGGGCATTATGCTCCAGTCCTTGGCCCCAGTGGTCTCGCTCCATTTTATTTGGAACCACTTGCCCTTCCAAGTCGCTCCGCAGCCCCAATTCCCAGATGCATCTGAGAGCATCACCTCCCGGGGCTCCTCGTCTGTCACCACTGCTCTCATGAGAGAGGTGCCGTTCCACTCCAGCCCGAACTGGTGCCACCACTCTATGTCGGCTCTTGCCTCCAGATTCAGCCTCACCCTTCGGCCGTCTCTCGCTACCGTTGTCATGAGGTCTTGCAGCCTCCTCTTGAATGCTCTACCAGGCCTCACTGCCCTGCAGGCATGATTGAGGGACCCGACTATCGACTCTAGATCCCTCCTTCTGCAGCTCTTCATGCCTCTCCATCTCTTGAGGATGCTCCTCAACTCTTTCAACTTCTCCTGAGGCAACCTGACCTCCATTTCCACCGTGTCAATCTCTAGCCCCAGGAAGGTCAGCACCTCGCTGGGACCCTCCTCCTTCTCATCTAACGGCATCCCCAGTCGTTGACACGTCTCTTTGAAAATGGCCATGGCTTCTGCACAATCATTTGTGCCCCTCTGTCCTACAGCGACGAAGTCGTCTATGTAGTGCCTGAGCCACTTGGCTCCTCTCTGAGTGGCAATCCATTCTATCGCGTCCCCCACTGCAGTGAACAGCAGCGGAGCTGATCTCAAGCCGAAGGGAAGGGTACCATCTACATACGTCACCGCTTCCCACCTCATTCCCAGGAGCCACCTGTCCCTGGGGTGCACGGGAATGTTTCTGTAGGCTGCCTTCACGTCTGCTTTGGCTATTAGCGCTCCTTTGCCCAGCCTCAGCACCCTCCTTATCACGTCGTCCACAGATGTGTATGCCACACTCGACAGCTCCCTGTCTATCCCGTCATTGACACTGTGGCCCTCCGGGGCAGACAGGTTGACTATCAACCTCCATCTGCCCGGCTTTCCCTTCTTCGGGATCACTCCAAAGGGGGAGCACTGAATTCCTTCCGTGGCCTGCTCCACCCTCCACACTCTCTCGTTTTATACCTCCTCCTCCAGGTACTTACTTATAATCTCCCTGTGTTGGGAGGCCTCGTACATGGAGCCACACCGCACCTCTGTTGCCACTTTGCTCTGGTCGTGGCCCAGCCGGAATCCAAACTTTATCCCTCTGACTAGGAGCTCCACCCACTCTCTGTCAGGGTGCTCTTCCAGTTCCTCCTCCCACCGTTGCCACAGCAAGGGGGTCACCACTTTCTCCGCTCCCAGCAACACTCTGCTGTTGGAGCCCTCCGATGCTCTCTCTAGCTCCACCAATTGCTTTGTGAAACGGTACCCTACAAAAGCACAAGCACATTGTCAGCTTTTGCCTCCCCGTACCGTAACACCTCTCCATCCTACAACTACGTGTGTGCATGTGTTGGTACTTACCCTCCCCGTTAATTACCCACTTTAGTTGACTCCACCCTCTCGATCCCCAAGCCTATTTACCCGCTCCTACATACCCACAAGATATTTACCGTCCAACCCAACTCTGTTTCACACTCGACTCGTCTCTCTCACACCTGTCGCTCTAGGTTGCGGAAACACCTATCCCGCATTCTTCACCCTTCTGTACCCACCCTTGGCACATTAAGACTGCACATATCATCACGTAAATATCATATTGTGATCAGGTGTGACATGATGACAGAGTTCGATGACCATTATGGAGTTAGTCTATTTCTTTTCCGACGGTATTCTGCATTGGTTCATCGCGTGCTCCCCCCCCGCAATTGGAACAGACGTGGGCAAATCTACAATGCGCTCCAAAGCTGCACTTGCCGTCGCCCCTGTTAAATCTAAAACAGGCCCCTCTTCTCCTTTGCTCTGTTTTCCTCAGGGGCGTCCCACCTGCACCTGTTCCCTGCTTGGACTCTGTCTTCACTTGAGGAGCGGAGTGCACAATATCCAGGAGGAGAGACAAGTTCTCCTCGTCCCACTTTACGTCCTCCTTCCCTCCTGCCTCCTGCCTGAACCTTCTGTCATATCTGGCAACGTGGGACCACTGATGCCTCTTTGCCAGCTTGAATATAATTTCCCTGTAAGCTGACAGCGGTACCCACATCTCCGGCTTGCTCTTAGCCCAAGCCACTTGGAACAGCGTGAAACACATGCTCCACCCCGACAGATCTGGCACTTCCTTCACTGTCTTCTTTCTGCCAGATGAGCCACTGCTTGAGCTTTCACCACTCTCTGCCGGGTTGCTTCTCCACTCTCCTCCTTCGCTGGGCCCGTCCTCGAACACGGGAAACCAAGCGAAGTCCACAAAGGCTCCCTCCTGAATCATGTCCACCAACTTGCTTGCCAGAGGTGGTTGGTTCCTCAGAAGGTGCACCACTTTGGGCACTTTCTTCTCTTTCTTCTCAGCCTTTGAGCCCTTCAAACCGTCCATCAACTTTTGGAACAGTGACCCAGCTCCCTCACTTTCTCCCACTGGTGTACTCATGACCCCACTACTCCTTGCTCTCTCAGCCAACCTGGCCACCTCATCTACATACACCCATAGAACAGACATGATCTACACATGCCCTTGTCTAACCCCTGGTGCCTCCTTAGTCACTTTTCTTGTGCAACGTAGTGTACTCCCGCTGGGCACCACCCTCTTCTGGTGCCCATCTCTCACTCTCCTTTACACTCATTGCCTACTCGGGCACCTTCCTGGACGAGACTCCTTGGCCTTATTCATCGACCTTGTCTCGTCCCTCCTGTGCCACTCTCTATTGCCTGGTGACCCCACAGTGCTGCCTCTCTTGAGCATACTCTACTGCTCCCTGCAGCCCTGTCTCTTTGTCACTCTCTATCCTTGGTGACCACACGATGCTCTCCTCTTGGGCACCCGGTCGAGCCAACATGAGCATTGTATGCCCCATATCTCGACACTCTAGTACCCCCTCTTTGGGAAAAGGGACCAATTACGTAAAATCAAAAATGTACAGTATAGCCCGAACACCGACAAAAAAATTTTTTTTTTTGATTTTCTTTTTATCTCCGTAGCTTAGTAGTGGCAGTAGACGCAGGTTCGTCTCAGGGCTCGAAGGACCATGAACGAGCACAGTAAGCTCGCCAGAATCCTCTTTGATGAAGGACCAGACTGTCTAATCCCCGCTGGGGCAAGAACCAATTACTCAACCGCTGGCTTGCGCTTGCAGTCTCGCAACTAATTCCCGAAAGCGCCCACGCCTCACTATGACTAACAAGGTTTGGGTAATTAGACAACACGATATTGATGGATGACTACAACTCTATAAATGTTTGACTACAGGCAGTTGCCAGTGGTTCTACATGAATATCATTAGTGTGGTTGGGTAAGGTAAAGTGTGGATGACCTGCTAAGCTAAATGTTCTGAGCTAAGCTAAGTGTTCTCCTAGTGTTCTTCTGTCTAGGGTAATCCTAGACAGGTGGGAAGAGCCTCAGTGTTGATGATACCTTGCCAAGTTGATGCTGACTATCTGGAGCAGTGAGAGTCATGGCCAGTACAGATAGAGATGGTGTCTGGTTCGGGTAGAGAGAGAGAGGCTGAAGCCTTGAGCGAGAGAAGTATGTGGAGATGCGCGAGCCGAAGAGAAAAGAAGTGTTTTCTTTTCTTCTGAAGTTGCCTCCGCCCTCACCGAGCTTATTTTAACCCTAATGTTGTTTCAACATCTTATTAAGTAAACCATTGTGGAGTACACATACATAATTGTGAATTTAATTTTAGGCAATAACCAGTCAACCTGCACCATCGAATAACTCACTATGTTTGTCAATGCTAGAATAGAATAAACTGCTGGTGGACTATTGGAGGAAATATAGAATTGTAATTTACTGAAATGCTTCATATCTTTATTGTAGTTGTGTGTGTTTGTGTGTGTGTTTCTTAGTGACAAGGTGGATGAAGCTCTCAAATTAGCATCTGAAGTATCGCTGGGGAGGTTGTTTTTTATGAATCTCATGAATGTCATTGTTTCTGGGATATCCTCACCAGAGCAATGGAGGGAACATCTTGTTCAGAGTGGAATCCCTCAACACAAGTTTGACACCATGTTGATGTTCACTTACATTGATATGGGAATGCTAGACAAAGCTGAGCATGTGGCAAAGGTAAGTAATAGTTCATGAGCCAGTCACACAAAATTTGATTATTGTGGGTGTAATTCTTACTTTAATTTTCAGTTACACTGGTGTTTGTAGAATCCAAAAATGTGTGGTGGGCCTGTCACAAAAGTAGTTTATAAGGACTATGAATGCAATCTTTCAAAATGGCCAACATGTTCAAGTGATATATGTAATGTACATTTTACCAAACGTGATAAAAACTCATCAAACTAGAGTATGTCCAAGTTGAGTTGGCATAACTGCAAGTGTGGTAAACGAAGAATGCACTTAGTAAAAACCGGAAGTAGTTGAGTTATGTGAACTAGTGGCAATTGACACATGTGTAAACCAACGTTTAGTTGAGTCATGTGAACTAGTGGCAATTGACACATGTGTAAATCAACGTTTAGTTGAGTCATGTGAACTAGTGGCAATTGACACATGTGTAAATCAACGTTTAGTTGAGTCATGTGAACTAGTTGCAATTGACACATGTGTAAACCAATGTTTTGTTGAGTCATGTGAACTAGTGGCAATTGACACATGTGTAAATCAACGTTTAGTTGAGTCATGTGAACTAGTGGCAATTGACACATGTGTAAATCAACGTTTAGTTGAGTCATGTGAACTAGTGGCAATTGACACATGTGTAAACCAACGTTTAGTTGAGTCATGTGAACTAGTGGCAATTGACACATGTGTAAACCAACGTTTAGTTGAGTCATGTGAACTAGTGGCAATTGACACATGTGTAAATCAACGTTTAGTTGAGTCATGTGAACTAGTGGCAATTGACACATGTGTAAATCAACGTTTAGTTGAGTCATGTGAACTAATGGCAATTGACACATGTGTAAACCAACGTTTAGTTGAGTCATGTGAACTAGTGGCAATTGACACATGTGTAAATCAACGTTTAGTTGAGTCATGTGAACTAGTGGCAATTGACACATGTGTAAACCAACGTTTAGTTGAGTCATGTGAACTAGTGGCAATTGACACATGTGTAAATCAACGTTTAGTTGAGTCATGTGAACTAGTGGCAATTGACACATGTGTAAACCAACGTTTAGTTGAGTCATGTGAACTAGTGGCAATTGACACATGTGTAAATCAACGTTTAGTTGAGTCATGTGAACTAGTGGCAATTGACACATGTGTAAATCAACGTTTAGTTGAGTCATGTGAACTAGTGGCAATTGACACATGTGTAAACCAACGTTTAGTTGAGTCATGTGAACTAGTGAATATATAAGAAGCAACTTATTTTCTAATCCTAGGATTATATCTATGGTAAATATCATGTCTAATCCTAGGATTATATCTATGGTAAATATGTCTAATCCTAGGATTATATCTATGGTAAATATCATGTCTAATCCCTAGGATTATATCTATGGTAAATGTCTAATCCTAGGATTATATCTATGGTAAATATCATGTCTAATCCTAGGATTATATCTATGGTAAATATGTCTAATCCTAGGATTATATCTATGGTAAATATCATGTCTAATCCTAGGATTATATCTATGGTAAATATCATGTCTAATCCTAGGATTATATCTATGGTAAATATCATGTCTAATCCTAGGATTATATCTATGGTAAATATCATGTCTAATCCTAGGATTATATCTATGGTAAATATGTCTAGTCCTAGGATTATATCTATGGTAAATATGTCTAGTCCTAGGATTATATCTATGGTAAATATGTCTAGTCCTAGGATTATATCTATGGTAAATATCATGTCTAAACTTATGTCAGTGATGCTTCCTTCTGGTATCAGTTTCCACAATAGACTAATATGAGTTTGAATTGGAAATTCACTGACATTCTTTCTATAAAATTGTCATATGTATGTTGTACAAGTTTATCAAGCAGTCATTGGGAAGTACAGCTAAGAGAATTTGCCAGATGTTCCTGAACCTTCTGCTCATCACGATTGGGAATTGGCTCAAATTGCAGTTTTGAGTCTAATGTTTTGCATGTGTATATAAGGAAGCCATTTTCAGATTGTTCATGTATTCAGGCTAAAAGAGCACTGTTGCTTGCAAGTTATATACTGTTCAAACTTGCCAGAGGAAACAGTTCAAGAAGAACAGGACAGTAATGACAATGTTGGCACAACTACTTCATCTGACTTAGCATTATTTTATAAATAATTAATTTCACAAAACATAACTTAACTAAGTTATGGATGCAATGGTATGTTGAGACCGTGCGTTAAATATTTCATTAGGGCATTACTATTTTCTCATTAAATTTACATTTGAAAATTAATTTAAAATTTAGGTCTAAGACATACTACCATGTTAAAAAATTGTGTGAAGCATGACATTTTTTTTTTGAAATATCAATAAAAAAAAACAGGAATTACATTCATATTGCTGTATCATGTTGGCCGTTTTGAAAGATTGCATCCAAAGTCCTTGTAAGCTACTTTTGTGACAGGTCCATCACACATTATTGGATACTACAAACACCAGTGTAATTGAAAATCAACATAAGAATTACACCCCAATTGATGGTCTTTTGTTGTCTGGCTCTGGGATCATTCAGAAACATCATGTGATCATTATGCAACTTCAGGATTACTGTAATGTGACGTGTGGTTACAGTATTGTGTCTATGGATAATTACCTAATCTTATTATTGCTGTTCTATGTCATGTGATCACTGTGCAGCGTCATGTGATCACTATGCAGCGTCATGTGTGCAGTGTCATGTGATCACTGTTCTGTGCCATGATCACTGTGATGTATTATGCTGTGTTTATTGCAGAGTTTAAATGACAACATATGTTCCATAGAGGTAGCTATACGGATCAAATCACCAGCAGTAAGTGAAGATCAATGACAAGTCTATCTATTTATTAGTCATTGCTATTCTATGCTAGAGTGCTCAGTATTTGGAACTGTTAAGGAAATGGAAAGTGCCTTTCCTTCAACAAGTCCCCCGGAAAAGCAAAAGATTGGACGAATCTAATAGTAAGATTTTTCCTTAGCTATGTCCCTAACGTGTGTGTGTGTGTGTGTGTGTGTGTGTGCTTGCAATCTTGAAATTTGATGTTGGTTTGTTTACTCATCTATATTTAGTGGACAGTCAGTTATTTGAAGGTCAATATGCACTGGATTAGTGTTGTAAATTCATGGCAAACTCTTAATACTGTACTTGCCATTACTGTGGTGATAGCACAGGAGTTTAGTTATAGTTGATGAAATTTTCTCCAATTTAGTTGTAGTTTTTTTACTTATTTTCTGATTTAGTTTTTTGTTATTTTAGTTGTAGTTTTTACTTTGTCCAAGTCATAGTTCGCTATACGTAGTCATAGTTCGTTATACGTAGTCATAGTTTGCTATACGTAGTCATAGTTCGTTATACGTAGTCATAGTTTGCTATACGTAGTCATAGTTCGCTATACGTTGTCATAGTTCGTTATACGTAGTCATAGTTCGCTATACGTAGTCATAGTTCGCTATAAGTAGTCATAGTTCGCTATACGTAGTCATAGTTCGCTATACGTAGTCGTAGTTCGCTATACGTAGTCATAGTTCGCTATACGTAGTCATAGTTCGCTATACGTAGTCATAGTTCGCTATACATAGTCATAGTTCGTTATACGTAGTCATAGTTTGCTATACGTAGTCATAGTTCGCTATACGTAGTCATAGTTCGCTATACGTAGTCATAGTTCGCTTATACGTAGTCATAGTTTGCTATACGTAGTCATAGTTCGCTATACGTAGTCATAGTTCGTTATACGTATCGTATATCATAGTTCGCATAGTTCGCTATACGTAGTCATAGTTCATACGTTCATAGTTCTATACGTAGTCTAGTTTGCTATACGTAGTCATATTATAGTGCGATACGTAGTCATAGTTCTATAGTTCCGCTATACGTAGTCATAGTTTGCTATACGTAGTCATAGTTCGCTATACGTAGTCATAGTTCGCTATACGTAGTCATAGTTCGCTATACGTAGTCATAGTTCGCTATACGTAGTCATAGTTCGCTATACGTAGTCATAGTTCGCTATACGTAGTCATAGTTCGCTATACGTAGTCATAGTTCGCTATACGTAGTCATAGTTCGTTATACGTAGTCATAGTTTGCTATACGTAGTCATAGTTCGCTATACGTAGTCATAGTTCGCTATACGTAGTCATAGTTCGCTATACGTAGTCATAGTTCGCTATACGTAGTCATAGTTTGCTATACGTAGTCATAGTTCGCTATACGTAGTCATAGTTCGTTATACGTAGTCATAGTTTGCTATACGTAGTCATAGTTCGCTATACGTAGTCATAGTTCGCTATACGTAGTCATAGTTCGCTATACGTAGTCATAGTTCGCTATACGTAGTCATAGTTTGCTATACGTAGTCATAGTTCGCTATACGTAGTCATAGTTCGCTATACGTAGTTATAGTTAGCTATACTTTATTTCTAAAATTTTAGTTTAAATGAGTTTAGTTGTAGTTAAGTGGCTGAAATGTGGACGCTGGTAGTTAAGTTTTAGAATCATGAAGAGAGTTGACCAATTTTAGATTTTAATAAGTTACTAAAACTGATTAGGTGCTTACTAAACTAGTGCTTGGGTGAGCGCTAAACCTGCACGCTTTAGTAGGTTTAAAGTGAGTTAGATTCAGGAAAAAATCACAGAGTTTTGCCAAAAAAAAATCCACATACCTATACACACATACGCATGTATCGGACTATTAAAACAAATGTGATCACTTTGCCCTGCTGCATTAGTAAATATACAGTTGGACTTCGCTCAACAGACCTTCCATAAAGCGGACAAACATGCTACAACTGAAATGTACGGATGGATTTCCTATTGTATATTAAAAGCTTCCGAGATGCTGACAGCTTCCACTTCCAGACAACAGACAGAACAGAACTCCCACAGTTGCCACATCATACAAAAAGTGCTTCACTTAATGGACATTTATTGACACATCAAAATTTACAATAGTGCAGACATCTTGGGTCCATAGGGGAGGAGGTGGATGAACAGTATTTATGTCCTGCAGTCCAAGCCTGGATTCAATTTGTCTCCAACAACTTTGGCAAACACTTTATTAGAGTCTCTTAAGAAAGCAATAGTTCTTATCTTGTTGGAGTTCAAATTTCCTCATACATTTGGTACCCTATTATAATTCGAAATATTTCGAGATCTGTGAGTGCAATTTGACTAGCCATGAATTATTTAAATAATGATTCTTAATGCTGACTCAGTCACCCTGCGGCTTTATTTGTGGATTGTGTGTGAGTACAGAGAATATACCTCATTGCTACTGCCAAGCAGCCACTGATATACGAAAGCACTTGCAGAGCACTGGCCAATGTGTGTATATGGTAGCTTCCCAGTTGATGAAAGTTTGGGTGGTGATGATGATCCTGCAGTGTGTGCTGGAAGGACTGATGATTGGGAGTCCAGCTTTGTAGCTAAATCAACTGGATGAGAAGATGGTGATGACGACAACAATCTATTTATAATCTATTTATTATTCCTTCTCCTTCACCAAAGTTGAAGAGCTTCAAAGAAACAATAGGTGTATTGCAAGGCGTAACCTCACATTTGAAGTATCGTGGCCACATGAAGAATGAGTTAGGAACGACTATAGACAGTAGCTATTGTGAAATTAAAGTTTTAATTGTTAAAACAGACTAATTGATTGTGATTTAAAAAAAAGGCTAATTATATATATTCAATTACTGAAGTGTGACCTAACTTTTAATAACCGTTTCTTTCACTTGATTCAATTACCTAATAAACTTTTACAATTTAGTAATACATAAACAGTAAAAAAAAAGTGATGGTTTCCAAAAAATGACAGCTCTTCAACAATGGACGCAACTCGTGTTCCCATTTTCCTTTATTCGGAAGTTTGACTGTATTTTAGTTTTAGTTATAGTGAACTTAATATCTCACAAGATTGGGTTTAATTGCTTTAGCAACAAGGGAACAAGGCAGATTGAACAACAGGAATACACAGATACGTAGCTACTTTAGTATGAATATAAGTGTTTACATTGGGATATGTGCATCATGTATGCATATTGGTGTATAATGTGTTTGTTGTCATAACATGGTATTATATTATTAGTGGTGATGCTGGACAGTGACCAGTTGCACTTGGAACTACTTGAGCTGGACAAGGAGGACTTGAACAGAGTTGAGGAGACATCAGGAACAGAGGACATGGAAGACAGTCGGGAAGAAGTGCAAATATCTAGCTAGAGAAGAACATCACAGGATTCTTGGCCATTTAATTTTGTTCATAAGTGTTTTAATAATGTTCTGTCTGATAGTACCAAGTCCTCAGTCAGTATAAGTAGGCAGAAAGTCGCTGGATTAATCATTACCATCAACTCCCTTACCGGATGTGGGTGACTCTAGAGGATGGGACAGTCACACCCACAGTACAGTGTGGCGGTAGAATCATATGCATGCTTTGTTTGATCTGATGCAGTGTAGGTGTGTGTGTGTGTGTGCAGTGGATGACTCTTCTCTGACCTGGGAACATTCCTGACAAGTAAGGTAGCTAGGGTCGGTAAAGTGTGTAGGCAAGTATAACACAAACTTTGTTTTTATGCCTCATTGAGTTCATACGTAGTGAAATTCTGGTAAAGATCAACACAATTATTAGTGATGCACAACAAAACTGTCATGCCAGTGGTTGTATCCTGTCATGATGATGGTTATATCCTGTGCTATTTATCAGTAAGGGCAGGGATAAGTTTAAAGTGAGTTAGACTATATCATGTGCTATTTATCAGTAAATGTTCGTCATCTTACTCCATTAGGTTCAGTTCGTCATCTCACTCCATTAGGTTCAGTTCGTCATCTCACTCCATTAGGTTCAGTTCGTCATCTCACTCCATTAGGTTCAGTTCGTCATCTCACTCCATTAGGTTCAGTTCGTTATCTCACTCCATTAGGTTCAGTTCGTCATCTCACTCCATTAGGTTCAGTTCGTCATCTCACTCCATTAGGTTCAGTTCGTCATCTCACTCCATTAGGTTCAGTTCGTCATCTCACTCCATTAGGTTCAGTTTGTCATCTCACTCCATTAGGTTCAGTGAAAGTACGTCATCTCACTCCATTAGGTTCAGTTCGTCATCTCACTCCATTAGGTTCAGTTCATCATCTCACTCCATTAGGTTCAGTTCATCATCTCACTCCATTAGGTTCAGTTCGTCATCTCACTCCATTAGGTTCAGTTCGTCATCTCACTCCATTAGGTTCAGTTCGTCATCTCACTCCATTAGGTTCAGTTCGTCATCTCACTCCATTAGGTTCAGTTCGTCATCTCACTCCATTAGGTTCAGTTCGTCATCTCACTCCATTAAATTCTGTTCGTCATCTCACTCCATTAGATTCAGTTCGTCATCTCACTCCATTTGATTCAGTGAATGTACGTCATCTCACTCCATTAGGTTCACTGAATGTCATCATCTCTAGGCCCTGCCAGATCATGCTAGCATTTTTTCTGTAATAATAGCATAGTTGAATAATTCTAGAATAATATAAGCAGGGAAAATGAGAATAATTGGTCTATATAATCCTGAATTATAAACGAAAATCAATAGTTTTTTCTTCTTTTACAACAAAGGACATAAACATGTAGAAATGTGGTTATGAGGTAGGTCTTTATTACTTGATTAAAGCAGCTGGGTTAGTGTTGGCCACACTGTTATTGTATTTCCAAAATGAAAAAAACGAAGTTTGAAATACTGGGAGAGCTGTCAGCTCAGAGTCACCAAGTCATATAGAGAATTATGCTAAATGAATTCTCTTCTTGAGCAATCATACTGCATCAGAATTGACAAAAAATGTATATTGTTCAATTTGAGGGGAAGAGAAGGTGCATTCACTGCTGAGCATATTAAAATTCTTAGCTAATGCCATAATCCCCATCTTCCCCCTAATGTTTGGTACAATTTCTCACAAATGAACTTTTTTCGGCTGCAACACAACATGTTTGTTTGTTTTTTCTATTCATTGAACATTTTTTGAGTTGGCGCAACCACAAATGTGACAAAAGAGGAATGCACTTTGCGAAACCGGAAACCAATTAAGGTCACATGACAGTAGTAGCTCATACACGCGAAAACGTTGATTATTCTGATTACCTAATAATTTGGAGGTCGTGAGGGCACAGAGCTTGAGCTACTAAATGGGAGGGGCTTAAACTGCAAAGCCCCTCCCTTAGCTAGAAGAGAGGGTCGCTCGACCCTTTTTCTGAGCTCTACAGGTCGCTCGACCCTTTTCCTGAGCTCTTTCTTCAGGTCGCTTGACCCTTTTCCTACTGACCAGAGAGCTCTCTCTGAGTTTTCCTGGCGTCTTAGCATGGGCATGGCCACAGCAGTGTGGCCTTAAGCTCTTACTCCTACTGGTTCTTGCTCTCTGCCTGGGTTGAGTCTTGTGATCTGTTCTGGTCTTTTAAGGTTTTGGGGTGTGTCCTCCAACCTGAATCTCGAAGAGATACCACCCCAAACCACATTATTATTATTACTACCATTTTATTACCCTTCTCGTTATGATTGTTGATACTGCTATCATTTGTATTTTAATAGGACCCTTTCATACTGATTACAAAGTGTGGGGATGGATGTACAATCGTAGTAATGGTAGTGACGAATGTGTGTGTGAGTTGACTTGTGTTGGGGTTATTGCGCTAGCAGCTGTAATGTGTGTGCTAATGAGTGCCTGGGTGTTCTGATGTACCTACTGAAAGAGTCACTCCTCCACCTTCCTAATATTTGGATAACTGCATCACTGAGACCTTTCGACGCTGCAGTGGTTGCTGCTCCGATGCGGAATGAATGTCCAGCATACTCCAGAGCTTGTCTAACTGTCAGCACCAGCCTTTCCTTGGTAAAGGGTATCTTGCTTTCCTCTCTGAATGGAGGCCCATCGTCTATCCCCCTCACTTCCAAGTACTGGAGCATTGCCACCACTGGACAAAGGGAATTCTTAGTTTGTCCGATGAATAGGTCAACTCGTTTTCTTTCTTGATCAGTCTTTGATGACTTTAATTAGATTGAAAGTTGTGCCTGCCGGTAGAGTGAATTCGTCTGACCTAAGGAAACCGAAAAACCCCAAGCAACATGTAGCCCATATCAGGAGTTGCTCATATTGGTTCCTGTTACGCATTAGTGCCTGTCCGATTGCCTCCAAGATTCTGGGGGTGATGGGCAGTCTTGGGTCCTTCGCTCGTGGCCATTGTCTTCTGCTCCCTTTCAGCGCTACTCCAGCCTAGTCTTCCCTGCCATTGGGTCCTGAAAGCCTCGCTCGAGGTGCCACGTATAACACCAATACGTCTTCTGATGCTGGGTAGCCTGGTGTTCCCAGCATGCTGCAAAAACAAGTGTAGGCTGCTTGAGCACAATCATAGGCCTGGCATGATGATGGGCTAGACTGTCCTTGATGAGGCCCTGAGCAATTCCCTCCAGGTTAATGACTGCCAGACCTCGCAATCCGATCCTATCAGAGTCATGAGCTGATCGGGTATGGCCGTGGGTGTTCTGGATGCTGCTGGATGAAGCTGAAAAAAATACAGATAATTATTGCGAGATAATGCGCCAGCCACTGTGTTATCCAGTGGAAAAGACGTTTAGCTCTAGTGGCTAGTGCTTTGCTTGTAATTTAATTGTATGTACGGCTAGAAAAAAAATAGAGCAATCGAAGCAAATGCATTAATAATGGAGCCTTACTAGACCTGAGATAATCTGGACTACTGCTATAGTGTCACTCCATACTAACACATGTTCACCCTGCCACTGAGTGCCCCGCCACATATGCACTGTTAAAACAGGAGTGTTACAGTTACACTGAATTGAGCGTTCCCAGTGCCGGGAGAAATTAACGCTTCAGCCAGGTAACCATGACACTGCCAGAAGTGTAAATGTTATCACTAATAAGTGTTTTGGTAACACTATCTGTAGCATAACAATTAACACCTTTAGGGTGCTTATCATAACACCCTAGGTAGTGTTGTGGTAATTCTTCCTCTGCAAGTACCTCATGCGGTACAAACTATAAATTAGAAGATAATGCAGGATGTACCTGGAGTGGTACACGAGAACTAGCTTACAACACTTGTAGTATGATAAATAACAATAATAAACTTGAAAGTATACAATCAGTACACATGTAAGTATTTAGCCCTAGCCCTAGCTCTAGACCCCTAGGTAACACCAGCACTACAGAATTTACCAATCATACCACCTGTTATACTATCAAAATTACAAAATTAAATACAAGTTGAAGTTGTTTTGTTTTAAGTACTACACGGGGTATAACTTAATTTGTGTGCCGTGTAACATACTGTACCACTTGTACCACTTGTTGTATGAGACTAGAATAGCACGGATAAACTGTTGCTATATACACTGTTTCATTTAACTTCTAAACAAAATATGGTACATGCAGTACATTTCAAAACATTCAATCCAGTATTAAAAAACTAGTGTTACATGTGGTGCAAGTTTTACAGTTGATGGAATATTGCTTTTTCAAAATAGGCAATTTTGTATTGTGGCATACCACCTTGTGGTACGTGATGTAACACATCTGATACATGCATAATAAGTGATTATGCATCAAACACACTACTTCACATAGGTGGTACACCAAGTACCACATGCGGTACAACTTATGAGTTAGAAGATAATGCCGGATGTACCTAGAGCGGTACACCAGAACTAGCTTGCAACACTTGTGTATGATATTGACTACAAATAACAATAAAATACTTGAAATTGTACAAACAGTACACATGTAAGTCTTTAGCCCTAGTAGCTCTAGCCCCCTAGGTAACACTAGCACTACAGAATTTACCAATCGTACCACCTATTATACTATGAAAATTACATACAAGTATATACAAGTTGAAGGTGTTTTGTTTTAAGTACTTCACGGTATAACTTAATTCTTGTGCAGTGTAACATATTGTACCACTTGTATCACTTGTTGTATGAGACTAGAATAGCGCAGATAAATTGTTGCTATATACACTTTTTCATTTAACTTATAAACAAAATATGGTAAATGCAGTACATTTCAAAACATGCAATCAGGTATTGATAAACTAGTGTTACATGTGGTGCAAGTTTTACAGTTGATGGAATATTGCTTTTCTGTGGCATACCATTTTGTGGTACGTGATGTATCCTGTCTGATACATGCATTATAAGTGAGCGGGTTTGGGTAGATTACGTCTGCGCCGTGCTGATAATAGATTTAATAGAGCTATTAGTTTAATTATAAGTTGCGGCATATATAGAACATAACTGGGCGTGACATGTGATGGGTTAGATAACTAGCATGAATATGATTATTACGTATGAGATGATCATATGGTAAAGTATGGTATTGAATAGAATAGAGAGTTCGAAATCGATATGTATTCAAAGTTCTTGCTTGAGTCTTGAGTCTTCGGAACAATGTCCAGAAGTCCTGGACAGGCTCCCGGGGGCTAGTGAGAAATAGAGAAGTGGTAGAGGTAGTTGACTGTATGTGTAGATTAGATAGGTATGAGATAGTAGTAGGTGACGATCAACGTCTTGATGGTAGTAATGATATACTTTTCTTTCTTCTTTACCGGTCTTGAGTGAGTGGATGGTCTTCAGGGATGCATGGGATGAGCAAGTTGGCTGCCCGCACGTAGCTCTTCCCTTGGCGCAGGATCCGGGCTGCGCGGACCTGGCCATCGTCGCCTGGAAACACCTCTTGGATGATTCCCAAGGGCCATTGGCGGTGACTGAGTGACTCGTCTTTTATGTAGACTAATTGTTGGACTTTGAGAGGTGTTGACTTTTGTTTCCATTTGCTTCGTTGGTGTAGAGTGTTAATGTAAATGTTGCTCCATTGTTTCCAAATATCTTCCTGAATTCTGGCAACTAATTTCCATCGTCTGAGTGAAGGTACGAATTTGGGGGGTGTGTCTAGCACAGGCGTGGCTAGAAGTGGCCTACCGATCAGAAAATGACCGGCGGTCAAGACGTTTCCGGTATGTTGATCCTCTTGGGTAATTGGTGCTAGGGGGCGTGAGTTCAAGATTGCCTCAGCCTCAGTGAGGACAGTCTCGAGCTCATCATAACGTAGGAGGTGTGGTGACGCATTCTTCTTTAAGATGAGTTTCATCTGGCGGATGGCTGCCTCCCAGAGTCCTCCGAAATGAGGAGCTCTGGGTGGTGAGTGGTGCCATTGGATGTGGTGTGCCTGGCAAAAGGCTATCGTGGTCTCTCGTGACTCGAGATTCTCCCTCAGATCTCAAGTCTCCTCCCGGGCGCCTAAGAAATTGGAGCCATTGTCACAATAGATATGACCAGGAGAGCCCCTTCTGGCGATAAATCCTTGGAGGGCAGCCCGGAAGTCGACTGAGCTGAGGGAGGCACATAGTTCTATGTGAACTGCTTTGGTCACCATGCAGATGAATAATGCGGCATATGTCTTCACTGGCACAGGTTTCCTGACGTGACCTTGGCGAATGTAGAGTGGGCCAGCGAAGTCAACTCCAGTTACGTAAAAGGCTGGAGTGGGAGTAGTCCTGGCAGCGGGGAGCATGCCCATGAGATGAGAGATAGGTTTGGCATACGCCCGCTGGCACAGGGCGCAAGCTCTGCTCAATTTCTTGAGCAGATTGCGCAGACCTGAGATGAGGTAGGTGGAGGAGATAGATGCATGGAGAGCTGAAATTCCTGGATGATGGTGAGTGACGTGTAACGTGGAACATAGTAGTATAGTGAACTTCGAATTGACGTCGAGAGGGTAGAGATGTTTCGGTTGAGAGAGGTTGTCAGGGTTCCTGACACGACTTTGGCAGATGAGAAGGCCATTGTTGATTGATACGTTGGTATTGGCGAGGTGATGACTTTTGTTTACAAGCTTACCCTGATTGAGGGAAGTGTGAATTTCAGGGAATGACTGCTTCTGCGAGAGAGCAATCAACACTTGCATAGATCTGTGAACTTCGGCTGAGGAGAGATCAGAGTCTTGTGTTTTCGAGCTTGCTTTCTTGGAGTTGTTGAAGAAACGAAATATCCATGCAACCACTCTGGTGAGCTTATGCACAGATGAGAATTTAGTCCAGAGGTCATTGAGAAAGGTGTCTTGTCCTGCGTTGTCCCGAGGAGTAGGAGAGATGGCGAGAACGGATACTTCTTCTTGAGGTCTTGAGACTTGCGTTGTTGGCCATTGAGAAGGCGGTTGAGATAGCCATGGAGGTCCCTGCCACCATAGCTCGTCGTGAATGAGAGAGTTGGCTTCTACACCGCGGCTAGCATGGTCAGCCGGGTTGTTGTCAGTTGCAACGTGCCTCCAGGTGGTGGAGGGCAGCGTATCTTGGATAACTTGGGTCCTGTTAGCCACAAACTTGTCCTTGATTTGAGACGGAGACTTGGAGAGCCATGACAGAACAATGGAGCTGTCAGACCATGCAAACGTCATATTGGGGGCGATATCCAGTGTCTTGGCGGTAGAGGCGAGAAGTTTGGCTAGTAGGAGTGCCCCGAGTAGCTCTGCTCTGGGCACCGTGATATGTTTGAGAGGGAGCACCCTTGCCTTGGCCGTAACCAGGGCAGTGTGGATGTTGCCATCTACCTGCACCGCGCGCAGGTAGACAACAGCACCATAAGCCACATCAGAAGCGTCTGAGAACCCATGGAGGGAAACAAACACAGATGGCTCCTTGAAGTACGTCCTGGAGATTAGGTGCTGCTTGATGGACGCCAGACCTTCCACCCAAGAAGACCAGGTAGACTTCATGTCGTCTGGGAGGGGCTTATCCCAAGGTAGGCGGCGTTTCCATGCCTCTCTAAGGAGGAGCTTGGCCTTGATGGTCGCTGGAGCAAAGAGCCCTAAAAGGTCATAAACTCCAGCAGACACAGAAGCTACAGTCCTCTTTGTAACTGCAGCCGAGTCGTCGACATCTGGGACCGAGATGAGTAGTAGATCCTTGGTGGTGTCCCAGTGAAGTCCTAAGGCTTTTGGTGAGTTTGAGAGATGTAAACGATTGTTGATGTCTTCCTCCCGCAGTTCTGGAGGAGTGTCCTTGATGAAGTTGATGGAATTGGATCTCCATTTCCTGAGATTCATACTGGCATGTCTTAGCAGGTCGCAGAGCTGGTTGCGAAGTTGGATGGCTTCCTGGGTGGTTTTTGCACCAGCCACGAAGTCGTCCACATAGAACTGATGCAGAATTGCGTGGGCTGCTTGAGGGTGTGAGTCTTGGAAGAGCTCTGCCAAGTGCCTGAGTGATTGTGTAGCCAGGAACGGGCTGGAGGCGACCCCGAAGGTCAGCCTAGACATCTTGCAGTCAGCTATGGAGCCGCAGGGTAGACGTAGAAGGAATCTGTGAAGGTCGTGATGCTCCGGGTGCAGTAGGATTTCCCGAAACATTTTACCTATATCTGCGGTAAGTCCCACAGCATAGGTCCTGAACTTGATTAAGATGTCTTCGAGATGAGGGTAGAGGTTTGGTCCAACATGTAACTTGTCATTAAGGGAGGTGCCCGTGGTGGATCTGGCAGAGGCGTCGAATACGGGCCTAACTTTAGTTGTTGAGGAGCTGTCTTTAAAGACGCCGTGGACCGGTAGATAGAATATTTCATGAGGAGGTAAAAGTTCTTCCTTGGGGATGATGTGGGCATGGCCCAGCTTGAGGTAGTCATAGAGGGCTTCGTTGAAGATTAATAGCTTGTCTTTGGCTGATAATGACTTCTCGTTAGAGTAAAGTCTGGATAACGCCTGTCTCCTGGTGTCACCAAGAGCCGGAGAGTTGTCCTTGACAGGTAACTTGACTTGGATGCGATTGTCTTGGACCTTGACGTTGGTGTTGTAGTGCTTTAGAGTTTTCTGCTCATCTGGGGTGAAGGGGGAAGCTTCTGGAACTCGATCCAAGTCCCATAGGCGAGATAGATCATTGTGAAGATCCGAATCGTGGGGGAGAATGGTGTAAACTTGGGGTCTAGATGCCAAAGGGCCAACCACTCCGTAGCCAAATTTTGTGCTTATGAAGCGGTAGCGTTCGATGGCGGTGACTCCTCCGCATAAGTCCCATGGGTGCTCCTCCCCAAGCAGAATGTCGACGACTCTGCCCATAGACGGGTCACTAAGCACCAGGCCGTTCTGGGAAGCCAGATGCAGGATGCCTTCTCTGTCTTGAGGAGGTGATGATGACAACTTTTTGGGGAAGAGCAGGAACTCGATGGGAGGGGTCTCGTAGTCGGAGACGGTTGATTTGAGGGAGGCGATGACCTTGTGGCGGGTACGGATAGTGCCTCGGTCTGCACCAGTGAAGGTGCCGTCGTGAGGGAGACGTTTGAGGTTGAGGGTGTCGGCGAGCTCGATGGACATGAAGCTGGCGCCACTGCCGTGATCTAGCAGGACGCGAGCCTTGGTGGCTTTGTCTCCAGTCTTAACCAGAGCGGCCACAGAGCAGATGAAGTTGCCGTTGGTCCTGCCTTCCTGAGGAGGTGGGGCAGGAGTGGGTGCGACCATTGCCACAGATGTGGGCGTGGTTGTGGGAGGTGCTGAGCTGGGTGCTGATCTGCCGTCCCTGTGGAGAAGGGAATGATGTCTTTGATGGCAGTGTCTACAGGAATACTTGCTGGAGCAGTTCCTAACAGCATGTGAGGGGCCAAAGCAATTGAGGCAAAGGCGCTTCTCACGAACCAGCTTGTTGCGCTCATCCACTGGGAGAGCAGCGAACGTGGTGCACCTCACCAGCAAGTGTCCTTCACCGCATGAAGGGCACTTTGCTGGGGTGTGGTTCCTCCTGGACGACGGCGAGGAAGAACCGTTAGCAGGTCTGGGTGGACCTTGAAATTCAGGAATGGAAGGAGTGGAGGTAGGTGGGGCCGTCATGGATGAAGTGGGTGCCCGGGAAGGGGTGTGGTTGTCGGACCATAGTAGACGTTGGTTGAGGAATTTGATGAAGTCCTTCATGGAAGGATCCTTGAGGTCTTCCCTTAACAGCTTGTCCCAGTCCTCTTTGAGCTTTCCTTTGAGGTAGGGCCTGTATAGGTGGGGAAAGAGTTGAGACATGTGATCAGATAGTAAAGATTCAAGGTTCTTGTAAGGCATAATGACTGATTCAACAAACTTCCTTATTGATGCGGCGTTGTCCTCAATGTGGGGAACGTTGGTGACTTTTTCCACTAGGAGAGGTACGATCAGCTGAGGTCTGCCATAGTGCTCTTTCAAGCCGGCGATCAGCTCGTCAGTACTCAACCCTGTCGCGTGAAGTTGATCGACAAAGGACTTTCCATTTTGTGGGATGATGGACTGCCTGATGATCTGGTATTTGTCCTCTCGAGAGTATCCCTCAGCGCGGTGCTTAAGCTGCGAGACTAGCCCCAGCTCGAATGGCTTCCACAGAAGTGGATCCCCGTTGAACTTTGGTGTTTCTACTTTGAGGGGTGCCATCTTCAAGCTAGGAGGATATACTTTGCTCAGCTCCGCTGCATGGGACGAACGTGGTGTAGGAGTACGTGTAGATGCGGCTACGAGGCGCATTAGATTGGTATACATGGTGTCGATATCCATGGAGAGATGAGATAGAGATTCGTCATCAGGTGCGGCTAGTAGTGATTCAGAGAATGTGGAGTAGGCTGTAGATACTTCAGTGTACTGATCTTGATGGGTAGAGACCGCTGAGTCCAGAGCTAGCAAATTGCGCAGCTTCTTGGACAGAGAGCGAGCATCTCTGTGTGCCTTGGAGACTGATGATATGATTCTGATTTCGTCCAGTAGGGAGTCGTGGAGTTCAATATGCTTTTCTCTTTCTTCATGAGGAGTGAAGGCATCTGGATCTGATGCGCAGGAGTCAATGGATAGTTGGATTTCGTCGTGTTTGTCCACGCAATCTTTTATGTCTTGGTGGAGTGCTGAAATTATGTCAGCTGATATCGAGGAAGGGTCTTTCTTGAGTAGTAGTTGCAGCTTCTTGGACAGCCAAGTGGCGACGCCTCTCTTTTGTCCCCTTTGTGCCTTGAGACGTTTGAGCTCTAATACTTCAGAGTCTTGAAGGGAATTTGCCGTGTGCGTGTACGTCAGATCCGTGGATGCAGACGAAGTAGATTGCGAGTCTTCAGACATGATCAGGTAAGAGGTTGACACTGTGAGTAGTGAACTTGGAGGGTACGTAGCCGTCACTTGGAAAAGTGAAGACTGACTGAAGACTGGTAAATGGTCGTCAACCGGAAAGGAGTGAGATAATTTTAACACCCAGCCGGAGAGAAATGGCGGCAAATGCGCAGAGTTGAGAAAAGTTGTAATTGGAGTAGAACTACGGCAGAACTTCGGCTTCGTCACTGGAAAGTCTCGGAGGCTCGAAGGACCATGAGCGGGTTTGGGTAGATTACGTCTGCGCCGTGCTGATAATAGATTTAATAGAGCTATTAGTTTAATTATAAGTTGCGGCATATATAGAACATAACTGGGCGTGACATGTGATGGGTTAGATAACTAGCATGAATATGATTATTACGTATGAGATGATCATATGGTAAAGTATGGTATTGAATAGAATAGAGAGTTCGAAATCGATATGTATTCAAAGTTCTTGCTTGAGTCTTGAGTCTTCGGAACAATGTCCAGAAGTCCTGGACAATAAGTGATTATGCATTAAATACACTACTTCACATAGGTGGTACACCAAGTACCACATGCGGTACAAACTATGAGTTAGAAGATAATGCAGGATGTACCTAGAGTGGTACACGAGGAGAACTAGGGCTGTGTGATTATTACAGGGCCGTAGTCGATAGTACGACCAGTACGACTTTGGTCGCACCTTTTTTTCGTCAAAGGTAAAGATCGTTACATAAAAATACTATATTATTAAATATAGAGGTCGTTTATTGTAACTGGTTGCGCGTGGTTCACGATCTCCCGGTTGCTAAAAAATTAGCACTTGTAGTGCATGATTCAAGTCGTAGCCTTCTGAGTGGACTTCCAGAGAAACCGAAAAAAAAACTGTGGTAAAGCGAGCGTTCCAAGCTACCTGGTTTGGTTCTTGGAGAGGTGGATTCACTACAATGAGGCAGAAGATTGTGTTCATTGCCATCTTTGCCTTACTGCCTTGAAGCAAAAGCTCCAGGAGATGACTCTGCTTTTGTAAGTTCAAACAATAATGTTAATTGAAGACTTTTTCTTTAATGTTGCATTTTTAGCTAGTTAGAGGCTATAATAACTGGAACATTCACGTAATATAATTCATTCAGTCATTTTTTTTCTGATTCATAATATTATAATTATAACCAAATATTTCGTTGGAATAGACCACACCCATTTCCTGTTAACTAGTAAGTCACACCCACTTCCTGGCCTTACCTGTTCAGTTTAGCCGACTACGGCCCTGTATTACTATAATTGGGTATTGGCAATTATCAATTTTCATAAAGTAAAGAATCACGATTAATCGATTAATCGGCTGATTATGATATGTAATGGTAATTAAAAATCAAGGTAAGTTTTCAGCTAAAAAACACAGCATGTCAACATTGTCAGGGTCCAAACAAGCTCTTTTATAATTAATTATTTACCCTGCTGTGGAGAATAGCCTTTCAGAAGGCGTACTTATTGCAGGAATGCACAATAACTTTATAGCAATGTTAGCAATGTTAGGAAAGTGATGATTGTGCTCCTTCCACCAGGCTAAGGGATTCTAGACAGACACGTGGAAACACCACCCTAGGATCCCTGAGCCCAGAGCAAACCACACCCAGGTAGATGGGCCTAGCTAAAAGGACAGCTAGAGAGCCTAGCAGTAGCTGGAGGGGGCAGCTGGCTAACCAGCTGCCCCCTATTAGCTGCCTATGGCCCTACACCCAAGGGTCAGCAATTCCCAATTAATTGATTTTGGACAGCCTCCCCATCACCCCACTTCAATTTGTCCATTTACATAATCACTCAGCCCTAACCAGAACTAGCTTACAACACTTGTAGTATGATATTGACTACAAATAACAATAAAAAACTTGAAATTGTACAAACAGTACACATGTAAGTCTTTAGCCCTAGCCCTAGCTCTAGCTCCCTAGGTAACACCAGCACTACAGAATTTACCAATCGTACCACCTTTTATACTATTAAAATTACAAAATTAAATACAAGTATATACAAGTTGAAGTTGTTTTGTTTTAAGTACTACACGGTATAACTTAATTTGTGTGCCGTATAACATACTGTACCACTTGTACCACTTGTTGTATGAGACTAGAATAGCACGGATAAACTGTTGCTATATACACTGTTTCATTTAACTTATAAACAAAATATGGTACATGCAGTACATTTCAAAACATGCAATCAAGTATTCAAAAACTAGTGTTACATGCGGTGCAAGTTTTACAGTTGATGGAATATTGCTTATTCAAAATAGGCAATTTTGTTCTGTGGCATACCACCTTGTGGTACGTGATGTAACACATCTGATACATGCTTAATAAGTGAGTATGCATTAAACACACTACTTCACATAGGTGGTACATTAAGTACCACATGCGGTACAAACTATGAGTTAGAAGATAATGCAGGATGTACCTGGAGTGGTACACGAGAACTAGCTTACAAACACTTGTAGTATGATAAATAACAATAATAAACTTGAAAGTGTACAATAGATACACATGTAAGTCTTTAGCCCTAGCCCCTAGCTCTAGCCCCCTAGGTAACACCAGCACTACAGAATTTACCAATCATACCACCTATTATCCTTTCAAAATTACAAAATTAAATACAAGTATATACAAGTTGAAGGTGTTTTGTTTTAAGTACTACACGGTATAACTTAATTCTTGTGCCGTGTAACATATTGTACCACTTGTAGTATGAGACTAGAATAGCACAGATAAACTGTTGCTATATACACTTTTTCATTTAACTTATAAACAAAATATGGTAAATGCAGTACATTTCAAAACATGCAATCAGGTATTGAAAAACTAGTGTTACATGTGGTGCAAGTTTTACAGTTGATGGAATATTGCTTTTTCAAAATAGGCAATTTTGTTGTGGCATACCTTTTTGTGGTACGTGATGTATCCCGTCTGATACATGCATTATAAGTGATTATGCATTAAACGCAATACTTCACATAGGTGGTACACCAAGTACCACATGCGGTACAAACTATGACTTAGAAGATAATGCAGGATGTACCTGGAGTGGTACACGCGAACAAGCTATTTATTTGTATTTGATAAATTTCATCACATACAGACACCAAACATTTTCAAAGCACTTTATATTGTTAGTATGAAGATATTCTATGAACGAAAAAGTCTTTGCAAGTGTGGACACTGATTTGGTTAGCCAGAGGATAAACTTATACATAACAAGACCCAACTAGAAGCCAAACTTAACAGGCCACTTCACAACGACAGAGTGGGTGGAGCTTTCAAAGTTCAGAAAAGCTTTCAACTTCAACAAATGCAGTTGTTCAACTCTGTAAAGTCATTGACATGGCACATTTTTACTTCAGTGAGCCAAATTGGCTCCATGAAGAAAAAATACGCTATGTCAGTGACTACTACAGAGTTCAACAACTGCATTTGTTCAAGTTGAAAGCCTTTTCAAACTTTGGAAGCTCCACCCACTCTGTGGATGAGAAGTGGCCTGTTGAGTTTGGCTTTATAGTTGCGTGTCGTTATGTACAAGTTTATCCTCTGGGTAACTCAACATGTGTGCACACTTGCAAATAACTTTCTTTTTTATTTTAAAAAGTCTTTATAATGACAATATAAAGTGGTTGAAAAGTTTGGTGTCAATACCTGATGAAACCTATCAAATACATGTAAATATACAAAAATATTTTCAAGTAGTCGTTAACCGTCAGAACTAATCATACCAATTATTAGGACAAATTGGTTACATGAAGGAGCCAATTTGTTCTAATACATGTAGCATAAAATATTTCCTTATATCTGTTCAATGTTTAATATGAGAGGAAAAAAAAGAGAATAAAACATATTAACTAGTGAACTGTTCTAGTTGAGAGCTAAATATTTCCTTATATCTGTTCAATGTTTAATAGAGAGAAAAAAAAGAACGAAACATATTGATTAGAGTGAACTGTTCTAGTTGAGAGCTTGAGTTAAAATTTTTATCCACTGGTCATATAAAGTTTTGTCGAATTTCCCTGCAAAAGATCACAACAAATGATTATGACAAAGAGTAAACATAATGCACACGTATGCTTTACCTTCACTGAACAGGGTATAGAGAAACAAATCCGAATATGTATCCCTGAATATTTGAATTCCATGGTAGTCTACTATCTCTTCATTCAGTATGTAATGGATCAAAATAGATAATTGTTTCCAATCACAATTCTCTGCCACCCACAAGTCATTTTCACTTCGATACATTTGTGAACTTCCATAGTCTGGAAACGCATGCTCCCTTTTCTCAACTGATCTGTCAAGGTCTATAAGTATTGCATGTTTACACTCATTAAAACATACATTTTCCAATCTAATGTCGAGGTGGGCATAACCTACTTCATGCAATTCTGTTATTGCTTCAACTAAATCATGTACAAATGTACGTAGAGCGGCACGTGCTTCTTCTTTAGTTGCTGGAACGTTCAAAGCTTTATATTTGAAATACATCTCACCATCTATATACTTCACATCATATGGTTTGGAAGAATATTGGAAGGAACAGTCTGAAAGACGTAGTTGATCCAACCTCTGCATTTCATTCATGGCAAAGACATGCTTGTAAACATACCCTTCATTAGAGCACATTATAACTATCGAATTCCCCGATCTCAACTGTTCTGCATCTTGACCAAACGTATGTTTCACAAATTCACGACTTAGTGGAAAGACAAATTCTGTTGAAAACACATCATCGATGTCAACATCTTGATTCTTAAAAGCATCCCTAATTTCGGGATACAATTCTTCTTTTCTTAATGAAATACACTTTCTAATATAGGATAACTTAGCATCGTTCCAAGAACAAACAACCTTTTTGAAATATCCAGGTGACAGGAATGAAAAATCCACTAACTTCTGAAATAAGGACACCTTTGTTCTTATAGTACCGTAATTGATCAATTAATCCAAACATCAACTTCATAATCGTGCTTTCTTCATTTCGACTGGATTCCACCTCAATTTGCACAAGTGGATAATTTTCACTTTCAGAAACAATAACAACATCAAACCTTTTATCTTTTCTGATCCAAGAGCTCTCTCCACCCATTTTTCGCAGTGACATCCCCACAGACACCTTAGCATTCAATCCAGAATTAGCATACTTGAAGTTCTTTCTCTTTAGCCATTCCATCACATCTCGACACAATTCGTTGCCGCTCTCTCCTCCGCCTGGAATGACATCATGTACTACGTACGGCAAAAATTCTGGATTGATTTCACGGTCAAACATAATAATGCCTAGTGGGTCATAAGTTGACATGCTGCTTGGCGGCTTGGCATAGCTTGCATGTGTAGATTTATGAAAAATGCGATTCGATCCACTAATACTTCTAAATGATATTTTACCAAGCCTTTCTCTTCCCTTCTGAAATACGAGGAAAGCAGTTAATAAAATGAATCACATCATTAAAACATACACTAAAGAAAGAGGAGATGTGACAGTAACTAACATGATTTAAAGGGTAAGAACAAAAATATAATTATCAATGTACTCTTGAGAGCTAAAAAAATTTCCCCTTACTATTATATCTTCTTCTATACTAGTTGCCATTGCAAAACGGATGAAACTCAGCAACTAGCAACACTTGGAGAGACGACGGCAACCACGGCTAGAGACGACAGCAACTACGGCTAGAGACACAGCAACTACGGCTATAGACGATGGCAACCACGGCTAGAGACGACGGCACGACAGCAACTACGGCTAGAGAGACGACGGCAACCACGGCTAGTCGAGACACAGCAACTTACTAACCAATTCTTCAACAACTTGTTTAGCTACAGAATCACGTGCACACTGACGGTACTATAGTCTCGTGTAGTTAGCGGGAACAATAGAGAAGACAATGGTTTGTTGACGGTGAAAACGGTGCTGGCACACCGGATACGCGCTCCGCCCACACAAATCAAGTAAGGTTAATTGGCTGTATGTTGCTATGGAAAATAACTCCGAAGCTATTACGTCATCATTATTGCGTCATATTCATGGTCAAGCCCGCCCGTATCCTACCAATGATTCTATGCTATGGAGTCAGTATTTTTGTGTGTAGTGCAGTAAACGTAGCACTTAGATCTCTGTAAACCTGTTATTGTGGTAAGGGTCTTATATCAAAGGGGTAGGTGTTACAGATGCAAAATAAAGACTTTGTTGGGGTTGTTTGGGGCAGAAAGAGGAGTTTACAAGTTTCAGACTGTAGCTACATCCATTCCAGAGATAGGGCCCATACGGTTGTGAAGTGCATAGGCTCCAGCTGTCCTTAATTTTTGGACTTTGTCCTTCGTCCTTCAAAGGCTTGCTACTGCTCTATTGTTTGTCCTTAAAACAGCACTGACCTCATATAGCTAGCTATAAATAGAGCAGCTGACTTTGCACATGCCCAGAGCATGCATTGCATATTTGCCATATTAATTATAATGTCATCATGTGTGTATATAGCAACAGTTAATCCGTGCTATTCTAGTATCATACAACAAGTGGTACAAGTGGTACAATATGTTATACGGCACACAAATTAAGTTATACCGTGTAGTACTTAAAACAAAACAACTTCAACTTGTATATACTTGTATTTAATTTTGTAATTTTGATAGTATAATAGGTGGTACGCTTGGTAAATTCTGTAGTGCAGGTATTACCTAGTGGGCTAGAGCTAGGGCTAGGGCTAAAGACTTACATGTGTACCGTTTGTACACTTTCAAGTTTATTATTGTTATTTATCATACTACAAGTGTTGTAAGCTAGTTCTCGTGTACCACTCCAGGTACATCCTGCATTATCTTCTAACTCATAGTTTGTACCGCATGTGGTATTTGATGTACCACCTATGTGAAGTAGTGTGTTTAATGCATATATGCCACAGAACAAAATTGCCTATTTTGAAAAAGCAATATTCCATCAACTGTAAAACTTGCACCACATGTAACACTAGTTATTCAATACCTGATTGAATGTTTTGAAATGTACTGCATGTACCATATTTTGTTTATATGTTAAATGAAAAAGTGTATATAGCAACAATTTATCTGTGCTAATCTAGTCTCATACAACAAGTGGTACAAGTGGTACAGTATGTTACACGGCACACAAATTAAGTTATACCGTGTAGAACAAAACAACTTCAACTTGTATATACTTGTATTTAATTTTGTAATTTTAATAGTATAAAAGGTGGTACGATTGGTAAATTCTGTAGTGCTGGTGTTACCTAGGGGGCTAGAGCTAGGGCTAGGGCTAAAGACTTACATGTGTACCGTTTGTACAATTTCAAGTTTATTATTGTTATTTATCATACTACAAGTGTTGTACGCTAGTTCTCGTGTACCACTCTAGGTACATCCGGCATTATCTTCTAACTCATAGTTTGTACCGCATGTGGTACTTGGTACCACCTATATGAAGCAGTGTGTTTAATGCATAATCACTAATAATGCATGTATCGGACGTGGTACATCACGTACCACAAAATGGTATGCCACAGAACAAAATTGCCTATTTTGAAAAAGCAATATTCCATCAACTGTAAAACTTGCACCACATGTAACACTAGTTTTTCAATACCTGATTGCATGTTTTGAAATGTACTGCATGTACCGTATTTTGTTTATAAGTTAAATGAAACCGTGTATATAGCAACAGTTAATCCGTGCTATTCTAGTCTCATACAACAAGTGGTACAAGTGGTACAATATGTTATACGGCACACAAATTAAGTTATACCGTGTAGTATACTTGAAACAAAACAACTTCAACTTGTATATACTTGTATGTAATTTTCATAGTATAATAGGTGGTACGATTGGTAAATTCTGTAGTGCTGGTGTTACCTAGGGGGCTAGAGCTAGGGAGGGCTAAAGACTTACATGTGTACCGTTTGTACAATTTCAAGTATTTTATTGTTATTTGTAGTCAATATCATACACAAGTGTTGCAAGCTAGTTCTGGTGTACCGCTCTAGGTACATCCGGCATTGTCTTCTAACTCATAAGTTGTACCGCATGTGGTACTTGGTGTACCACCTATATGAAGTAGTGTGTTTGATGCATAATCACTTATTATGCATGTATCAGATGTGTTACATCACGTACCACAAGGTGGTATGCCACAATACAAAATTGCCTATTTTGAAAAAGCAATATTCCATTAACTGTAAAACTTGCACCACATGTAACACTAGTTTTTGAATACTGGATTGAATGTTTTGAAATGTACTGCATGTGCCATATTTTGTTTATAAGTTAAATGAAACAGTGTATATAGCAACAGTTTATCCGTGCTATTCTAGTCTCATACAACAAGTGGTACAAGTGGTACAGTATGTTATACGGCACACAAATTAAGTGATACCGTGTAGAACAAAACAACTTCAACTTGTATATACTTGTATTTAATTTTGTAATTTTCATAGTATAACAGGTGGTACGATTGGTAAATTCTGTAGTGCTGGTGTTACCTAGGGGTCTTGAGCTAGGGCTAGGGCTAAAGACTTACATGTGTACTGATTGTATACTTTCAAGTTTATTATTGTTATTTATCATACTACAAGTGTTGTAAGCTAGTTCTCGTGTACCACTCTAGGTAAATCCTGCATTATCGTCTAACTCATAGTTTGTACCGCATGTGGTACTTGCAGAGGAAGAATTACCACAACACTACCTAGGGTGTTATGATAAGCACCCTAAAGGTGTTAATTGTTATGCTACAGATAGTGTTACCAAAACACTTATTAGAGTGATAACATTTACACTTCTGGCAGTGTCATGGTTACCTGGCTGAAGCGTTAATTTCTCCCGGCACTAAGAACGCTCAATTCAGTGTAACTGTAACACTCCCGTTTTAACAGTGTGGCACATGCTAGTACTATGGGAATCAATTCTTTTGCTGCAATTGACCATGGTGTCCATTCCTCAGTCCATGGCAGCTGAAACCATGCATTGTCCCAAAATGCACCACAACCCCTAGACCCAGATGCGTCTGATGCTATGATGATAGTGAGTGATCTATCCAGCTGCGCTCTGTTCATCATTGCTTTACGATTCCATGCTGGTAGGAATACTATCCACCATGCTATGTCGAGCCTAGCATCCTAAGACATGTGCAGCCAGTGGTAAAGACGTTTAGCTCTAGTGGCTAGTGATATCAGCCGTCGCAGAAATATGCGTCCCACCCTAACGATCTTACATGCGTGTGTGAGAGTAGGCCGATAAGCGACAGCAGTTCTCTCTTTCGGCATCGCCTTCGAGCTTGCCATCTGTTCAGTTCTGACATCAATGCCTCCACTTTTGCTTCCGACAGTCGTGCTTCCATCCGGCATGTGTCCAGGGTAATCCCCAAGAACTCAAGGCATGTTGTGGGTGGGGTCTTCCATCTTTTCTAACTTCAATGGAACCCCGAGTCTTCTGCAACACTCTGACATGACCGCCATGTTGTACTGACATTCCTCCGATTCTGGGCTACCTATTGTGAGTATAGTTGAAATGAAATTTAGAATTAGATAACATATAGCTACCATTAAACTTCTTAAAATCTTCATATAATCTTGAGCTGTCTGGACTAAACATAGATGCTACAGAAACAATACTTAAGTAGCATACTAACATTATATGTATAGCTGAACAAACTTGGTAGTGCAGAGACATTTTGCAGAGCAATGCAAGAATCCTTAATACAGTGGTACACATATATATGCAATACTTTTAGCCTAATTAAAAATAACCACTCGTGATTGCTAATACCAGTAAATGAAAGTAGCTACGTCACCTATGCTCACACTTTTCAGGCAGCAATAGATCAATTTGTATGAAAAAAACTACATTTCATGCCTACTGAAATGTTGAGTCATTCTATTAGGAGCATTACTTCGACCTGAAGCTGTAGAATTCCTGATCACCGCGTATTGTTTGTAAAGACATTGCATGGCAATGGGGAACTATTATTGTCAATTTCCTGAATTATAGCTTCAATACGTGTCATTGTTTTGTTTGTTTGTTGTTTAAACCAGTTTTAGCTGAGTGTTCATAATGGGCTTAACTTTAAGTTTTATGCATGTACTTTTAATACAGAACGAGCACTCATATTCCTGCAACGTACGTATGCAAGTACTATGTATGCATACACTTTACAGTCCACTCTGTCATACCAACTATGTTTTTTATCACGAAGCTGTTGATTTCAATAGGTTATCGGCCCAGACACTTGGGCAGAGATTTGACTGGTGAATAGTTAAGAACTGCTAGCCATAAAAATGCAAAGTTCATGAGCAGATGGGATCGTGCTCTAGCTATTATTGTCACTTGAGCCCTCATTGCTGTGTCTTCTAGGGGTACCAGAAGACCCTATTTTAATTTGGAAGAAGTTGTCTGATCAACTCCAAAAGTAAACATGCAATTAAATTGGATTTTCACAGAAAGCTGTATTCAATGAGGTTGAAAGAAGGGGAATCAGTTCAGAAGCACATTAAAGTTATTATGGAGTTATTTGAGGGACTATCTGTCATAGGAGATCCAATTAAGGAGGAGGCTCGAGTTTACCAGAGTCTTTTAACATGTTGGTAACAGCTTTAGTGGCAAATATTGATGTACCAAGTATGGACATAGTAACAGAGTGTTTATTACATGAAAGATAATCAAAGGATCTTGACCAAGCCATAAAAAAGCAGTGACAAATTGGTTCAAAAGAAATTCTCTGGAATGATTTCATTGTGGGTAAGCAGGTAATATCAAGCATAACTATCATCTCGTATCTGGGGGAAAAAAGAAGTTCAGGTCTAACCACCATGGAAAGCAGACAGCAAACAAAGCTTCTGTAGTGAATGGTGACTTGTACTCAGACAGCAGAAGTTATGCTTTAATGGTCCACAAAGTGCTCTCAGCTAGTACTAGTAAATAGATAATAGACTCAGGAGCATGCTGTCATTTGTGTTGTGACTGTGAGCTGTTTGACCAATTAGAAGACATGAAACCCCCTATTGATGTTTCAATTGGAGAGTCTTGAAGGCTACTGGCAGAAGGATTATATTTCTGAATATGAAATTGTCAGGTCAGAAATGGAATGAGTGCAGATTACTAGATGTTCTGTACGTGCTACTGTTATCTTTAATCTACTGAGTATTTCAAAGGTAAAACAGTTGGGCAACACTACTGATATCAATGAGAAAGGTTGCCTAATATACAATGCAAAAGGAAAGTTAATTGCTGAAAGATTAAAAGTTGGAAGTCTCTCGATTATTTGAATTGACATTACAAGAAAACACACAATAAAACAGAATTCGGCAAAAGACAATCCCGAGCATTGTCCAGACTTCAGAATGATAAATCCATTGTAATACTACCATCAGACAAAGGAAATGCCACAGTTGTCATGAACAGAACTGACTATCTAAAAAAGATCCAAGACATTCTTGATGATAACAGCTACACCCTCTTGAAAAAAGATCCAACTAAGAAACTAGAGAAGTCTATTTGTGACAGTCTACAGGTACTGGAGAAGATAGGCGAGATTAATACCATGCTTAGGAAGAAGATTGCTCCCCAACACAGTTACCCACCACAGCTATAATATGGGCTACCAAATATCCACAAGCCTGAGATTCCGCTTCGTCCTATTGTATCCTCAATTGGCTCAGCAACATACTATCTAGCAAAGGAGCTGGCTTGGACCCCTCAGAGAACAGTCAGAGTCATGCATCAAGAATTCCACTCACTTTGTGGAGAAGTTAAGCAATGTGTGCTTACAAAATATGGATCTTATGGTCAGCTTTGATGTAAAGAGCCTCTTCACCAAGGTCCCAATCCAAGAAGCCTTGGAAGTAGTTAGAAAAAAAACTCAACCAAGATGTCTCACTGGAAGACAAGACTAACATGGAACCAGCAACAATCTGTCACTTGACCAAGCTATGTATGACCTCCACTTACTTCTTGGTTGAACATGATGTCTATGAGCAAACATATGGAGCCCCAATGGGATCACCACTCTCCCCAGTTCTTGCTGATCTCTACATGGAATTCTTTGAAAAAATGGCAATCAACAGTGCTCAGTACAAACCAACCCTATGGTTGAGATGCGTGGATGACACATTTGTTCTATGGCCGCACGGTAAAGAAAAACTTATGGAGTTTCACAAGCACATCAATAGCCTCAGAGAATCCATCCAGTTCACAATAGAAACAGAAGAAGGTGGCAAACTTCCCTTCCTGGACGTTAACATCAGTAGACAACACCAACAACTCAACACTACAGTCTACAGGAAACCGACTCATACTAATAGATATCTCAATTTTAAGTCCAATCACCACCCCAGAACTAAGTTGGGCATTATCAAGTGTCTAGCTCACCGTGCCAAAAATATCTGCAAAGGTACACAGGTTCTGGAAGAATTTAATAACCTTCAAGAAGCCTTTCAATCCATGATTTCCCACATTTATTAGTCAAAAATTGCCTAAAAAAGGCACAGAAACCCATACCATCACCAACTGATGAGAAAGAAGAGAAGAAGCCAAAAATCGTTTGCACACCGTATGTCAAGGGTTTCAGTGAGAACCTAGAGAGAGGGTGTGGCAATATCAACATCAGGCCAGTGTTCAAGACCAGTAGGACACTACGCAGTCTATTAGTGAAAGTAAATAAGAGAATACCCCAAGGAAAAATCAAACGTGTGATATATAGGGTACAATGCGAGTGTGGCAGCTCTTATGTGGGCGAAACGGGCAGGACCCTTGAAACCAGACTGAAAGAACACAAGAGGGCAATCAGATATGATGACCAGAACAAGGCATTGCTGTTCATGCCAATACTACATGCCATACCATCCAATGGGAAGAAGCTGAGATTCTCGCCAAAGAACAAGACTGGCATAAGAGGAAGTTCAAAGAAGCGCTACACATCAGAGAAGAAAGCAACACCATGAACTTGGATCGAGGCAGGCTAATTAACCCAATCTGGAACACAATAACATAGACAATCACCATCCATTTGGTCCATCAGTGCTTTCTTTAATCTTCTATTCCCCATTTTTACCATCTATTCAGCCAATTAACACTTCCTTATCATCCATTCTCTTTTTTCCACCCAGCTTAGTCAGCATCACCTACTTTAGAGACAACTTAGTTCTGTCAGGTCATTTAGCTACAGTTCTGTTCAGCTGAAGATGGACCTCGGTCTGAAACAACCTGATAAAAATATCTATATTGAATACATACTACGTTCAACATAGCTCAACTAATAGCAATAATTATATTAATACAATTCTGTCTTGGGTTTGGCTGTTGAGCAAGAAAGATTTCACCTTTTTCACCTTTTCAAATTGATCAGCAGCTGAGGTCTTGCAGAATCAAGTTGTTCAACACTTCGTCATCGACACCTTACTACATTGACACTTCAGTCAACAATGTCACTATCAGCTGGACTTGAAGCTATAGAATTGTTGAAAGATGTGGTTGTCATCAGGAACAAACGAAAATTCAGATGGGGACAGCTTACAAGACTCAAGACCAACTACACGACTCTCACCCAAGAACAATTTATTTCGGACATTCCACTGGAGGAACTACAGTATATCCTGACATCAGCCACAGAGAACAGGGCACTTCATCAGGCTCTCCAGGGAAGATATGACACCACTTCTAAGCCTGAAGAGAGAGAGGATGAATTGGCCAAGGATGAAGACATCATGAGAGCTCACAATGACGGTACCTCCAGCACCACGGCATGCCCAGTCTGCTCAAGAAACCATCCACTGCATAAGTGCAGAGCATTCTTGAGTTACGACGAAGTCAGGCATGGTCAAGTGGTCAAAGATCATCGGTATTGTTCCAACTGCCTGGCATCCAACCACCAGTGCACTTCAGCATACAACTGCAAGAGATGTTCCAGGAGACACAATACAATCTTACATAGAGACTCTAACCAAGAATCTTTAACTCAGCCAGCTCAAACACCAGTTCAAACTCAAACAGCTCAAACTCCAGTTCAAACTCAACCAGCTCAGACTCCAGCCCAAACTCAACCACCAGCTGCTGCCAATGCAAACACCACAGTAGGTTCAGGAAATGCAATGCTGGCTCGATCGTCAGACAACATGCCAACATCTGTATCTGATCCACCTCATGAACTCCTACATACGGCTCTGCTAGACGTCATTAATGGTACACAAACTCAGAGAGCCAGGGCAGCTCTTGATTCAGGTGCCACAATGTCCATTATGGCAGAGAACCTTGTTCACATTCTTTATCTCAAGCAGCATCCCAGCAACATGACCTTAGATGGACTTGTGGGGGAACGTGAGATCCAGAGGCTACGTCAGAGCTACATTAAGATCCATTCACTCCAGGGAAGAGATTGAGATACGATTTTACACCGTTCCCAAGATTCCTCCAGTCACAGTGCCAAAGGATCCCAATGCCATCTTCAGAAACCCCTTTGTTCAAGACAAGACTCCTATAGCAGACTCTCAATTGGGCGGACGTCTTGACATACTGTTGGGATCACTTGACATCATCAGATGCTCCAAAGGGGATCCGAAGTTATCCAAGGAATCATGCATAGCTGCTTGTCCCACCATTTTCGGATGGACCTTCACTGCTCCTATGGACTCACAACAATCTCAACCAATCCTGAAGGTGCAAACAAAGGAAGACAACCTCCACGGTTCTCTACAGATTCTTTGGGAGCTCGAAAAAATGCCAGACGAAATACATCTGTCATCAGATGATGAACTCGCCCTCTCACACTTTGATGATACTCACACTCGCAGAGAGGAGGGTCGCTATGCTGTTAAGCTTCCATGGAAACAACATCCTCCTGAACTAGGAGCCTCCAGGAACATGGCTGTCAGACGATTTGGACAGAATGAAAGGTTGTTACAGTGCAAGGGTCAACTGGAGAAGTTTCGAGAGGTCCTGGAAGAATATACAACCTTAGACCACTCAAAAAGAGTGCCTGCTGCTCAGTTGTCTGCTCCAAACTACTATCTCCCAGCGCATGGAGTATCCAAAGGAGCCTCAACTATGACAAAGCTTAGGGCAGTTTTTGACAGCTCAGCTCACACCTCTACAGGCATATCCTTGAATGATTGTCTGCTCACTGGGCCTAATAGCCCAAGCTTTCAGACGTCCTCATTCGCTTTAGATGTCATGCCATAGCTTTCAGTGCTGACATTTCTAAGATGTTTTGGGAGATTGTCCTTCATGAGAGCGAAAGAGACTGGCATCGCTACCTGCATAGCAGATCAGATTTGACAGGAACTCTGCAAGCTACTCCAATCAACAGGCATGACTCTCAGGAAGTGGAGAACCAACTCAGTTGATTTCAGAAAGACCACCTCTAGAATTAATTGAAAGTGCTGATCTGATGCTCACTTCACCACTTGATTTTCCAAAGGCTTTAGGCATCTGTTGGGATGTGTCCCATGACATGTTGCACATTTCTGTTCTGGACATGGAGGAAGGAATTGTCACCAAAACAAGGATTGCGTCAGTAACGCCCAAGATCTATGATATTCTTGGGCTACTAGCACCAGCAATCATACCTGCCAAGCTGATACTGCAGGACTTATGGAGACTAAAGGTGGGATGGGATGACGAAGTTCCGGAAGACATCAAGGTCAGATGGACAGCATGGACATCAGAACTCCAGCACCTGGCTCATCATCCCATAACCAGGAAGTTAGTGGAAGAAGATGATTCAATTGAGTTTCGTTCATTACATGGATTTGCTGATGCCTCACAACTGGCCTACAGAGCAGCCGTATACATCAGAACCATCTACAAAGACACCAGTACTACTATGGCACTAGTGTTTTCCAAAGCAAGAGTGACACCTCTGACTTCAATGACTGTACCAAGATTAGAGCTAGTAGCTGCTCACAAGCTTCTGCCATACATTGCCAAGCTACTGAACATAGAAATATCTCACACGGAATAGTACTTTGTTGGTTAGAAAAGTCTCCATCATCACTCAAGACCTTTGTGGCTCACCGTATTGACTTCATTCAAAGATCCATTCCAGCAACACAATGAAAACATGTATCCTCAGGACAACCTGCTCAGTCGCGGAATATTACCATCCAAACTGATTACATCAGCACTTTGGTGGCATGAGACCATCTTGGCTATCGAAACCCCAGCTTCTTCCTCCAAGAACAATCCCAGAAATGAAAGCTTCAGTTTCACGCGTTGTCATCAATCTGGCTGCATCTAAAATCCAGAATGACTCTTTATGGAAGGCATTCTCCATCTGGAACGTGTTACTTCTTGGATTCTCAGATTCAAGTACAACGTCAAATCTATGAAGTCTAACAAGAAGCTATCACCAACTCTTTCTCCAGAGGAGGTTGCTTCAGCTTGGAAGAAAATATTTCAACTCTCACAACAGGAAGGAAGATGTCTACAAAGCAGTTCGACAGACGTTCACTACCTAAAGGGCATCCACTCTATCATCACAACATTTGCATCGATTCCAGCAGTCGTGCTCGTCGACCTGATTCTTTTCAACCTTGTACTCTAATACCTCTCTCTTTGAAGTCATATCTAACTAAACTTCTGGTCACCATGTTGCATACAACCTACTCCCATGTAGGAGCGTCAATACTAGTCTGCTTGCTAGCCTCTGACTATCACATCCATGGATTGAAGAATTTCTAAAGGAAATCACCCGGAAGTGCGTGACATGTCAGAAAGCACTGGCCAAACCCATGAACCAGCACATGGGACTACTACCACAAACAAGGACGACGCCTTCACCTCCCTTCTTTGTGACAGGTCTTGACTTTGCCGGTTTCATTCAAGTTAGACAAGGCTATACAAGGAAGCCAGTCATCATAAAAGCCTATGTATGTGTCTTTATATGCTTTTCGACCAAAGCCATACATTTTGAACTTTGTGCAGACCTGACAACGACTGAGTTTATGGAGGCACTTCGTAGGTTTTGTGGGAGAAGGGGACTGCCACAGCATATATTCGGACAACGGCACACATTTTCAAGGGGCAAGGAATGAAATAAGAGAGCTACAGTCTTTGATGACATCGAAATCAACTGACACTGCCTTATCCCACTGTTCTACTTCATCAATCAAGTGCCACTTCTCATCACCTCGCGTCCCACATTTTGGCGGTCTATGGGAAGTGGCAGTAAAGTCCATGAAGCTTCTACTAAGGAAAATTGTGGGACCTCACACTCTGACCTACCAAGAACTAACAACAGTGCTAATTGAGGCAGAGGCTACTCTTAATTCCAGGCCCCTCACGCCTATCTCTTCCACATCAGATGATTGTTGGAACACGAATTTTGTCATACTTGAACTTCCTATTATAATTAGTAGATTTACCTATTACATCATTTTGTTTTGTGTATTACGTGTCCGTTTTTGTGTGGCCTGTTGATTTCTTGCTTGAAGTTAAATTATAACAGGTTATGGGCCCAGGACGTACAGTCAAAGATACGGTAGCCTGGAGCAGGTCATACTAGCTAACGAGTTTGGCGCGGGTGACAGTTAGTGTAGAACAATTGCTAATAACTGTGTTCGTTGAATTATCGGATTCAGAGTGGAATCCGGTGTGGATTATTTAGAAGGGTCAGTCAGTTCCTGGCAATCTTCTGGAACTGGAAAATTGTGCATTGTGGGAAAATGGAGGACAAGTGGACCGTGGATAAATTGGATGGATCCAATTGGATTACTTGGAAGTTTCAGGTAAAGCATTTACTGTTGGGAAAAGGATTGTGGAAATATATTGATGGATCTGCTATGCTAGCAGAAGATGCAACGGAGGAGCAACGGTTGAAGTTCAAGAGTGAGTCTCAGAAGGCATTTTCTATTTTAGCTATGGCAATAAGTGCCTCACAGCTGTATCTGATAACCTCCTGTGAAGAACCAAAAGAAGCTTGGGATGCTCTCAAGAAACATTTTGAAAGAGAAACACTGGCAAACAAGCTCTTCCTGAAGAAGAAATATTTTCGAAAGGAAATGAGTGAAGATTCTTCCATTGAAACGCATATTAAGGAAATGAAAGAATTGACGGACAAACTTAGTTCAATCGGATCACCTATTTCAGAAGAAGATCAAGTGGTCACTCTTCTCTTCTTGGAAGCTTGCCTTCACCATTTGACTCCGTTATTACTGCCCTTGAGGCCCGTGTGGATGATTTAACACTTGACTTTGTTCAGCAGCAATTGCTTCATCAAGAAAGAAAGATCAAGGTTCAAGAAGTCAAGGCTGAGGTAGGACAGAACTCAGCGCTAGTGGGAGCACAGAAGTGGAAACCTCCCAAATGTTGGAGTTGTGATGAAGTAGGACACATTCAGAGATTTTGTCCAAAACGAATAAAAATCTCAGCATCGAGCAAAGATCATGGAGGAAGAAATTGAGTCTGAAGCAGAAGGAGCGTTTCTTGTATCGGACATAATGGATGAGGAGAAATGGCTAGTGGACTCGGGCGCGTCTAGCCATATGACTTACAGAAGAGACTATTTTACAAATTATCGACCATTTACTGTCCATGAAAAGGTAAGCCTTGGCGATGGAAGAGTTGTCGAGGCAGTGGGAGTTGGAAATATTCGATTGGACATGCTTTTCAAAGTCAGTCAGGCAAAACGAGCTACTATGTTTGATGTATTGCATGTTCCTCAGTTAGCATGTAATCTGTTTTCTGTAAGAGCAGCAGCTAAGAAAGGAAACACCGTGAAATTTGGGCAAATGAAATGCTGGATAAGTGGTCCTAATGGTGGTTTGAAAGGAATTGGTTATGCATATGGGAAGTTGTACCAGTTGAAATGCAAGGTCATTATGACAGAGGAGGGTGCATCGATAGTGTCTGAAAATAAGTCAAATATTAATTTGTGGCATCAACGGTTGGGCCATCTAAATTTTCAACAACTTCGTGTCCTCATGGATCAAGAACTTGCTTGTGGCATCAAGTTACCAGAGTCTGCAAAATTATCATTCTGTGAAGGGTGTGTAGAAGGGAAGATGCAGCGCAAGCCATTCAAGTCACTCACATATCACCAATCAAGAAGGAAGTTGGGACTAGTTCACAGTGACGTATGTGGCCCAATTCAAGTGGAATCAGTTGGAGGAAGTCGTTATTTTGTCACGTTTGTTGACGATTTTACAAGGTTTATCTCCATTTACTTTATCAAGAGCAAAGCTGAAGTGTTTGAGAAATTTAAGCTTTTTGAGGTGATGGTGTCCAGTGAGTGTGATGCTAATATTGCTAAACTCAGGACTGACAACGGAGGTGAGTATATGTCCAAGGACTTTCAAAGCTATCTCACTTCAAAGGGAATTGAACATCAACTAACTGTACCTCACTCACCTCAGCAGAATGGTGTTGCAGAAAGACTTAATCGCACTATAGTAGAATCTGCTAGGTCTATGCTATCACATTCGAAACTACCAAACAAATTGTGGGCTGAGGCAGTAGCGACTGCTGTTTATATTCGCAATTGTGTCACAAATAGTGCAAATGAAGACCATCTTACTCCATTTGAAAAGTGGTATGGACACAAACCAGATGTTTCTCACTTCAGAGTATTCGGGTGTGCAGCGTACTGCCATATTCCAAGTGCAGAAAGAAGAAAACTTGATAAGAAGGCTCAACGAATGTGTTTTGTGGGTTACAGCAAGAATCCTAAAGGGTAGACTGATGGATTCAAGTACAGAGAAAGTCATCACAAGGAGAGACGTTTCCTTCAATGAATTTGATTTCAGATTTTCTAGTCGAAACAGTGACGCATCTTGGAGCTCGAGTGAAATGTCTTTTGATTATGAGGAAGAATCAGCTGAAGTTGAGCCAGTGCCAGAAACTTCCACGAAGGTGATCTAGTAAAACTTCCGGAAGGAAAATCAGTAATAGACTGCAAATGGGTATACAAGGTGAAATATGATGGTGAGGGTAAAATTGATCGCTTCAAAAGTAGACTGGTTGCAAAAGGATACTCACAACGATATGGGATTGATTTTGTCGAGACGTTTGCTCCAGTTGTTCGTCATTCTTCAGTTCGAACACTTTTGGCTTATGCTGTACAAAACAATATGATTATTCATGAGATGGACGTGATCACAGCCTTTCTCAACGGAATGCTTGATGAAGATATATATATGCAGCAGCCTGAGGGATATGAAATTCAAGGGAAGGAAAATCTCGTGTGCAAATTAAACAAATCTCTCTATGGACTTAAACAAGCACCAAGATGTTGGAACAAGGCATTAAAAGAATTCATGGTCCAAACAGGATTTGTCGAGAGCAATGGAGATCCTTGTGTTTACACTCGATTTGAAGATCGTGCTATCATCATTGCAGTGTATGTTGATGATCCGATTCTTTTAGCAGATGTAATTGAAGATCTGATAGATTTGAAGAGTTTATTGTCTGAACGTTTCAAAATGAAGGACATGGGTCAGCTTCATTACTACTTGGGTGTAAATGTTGTTTATGGAAAAGATTGTATTTCGTTGCATCAAAATCAATACATTGAATCAAAGCTCAGGAAGTTTGGTCTTAAGGATGCAAAACCGGTGTCTACCCCAGCAGATTGTGATGTTAAACTTGTCAGTGATGACAAAGTGAGTAAACTTACTGACCAAGTGGAGTATCAGTCTATGGTTGGCAGTCTTCTCTATGTTGCCTTGTTGACTCGCCCAGACATTGCACAGGCTGTTGGTACAGTTGCAAAGTTTTGCTCGAAACCCACAGAGGCTCACAAAACAGCAGTCAAAAGAATCTTTCGTTATCTCAAGAAAACAGAAAACTTGGCATTGAAGTATACTAAGGATAAAGAATTGATTGTTGGATTCTCAGATGCCGATTGGGGAGGTGATCTTGATGACAGGCATTCAACCACAGGGAATGTATTTGTGCTGGCAGGTGGAGCAGTGAGCTAGCTAAGCAAGAAACAGACAGTTGTTGCACTGTCTACAGCCGAAGCAGAGTATATAGCTCTTAGCACTGCTGCTCAAGAAGCTACTTGGTTTCAAAAGTTCCACAATGATCTTCGAGTACCATCGAAGCCTATTACGATTATGGAAGATAATCAAGGGGCCATTGCACTTGCACGAAATCCAACTGATCATCCTAGGACCAAACATATAAACATTCGTTTCCACTTTGTTCGAAAAGCAAATGAAGAAGGCATCATTGATATCACATATTGCCCAACAAATGAAATGGTAGCTGATCTGCTAACTAAGCCCATCCCTCGTGTGCAGTTTGAAAACTACGTGCATGCATGGGAATCAAGGAATTTCATTGATGAACTCTACTAATTAAATGGGAGTGTTGGAACACGAATTTTGTCATACTTGAATTTCCTATTGTAATTAGTAGATTTACCTATTACATCATTTTGTTTTGTGTATCACATGTCCGTTTTTGTGTGGCCTGTTGATTTCTTGCTTGAAGTTAAATTATAACAATGATGAGGAAGTACTGACATCGGGACATTTCCTGATTAGTAGGCCCTTGAAGGCTCCACCCTCCAAAGTCATCGGCAGTGGAATGAATATTACTTCCCTGAGGCGATGGAATCTGGTGAATCGATTGAGCGAGGACTTGTAGAGCACCTGGAACACCAGGTATCTGCAATCACTCCAGACACGCCATAAATGGCATAATCCGACATATGACTTCAAAGTTGGGGACATAGTCCTTCTCAAGGACGAAGTCCTTCGTATTCGATATTGGCCTTTGGCCAGAGTACTTCGACTCTACCATGGAGACGATGGATACGTGAGAGCTGTGGACGTTCGATGTCAAGGCAAGGCATATTGAAGATCCACCAACAGACTGATTCTCCTGGTCATGGAGGACCAGCAGCCTCTGCCTCCTCCCCCCCCCCCCCCCCCCCCCCCCCCCCCCCCCCCCCCCCCCCCCCCCCGCCCGACCCTCCAGCTGAAGAGACGCCCGAGACTGTGCCCCGAGATGAATAACAATGAAGCTGGCCTTCTCACGAACTCTAACAATCCTATGCGCACACAGTTAAACCAACCCTTTACCCATTAACCTCATATTCATACAACCTCAAACCACATCAAAAGTTTCATCGTGCAGGTCATATAAGTGTGTGCAATTGTATGTTTTAATTACAGATGCGTTCAATGACGTTCTTTGCCACGCAAATTACCCTCTTGCGAGTCAGTGCTTTCTTTCAGCCCCCGTAGCAAACGCCATCAGAGTGCCAGCGATAGGAGTTGTGAGTAAACTGCAGCAGATGGCTAGAGCGCAGCTCTGGTCCTTCGGTATAAGCTCCACCCAGTTCAGCGCTCGCTCGAGGGAGTTACGCCTCCCGAACAGGGTCTATGCTTTAAAGAAAAAAGATAAATATTCAATTACTTCTTGAAGTGAAAGGCTCTAGTGGAGAGATTCAGTAGAAAACAACTGAAATTTTTATGTTCCAACAATGGAGGTGAATATGTTTCTAATAAATTTGAGGATTACTTGAAGTCACAAGAGATACACCATGAATATACAGCTCCCTAATCACTCGAGCAAAATGGTACAGCTGAACGAATGAACAGGACTCTAGTTGAGATATTGCGTTCTATTTTGATCGATGCTAAACTACCTCATGCACATTGGGCAGAAGCTGTATCTACTGCAGTTTACTTGAGAAACAGAAGCCCGACTAAAGCTGAAAACATTACTTTGTTTGAGGCCTGGATGAACGAGAAGCCACATAAGTAGAACACTGGTGTGTTTATGGATGTGAGGCATATGCTCATGTTCCAAAGATGAAACAAAAAAGTTAGATTAAAAGTCAAGGAAATGTGTACTTCTGCGTTATGGAGTGGAAACAAAAGGTTATAGAGACTCCATTGTGTGAGAAGATCAAAAGTGATCTACAGTCAAGACGTTAAGTTCAATGAAAAGTAAATAGTGAAATTGAACATTTGAACAGAAGAAAAGCATTTCATGGAGTTGGACCTTAATACTGGCGATGTTTCTGATGAAAATGAAGTTGATACAACATTTATATTACTGGACTCATTATGATCTTTTAACTGAACTAGACTGGATTCTCTAGTCGTGACAGCCAATTCTCGTGAACAGCCAAGAGTAGTGTCCCCATCAATTTAGCAGACAGCCGATTCTGGGAGAGAAGAGCTGCCTTCAGTTTCCGAGCTCTCACCTGAGGAGAGAGCTGTTACCCACTTTGTCCAAACTCACACAAGACTCCCTAATGGTCGCTACCAAGTCAGTCTGCCAAAGATTGATGTGGATAATACTCTTGGCTGTTCACGAGAATTGGTTGTCGAACGCTACCAGCAATGAGAAGTCTCTGCAGCGCAAAGGCATCTGGGATGCTTATCAGCAAGGAATTCTGGAATACTTCATCCTGGAACATGCAGAGCCAGTCCCAAGGCAGGACTTGTGTAAGCCAGAAAACATTTGTTTTTATATGCCTATGCATGGTGTTCATAAGATCAGCTCTACAACCACCAAGCTATGGGTGGTATGTGATGCCTCAGCATCTACAAGCAATGGAAGATCCCTGAATGATGTTTTGCTGCAAGGACCATGCTACTACCCACTCATCACTCAATAATCAGGCTGGATAATGTGAGCGATGCTCCAACTCTACCAATCAGTCAGACTTATCCTCACTTATCCCGTAATGCCCGTACCGAGTGCGCACCTGAGTAACTGCAGCAAAAACCCTCCCAAGGTAGTCACCACTAACTCAGAGAAAAAATAGCCTTTTCAAAACTTGACTTATACAGAACACTGACTAATAGTGAGAAAAGTGAATGGTTAAAACTAGTAGGGGAGTAATAACATGGCATCATGACAATGACTTGAGTGGCCTAAGAATGAACATGACAATGAAGATCTTAATGACACAATTCAGTTGAGTGGCCTAAAGATGAACATAATGACTCAAACAAATAACAATGTCCACGTCCAGATTGCTGGCACTAAAAACTAATTATTTGAGACTGCGGCTGGACCAACAACACTATTCAAATCATTATGTTTTGAATGATATCATTTTTTACATTGGGAACACATGCAACCAAGGGACCGTTTTTGTATCAATTTTATTCTGTAGTACATATATAAACACCATTTTTGCAAACTTGACTCTGCTTTTTTAAATTAGTCAGACATGTTCGAAACTTATCTATTTCCTACTTATCTACACACAAATTTAAATGTGCTCTCATACTATAGTTAAACTGAATGCTATGTGGATCTAAAGAATAACAACGTGAGTACACAAAAACGACCCCAGTATGCATTTTCAATCTGTCTCTGGGTTCAATTAGTCTTGTAGAAAAGTTGGAATATTTACAGTTCAATATAACTGCTATTTTACACTTGAAAGAAGGTGAAATATCCAGTGGTAGGTGAGTAATCATGTTATATCTACAGTTCCTGCAGGACAGATAGTGATAGACACTCAGCCAATGGTTACCAATGACATGTACTATTTGTACAACTCCAAGATTTTTTTGAACTCATTATCTGTCAACAATTTGTAGGAGAAGGTTGTCCTGAAGTAGTCTCGCATAGCCAGACCCTTTACCAACCGTAACTGCTACGCGGACAAGGAAAGAGTCTTGGAACATACAATAAAGCAACTTGTTCAGCAGCACCCCAAAAAGGGTGCTCCAATTATCATATTCCAATGCTTGTGGTAGCCAATGACGTCATGACCATGTCCCGGTAGCAGGTCTCCTATTCATGCTCGTACGTTTATTGCTTGCCAGGAGTGCTTATAAATCGCCTACGAAAAACTACTTCACCAGTTTAATGAAGTCGGGCAACGTTCTCGCCCTCCCAGATGTGATGTTGACGTCACACAGTATACCGCAAGCTTGCTGGAATGTGATAATTGAGTACCCTTTTTGGGGTGCTGCTGAACATGTCGTTGTATTGTATGTTTCCAGACCCTTTCCTTTCCCGCGTAGCGGTTACGGTTGGTAAAGGGTCTGGCTACACGAGACTAGTCCTGTTGTTTTAGAAACCCTTCACCAGCGTGCTTGTTGCATTAATACCCTTTTTGGGGTGCTGCTGAACAAGTCGTTGTATTGTATGTTTCCTGACCCTTTCCTTTCCCGCGTAGCGGTTACAGTTGGTAAAGGGTCTGGCTACACGAGACTAGTCCTGTTGTTTTAGAAACCCTTCACCAGCGTGCTTGTTGCATTAATGTGTACTTAGCTATCTGTCGGCCATTCTCCCCTTTCTAGTATCCCTTGAACCTTTTTTTGGTAGTCCCAGAATCTTGTTCCAGTATCCCAATTTATCATAAGATAATGTTGAGTCATCCAACAACACACTGGAACTATTTGGTATGTCATATAATTTTGAAGAGCTTTGCTACAGACTTATAGAATAGCAAAATTGAATGCATACTCTCAAGAAAAACACAGAGGGATAGCTATGGATACCTTTACTCCAATAAGAGACAAATGACCACATATAAAATACCTTGAGGCTTTTATTACTCGCATTAACTTTTTTACTGTGGTAAGTAGCTGTATTATACATTACGAAGTGGAAGTAAAATTTAGAATTAGCTATCAAACCATCAAACTTCTTTATAAGTCTTCACATAATCTCAAGCCTTCTGGTCTAAACACAGGCAGAGACACTTTGTAGAGCAACACAATTTTCCCCCCTTCATTGCTTATACTTATTTCATTTAGTGCACATGAATATTTTATTCTACTCTTCATCAGACATTAGCTACTTTCTTAAATTTTACAATAAAATTTCAGGTATGCAATATTAGCTAATTTAGTCTTGATGATCTTGTCATTTCTTGAAAGCTTATATAACCCCTAACCACATATCTGCTGATAAGGTATGGTCCTAGCCTTGCAGACTAAACCTTGACACCCTTTTTGTGCTTCTGAGCAGTATCTTCTCATCGACTTCATGCTTTTGATCATAGGTATATTATAAGTTTTCCTGTGCTTTAGTTATATTCAATTCAACTCACAGTAAATTACCACAACTACCTGCAGTGCTGCCTGTGCTACTAGAGGCCAACACACTATAAAGTCACACTCTCATTGTTCACATACCTAAAAAGTACCTCTGTCCCAATGTAAATTCTTATCTAATTCATGTTTCAATCGTAGGTATTTTTTTCCCTGTGCTTTAGTTTCATTGATTTCAACCTCATTGTGAATTTTCTTTATTCCATAGTTCAACTAAAGATTAAATGACCCCATTTTGCTTCACTTCCGCCCCATTTTCTTCCTCACATGTTGGAATGCTATCACTGTCAATAGGTAGCCTCATTTTCTGCTGGAAATGCATGTAGTTGGGCAAGTGCTTTGTTGAGCCTCGAACACTGTAGGTGGTGTGTAGGATTTGGAGAAGAAGCTTCGTCAGCGGAGACTTGGGAGACAGGAGAGTCAGTTGGGAGGGCGTTGAGGGTGACGTGGGATCTCAAACATGGGTGGAGACAGTGATGTGTCCAAGTTCAGAGATGGAAAACAGGAGGCGGTAGAATGGGTGGGACTATGGTAGAGTCTTCTTTTTGGAGATGGAGTTGAAGACCTCTGGGTATTGTTCAAGTTGGGAGAGGCAGTTAAGTGCCACTTCTGAGGGAGAGAGTGCATCATGGGATAGTCGTTCACTTGGTGGCGAGCGACAGTTGTGATGGAACCTGTAGACCCACGCTACAACTCGAGATAAATGGTGAAAGTTGGGAGAAGGACGATCATCTTGGAGAGTCGGCAGGATCCTTAACAGTCACGGTGAGGCAACGGGTAGTGCTACTTTCATTGGAAGCGCTATGAGGGGCGAATTGGCCATTAGTCCGGAGGTAGAGCAAGCCAGGGTGGTCCGCTCCACCAGATGGTAGACTCAGTCAGTGACTTGGCATGGAGACCGCGACTGGCCAAATCGGCAGAATTGTCAGCAGATATGACATGGTGCCAGCGTTCGGCAGGATCTCAGTGATAGAAGCGATTCTATTGGCCACGAACTTCTCCAAGGATTTTGGATCCAGTGGAGTACGATCTCACTGTCGGACCAGGCATGGAGACAGTGTCCAGGAACATGCAGGAGCTTGGCGGTCTTGGAGAGCAGACAAACCATTAGATGTGCTGCCAGGAGTTCCGCTTTGGGAATGGTGATAGGTTTGATGGGTAAAACTTTTGCCTTGGCGGTCACCAAGGTGACTGTGATGGTGTTGTCAGAGTGGACGTGGCGCAAGTATATGGCTGCGCCATAGGCATATGAGGAGGTGTCCGTGAAGCCATGGAGAGCTCTGAACATGATGGGTTGATCATAGGTAGATAGCCATCTGGCGATGGCAAACTTGGTTATGGCCGGGAGGTGGTCAAGCCATAACTTCCTACGTTCCTGGTACTCAGAGGTTGAGGTGCCAGAGGTCCTGGAGTAGGATCCGAGCAGGAACAATGGCTGGAGCAATGAGTCCCAAGATGTCGAAGACTCCGGCAGTGCCTGAGGTGACGACTCTCTTGGTGATGACATCATGGTGGACTTGGCAGAGGCATCAAGGGTACAGCGTGGAACTCGTCTAGGCGACATTTGGCCTTTAGGGCTTTCTCGTTGGACAATAGACGTCCAATAGCCTGACGTCTGGAGTTGCCAAGTGGTAGTGCGTTTTCCTTGCGTGGCAACTTGATCATGAACCGGTCCTCAACCCTCTGGTGTGAGGGGTTGAAGTCCCGGATGATCTGGGCATCTTCTGCCGGAAGAAAGACGGCTTCAGGAACTTGATCTAGCTCCCAAATTTTGGCCAGGTTGGTCTGGAGGTTGTCCAGTGCTGCGGAGGCAGTCAGAGTGGGTGTGAAGAAGGTACCAGTGAGAGGTCCAAATGGAGTGTTCACGAGCTTCAACTTGTCCATTCGGAGCGATTCCTCAAAGACGCAGTCATCTATAGCAAGATTCCACAGTAGGATATCGACGACATCTCCCAGTTGTGGATCCGAGAGGGTGAGGGTCTTGATCTGAGGCAGCTGCAGGATGTCATCGCGATTGTTCGGAGGCTGGATGGAGCGAAGCTTTGAGACAACCGTAAACGTGATGGGTCTGGACACAAACTCCGAAGTATTGGACTGAAGTGATGTGACGACCGAGAACTTGGTATGTTCATGTCCTAGAAGTCCGCTGATCTCCAAGGGTTCGGGGAATCGATGGAGCTTCAAGGTA
>WLWD01002617.1_pt1 | contig 66506 bp, 22 predicted proteins | sample 6712731 | NCBI WGS metagenome assembly WLWD01 (sample SAMN12718690, study PRJNA576275) | sponge metagenome | isolation source: marine sponge | host: Mycale hentscheli | place: New Zealand: South Island, Marlborough, Capsize Point | collected 2014-11-01
GCTCGGTTACGGGCCATCTCCCGCGTTTTACCAGCGTGTCCAACATCCCCTGGTTTAGTTCACAAATGCGCAAGCGCAACACTCTGACATCACAAATACGTCGTCATTGAGATAAGAGCTTCCGCAAACGTCACAACTTACACCGAAAATACTAACACTCTCACAAAAGCATTTTTATTTCCCTTAATTTTCAAGATAGGGGTTTCAAATTCATATGGATTAAAATACAACTATTTAGGTATTTTATATTAAATTCCCAAGACACTTACTTCAAAATTGCAAAATTACCAGCTTAAAGCATTTGGGGAGTTCAGTTTTTTATAAAAAATGAAATTAAAAATAAGTAAAATAGTATTAAAATATAAAAAGTTGGTACAAATCAAATTAATGAGCCATAGATTCAGTCTGCAAAATCTTTAGACACTCGAATTCAATTTACTCTTTTTCTGGCTTAAAAACATCAAAAATATCCTCCATTTATAGGGTCACTTCTTCTATCTATTACCACAGTTGTGACCACAAACCACAATTTTTTAAAACATAATCAATTTCAATATATATTAATTTGTGTGTGTGTGAAGTTTCAGCTTCCTGACATCAATCTGACTGCACATGTATACATTTAAAGAACAATTAACAAAAAACAGAACTTTCTACTCTTTAAGCTGGACGAACTGTATATATAATTTTTTTTTTTTTTTTTACTTTTAAAAAGAGTGCTACATATTTAGATTTTACTGAATACTGAATACATAAAAAAAAAGTGATTTCTGTTGTGCTAAGATAAAAGTTTAAGATGAGTATTTTTTTTTCTTCAGTTTTGAGTTGGTCTCTTAGGTATACTGCTGAGTGGGTCAATAATGAACTGGGGTGTTGTTGGTGTAGTAGTAGAATCACCCTTGACCTCCTGGAATGCAGCAATGTCCTCAGGGGCAGGACATGTCATGTACTCCAATACAATATTCCTTGACTGCAGTTGTATTTTTATAGATTGGTATATAGTGAAGTAGAAAGTCTTCAAGTAGCTCACGACACAATATTCATTCATATTTGAAGGAAGAGGACAGATTCCATTTTCACTCTGTGAGAAGGAAAAATAAGAAACTATAATAAAGCATCATTTAATATATTATTAGTAGTAGTAGTAGTAGCAGTAGTAGTAGTAGTAGTAGTAGTATTAGTATTATTATTATATTATTATTATTATATTATAACTACTACTACTATTATTACAAGTATAATTTTTTTTATTAGATTCTTACCCCAAAGAGTCCAGCCATTTTGGGAAGAGCAATGTTCAACTGTTCAGCTAGAGATTCTTGTCCATAGTGAGTCAATCTTGGAATCAACTCCTTCAATCCAGAGAGAGTCAATACACACTCAGAAGCCAAGGAAGATGTGTTAGGGCATGCGCTCATGCTATGACGCAAATCCTAAGCAGAAAAGAAAGAATACACAAGTGTTCAGCAACATTATCAATCTTTTTTGAATTCTTAACTTTTCTTACCTTTTCAGCTTCATTGATATCGTTTCTCAGATGTGCAAGTTGGTACCGAGTGTCGAGATTAACAATGCATTGTCTTGTCACAATAGGTTTCACATGTTTGTCTAAAGTGATTCTGTCCAGGAGGTCTCCCAAGTGGATCTGGATATTGTTCACCAAGCAGTATTCGTTCCCATATTCCAGGCTGCCATCAGAATTAGACATGTCGTATGGAATATTCGTTTCACAGCTTTCATCAGAACAGCTGCAGATACTGGTTAACTATAATATAAAAAATATAATATTATTTCTTAAACCAAGGTTCATTTTTCTTTGTTTCTACTTACAGTTTCATTAAGGTAAGGTATAACTGTTTCCTTCATCCTGCAAACGTAGTCAGAATAACTAGCATTTATCACTGATTCCTGAATCTGACTGAGAGCTTCAACTTTGTTGGCTAAGACACTCAGAATATGAAGTGGCTGAGATTTCGGAGAATACAAGTCCATTTTACAATGAAACTGTAAGAAAAATATTGATGATTACACTGAAAAAAATTATCATGCTAATAAAGATTTTCTTGGTTTTGTTTGTTTAACTAAATTGCTGTTGTAGTATCCTGTAATTGCTATTATATAGCTAACTTACAGAGCCCACATTGTTGGCAAAATGTCTTCCAAGGCTGCTGGCATATTCTCGTAAATCTCCATGCAAGCAGGAGGCGTCATGGATTATGGTGGTGTCTGGAGTGATGCTGAGGGAACATTGAGTAGTTGGTGTTTCGGTGTCTTGTGGTTTGACTGGAGCTCCATGGCAATGCTGGAGAATGCAGCTGGCACTGAACAGGAGGAGAATAGAATACATTGGCCGAAAGACTGTATTGGCTGAAGTTATGCTGGTGGTTTTTAGAAGTTGAAAGTGATTGTTGGATAGTTCTATTAATTATCTTAGATTTCCAGAATGTGCAGCTGGAAACCAGGAGTTCCATTTTTATAATCAGCCTCACTGTTGATTCCCCCCTTTGTTTGCTCTTAATGTTCACATTGTACATAATTTCTCCCCAGCCAAGTTCAATACCCCTGCTGTAATAATAGCAACACTCTAATAAAAATCATTGCTATATATAATTATTGTTGTGCAAACACCCCACACATAGTTCACTGTATCAGTTTCAATCGGAAGCTAAGCGCATTATAATAATCATTCTCCTGGGTGGGATTATAATAACAGGCCTAGGGGAACTCGGGGGGGGGGGGGGGGGGGGGGGGGGGGGGGTGTTGGGGGGGGGGGGGGCAGGCCAGGCCATGACCGGGCCAATATTTTGGATCTCTGTTATATACAGATATGCACACACCATGACTTTCGGTGTCGACTTTGTCCAATGACACTGTGAGATTTAAAACTTCAAATGCATGTGAGTCTTCTTCTAATTAGAGCACATGAGCATAGGAACTTTCATGACATGTTTGCCAGTAATGTCATAATGTAAGGCTACAAATCATCAGAAACTCTGTCCAAATCGACCTGTGTTCCTTCTTATCCCACAAAAAAGTTTAGCAATCAAGTTTGTTCTGTTAATGCCAGCTACTAATGTTGAAGCAGAAAGAAATGCATCTGCTCTTTGAATAGCTAAACACCTCCATAAGTTATGAACCAGCTATAATATGATGGTTTTATATATACATAAGCACCTAGCAGACTCAATTAACAAGATAAAGATCCTATATGAGGTACATATATACATAAGCACCTAGCAGACTCAATTAACCAGATAAATATCCTATAAATGATGGCAGATACAAAATAATGAAATTTATAATTATTATAAGCTACAGTCTCCACGGATGATCCAGGTCCACCTGAAGCAGTCGAAGTGTGACCAGTCAGGCATAGGTGGACGTGGTCCTAGGTACGACCGGGGTGGACGTCTGCCCGGTAGGGGCAGTTACTCAGTATCTACATACTAGGGGACCTGATGCCGGCCCTTTCTTCGTGGATCATGCGGGTCAGATGGCGACAAAGGCCTGGTTCGTCCAACAGGTCAGGAAGGCTCTGCTGGTCCTTAACCTCCCTGCCCACCTTTATGCTGGACACAGCTTTCGGATTGGGGCAGCGACATCGGCAGCATTGTCAGGGGTGGAAGACTCTCTAATACAAACCCTCGGGAGGTGGCACAGTGCCGCCTTCCTGAGATACATTCGTACTCCCAAATCCCAGCTCGCCAGTGTATCGGCAAGGTTGGCTGGTTAGCGGAAGTGGAGGGGTTAGAGACAGTGGGAACAGGACAACTGTTTTTATGTAACTATCGGCATTCACCTCACTGTAATTCACTGTTTTGTTCAAAGTTGTGTTTCAGATTATCCTATGTATCTCTTAAATCGGGGGCTAGTGACAACATCTGGGGGGAGAAGTGAGTGAGTGGTAGACCGTGAGGCAGGTATGTTGACCCTAACTAATTTAATTGCTTTGGGGGGGCTGTTGGCTGGTCTCCCAACCAACTGCCTTGGGCCACCAGGCCCCAAATGCTTGCGGCAATCTGCGCAAAAGGGGCCTTCCCCCCAAAGCTGGGGATTTCCCTGCATGTCAGGGTTGGGTGAACACACCTACCTCGGGTTAAACGGCATAGTTGCCAAGTGTACCGGAACATCCGGTGCAGTACCGGAATAATCAGATCTGCAACGTACCGCACCGGAATTACTACTTAGCCTATTGTTGCACCGGAATTACTACTTAGCCTATTGTTGCACCGGTGCTGCCAGCTAGCTCTGCAATCTATTCACGCGCGCGGCCAGCTCTGAATTTCTACGCGATCAATTAACTTTGGCGCCAAAAAAATCTACAGGTTACCGCAAGCAGGAGGACTATCGGTCCCGAGCTATAACTGTATAACTGTAGTGTACTCGTCTGAAACAGTCACCTCAAATAACATCCTTCTATTATACTTTCAGGGTACGGAATGAGGCTCTACTTGTGAAGCCATTAGAGCAGCTTAAAACTCTGTCTCAACGGTGACCAACCCCATCCTGAATGGTACCAGCTCCTACTATTCCACCAACATTGTATTCAGACTTGGCTGGTATACACTCCGTCATCATCACACTTCAGTTCTTTCTGTCGGGATTGCTAGCGCTATATTCTTCGGCCCTATCACCTACAAGTCTGAAATTTGTGCAGAACTACTCCGCTCTCACTAATGAGCAACCAACTCCAAGCAACATTGGAAATACGCGGTCACTTCTGCTCCCGGACTAACCTTTTCCAAAGTTACAAACGGCAATCTCACGGCTCATTATTGTATTTCTTATCTTTGTTTACAAATGGGCTCTTTTTAGAGCTACCACTAGTCAATTGATTATGCTCTCTTACCAATTAATTGTGCGTCCGAGGAGCTCAACGTTATGGGGCGGGGTAAAATAGCGAATCAGTAGTCAACTTGAAAATATAAATCGATATTTCGTGGAATTGATCATTGAATTGAATCCAAATTTTGCGCACAAGCAGCATACCCCCCCTAGAATAAAGTTAGGGAGAGATTTTTTTAGAATAACGCAGGAGTAAAACGGCACGAAAATTTTACTATTTACAAAGAAAGAATTTAGATATTTATTAGAAATATGGCTCTGTAATTCCGTTTCGGGTGGCAGGGCACCCTTAACGCTTTTCCAGTTTAACTGTTTAATGATCAACTGCCTACTAACTGTAAAAAAAGCTACACACAAAGTCCTCACTACCAATAATAAATATTATTTGAAATTGGAACTGAAAGGAATGTGGTCTATTGATAATGGGCACGGTTTAAGTGTGGCTTACTAAAATGGGTGTGATTTTGGGTGTGGCTCACTAAGATGGGTGTGGTTTTACCTGTACCTAAAATTAGTTTCATAAACTTGGCAACTATGAAACGGGTGCCAGCCCAGTTCCTGCCAAACGTATGATAGATAGGTAATAAGAATGCATGGCACTACCTCTTGTTAGCGACTAGAGTTAAATGCCATTTAACGTAGTTAAATAAGGTTAACGGCGGGAGCTGGGTCACGGCGGCGGCCCACACCGAGGAGGTGTGGCAACAAGCTACCCGCGTAAGGAAACGCATGCGTACGGGCTGCACGTGGCCACGAGTTCAGGTAGCGGAGATTGGCGAGAAGGCTGCCAAATTCTGTAGCTAATTTTTAATACTAACATTGCCTGGCCAAATCCAATCGATTCTCCCACCCCTGAATAAGCTCCTACTTTGCTTCTTGAGTATGCATTCCTCATATCGCTGGGTGAGGTACCATTTGGAGCTTAGTTTATCAAGCACCGCCCACTTCAATTTTATTAATTGTATTTGGGATTTTATTAATCAACAATCTTGTGGTTAAATAATAATAGTCTATCAATTATGATCTCACTACAGTTCAACTAAACTATAAGTATAGCCCGAGAGTGGTGAGTAGCTACCATATACATACAAATTTTATTCCGGAGAAACGACAACAAAAGGCAAACAAGATCAAGTCATATACACAGTAAAACACTTCACTTTTATTACTTCAATAAAGATATGCTAAAGAGTGTTTTAGCCTGAATATATAATATGTTAATATAACAACCTGAACATGTGTGAAGGAACGGGGACATGGGTAGGACAGCTACTGATCACATTCACAAGTATGACATAGCTAACATGTCCTTCACTGTCCAATTACCGACATGGCAAACACCAATAGCAGAGTGCAGACTTAATACACACATAAATGGAATATAGATAGTAAAAAAAGATTTATTTTAGTGCATTGGGGGGGAAAAGAAAGAAAAACATTTAACAGAAACAGACAAAATATTACCTAGCTAACAGTGCGCTGAAACTGACTCGCTAGCTTGCTGAGGCACATTACTAATAGTAATTATGAACATACATTAGGACATATTCATTCACACACTTTTATAGCTTCCTCATTCCATCCCTTCCATTCTAGTGAGAGTGGGCACATTGAAGAGATGTAATGACATCCTCAAACAATTACATGCCACAAAGTAAATACTTGGTACCATTGTCACTAGGGGTTCGAATAAGCGTTGGTGGATAAATTTAATATGAGTTGGTAAATCCTGTAATGCGCCTGAGCAAATATTTTAGCTATATCGTATAAATTTTAACTTTTAAAAAAGCTACATATTTAGATTTTGCTGAATACATAGAAACAAAAAGTAATAAGTGATTTTTGCTAAGATTAAGTTTAAGATGAGTTTATGTTAGTTTCGAGTTGGTCTCTGAGGTATGTTGTCACTGGGTGGGTTGATGATGAACTGGGGTGTTGTTGGTGCAGTAGTAGAATCACCCGTGACCTCCTGAAATGCAGCAATGTCCTCAGGGGCAGGACATGTCATGTACTCCAATACAATATTCCTTGACTGCAGTTGTATTTTTATAGATTGGTATATAGTGAAGTAGAAAGTCTTCAAGTAGCTCACGACACAATATTCATTCATATTTGAAGGAAGAGGACAGATTCCATTTTCACTCTGTGAGAAGGAAAAATAAGAAACTATAATAAAGCATCATTTAATTATATTATTATTATTATTATTATTATTATTATTAGTATTATTATTATTATTATTATTATTATTATATTATTATTATTATATTATAACTAATAATATTTTTTTATTAGATTCTTACCCCAAAGAGTCCAGCCATTTTGGGAAGAGCAATGTTCAACTGTTCAGCTAGGGATTCTTGTCCATAGTGAGTCAATCTTGGAATCAACTCCTTCAATCCAGAGAGAGTCAATACACACTCAGAAGCCAAGGAAGATGTGTTAGGACATGCGCTCATGCTATGACGCAAATCCTAAGCAGAAAAGAAAGAATACACAAGTGTTCAGCAACATTATCAATCTTTTTTGAATTCTTAACTTTTCTTACCTTTTCAGCTTCATTGATATCGTTTCTCAGATGTGCAAGTTGGTATCGAGTGTCGAGATTAACAATGCATTGTCTTGTCACGATAGGCTTCACATGTTTGTCTAAAGTGATTCTGTCCAGGAGGTCTCCCAAGTGGATCTGGATATTGTTCACCAAGCAGTATTCGTTCCCATATTCCAGGCTGCCATCAGAATTAGACATGTCGTATGGAATATTCGTTTCACAGCTTTCATCAGAACAGCTGCAGATACTGGTTAACTATAATATAAAAAATATAATATTATTTCTTAAACCAAGGTTCATTTTTCTTTGTTTCTACTTACAGTTTCATTAAGGTAAGGTATAACTGTTTCCTTCATCCTGCAAACGTAGTCAGAATAACTAGCATTTATCACTGATTCCTGAATCTGACTGAGAGCTTCAACTTTGTTGGCTAAGACACTCAGAATATGAAGTGGCTGAGATTTCGGAGAATACAAGTCCATTTTACAATGAAACTGTAAGAAAAATATTGATTACACTGAAAAAAATTATCATGCTAACAAAGATTTTCTTGGTTTTGTTTGTTTAACTAAATTGCTGTTGTAGTATCCTGTAATTGCTATTATATAGCTAACTTACAGAGCCCACATTGTTGGCAAAATGTCTTCCAAGGCTGCTGGCATATTCTCGTAAATCTCCATGCAAGCAGGAGGCGTCATGGATTATGGTGGTGTCTGGAGTGATGCTGAGGGAACATTGAGTAGTTGGTGTTTCGGTGTCTTGTGGTTTGACTGGAGCTCCATGGCAATGCTGGAGAATGCAGCTGGCACTGAACAGGAGGAGAATAGAATACATTGGCCGAAAGATTGTATTGGCTGAAGTTATCATGCTGGTGGTTTTTAGAAGTTGAAAGTGATTGTTGGATAGTTCTATTAATTATCTTAGATTTCCAGAATGTGCAGCTGGAAACCAGGAGTTCCATTTTTATAATCAGCCTCACTGTTGATTCCCCCCTTTGTTTGCTCTTAATGTTCAATTGTACATAATTTCTCCCTAGCTAAGTTCAATACCCCTGCTGTAATAATAGCAACACTCGAATAAAAATCATTGCTATATATAATTATTGTTGTGCAAACACCCCACACATAGTTCACTGTATCAGTTTCAATCGGAAACTAAGCGCATCATAATAATCATTCTCCTGGGTAGGATTACAACAACAGGCCTGGGAGAACTGGGGGGGAGGGGGGGGGGGGGGGGGGGGGGGGTAGGCCAGGCCATGACCTGGCCAATATTTCAATCTCTTTTATACACAGATTTGCATATACAGATTTTGGGTGTTGACTTTGTCCAATGACACTGTGAGATTTAAAATTTCAAATGCATGTGAGTTTTCTTCTAATCAGAGCACATGAGCATAAGAACTTTCGTAGCATTTTTGCCAGTAAAGTCATAATGTAAGGCTACAAGTCATCAGAAACTCTGTCCAAACCAATTAGTATTTTTCCTAAATGTATTATTCATTATTTTTGTGTACAGCGTTATGAAACTAAATAAATCATTATAATAATTTACAATTAGTAAGTAATAAAATGAAATAATAAAACTAGTCATTTGCCACAAGTATGATATACTTTCACTTTTCCATTCACAATCATTACTCTGAGGTATCAGGTCAGCACTATTTCATGCTGAAAGAACATTACTTTCACAGAGAGTGTCACTTTGGGTCATGGCGGAGCTGAACTTATGTGTTTAGTCACGCATTCTTATAACTAGCTTTCTATTACTGTACAAGAAAAGAGATTGTAGTAATTATGGCTTCAAGTTTCCTGTGAGGAGAGTAGATTGATGCTGATCAAATTCCTTTTACTGACTCATCAATGGTGGAGGCACTGTCTTTGAGCTTATGCCAAGGAGTCAGAAATGAAATTGAAGAACCACAAAGGCCAGATCATTAGTAGCACTGGAACATTTCCTCCCATAACCCCAATAGCCTTGTTTCCTTTGAATTATGTGTAGAAAAGCTGAAACTATTCACATTATTCATGATACTTTCTCCAATGTACCTCACCGCTTTCAGCCTTCTACTCTAAATGATTCCTTGGTATTAATATTAAACCATTCTGACTAGCTCTTGACAACCAACAAATGTTGTAGACCATATCAATGGACATAACAGAAATAGCACCTTCAATTAAAGTGTGTAGTGTTTGTGCTTCAATTCCTTTGCTAGATAGCCAACTGTTATTAATACAATAATAACAATTGAATCGTGTGTGTAATGTACTATAATATATAGTAAATCCAATAAGCATTATGATTTTGATCCCTTTTATGGTATAGGGATATGCCTAGAAAGTTTACATTAATAAAGCTTTAATCAGTGTAACAGATCATTTTAAACTTGTTCATGTGTACTGTAATAATGCAACTGAGCAACCTTGAACATTAATTAATCAATTACATTTAATTGAGCAAGCTGGAAGAAAAAAATCAGATACGCGTGCATTGTTACAGAGCCTGTTTTATATTGGCTACTGGGCGTTTCCAATCCCAGTAAGTTCTTTATCAATAGTCTAGTACGCATGATGCGCACTAGATGCACAAACTGCGTTCTGTGGATAGTCTGCCAGAGCTATGTGGTGGTGTATGTGCTGTTAGTACTCAATGATGCAGATCGCTATGATAGTATCAATTATGATCTCACTACTGCAGTTCAACAAAACTAATATAGCTAATGTCGTTGATTTTCATTGCTACTATATTTCTAGTAATTCAATATTTTTAGTAGCATTAAAATTTTTATATAATATTCACAAGTGCTACATACCTAGATTTTGCTGAATACATAGAAACAAAAAGTAATAAGTGATTTTTGTTGTGCTAAGATTAAGTTTAAGTTGAGTTTATGTTAGTTTCGAGTTGGTCTCTGAGGTATGTTGTCACTGGGTGGGTTGATGATGAACTGGGGTGTTGTTGGTGCAGTAGTAGAATCACCCGTGACCTCCTGGAATGCAGCAATGTCCTCAGGGGCAGGACATGTCATGTACTCCAATACAATATTCCTTGACTGCAGTTGTATTTTTATAGATTGGTATACAGTGAAGTAGAAAGTCTTCAAGTAGCTCACGACACAATATTCATTCATATTTGAAGGAAGAGCTGGCAGAGGACAGATTCCATTTTCACTCTGTGAGAAGGAAAAATAAGAAACTATAATAAAACATTTGTTTATATTATTATTATTATTATTATTATTATTATTATTATTATTATTATTATTATTATTATTATTATTATTATTATTATTATTATTATTATATTATTATTATTATAACTACTACTACTATTATTACAAGTATAAATTTTTTTAATTAGATTCTTACCCCGTAGAGTCCAGCCATTTTGGGAAGAGCAATGTTCAACTGTTCAGCTAGGGATTCTTGTCCATAGTGAGTCAGTCTTGGAATCAACTCCTTCAATCCAGAGAGAGTCAATACACACTCAGAAGTCAAGGAAGATGTGTCACCGAGGCCAGGGCATGCACTTATGCTATGACGCAAATCCTAAGCAGAAAAGAAAGAATACGTATAATACAAGTGTTCAGCAACATTATCAATATTTTTTGAATTCTTAACTTTTCTTACCCTTTCAGCTTCATTGATATCGTTTCTCAGATGTGCAAGTTGGTACCGAGTGTCGAGATTTACAATGCATTGTCTTGTCACGATAGGCTTCACGTGTTTGTCTACAGTGATTCTGTTCAGGAGGTCTCCCAAGTGGATCTGGATATTGTTCACCAAGCAGTATTCGTTCCCATATTCCAGGCTGCCATCAGAATTAGACATATCGTATGGAATATTCGTTTCACAGCTTTCATCAGAGCAGCTGCAGATACTGGTTAACTATAATATAAAAAATATATTATAAACTAAAGTTCACTTTTCTTTGTTTCTACTTACAGTTTCATTAAGGTAAGGTATAACTGTTTCCTTCATCCTGCAAACGTAGTCAGAATAACTAGCATTTATCACTGATTCCTGAATCTGACTGAGAGCTTCAACTTTGTTTGCTAAAGCACTCAGAATATGAAGCGGCTGAGATGTCGGAGAAAATGGTTCTAATTCACAACGAAGCTACAAGCAAAATAGAGATAATTAGATGAAGAAAAATGTTAGTGCTAATTTAATCTTGTTTGTTTGGTTTGTTAAAAATTACTTACAGAGCCCACATTGTTGGCAAAATGGCTCCCAAGGCTGCTAGCGTATTCACGTAGATCTCCATGCAAGCAGGAGGCGTCATGGATTATGGTGGTGTCTGGAGTGATGCTGCAGGCACACTGGGATGGTGTTTCGGTGTCTTGTGGATGAACAGGAGCTCCATGGCAATGCTGGAGAATGAAGCTGGCACTGAACAGGAAGAGAATAGAGAAGATTGGCCGAAAGATTGTATTGGCTGAAGTCATCATACTGGTGCTCTTAAAAATATTGTAGAGTAGTTGAATAAGTGATTATTGGTTAGTTCTATTTTATTGATCTTTAGAAGATCTCTTGGAGCTTTAGATTTCCAGAATGTGCAGTTTAAAAACCAGAGTTCCATTTTATAATCAGCCTCACTGTTGATTTTCCCCCTTTTGTTTTCTCAATGTTCACATCGTGAATAATCTCTCCCTTATGTGCAATATCCTTGCTGTAATAATAGCAACAGGCCAAACAAAAATCATTGCCATAATTTTTTATGAATAGTGTTATGTAAACATCAAACGCACGGTTCACTCGTAGCTACCTGTTTCAATCCTAAGACAGAGAGCGCATCATTCCCAAACGCAAGATCACTTCTACTTCTTTCTTGCCGCTCAGTCCGCGCCGTGTATGATAGTAAGGCTCGAAGAGGGAGACAACGGTTGGAGCGAGACAACGGTACAAGCGAGCCGTGGCATTATATACTATCAGGTAAGTGACAGTACCCAGGTCGCTTACCTAGCTATCCTTGCTATCTCATATTATGTAGAAACGTTCGGTGTGGCTAGCTAGATAATTGTGGACTTCTTATAACTTGAACTACAAACGGAATAAGTAAGGTTGGCTTCTCTAGCTACTCCAGTTTACTTCAGTATTCTTTTCTGTCTTTCTTATTCTTCTTAGAATTTGATTGTATCAAGCTAATCTTCACAGAAACTGCCCACTTAATTGATTTTAACACCTGCTCTTGATAACTATAATTATCATAATTCCACCACAATTGTTATCATATCACAATTATTGTCATTATCATCATTATATATTTTTTCATCACAATAAATAAATAAAAATTACAGTGAAGATGAGTCAATAGATTGAATTTAATGATTTAAGTAAAATGAATTAAACCTTTGTTGAAAACTTCCAGCAAACTGCAACAGAAAATCACACAAAGAGTATAATAATATACACCTAGTACAATTAAGTTTATTATTCATTTGCAAAAAAAATTTTTTTTTTTTTTTTAATATTCACCAGATAGATAGCCACTTCTCTCACTACCCAAGTAACAAATTAGATAAATAGAAATGTCTCATATTATTATGGTCCACAGATGGTCCCAGTTTGGTTCATAAAAGAATATAAAATAACAACAAACAACGAATTTATAGATAGAGTTATGAATACAACTGTACAATATGTAACTGTATTTCACTGACACAGAAAAAAAAATTTTTTAAGTTGGCTGATATGCTCGGCACCAAACTGAAAGTAGTTAGGCCAGAGGAGCTATTGATTATATTCACGAGCATGACATACCCGTTCCCTCTCAGACCAGATGTGGGAAACCCCAATGACAGGTACTGGTTTAATAGATCCAGCAGTAAACATGTAGCTACAAATCATGCAGCAATGAACGTACAAATAAAAACATTAACTTATATTTTAATCATGTGGAGATGTAAGCCAGAGATAGTAAGTCAGAGATGTAATGAAGGATAATCTTAATAGACAAATATTAATGAGATAACCAAGCTGGCTCACTCGCCATCTATGTACTGAAGAACACCCCTAGTTTACATTCCCTTTTATAAACCCTCCCCCCCCCCACCCCCCCCTCTCCCCTTCCCCACTCTCCTTCCTCACACCCTCGGCTCATCCAACTCTTCTATTTGGGACTGTCCGCCAAATACCTGTTTATTCCCCTACATCAGACCCTTGTTCCCACGGCCGGCACTATACACAGGTTTCCTGCCACTTATCCACACTGGAATGTTCATTGAAATAATAAACAATCTTATTACATATGCAGCCCAAACCACAGAGGTCAAGAGAGAACAGAAACTGAATTAGAGCGCCATTCCCCACCTCTCTCTCCCTCTCTGTCATAGTGCCTGAAGCATGTTGTTGTTTTTGTATATACGTCAATGCCATTTAATACAAGCAAGCTAGAAAAATTAGGACTGCTGGGGATGTTTCAGGACATCAACGGAACTAATTTGCGAGATGCTTTAAGTACACATGTGACTTCAGTATGACAAGGACGCCAGTTACAGAGTACTTAAAATATGGCATGAGGGGGGCACTATTGAACTATGGGAGGGTGTGTGTGTGTGTGTGTGGGGGGGGGGGGGGGGGGGGGGGGGGAGGGAGGAAGGAAGGAGGGGATACATTTACATATGTGACCGTTGGAAAATCGGGCACAACGCGGCCCCGACGAAAAAATTTTTTTTTGCACTTACAGACTCCTCGGCAAGCAGATATTAAGCTCTCCAAGTTTTATCGCCGTAGCTTTAGCCATTCTAAATCGATCTTTTTGCGACGTCTATGCATGCCGCGTTGTGCCCGATTTTCCCATAGACGGTCACATATTTATTTTAAGTATCAATATAATAATTAAAATGCATACGCATATCAACATTTACGACAACTTTACCATCACCAAACTATACTTTCTTTAGGCCCAGTCTATGGGAGACAAGCATCTGATGTAGCTAATTGCAAGACAATAACACAATAAAAATATTGAGGTTGACAACTTAGCAAAAATATCTAGTTTGTATTCTATCATTTGAAGTGATAGAAACTTAGTCATTTCACTTCATCATTATCACCTCCTTAATCAGGAGAAAAAGACAAGATTCTTCCCAACCAGCAAAGAAAGTACTTACAAACACTTGTCATGAATACAAATTGAATGAATTAAATTAACATATTTCGAGGAGTTTACTTTACATGCATGTCGAGAGAGAATTAAGGAACTCATTTTATCTATTAGCTCATGAGTCTACTAATTAAAAAAAAACGCACCAAAGGTGTGAACCCTCGGTGCACTATACAGGATACTTCTAAAAATTACCATTTACTGAAGGCCATGCCTATTTAACTAGTAAGACAGGGCTTCTGACTAATGAGAGTAGAGAGGTTATTTTACCGTAATAGCGTATCAATCTCCATGTTCTTAGGTCTGTACTCCATAGCTTTGTGTTCTTCTAGCAGATTGATGACATACTGCTTGATGTCAAAATCTGCCGGAACCACCTAGAGGAACATGTAGCACACATGCAAGTACACGCTTGCCAGCAATCAGTACAGTAATGCCATATTAACGTTAATTAATAAATGAATAATAGGTGCGGGCATAATAATTAATTATAAAACACATCGCACATGCTAAGGCTGCAAAGAAATAGCTATTACATTCAAATAAGTATCATAAAAATTTTTTTTTAATGTTCTGCATTAACCCACCCCTAGTTCTCAACTTTACCTTCCCACTCAGCGAAGCTTGAATTTTGTAATTTTTTTCAAGAAGTTGAAGCACAGATTTTGTTCTAAAAAATAAATTAATTAATTAGTAATTTTAATCAATCCACCAATTAATCAACCAATCTGCCAATTATTCAACCAATACGTCAGTTAATCAATCAAGCCATTAATTAACCAATCAATCCTTCAATTAATCAATCAACCCCCCCCCCCCAAATTAATCAATCAAGCCCGGGACAATTAATCAATCAATCTGTCAATCAATCAATCCGGCAATTAACCAAACAATCAATGCATTCATCAATAAATCCATCAATCAATCAATAATCTGCGAATATAAAATGATATAAAATTGATAAAACATATGCCCATGCAAACTATCATGACTTAGGTAACTATTAAAATACTAAAAAAAAAAAATCATATTAACAACTCATTTCCTCCTCATCACTCTCAACTCAGCTACAATATTCATTTCTTACGTAAAGAATGACTTAATCTTCAAATTTTAGGCACAGGAAAAAAACAAGGTAATTATTTAATTTGGAATGCAAAGTGAAAGCTCTTTTCTTATTCTAAAATAAACCCAAGACATTTATGAATCTACTTTCTAAAGAGAAAAAAGCACCAACAGCAGTTTGTATTGCATGATAAAAAAAAAATTCTGTTTAATAAACTCCATAAATGAATTCACCATCCCAAAAATCTCCCGCAGGTCAATAAAACATATTCATTGGAGCCCCAGCCATATTTAAAAATAGACGCGGTGCATTTAAAGTACAGAGTTTACCTAAGGAAAGGCCTGTATACACCAGCTTTGTAGTGCTATGAATAATGACAATTTCAATAAGGAGAGTCGTAAATATAGTACCAACAAATGTAATGATATTCATTGCTCATACATGTGTCGAACAAGGAAAATAGCGTATTCCGGCAGTGATGTCATGCAAAAGGTATGTCTTTCACAATCTGTTAACACCTGATTATTTTGAAATTCCAAAATGAATCTGCTCCATGAATTTCACAATTGCAAAACTTGGTGGGAGTACTATTTCTTCCCAATTTGCTCACAACAGCTGTTACAGACACATTGTTAAAAATTTGCTAACTAATATACCATATTAAATGCCAATTGACAATTACATAATAGCAATTGTATCACCTACGGCAACACAATTCAAAAGATGAATTAAATCACCAACTTCCATTAGCCACTTGTAGGGTAACTTGGACACTTGTATTGTGCTGGTGCCAGTAACTGGTCATGTAGTCTAATTGTTATTGTAACAAACAATCTCAACAGTATAATATTACACTATAATATTATGTAATAATAATAATCATAATAATAATAATAATAACAACAACAACAACAACAACAACAACAACAACAACAACAACAACAACATAGTTGCGTCTTTATCTAAATACACTGACACGATGAAACAACAACAACAACAACAACATAGTTGCGTCTTTATCTAAATACACTGACACGATGAAAATAATTCATAAGGTCCGCAATTACTGGGTCTTTAACTCAATGAATATATATTACCAGCACTTCTAGTGTGTCAGAAAGTGAGTCAACTGAACTCAATGAAATACGAAAATTCCAGTCCTTCTTAACTAATAAAACAATGTAAAAAATGTTCAGCAAATTCTCCCTTGTAATACCACTTTGAACAAAAATTAATGCTTCTACTTTGTGGAATACCACAACTAAGCTAAAACATTTGAATTCAAGTTGAAACTGTAAATAAAAAATACATTGAAATGAGGCTGCAAAAACTGAGTTTATCCACCCTACCCTGTAATGATAATGACAATAACAATAATAAAGTGAGGGGGAAGGGGAAAAGACAAATAAATGAATGAGAACAACAATTACCAAAAGCCATGACAAAATTGTAGTGCATATGCCCATGCAACAACCATCTCAACACAATACACTGAATAATAATACTAATAATACAATAATAGGAATAATAATAATAATTATTATTATTATTAATAATTACTAACTAACATTTTTGTGTCTTCAGCTCAATACACTTACAAATTAAAGTAATTTAAAAGGTTCACAATTATTTGGCTGAAAGAAATATTTAACTCAATAAATGTTTATCATAAGCAACACCGCTTGTTTGCTCAGTAACTGTAAATAGTAAATACATAGAAATAAGGCGGTAAAAACTAAGTTTGTCCATCCTATCCCAAAATGACAATGATTATTACAATAATAAAGTGAGGGGCAAGGGGAAATAAGCGAATAAATGAAATGAGGGGAAATATTTGTACTATATACCGCCATTCAAGCTTGAAGCCCCTCCCCTATCTATCTGGAATACCAAATACTTGAGTGAATTCCGCAACTCAAATTGGACTTAAAATACCAGCGAAGTTCCAATGTTGTGGTTGCACTATTGCATTATTCATGATGGGCACGTGCCTTTATTTTTCATCTTGCTTGTCATTGTTGAAAGGCTAGTACCAACTCCCTCGGGATAAATTATTCAAGTTATGGCATTAATGAAAACAATGAGAGTAGAGCTAAACAAACAACAAATATTCTATATAAATGTCAGAAATTGAAGCTCTGTCCTCACAAATTAGTGCCATACCAAGAAAACTTTTCAAATAACTTCACTTTTATCCATCGACCACTTCAGCCATGACTTCACAGCTGCTAATTCTCCATGTTTTTTTAGCCGGCACTTTCATGTGCTCCCTTGGGCATTCAGCCCCCACTCCATCAACCTGCTCTATTTCCGTAGACCTCACGACTGTCCATGATGCCTCGTGCATAGAAGACGACTTTGATAAGTTTGCAGATGACCTCGGCCTCCATTATATCCAACAGGATATACCGGTAAATAGAGAAACAAACAAAGAAACAAAAAAACAATTCATGGTGTGATTGTTGTATTTTATCATAGTTCAACTGCAGTATAAAGAGCTTCCTTCCCAAGTCAGAACCACTAATTGCACTCTACGAGCTGGCCAGCAGTGTGGAACTTCTTAGTCAGCAACAAGATGCGCCAGCTATCAATACCAACTACTCTGATCACATCTGCAGGCTGAAGGAATCTATCATTCCTTTTCTAAATCAGACGGTAAGCAAAAAAGCACATAGCAAACTAAATCAAATTAGTTATACATGTACATGCAAGATAGAAGCTGTTACTGCACTAGTTAAATGTCGGCAGTCGAACCCAAAATGTATTTTTTAAATAACCACCATGCACATGATAACATTTGTATGGTTATTTTTCATTCTTTACATAGTTGCATAGTATTTGTGGTTGCCCTGGTGAAGACTGTGACATGAATAACATGCCTCTCAACCTCTCCTCATCCACCTCAGACGATGCCCAGGAATCTGCCAGTGAATACTGCCTAGTACGAACGATTCAGAGAAACCTAGAATTCATTCTGAACAGAGTCGCCTTTGGGAAGCACACGGAACATGCCAGACCTTCTAGAATGTGTCGCATCAATACAAGCACGCGTTATCAACTTGGAAGGATACGAAGTGACATAGATGAGTATGAACAAGTAAGACAATCAAAATGAAAGACATTCCCACTTCCTCCCCCTTCCCTTGTAAAATATAATAATAATAATAATAATAATAATAATAATAATAATTATAATAATAATAATAATAATAATTATAATAATAATAATAATAAATTTATAAATATTTTATTTTTGCTCAGACACTTCGTTCCAGTGAGATGTCCTGCTCTCTCCTGTCCCCTCCCACCATTCTGTCCTCCACTTGTCACCTGGATCTGTCTAGAATAAGTCAAATGACTACTGCATTTCTTGCTAACAGATATACTACTCTCGCTAGCCAACTGGATCTGGTTCTTCCTGAGATGGCCAGACTACTTGGGGTAAGCAGAAAGAAATTACACAGTTGAAATTAAAAACTATTATTATTATTATGGCTACTATTGTTGTTATAATTACTTCTTTTTTTTAATATTATTATTGTAGTTAATATTATTATTGTTATATTATATTATTATTATGCTATATTATATTATTGTATTAACAGAAAGAAAATGGAGTCTGCATTCTGACCACACCCCTTCCAGAGATGACTGACTACTGTGTCATGAGGCACTTGAAAACACATTACTTAAAAGTATACAATTTCCTGGAGAAAATACTCATGCAGTCTGACGTCATTCTTGAGTACACGCCCTGTCCAGCTCCAGACAACATGGCCGACCTCCAGGAGGAGAATGCTGGAACAGCAACCATAGCCCCCATTGTAGTTCCAAGGTACATCAACCCACCCACAGAAAGGATTCCACAACGACCTCGACACTGAGAACCGATTCGATCTCGGCCCCTCAATAAAGCAATATTATTGTAAATTAACCCATTGCCCATTCTTCTTCTACACCCCTAGACCACCAAAATATTCTTTGTTTTTTTTTAGTAATATTTGAACTGAGTTCAGCTTAATAATACCATTCATTAGTAAATACTTATGGTAAATTCACATTTACATGATATTTATTAACTGCCACAAAACATATTTAAGAGTACTGTATCCTATCCAGTTTGAACACGTGTGCCACGCCTTACTCTTACTTAATAGTTTACACTTTAGATTTCAGGAGCGCACAACACATGATCTCACATGCTTATCCAACTCTAATGTATGTATAGCTACTCTATTTACTCGCATTGATGGCCTCAACGACTAATTGAAGTCAATTTAGTGCTGTGTGCATCATCAATGCACATTGCATATGTACTGAAAAATTAGCTCACAAAACCTTACAGTCATGCATGCTTCATAAGCGTTAATTAACACTCAAGCAAGTACATACCTGTCATAATGAATATAAATTTACACAATGCACATTAGCACAAGATGAATATTAATTATTTCCACCCGTGTAACTGATCCTACACAGGCAAACTACAGTATGAAAAGAGGAAAAAAAATTTTTTTAAATCTTTTAATAAATCACTTTCGCTAGTTACGAATATATATATCTTACCTAAATATTGCACTTATAGTCTTGTTCTTTCTGGTAAACAACAGTCTAAGAAATCCATCCCAATTCTGAAAATGCACACACAAACAAGAACATCTACACACTGATAGTTCGTGGAATAAATACAGCATAGCCGCTTTAAATGTAAGTGTATACCAGGAAAAAGTTTGTTGTTTAATTTATAACCAAATATTAGAAACTGGGGAGAAGGACACACTTCCATTGAAATGTTTCCAACACGCCTACTACTAAAACTACCACAAAAGAATTAAAGTAGTTATGACTATGGGTCACATACGTACGCATCTGGGAAGAAAGGGGTGATAGGAACCAAAAAAAAACAACAAAAAAAACTTCTTTTTTTTTTAAAGCAAGGATTTCTTTACAAGACATCATGGTAAAAAAAGACAATAGGAGATACACTTAGAGATATGCACTGACTGCTACCCGCCATTGGGGCTTACCTTGTGTTGGCTCTATAAGCCAACTGCAGCTTACAACCCTAGGAATTCATCTAATAGCCACACCCCTATACCTGTAAGAGGGGACGTTCCAAATTACCTCTAGCCAGACTAATCATATTCATATGATGAGATATTCATTTATTATATTACACATGTTCAATATTGTGCAATTAGAAAAGAGAAAAATGGTGGATTGTTGGCAAATCTTTTATTATTATTATTATTATTATTATTATTATTATACAACTTGCAATCAAACTTTAGGAAAATAATGCTAAATTGCAACTGTAATGTCATTATGTATAAAAACAGAAAGAAAAAAAACACACCTTGGTAAGTGATTTCTCTTAGCAATCAACAGAAACAAGACAAAATTGAAACCATTTAAAAAGCAAATCAATTAGTTGACCATTTGAGTACACCAGTACTCTCTTATAACCAAGTGTTCGTCCAAGTTCAATATTAACACTTACTGCAGGCCCTCCTTCTCACCGTACATGACAAAGATATGTGCGATAATTTTAGACTATTCTTTTAACCAAGGTAGTAACAATCGTGTCTATCTTTAGATTGGCTTACACTGATGAACGTCATCGCTGTGAGGCGGGCTACTAATAAATCACTGGCAAATCTCTCTGAGCCTACTTACAATAAATTGCACTCACCAGGACCACGCATTTCACTCTGAACCCTATGGTTGCCATAGCAGTCATAGCAACCTGTACCCCCCCCCCCCCTCGTGCACGCTTTCTGCTAAAACACTACTAAACATTGCGAACCAATGGGGCCCTGTTTTTCCATAGTCTTCTGTGGTTAAATAAAGGAAGTGTCTAAAATACACTGAATTTATGGGACAACAGCCCATCTTATGTCATTCTTTCATAGTCTAAGATATCACACAAGCTCTGCTGAGGATATAAAACAACACTTCCATTGATGTTCATACTAATTATATCATAACTTTTCCATGCCAAGAATGATATGCTTTATCCATCCTAAACATCAAACTACTGGCCATTTTAGGTAGGACTTGGAGTGGGATGGAGCGTAAATCTAATCTCCAATGATGATACAGTAAATACTAGTGGTGTGCTTGAGCACAAATGGCGAGTGAGCCTCCCGAGTTAGGTTACATAAAACTACAGAATTGTTATATAATTCATTTTAATGTCTAACACTCCAGCTACTAAAAAAAAAACGGTAGAGTTTTTAAATTACTTTTATACAGTAAAGGGGGTTCAATGCCATAGTAACCGCTAGCCACAACTGTTTGATTTTTTTTAAAACAAAAAAACTGGCATTTCTAAGAAATTACAGCACAGGTTTGAACCTAATCCTATATTTATTTAAGACATGCTTACTGCCGTAGTAGCTGAAAATGGTTAAACATTTACTTTGTACTATTCGTTGGCTAAGCAGTAGCTGTAATCCACACTTTCACACACACTAGTTCACTGGACACACCAACACAAGACTTACCTTCGTGGTTAGACTATTGGACAATGGATTTTCAAGCAAGAACAACACTGTTGCGTAGGACATATAACTGACAAATAGTGCATTAACTTACCACCACCACTCATTGGAATAGAAAATGAACTCCAGTAAGTTAGTAAGTTTTTTAACTGCACCCGCAAAAAAAATTCAAAGCGGTGAACAATTCAATTTCTTGGGATAGTACTGGTACATATAGAAAATATAGAGGATTCTGTTTAGTGAAGTTTGGGATGGGATTGACCACCGAACTAACACTAAATCGCCAGGGTAAAAGTACAAAAATGACATACGTACATCCAAACACATATACTGTACAAACAAACAAATATCCCCGATTTTCAATTTGTTACCCCAATATAGTGTCTCACTAGCTTCACTCGCTTGCCAAATAAGCAGAGAAATAATAATGTGAAACTCGCCTTCAGATGTCTGACTCTGCCTAGTGCACAAGTAATTCACACAAGGTAGAATCTGATAAAAATTGATTACAAAATCTGTATACATAACAATAAGGCTACTTTTTTTTATTTTACTTGAAGTTAACATCTTAGATCCTGTTTACCTAGTTTTAGAAGGCATCATTCAGTCTATTTAGTCCTAAAAAGTAGCTACACATAGCTACATATGTATCCATTGACTACAGTAGTAATACCTTGATGATTGTGTTCCTGACAAAGCACTCCAGCTACTTAAACACGGCCGAGTTTTTACACTACATTTGGTACGGGACTTAAATGCCATAGTAACTACTTTCCGCAACTATTTGACCAAAAAAAAATCGAATAAAACATGTATTTCTAAGGAATTACCACACAGTTTAGTCTTATCCTAAATGGTGACTTGCTTACTACAGCAGTAGCCGAAAAAGCGGTGTAAAGGCAGCTAATATGTTTATTTGGTAATTGTTTTCGTTGTGCTATTTTTAGCTAGGTAGCCGTAACACTGTACAATTTCAGTAGCTAAGCAGTAGCTGTAACACTACACTTTCACACACACTTGTTCAAGGGATTCCAACACAAGACCTACTGTTGTGACTTGACTATTGGTCAATGGATTTTCAAGTAAGAACAGTACTGTTGCATAGGGCTATCTATGACAAACAGCACATTAGCCAAGATAACTTACCTCCACCGCTAATTCGAATAGAAAATGAACTCCTAAGTTTGTATGACATAACTGCAGCCGGGAAAAAATCAGGTATGTCAGACACAACCTAATTCAAAGGTGTATACAATTGATGATACGGGTAAAGGTCGCTAAACCAAAGGATTCCATTTAGTGAACTGTGAAGACGGGGTCGACCACCAATCAAACACAAAAATGCGAGGGTCAAAGTATAAAATGACATACGTATGTCCACACATATATACAAACAAATATCCCCAATTTTCAATTAGTGTCTCGCTCGCTTCGCTCGCTCACCAATTAACCTTAACTATTAAGTCCTATCCTTTTAATGGTACTTATCATTATTATTATTATTATTATTACTATTAATTACCATTTCAGCTGAGAATGACAGATTGATTGGCAAAGACACCATACACCATCCATTTACACCCCCGTGTTCTACCCACATCATCCATCTACACCTAACACCTTCCTTCTACACCTACACCAAACCGTTTCAACTTACACCTACCTTAAAGTTAATAGGTGGCGGTGGATTACGCGGTTCAATGCGAACAACACTCGACTCCACTTTAGGTGGCGGGCGAAAATTGTTCTTACCAACCTAAAAACAAAAATATTAGAGAGACAAATTAGAATAGTACATACGTATATCCACTTTTGTGTGTGTAGAGCCCTCAGGCTATAATGTACCAGTGTGTCCCCTTACCTTCATGAGGTGGTCCACTCGTGCCAGTAGCTGGGTGTTGGCAGACAACCGACAGTACAGCTTGTCTCCGGGCTTGGCCACTAGGCGCTGTGCAAATTCTCTTTGAAACATGAGGATAGCACATCTAAAGAAAGCAGAGATAAGCACACCATGATTATAGAGCTGGATGTTCGGATGTGTCATTTAGTTATACTCTTAATCTTTTTTTAAGTGTCCCTATAAAAGTGACGTAAATGCTGCTGCTGTTCTCTTAAATAAAATCCTGTAACTACTCTTGCAATCTTTACCAGCTTTTTTCTTTCACTTACACACACACACACACACACACACACACACACACACATATTCAGAATGTCATTCAGCTATACTTTTGATAACCTTATTAGTGTTCCTAATAAAGGTGCCGTTTCTTGAATAAAATCCATATCACAGCTTAGACAATTTTTACCATTTTTTTTCTTACTTACACACATGCACACACACACACACACATACACACATGCACACACACGCACACACACACGCACACACACACACATGCACACACACGCACACACACGCACACACACACACACACACGCACACACACGGAGGACACTGTTGATAAGGAATGTGTAATGCCCACTCCATGAAATAATCCCTTACGTTCCTTCATCCTCCTCAAGCTGATTTCACAAACACAGAGAGAAACAAACTAGAGAAAAAGATGAGGCAATGAGTGCAAATGACATGTGGCAAAACAAAACAACAGAGAAAGATGAAGAAGGGAAAATAAAACCCACCAAGATATGAAAAAACTAAGACAATTATAGAGTCTACTCTGTACTACAACTTGTATTTGTTAATCAACATTCGCCAACAACAGATGTCATAACTTCCATCTTCACCATATCTCACGCCCACCACTGAAAGTCGGTCTGCCAAAGTTATAAGCAGTTCTACATAAGCTTTCTCCCCCAACCTTAAAAAAAAAGCATTACATCCCTTATATGTCAGAAACTCTCACAGCAACAGAAAGTGAGCTAGCCTCATCAGCCATCCCATCATGGGCCATGAATGTCCCTAACCCATCAATTTAGAATTACTTCATACCCGCCAAGTCTGAACAACAACATTTAACATACAACTGCAATACAACACTGAAGTCCGGCCTATGGCAACATCTGTGGCAAAGGAGGAGAAAAAGGTCACAGAAACTGAAAAAAAAAAAGGGTTTCTCATAAACTTGATCTTGGTATAAACAGCAGACAAAGCTGTCATGCGCAGACCCCAAGTTACAAATAACACCAAACAAAAAATGCTTCATATTAATTGGCCTCCTTTGATATTATCACTCATTGAAATATCTGTCATACACACACACACAAAAATACACCACACACACCACACACACATATACGCACACACACACACATACACACACACACACACACACACACACTATCAATTCTATAACAACTGATTTACTTCCAGTAAAATTGTCATTTGATGACATTTTAATGAATAATGATAGACATAGTACTTCAAAAAAAAAAATTTTATTTTTTATTGTGTTCGCTTTTTCTCATCTTTTCTTCTTTTTAACTATCCACGATAATTAATAAACAATTAAAAATACACAATCCATCATCTCACCTGAAGAAAGGACGGTGAAGAAGTAGCTTGAAGACAAATGGTGATGAAATTTTGTAAGGAAGGTTAGCCACACACACATCAAAGAAAGGAAGTTCCATCTTGAGCACATCTCCCACCATTACACTTAGTTTGGACGAAGCTGGACTGCAGAGATTAGGAAAGGGATGGGAAAGAATGAGAAAGGGCCGGGAAAAGAGTGAGAAAGGAAGAATGACAGGAAAAAGAACAGAGCAGAGTGAATATTTCTAACAGCTAGATAGCTTCAAATTATTTAAATTTCCAAGAATTAACATGCAATTTGAAATAATATAGTTACAGGGAAGACAAATTTCCAACAATTTTATGCAATTTCCAATATAGTTATGGGATGGGATGGGAGGGGGGAGGGGGAATAGAAAAGGGGAAGAGGAAATTGAGTTCCTTCCATTGATTGAGGAAGATTCATTGCTCAACAAGAAGTCAAACCAAATACACAAATCATCTCGGATATTGGTGAACAATAATTAATTAAAGAATTGATTAATTGCCACTCTCAACCGGTTCCTACATACTAATGCAGCCCAGGAAGCAGATGTCTCATCATTCCCTTAACTAAAGTACTTCACCAAAAAATTGACCTTTTATGAAGCAGAATACTTGAGAAAGAAAGTCTAAGACAAGTGAGGCTCTTACACCGCACACATGCTATCCACTTGTGTACTTCACAACACATGGGCGGTTCTAAACTCACAACACAGTGAGTGTGTATACATTAGTATGTACAGGGAATTCATTATCTAGTTTATGAGGGGGGGGGGGGCAAAAATAAATAAATTAGGGAAACAAGGTATGAAAGGAGTATTGGAAGAGTGGAAAACTGACAACAGAAGTTGTACTTCCAAACTGCAAACTGCATGGAGCCATATTTTAGTGCTTGCAGCAACCCACCGAAATACAAAAAAAACAAAAAACAAAAAAAACTAACTCTGCCATAAAAATTATAACAAGAATAGACTACATAATACAGAAAATACATACACAGATAGCTTTAAGGCGGCAAATGCATGCCACTAAGGGGATTCCCCACTGTTTATCCCCTAGCAATCCCAGTATTGCACCACTACTTCACATGCACAATGTACAGACTGTACTGCCACGGGAGGGGGAAGCCACAGAGACTTGCATTACACGTATGTACGCAGCACATTTTGCAAGTATGCCTTCAGATTGCCGGAATGAAAAACAGTAAAACTGAAGAAGTCAGAGGATGACCATAGGTAGAACATGGATGGACACACACACACAGAGGGGGCCCGAACTAACAGCTGTTTACTTTTGGTTGGCAAGTTGTGTCATCTGGAACCTGGAATCCATGTTGAATAACCATGAGCAACCAAGAAAACGGTAAGCCAAAACGGGATTAACTGGAATGTCCCTTCCAACTGCTGCTGCTGGAAGCCAATCTCAAGTCTGAATTAATCATATTGAAGCATGACACAGCAATCTAATCAGAATCAATTACAATGATTTTATGATCATTGCCCCCAATTTTGGACCCCAATTTACTGTAAGTGAAAGTTGCAACTCGCCAGAAATTAACCAAACTCACTTTATGCTGAACAACCCTAAAATGGTAGTTCACAAGAGGTGCACAGCGCCTCTAATTTAGAATATAGCAACTTCTCCTAACAATGAAATTGGAGGGACATTAAGTTAATAGTGTCCCTCTCTGAAGGACCTAAGCAGTTTAAAGTTCATCTGTCTGTCACAATACAAAAACTATGTTCTAATATTCCCAAAGACTCCCGTAGTAGGCAATATATGTAATTATCTCCTCTACTTCCCATGCCTGAATTGTAATTTTTAACAGCCACTCTAGTACAAAGAAGTAGTACCAACCACTTCAATAAGTATGTCACGGGATATAAATAATAATATTACATACACTAAGTGCTGTGTCCAACAACCCCCAGCCCTCTAAGGTCTAATGACCTGAGGCTAGGACAAAATCAGCCTGCCAGAACTCTGGTGGCAGCTTCCTTCTACCCATCTCTGGTCAATGGAAAGGAGCTGAGACGTATCTACAACATCGAAAATTGGTTCATCTGCCATGGTTCATCTGCCATAATTCTGTTCACGTTTGGTGTGTTCCAACCAAATCCATCTGTTGATATTGCATTTACCTGTAATCATCTATTAGTTGACCTTACTTATTCAGTTCTGTATTTGAACCAAATCCATCTGTTGATATTGCATTTACCTGTAATCATCTATTAATTGACCTTGCTTATTCAGTTCTGTATTTGAACCAAATCCATCTGTTGACATTGCATTTATCTGTAATTATCTATTCGTTTACCTTACTTATTCAGTTCTGTATTTGGTATTTCTGCTTATTTTAATTATATTTTGTACTTTCTGTGAATTGACGCTATTGTGTATTAACAATTATTCAGTTGCGTGCATTACTGTTGTTATCCGAGTTCCAATTTTATTGTATCATCATTTTTCATTATATCAGCCATGTCATCATCGCATGACAGGACTGACGCCAGTGGCCCCATTACCCGCAGCAAAACCAATCGACCTGTCACCGACTCTCTTGCCCCAATCGACTCAGATGCTGTGGACATACCTGCCTCACCTAGCACAGATGCGAGTGCCAGCCCTACTGACTCTTCAGTTGTATCTCATTCTGATGACAGCGACAGTGAAAATACTATTGTTGTTTCACCTTCTGCAGGACTTGCAACTGGCTCTACACTCGAGAGGCTGACAGAAATAATGGTCCAACAACAAATCCAGGATCGAAAGGACAGACGCAAGGAAAGAAAACTCAGGGAAAAACTCGAACAGAAAGCCAGAGAAAGAGGGAAGAATATATTAAGCAGCAACAGGAATTCCAAGAGAATCAGCTTGCCCTTCTACGGAAACAACTAGAAAGTTCAGATGAAGGACACTTCTCACAAACTGAAAAGTATCGCAAGGACATGGAAGCAAAGGACACCGTAGCAGCTACAAATCGCTTGGAAGATCAAGTTCAGCGTGCAAGGAGATGTCTACAACGGATGCAGTACTGAGAGGACATTTATTCAGCACTGTCGAGGTTCGAGAGGGTTATGGTCTCTGAGAGTGTACCAAAGTTTAGGTGGGTAGATGTCCTTGACCAGTTATTGATAGGCAAACATTTGACAAATTATAGATCCCATGTTGGTGTGTGTGTGGGACATTATGATAGCATGCGTACTCATTTGATTAATTCTGGAGGCTTCAGTTTGAATGACTGTTGGGATACTGTGCTGAATTATTTTAGGCCTAATGGTTCCCTTAGCTCTGCAGGGGCAGTGTTTGATTTTGCAGACATAACAAATGCTCTACCCTCAGAGACATAGTGAGAACAACAAAATGAACTGCCAACCCATGAGCTAACTTTTCAAGAATAGTATCATCAACTCCTTCACTCTCTCCCACATTCTTAAACAAAGTAAAAAAAAATTATGGCTAGCTTGTTGAGACCATTCTACTAGGCTTCATGCTTATGAAGATTTTATCAAGCAGCCTAAGTATGACTACCGCCATCACTCTAACTGATCTTATCGCAATGAGCATTATTCTAAGGAGCGAGCACACTCTTCTCATTCTGGTTCACGCTATAACAATGCCAACAGAAGATAATCTAATTCCTCAGGCACTCAGTCAGGTAAAACCGAGAAACAAGAATTTTGCTACCGATGCGGAGATAAAGATCATAAAGTACCACAATGTCCTCAACCGCCGCCACCACGACGTTCTACGATCGTTCTAATAGTAAACCGAATCAATCTTCTACTAACTATAGCTCTCAGCCACTTCCTTCCAAAGATTCTGACAAACGGGTTAATCTTGTCTGCAGCGATTCTGGTGAGCCACCAGACGATCTTGCTCTACCAGATTGCCTCAATTTAGTTGATGGGAAACCTCAAACTATCAGTGTGATCTTAGCTGGTTCTGTCTCAAACTATCAGTGTGATCTTAGCTGGTTCTGTCTCAAACTATCAGTGTGATCTTAGCTGGTTCTGTCAATGGCTTTGATGTCACGTTTGAGTTAGATTCAGGAGCAGACATTTCGCTCGCCTCACCTGACATTGTTTCACCTTCTGACACTGTGGTTTCTCACTCAATTATTAAAGGTGTGTACAACAAGCCAATGACTGTTCCTAGATATGTTCTACCTGTGTCCATACAAGGTGTTTCAGGCAAATGTATTTTTGCAATATGTGAGGGTTTACCATCTAAATCAGTGTTGTTGGGAAAAGACTTGGGCCCAACCTTTCATAAATTTATGACAATGGCAGTTGCCAAACCTTTGTCTGTAAAGCTTACTAGAACTCAATCACTGAAGAAGCTGAACGCTCTGCACAACAAATTGCTGATGAGGGAACTCCTCGTAACTTAGATTCTATTTCTGACTCCCATTTGAGTACTTCTGATGAACCCCCTTCTGTACTTTCATCTGATCAGTCTGCGTTGCCTGCTAGCGAATCTATCACAGGCGAATCTGAACTCACTGTAACTCCTGCTGTATCTAACTTAGACTCTGTACATTCACTCGAAGAGACTGTCCCTAATCCTTCCTCTGAACCAGCTTTAGAACCAACTGTTAATTCTGACATGCATGACTCACCTTCTTTTACTCCCCTTCCTTCTGATCACATTGCTGAAGCTAACCCTTCTAATGTTGAGTCGTTACCGGATTCAGAACTTCTGTTTAGTATCCCAACAATTGGCTTTGATGGTATATCCAAAAAGCAACTGGTTGAAACACAGGCCAAAGATGATACCTTAGCTCATATTAGAGAATGGGCTAATAATGAAATGTTTCTATGTTGATTCCATTTTGATGTGTTTGACTACCAACCATGGCAAGTCTACCCATGTAGTTGTTCTACCTCAACCCTTGCGAAATGTAGTCCTTAAACTGGCACATAACCACTCGGGACACTTTGGGGCAGGCACTACCCGAGCCATTATTAATGTTCACTTTACATGGCCCAGTTTATATAGTGATGTTCGTGAGTATGTTAAAAGGTGTAAAACATGTCAACAATTTTCGAAAGCTAGTCCAGCTCGAGCACCCCTGTCTGAACCTGAACTAATCTGTCAACGCTTTGAAAAACTTGCTGTAGACGTGGTCGGTCCTTTAGATAAGTCACGCCAAGGCTACAGGTACATTCTCACTGCACTTGACCTTGCCAAAAAAAAATTCTTTTGCCATGCCAATGCGTGGTTACTCAGCCGAAGAGACAGCAGCTAACCTTCTCGAAATTATTTCAGTAATAGGCGTACTAGCTTCTATCCTGTCAGACCAAGGTCAAAACTTCATATCCAGAACAATGGACCAACTCTGTTCAAAATTAGCAATAAACAAAATTCGAACATCTCCTTACCACCCAGAAACTAATGGACAGCTCAAACGCTTGCACTCTATGCTAAAAGCTGTACTGTGTAAGATTACCGAAAACAAGCGAGACTGGCCTCAGGTGTTAGACTTGACAATCTACTACCTTCGCCATATGCCTCACTCTCGACATCCGTATGAATTAGTGTTTAGTAAAACTACACCTAATGTCATTGCAACGCTCAAAGCTTTCTGGACAGATCCCGAGGCTATCACTCCAGTATGACCTGAACACTGTCTTAGAAGGGTTACTTCAACGATTGAAAGACAAAACAGTACATGAGCGTGAAAAGCTTGACAAACGTACTCTAAGAACATTTGTAAAAGATGATTTAGTTAGTACACTTGATACCAGCTGGGAAGGCCCTTATAAGGTCCAGGAAAAGTTGTCAGATGTTACTGTTGTTGATGGGGAAAGTGATGAATCTATTGATGCTAGTATTATTCCTGATAGTTTTAAGGGAAAAGATTGGACCAGTCATGAAATTTCTGACCTTGATAATTGTTTTAGTAGCAACCCTGGTACAACTGCTACCACTTGTCATCACCTAAAACTAACCTCATACCTTCCAATATGGAGCCCTTCATATTCTATTCCACTTCGTTTAGAGAAAGCCTTTAAGTCAAAATTGGATAATCTCCTAGCCCTGGGAATTATAGAACCCTCAACCTCACAGTGGTCCAGCCCACCCATTCCAATCCTCAAAAAGGATGGAACAGTGAGAATTGTAGTAGACTTCCGTAAGCTAAACACAATGACGATATCTGAGCCCTTTCTAATGCCAACCACTGAAGAGATCATTGCCAGGCTAGGGAATGCTAAGTTTTTGTCGAAGCTAGACCTTTGCAAAGGGTTTCACCAGGTCCCTATGCATCCTGATGTCAAGCACCTCACAGCCTTTTCATGTCGCTATGGGAAATTTCAGTACAAAAAAAAAAGCCCTTTGGCTTGAAAAATGCACCGGCTACATTCCAGCTGCTGCTGATGCAGACTGTTCTGTTGCACCTAGAAGATTTTAGTTCAACATATAATGATGATGTAATATTCTCTAATTCTTGGTCGGAGCATATCAGTCATATAGAGTCAGTTTTGTCTCGTTTGGAACAACATGGGTTAACTGTAAAGAAGTCCAAATGTCTCTGGGGTTGCAAATCATTTGAGTTTCTTGGGTATATTGTTGGTAATCACTCACTATCTATTCCGGATGCTCGTATCAACCAGTTTACGAACTTCATACGTCCCAAGACCATTCATCAGCTGCGCTCCTTCATTGGATTGGCCAACTACTACAGGAAATTCATACCTTCTTTTGTGGATATGTGTATACCACTGACTGAACACACAAAACGTTCTTCACCTAATACAGTTGTATGGACGACTGACATGAACGATGCCTTCTGTAATATCATTTCAGAAATTTTTGCTTTCACCCCCTTGTCACTCTATACACCACCTTATGTTCTGGATCATTCAAGCCACATTCAGACAGTTTTCTATATATCTGGCTGTCTGCACTTCTGTTACTCAGTTCTGATGATGATGATGATGACACAACTATTTCATGAAACTTCAAGCCATAACACCCACACATTAACACACAAAAAAGCTTCAGATACATATTACCATATTCAGCAATATCATCCTCAATGGTCCGCATAACACAAGATTATCCAATTCTATTGGATAAATATATGCTATATTCTCATCAGATGTGCTCCACTCTGGTTTCATTTCACACCTCATCCCACTGCTGCTTACATTGCCCAGAGCCATTTATGTATAACAAAATACTCCTCTTTTTTGTTTCAGGCTGATTCTCTTTCCCGCCAGGGATGGACATCAGAATGACTACCGGCAAGCTCAGCGAGGGGAGGTGTGGTGAAATAACCACACCTTCAAAACAAACTTGCACATAAAACTCCACTCAAACATACACATTCATTCAGTTGCACACATTTCCATCCAATTCACTAATTGTAACTTGAACACTGTAACTAATGCATTTATGTTATTTCCCTTACTGATAGAGCCTGCCTAATTCCAGGTATTCTGTGAATTTCTGCAGAATACAACAGAAACAGTATCACATAAGCCACACACACAGGAAGTACAATGCCTTTAACACCACATAAAGGCATAAATAATAAAAATATACTATTTCCATATTGACCTGCAAGATTATAATATAGTGATTATGTTCACAAACATTTCATTATTTCTACAAGGCTTCACCAAGTTTGTTTTCACTTACAATCTGGTATGAAACCTTGTAGAAATAACGAAATGTTTATATGCATAAGTTATAGTTAAAGCATGAGCGCTTAGTTTCTAGTCGATTTATTGCACGACAGCCCGAGGGCCGTAGGCCCGAGGACTGAGTGCGATAAATGTACTAGGCACTAAGCGCTCATGCTTTAACTAGTTTAAATACCGGGCAAGTGTTATTGCACACTTGCCAAGTTATTACACCTGACAACAATATAGCAACGGTATTTAACCACTATTAATCTTGCAGGTCAATATGGAAATAATTAATTATGAAGTTATGTGGTATTAAAGCCACTGTCTTCCTCCGTGTGTGTGTGACTGTGTGTGACACCTGTGATACTGTTTCTGTGTAATTTTGAGTGTAATATGTTTACAGTGTGTGCATGTATGTGTGTACATGTGTGTGTGCAAGTGCATATGTGTGTAGGTGTATGTGTGTGTGTATGTGAGGACTAGAGAGACAAAGAGAGAAGTGAGACTGCAGACCCCAGGTGTTGATTGTCAAGAGCCAGACAGTCAGAATTCTTGTATTATATATAGTTGGGCATAACTGAGTCATAACTCGCCTACAGTATTCATTGAAAGGAATTGTAATTATTCTCAATCGTTCACTGGCCGAACCTCTCGCCTGGTATCTTTAGTAGTCCATACAGAAAATAAGGTAACCAGACAGACAACATAATTAAAAAATAAAAATAAAAAAAATAAAAAGTTTGCAAAATATGGCTAAATATAGCCACCAATGCTTGCGTTCTGTATGATTTGATAGATGAAGTGTTTGTGCTACAAAAGGAGGTCATCACAAATAATTTTACCACGGAATACAGTAAAACAAACAAACTGCATTAATATATCCAATTTTAAAGTTGTTGGGGCCTTTCGTTGGGTGCAAGGTTCCCAAGTTCTAATTATATAATGCCATAGTGTTTACGATAAGTGGACAATCCTGAAAGATCTCGTACGTACCTTCAAAATGATGATAACGAGTTTAAGAGTTCTAAAACCAGTAAGTGAAAGAGAAATTTAAGCTACACATATTATGTATGTACGCTACAGAACAGAGATGGACTACACACGTCTGTCCACTCCAAGATAATTCCTCATCATTGAGAATTGTAATTAAAGTGTGCTTCACACGTGAAAATTTAACTATCTAACTATTGGTAGGAAATAAGGAGAGAGGGAGAGAGAACGTCATTGAGATACTACATACTATGCTGACACAGCCAATTTAAGGCGTGGTGTTAATGTGCCGGAATAATAATTGCAAGATCAGTTCCAGAACTCTTACATATAGTGTGACCATTGTGTCAACATATTAAAGGCTACCTAAATAATCATTTTTGACATAGCTCTACGGGTAGCTTTAAAAATATCATGTTTATACAATTATACATTACAGGCAACTGGAATGACAGCATATATTAAAACTTGCCCCCATAATAAAGAGAAGGCAAGACGCAGCAATAGGAACAGAAAAAGAAAAAAATAGGTATATACCAACAGCAGTGAGGGTAAAAAGTGAAAGCAGCATTAATTAAGAAGTTTGGTATGCTAAACGTAAAATCCTCCTGTCTCCCCAACTTAAAAAACACACACACTCTGCATCACGTCATCGAAAAGAAAAAGAAGTGGATCTTCTGACAGCTGTTTTAACTGAGTTACAACACTACTTGAAATTGAATATGCAGAGGGGCTGATTACGTACAGTTCTGGTTTGTTGACAATATCAGATTAAAAAGATAAACCAACAAACCAAATCACTTTAGCTCACTAATACTGCAGCCCCCAGTACACAGAGTTCCACGGAGTCAAGACATAAACATGTATTGTTTAATGTGTGGCAGTATTGGTTACGAAATGGTATTTTCCCTGGCCTGATTGGACCCAATAGGGAAGATTTAGGAAGTTGACAGCTCCGATTAGAGCCAGCAAATGGGGAGTAGGGTGGGGTGGGGGAATTTGACAACACAAAACTAACGGCAGCTGTGTATAACTAAGAAGTGACAATACCGGGAAGTTTATAGTCTGTTCGCATCCACAGTTCTGGTTGATCATGCCCTACAATATTACATTATACATACGAATAAATGACTGAGTGTTCCCGAGAGTTTGTAAATTGATATTGGCTGCTTTTCATAAAGAATTTGTACTCGGAAGTTTGAATTGTAATCGTTGGTATTCCCTGCAAAGTGGAAACTAGCCCAAAAATACCTCCTCAACATTCAATCCTTACACTTGATCCAGATATTTATCCAGCCGTCCCCAATACCACCTACTGGGGTTACCACTTCCCTTTACCGGGAGCACCTTCATAGGCTACACGATGAAGGTAAGCTTCTCAAATTAACAACAAATACATGCAAAGCATTAGCTGTTAAATCTTGAGTTCTATAAGTACTATATTTCTGTTTCTTAGTAGCAAGAGACAGACTCCGCCCCTAGGTACTCAGAGAGACTGGTTCTATTACACAAGCTATACATGGTCAAACTGCTAGCTATTATTTTAACACAGCAATTCCCAAAGGCTCATTCGATATTGACAAGCAACAACAACAACAAACGCAACTACAAAAAATGTAGACAATGTCATCACTGAGTGCCTGCCCAGTGAACAGAGAAACTGGTGTCAGAACTACTACACAACTAGAAAATATGCCACACTAAACGCACTTATGGCATCTTTACTTGTGACCCAAAAATATGGTAATAATTTTTCTTTATTTTTTACCCCATGACTGAGGGTTAAATTGCCCGATGTCAACGAACTCCCCATGCCTTTTTAAACACCTTTAACCACAACAACAACAACAGCAACAACAACAACAACAACAACAACAACAACAACAACAACAACAACAACAATAAAAATGCTCATTTATAGAACACACTTCATAGCTTTATAGCAAATTGATTATTTTGACCCCATGGCACAAAAAAAAACAAAAAAACATTTACTATGTACAGGAGGATTATCCCAGAAAAGACTAGGTAGGATATTTAAGGAACAGGAGGAACACAGAACTAACTACCTCTGCACAACCATTAAATTCATAGGGTCACAAAAAATAGTTAGTGAAAAAACTATAATATTTTCACAATTACTTATACATTCATACTCAAATCTAGACTTCTTCACTTACGTTCCCAAGACACGTTTCTGTAACTCAGCAACCAAGCGAGTGTCTATCTCACATGCAATTACCTACATACACACACATACACATTCACACAGTACAACATAGATACACACACACATAGATACACACACACATAGATACACACACACATAGATACACACACACATAGATACACACACACATAGATACACACACACACATAGATACACACACACATAGATACACACACACATAGATACATACACACATAGATACGCACACACATAGATACACACACATAGATACACATTCACACAGTACAACATAGATACACACATAGATATACACACACACACCTAGATACACACACATACACACATAGTAGTTCTCCACATCATTATCACAAATGTAGCACACAATGAAATGGTATTTACAGAGTTTCTTTAATGAATTGGATTGCAAGACTAAAAAATGAAATAGTACAAAAACAGGATTTGCAGGACACCATTCAGAGCAAGAAATGGGTAAAGGGTATCAAATCTAGTGATTAATGCAACATAATACACCCATGCAACAACTTTGCCTTACACACCTTCCCCCTGCCAATACACACACACATACACACACACACACACACACACACATTGGTGTCAAGAATGACAAGTACCTTTTTACATGTATCCAACAGCTTGACTGTCATGTTTCCTGTTCCAGGCCCCACCTCAAGAACAACATCTGTTGATCGCAGAGCTGACTATACACAAACACACACACACAATTGCTCACACGTGTCCAAATAATGCAAGCACATGCATGCACATACATACACACACATCTCTGACACAGCCTCATATGGTCTGAACCTGGGTTATTCTAAACCAGAGAATAAGTACTACTATACCAATGAAAAGGTGAGGTCTTGTCTAAAATACAACCATACAATAAAATACCTTTAGCCAAAGCACCGTACTATTTTTTCATAATTTAATGATAATTTTTCTACAACTCTGTTGTAATGCAAGAGAAAAAAAAATTAAATAAATATTAGCTGAAACACTTGGCAAAAAAAAAAAATGAAACAATAACTTACAAAGATGTTTTACTATTGCTCTCTATGTATCATAATCTATAGTCAAGAAAATTCCAAAAATGTTAATTGAAGCTTTACTCTCTTGAATGCTTGCTTTCTTTCCCCTGCTCCTCACTATACCCATGGCCGGTCAATTAAATTACACACCTACGTAAAATAGATTGTTAATACCATCAAAGTCCCTATACGGCTATCAGGAAACGCCACCATATCCATCACTTGGACTAAATTATCCCCCTCCACATTACCAATGAAAATAATTATTGAAAGTTAGAGATGTTGCTACTAAAATGATAACCCTTTACCACATTTGTAAGGTAAGCACAGTAAGGTTGTTTGCGTGAATGCCATCGTTTGTGCAGTTTAAAAACTTACTTTTTCTACCATAGAGTTGATTATAAGTGGGTTTTTCAAAATATGCTGACCTTTGTCCTTCTCGAACGTGATTCCTATTACAATACACATAAACTGGTCAGAAAGCAAAAAACCAAATACATTTGATTTTCAGTACCTTGGTGGCATCTCTGTGCATGTTCCCTCGAGCGTTTCTCTACTCTAACTTTTGGCATTTTGGTGAAGAACAAAACAATACTCGCTAACTGGTAAAGGGTCCACAGTGTTCTGCGGCGGAGAAAAAACTCGCTGCAACTGGCGCATAATTGGCGCGGTAATTCGAAAAATTATTTCTAAAGGAGGTGTTGGAAAATCTACGGCTACCGACAAAGTGGAGATGGCTACTAATAACTTCAATGGTGAGAAAACTCGCACTGACTCGGACAAGGTAACACCTCAACCTATACCAATTTTTTTTTAAGTTAGGCTTTTGTTAAACAGAAAGTGGAGCTGCACATCTGCCTACTTTCTCATAAGAGACTGGGTAGGAACAATTCTGCAAAACATTCGTACTCTCCCCAATCTCTATCACGAGGATTCGTAAGGTAATAGTGCCAGTTTGAAAGGTCTCTTCATCAGGCATTATCCAACCTTTCATAGCATGAACAATATTATAAGTATGAGTATGCTTCAACACAAATGGAGAAAGTGAGCTTGCCTGTTTCATCAATTAAGTAGTACAATTCATAGAAGTAATACATGTATGAGTTGTACAAGTTGGTAGGCCCATCCACATTGTAAACATTCAATTTATACCCATAGGCGGCTAAGGCTCTTCAATTTTGGGGAAAGTCAGGTCCTATATAATATGTTTAAAATCTTCTGATGCCGAGTAGCATTATAAAACTGCGAAGTGTTATTTACCAAGCAATCATGAGTTATGTTACTCCTGATGCCACATAAGATACATAAAACTTTTAGGAAGGGTTGTGGTTGTTTCACTGCAACCTCCTATTTGGCTACAAGGTTATATAATTATGAAAAGTTATGGGAGGCTCAGCCTCCCTTCCAAAACTTTAAGGTGGCTTTAGCCCTTCTAGCCCCCACCCAGCCTCCTATGATATCTTTATACATATATACATAGAGAACTAAAGAGGAGACCTTTCTATCTCTCCTGCTTCTCAGTCTCTTTCTATGGACTTAGGCTTTGTTAAAGTTTTTCACAATACTCATACTACAAAGTGATTTCAATGTACGTTGTGTACTATATGAAATTTTAGGAAAATGAACAGATATAGTCAATGGTCCAACATAAATAAGTGAATCTTCTTTATTATGTATAACCCATTATAACATGATAAACTGATTGTTTAATGTTTTTGCGGCCTGAGTACGTCCTGTAGTCAAGTCCTTCCTCCATAAAGCATACAAGTAGTCACAAAGGCTCTCCTGTACCTATAATACATTGGCTGTACCCATCGCTTTTCCACTTCATGTAGTAACATTTCGAACGTGATGGTCTTCCATGGCAGTGTGTAAAAAAGCCCTACCATAAATTGCCTGGGTGGGCACAAGTCTATAAACTGCACAAGAGAAGCATATTTCCTGTTTATTTCATTATAAACAGCTTTGAAAAGGCGCTCCTGGTTCCAGGTGACCGTAAGACTCGTGTGTTTGAAATAAGCCCTTGTGGCTGGGTAAAGGGCATCAGGTCCGTAATGAGTTGAAACGGGACGAGATCTGGAAGAATAGCTTCCCTGGCTGTGAGTAGGAGAGACTGAACTTAACGGTGAATCAATCCAGTAGAGTGATGTCAATGAAGTGATAGAGGGAGAAGCTGATGATGAATCTGAATCAAGTATGGCAGATTGGCTCTCTGAAACTTTTTTATTGAGCATTGGAGAACAAATGAGGGCATACCTCTTGACTGATCCCTGTTCAAAATCTGCTGAATATATTTTTCTTGTTGTTGACAAACTACGGCAACCTCGTCTGTTCTCATCAGCAGTAACAGGCCTAGGTTTACGGATGGTCTTAGAATAGATAATTCTCCTGGCTATGGCCGATTCCGGATGCAGACTTATTATGTCCTCACTGAACCTAGTTGAAGGAGGCATCTTTTTCACTGATTGGTCAGATTCTAAAACTATCGACTCAAATTCTGCCTCGCTTTGAGTTGGGTCATCTGGACTGTTATCCTTTGAATCTTCCGTTGGTGATAATTGTGTAGCAGTAACAGGTTTGCTTTGTATTTCTACCATTCTAATTCTTGAGCTTGACATTTTTTCAATTTTTTTTCACCCTTCAGCTTTGTTCTAGAAAAACAAAGGTACCATTATTCACACTAGATTAGCTTATTGTTTCCATTTTGATAGCGCCTAATGCAAGGTGTAAATACGGCTTCATTTACAAATTTATGGTGATAATCAGTGAGGGAGTAGGGGGAAGGGTGTGCATGCAAAGAGAGGAGATAGTGTCATTTGTATTTATGCATGCTTTAATATTGTGAACCTTATGTAATGATTATCCACTTTGCAAAATAAAAATATAAATTCAATACTAGGTTGTTGTTTACTTGCTTTGTCATTGCTTTATTGTTACTACAAAACTTGCTGTACTGTGTGGTCAATGCTGCCCAGGTCTACTGTAGTGTGACTTTAGACAAATTGCTTTGATTTTAGCTCAAAATGGACAATTTATTTTGTACTACTGCCCATTTATTATTGAGCGAGCGAGATACTATTTAGTGATGGATAATGCAAAATCGGGTAATGTATATATGGATGGTACGTATACCCCTTGAACATGCGTGCGGGTGCTTTTTTCTAAAACACGGCTTTGTAGGCTTGACCCCAGTTTCTTCTGATACTGCAGCATTAACCAAGTCTTACTTTAAACTTAGGCTCCAAATTGTGAGAGGATTCCTACAAAAACGCTAGTTTTTCAAGTCCCAAAAATCTATTCGACTGGTTGCTATGGCATTGAAACCCTTTACCAGATGTAAATTCAAAACTCGCCATTTTTTTGAGCTGCTAAGTGCCACTTGTTGGTTGTCAAGAGCCACTGGTAGCCAGAATGGCTAATATGAAGCTACCACTACTCAGGGGAAGCTGAGGTAGTTAAGTACGTAATTCCATTTTTGTTAGCTAAATTACAAAAACTCAGGCCTACTTTCTTTTTCTTTTTTTTGTAGCTGAGAGCTTGCTCAAGAGTTACTGGCAATGGAGTTAGTCAGAAGGGTTTAATTTGATACTACAGAAGTTACTACTACTCAGGTTAGAGAGTAATTTTGTAATTGTTTGTTATTATACTGTCTTGCATGAACTATGCTATAAATAAACAATAACAATACTGTAGCTTTTATGTTACCTAGCTAACTAGGTAGGCTCGCTCGATATTTGTGCTCAAGCACACCGCTAGTTATAGTTTCAATTCAGCAATCTGTAATACATGCTTAAAGTTTGCGCTTCGTCCGAAGTTGATATCATTTATGCCAAAAAAATGATAATAAAGTGCACATAGAGCATTTTAAAGAGACATTGACGGTGAGAAAAGTGTTTTAACCAATTATACAAACCAAAGTTAAACGTTTCACTCATTTGGAGGATACACCAGAGAGTAAATGTATAGCCTCCTGTGCCAATTCAGAATAGGCTTGATCCAATAATCCTCCACTTCATGGAATACCTCAGCAAAACTCCAGTTTTTGATCACTGATTTGTTGAAGATGCTCATCAAAAACTCCCTGGATGGATGCACAAAATAAATGTATTTCCCATATTGTCGGTCTATTTCCCTACGCACATTTCTAATCATCCGTTCCTGTTTCCACACTATCAGCTGGCTGTAGTGGTCGACATAGCCTCGCGAAGGCATAGACAGGGCATCCGTATGTCCTCTTGTATCTTTTACATGTCCATACTTTGGATAAGAATAGGTTTTGTAGCGTGATTGAGGAACATATTGTGATGGAGAAAGTGTGTCATTTATTAACAAGTTCTTGGAATTAGACTGCATTTGATTCTTGTAAGGCTCCATTTTAGGATAAAAGGTTACTCTTTCATGAGCTGATGATGGGCGGTGGTGCACATTACTTGAAGGACCAACATTGGACAGATAAGCACTGGACGGTCTTTCTTTGTCTCCATCTGGACTTGAGATGAAATCTCTTGAAGAACTCTGTCCATTTTTAAAGTGCTTCTCACTTTCAGATACTTCAAAAGCAACCTGCTTGGTGCTGGCACTCCTGGAGCTCCCAACTGCTGTTCTTGGTCTTGTTTCTCTATTTATAGGAAACTCCAGGTCTTCAACTTCTATTCTAGATGGTTTGTTATGGCGCATGCTGGATTTGGGCCTATGGATGCTTTCCAGGTTTTCAATGCTACTTCTGCAGCTCGAAAGGGAAGGAAAAGATGAAGCAGAACTGGTCGGGAGGACATGGAAATCATAACCAAATTTTTCAGCAGCTTGATCTCTATGCACCGTGGCAGTCCCACTGAAAGTTCCAATAAAAGCCAGTTTGTTCTTATTGCGTACTTTTTTTGGTTTTTCTGAACTTTCTGAGGGAGTTCTGTTAGTTGCTGAACTTTCTGAGGGAGTTCTGTTAGTTGAGTCATTGTCCTCATTACTTGGCATCAGAACACTCCTAGTTCCTGAAATCTGAGGCAGGGGTTGTCTTTGGTATAGCTTTATCTTGCTCTTGTCCCCTGTACCACCTCTAATTTTCCTCACCCCTGATGATTCAGACTGTGGTGTGGTGCTGCGGTGTGCCAAATTTTCTGATTCCTTTGAGTTCTCCACCCACTCGTCACTTTCAGCATTACTTGTTTCAAAAATATCCTCGGAAAACATGGTACTGGAGGATTCTGTGTCAGGAGTCGAAGAAGTCTTGCCATCTAATTTGAGAGGCGATTCTTGTGTAATGATGGGCATGCTCCAAGCTTCATTTACTCCTTTATTAAGTGTACCACTACTGGGCAAAGTAGCTACTTTGCATTTAGAGTCTTTTGAGAAATCGTCTTCTGATGATTCATAGACTTTGCTGAAAGAAGTATTATATTTTGTAGAAGCAGTTTTTCCTGAAGAATATATGTGTATAAGTGGGAAGGATGATGCCCTGCTCCTTTTAAATGCACTGCTTTTCTTTCTAGGTCTTGCTATAGCAGTCTTTGATCGTACTGCTTTTCTACCCTCTGCTTTCTTTCTTTGATTTCTGTCCTTTGGTTTGTGCTCATTTTTCATCAGTGAAACCATAATTCTATCTTCTTCAGCCTTCAAAGAAACTAGCTTTCTTTCTTCTGTGGAATCTGGGATGTTCTGTTTGTGAAGGGACAAGCAATATCCTGGGATATTAGGCATAGATCGATTCTTGTCTCCTCTGGAGTTTATTCTCGGAAGCATGTGGCAGCACTCTGACCTCTGTTGAAGCTTCTCGCTATTTAACTGGTGCTTAGGGAGGTGTTGCCAAGAACTAGTGCACTGCCTACTCTGGGTAGTTTCTTTAAGTCCTGTTGTTGTAGTTCCATCCTTATTTTCCATGTGGGCCTCAAATTTTTTTTTGAAACTCTGAATTTTTTCGTGCAAGTTTCCATTAGAGTAATCTTTTTTACATGAAATAGGAGCCGAGTGTGGCCGTAGCTCTTCTGTACTTAAAGAGGGAGTGTGAAAGTAGTGGACATTCTCCTCAAGTTCCTGTTTCCGGAGAATGCCATCCGATTTGCTTCCATTTTCTCTCATTAAAGTGATACAAGCCTGAACCGGTGGAAACATGCCTCCATTGTGAATGAGGGCAGATCTATTTACTCTCAATTTTAGCTGTTTTATTTCTTCTTCAGGACTTGCATGAGAATGCATATCGCTAGAGTGTGTACGAGTTATCTCGGGGTAATTCTTCTCTTGTATTTTCATTTCACTTTCCAGGAATTTGTCAATTACTGTCTGCCGGTTCTCTTCTGTGTCTTGAATAGTCACTTTGCCTTTCTTCTTTTTCCTGGTGGAGTGTGGCCTTTCATTTCTATTATTTCCTCTAGCTTGAGTAGACAAAAGTGCTCTGCCATTGTTGGAACCTTTTGAAGTAATAGTGTCTGCTCTCTTGTGTGCACTACTCAGACTACTACTCACTTCACTCTTGTTCTTCTGTATTGTTCTCCCACTTAAGGAAGTTGTTGCAGTGCTTGGTCTTTTGGCGATGTTGGAGGAATTTTTTTGAAAGCTTACAGATGATCTTTTAGCACTCATGGAGACAGATTTAACATCCTAAAGTAAGGAGGAAAAAATATTATGAGTGCTATACTTTTGATATATTCAAGGTAACAACAATTTAAATTACAAACTTTAAAATCAATTTTTTTTTTTTTTTTTTTTTTTACTGAAATGTAACTTACTGAATTTGAATGTTTAGACTACAGCACTTCTACAGACTGAAATACATCCTGGGTGGTCTCTATAAATTAAAAAAAACTGGGTTATTTATATATAAAACAGCTAGAAGTGTATTTACTCACAGGGGTGTTAGCTAGCTGTTTGCTTATTGGGGCAGCTGCTTTAGTGTGCAGCTGTAATACCTGGTCTCACTCACTTTATTTAGCTAGCTGGTACCAGGTGAGTCCAATGGAGAGAAAGAATATTAATTCTCTAAAATGAATTAAGACTTAGATACTCTTATGCCAGCTGCTTCAGCGTCCTGGGTGAATGAAAAGTTACTAGGAATGGCTTAATAATAGCGTCCTCAAAAGGGTACCCCCCCCCCCACCCCCAGTATTACATACAGATTTGGTCAGCAGATACGGTATAAGAAGCTCTGTGTGTGTTCTCCTAGTATGGTACATAGGTATATATAGGATGAATACTTTCTAGGGGGGGGGGGGGGGGGGGGGGGGGGGGGCAAGGTGGGTGGGGAGGATGGGAGAGAGGGACAGCACACACTCTTAGTTCCTACACCTATATGATGGCTTTTTGGGGATACTTCCTTCTATCATATCTCCACCACTTTATCTTACTTAATGATGTACATAGCTATAAACTAAAAATCAAGTGAACAGAAAATATCCCCACCCTACTAAGTAAGCACATTTTTCTGAGAATGGAAAGGTCAATAGCTTCTAACATAATACTATTATAATTAACTAGCAAGTACCCCACCACATAGTGGCGCTTGATGTATTACAAAGTAAGAATGCAGTAGCACAAGTTATCTTGCTCAGTTATCATTCTCTACCATTGGTTAAAGTTACATAAGTTTCCCTCTCCTGCTCTCTTTTTTCTAAACTATCTGAGCTTTTCTTTACCCCACCTCTCCTATCTTCAGCTCTTCTTCTTGAGTCATGGGGTCACCTTTTCCTTTGTCTATCTCTCCTGCATTTCTGTCCCCTACTTTGAGAAACTTTTGTCTTCTATTTCACACTTTAGCCTTTCTTTTAAAAACTAACCCTCGCCAATTCCATCCGCTTTTTCAGTTACAATTAATCACCTTTTACCTTCTCTTCTGTACTGTTGCCTTCCTTTAACCTACGCCACCTTCCATCATCTATTGCACCCGCTTTTTAGAAATAACCAGCGTGTTCTACTGAATGTGACGACACTTTACCTATAATAGGGTGATGATGCTTTACCAAACAATACAAAGCAATGCACACATTGTCGGTCGTCGTCGTCATTACTGACACACAAGCATATTATTATAATTATAGATAGTTGCTGGAGTTTTTGTTTTTGTTTTGTTGTTGTTGTTTTTTTAACACTTCAATTAACCAAACACCCAAAATGTGATAGTAGCACGTACAGACACGAAGTATTACTTGACCACACCCCTTCATTAGTGCTGAACACCTCTCGGTTGCAGCGTGTTCAGATAACTGCAGTCCTACTGTATTATTTTTCACTTACAGAGGTATAAAAAAAATATCTCTACAGTGTATTTATGAATTTAATTATGCATGTACACGCAACTTTAATGTAACAGTCAGACTCAAGGTTGCTTACCTCATTCTGTAAAACTATAAATGTTTCCATTAGTTTTAATTAATGAAGTACTAAAAATCAAATACACATATTTCTACCAATGAGGCAGACTATATTTATCGTGAATAAATATTTCATTGTCTACCTCAAACATAATAATAAAACACATGTATCTACAAATTTCAATAAGAGACAAATTAGCTTTGTCAGAGTGAGCATTGGTAAAGTAACTCATTGAGATATGGCTTGCTATTACAATAAATAACTTTCATTTTTAACTTTTAGGATACGAGTGGACATGTCCTTGGGAAATGTTCGTGATGAAATAAAACGGCAGCTTGACACCACCTCTCAACTCCCACAAATGTTCACTTTCCTTAGAAGAGTAGGAGACTTCTTGACCTTGGTGAGTGAAACATTTAATAATCAGTCCATCAAAGGTTTCTTTTGCTCATTGACTGCAATTCTTATTCAGGTATCAAAAATGCAAGAGGACATGTTGAAAGTGAAACATTTCGCTCCACCATATGTGAGTGGCATTGGTATGAGCTTAACTCAGCGGAGGCTGCAGTTTAGCCTGAGGCTATAGCAAAATGAAGCAGTTTCTTTATAGTCGGCTTGATAGGTTTTAATCAGTGCAGCATTTTTAGGTTAAATCAGTGAACGATACAAAAGGATATTGATATGTATTGTACATTATACTATTTTAAACTATACGTATATCCACAGGCTCCCAATCCAGAAATATACATATTGGATATTTCTGAATGTGAAAATTTTGAGGGACTCCTTTATCCTCAAAAGCCGGCTGAGGTTCCCTCACTGCCTCCTCTGGAACTCCCTCCTTTGTGGAGACATGGTCAACCCTTACATAACCACGCCTTGCAGGGTACTCCTATGGCTTTACTCAGGGACCTTCACTCTTGGGAAAGCAGGCCTAAGCCTCAAGCTTACAAGCCTTCACAATGGGAGAATAGTTCAGCAAATAGGCTGAGCCAAAATCCAATGCAAGTAAATATCAACCACAGGTCTCATCCTGAAGAAGTTACAAGACCACCTGGACATTCTTTTCCTCAGTATAATTATGGAAATGAAGTTTCTTATCCATTAGGGCAGCAGCAGATGCCGTGTTTTAATGACACACACCAAGTTAGAAGAGACCATATGGCCAGACCAGGATCCCAGTTGCTGGAAGACTTCAGGAATGCACCACTTCCAGACAGACATTGGTCCACTCAGGATTACAACCACAGAAGTAGTCCACCATTGCAGCAATTACAACAACATCAGGATGTAAATCTACCTGAGTGTTCCCCCAACAGCAAACTACAAATGCATTTCCAAGCTGACCCTATGGCTCAACAAAATGGTCAGTCATATGAGAGATCCATTCAGCACCAGAATTCTTCTCAGGAATATATTTCACCAAGCGCACGATACAATGGACTTCAGCATTCATTTAATAGCAATGTACCATCAGATCAAAACAGGATGCACCCACTGTGTGTTGAAAATAGTGTTCGAGAGCATCAAAATCTAAACATATTAGAACACTCCAACTTGCCACCTGATAGATTTCCAGCAGCGAAAGTCAGTCAGACTTTCCACAATCCTTTGCAAGGTATATCTAGGCAGGAAGTTCAAGTGGCTAGTCCTAATTCGCCTCATGATGGTTGCCACCAAAGCAACAATGGAAACATAGACAGGCAAGGCATTAATACAAATTATGGAATGTCCGCAGTGTTACCAAATTATGCTAACCAGCAACTAGGGTCTCCTAACTTTTCCAACAATTCATCATCGCCATCTACAAGTTTCCAAGGTAATATGCCTAGCAGTATACCGTATTTATCTTATGATGGGCAGATGCACCAGCAACAACAACAAAACAATCATTCACGACAAAATAATCCTCAATTGCAGCAATCGTTTCAACATCAGCCATGTCAGCAGCAGCAGCTTTCTTTCACACTTCAAGAACAGCCCCACCCCCAAGCAATCCAACAGCAACTACAACCTCAGCAAGCCCAGCTGCAAGGTCAACTCCAAGTACAGCAAGGACAGTTTCAAAATAACCAGCAGCAACAACAGCCACAGCACCAAGGACAGCCCCAGACTTTCCAGCAGCAAATTCTACCTCAGGCTATCCAGCACCAAGTTCTACCTCAGGCTCAGGCTCAATGGCATGTACAGCCTCAAGCTCTTCCACAGCAAATACAGGCTAATCAACAGGGACAGCAGCATCATCAAGAACATCCTCAGGCTCCTCATCAGCAAGTACAGATGCAAAATCTCCAGCAACAGATTCCATCCCAGGCTGTTCAGAATCAATCTCAAATTCAACATCAGCAATCTGGTCAACAGATGGAGACACAACAAATGGTACATTTGCAGCATGACCAACAGCAGCAGCCAAGCAAGTTTCAAGCCAGGAACCAGATGCAGCAGCAGCAGCAACTGCTCCACTCTGAAGATCATCAACAAATTCACCATCAGCAGCAACTCAATGGTCAACAGACGAGAATTCAACAAGGACAACAAAATCCAAATTTTGTGCAGGATCAGGAGATACTGCCAAAGCTGCAACATCAGCATCAGAAGCAGCAAGGCCTTCAGTATCAGCAACAAGACTACCAGAAGCAGCAGCAGCAAAATCAGCAACAGCAACAGGACTACCAGCAGCAAAACCAGCAGATACAGCAACAAAATCAAGAGCAGCAACAAAACCAGCAGCAGAAGCAACAACAAAATCAGCAACAGCAAAAGGACTACCAGCAGCAAAACCAGCAGATACAGCGACAAAATCAAGAGCAGCAACAAAACCAGCAGCAGAAGCAGCAACAAAATCAGCAACAGCAAAAGGACTACCAGCAGCAAAACCAACAGATACAACGACAAAATCAGCAGATACAACAGCAAAATCAGGAGCAGGAGCAGCAAGAAGATCAACAGCAACAACCCCAACAAGACCAGAAACAGTATCATCAGCAGCAACTTTTGCAAGGGAAGCAGCAATCAATCACACATCAATTGAAAATGGACCACACTCAAAATGAATCAGGGATTGGTCAATCTCTCGTTTCTCTGCAAAGTCAGCAATTTCAGAGAGAGGAGCAAATGCAGCATGGACAACAAAAGCAACTACTTCAACAGCAGCAGATTCTGAGTCAGAACACAGAAGATGCACCACACAATAGGTTAAAAAATAAGCACTTAGAAACATCTTCCCATGCTGATTCTAGTCAAGAATTAGATGAAGGTAAAGAGAATGGAAATGCTCATTATAATTACAACAATGATGACAGGAAAATAGAAGCCAATAAAATTGAAAATGCAAACAAAATCACTAAGGAAAACCCTGTGAAAAAACTTCAGAAAGATGTACCAAAACAAGGAGCAGTGAAAAACAATAGTATGGCTATGTCCAAGGAAAGAAAGAATGTTACTATTAATGATATCAATATTTCAAAGAAACCTGCACCTATCAAGATTAGTCTTACACAAAACAATGGACACAAGATACTGGGACATTCTGCTGATGCAGAGGATAAAGGAGAATCAGTAGAAGATGCTCTAATAAAAGTTAGCGAATTAGAAGGTTATGACTTAAAAGGTATTATACATATATATTTACTTTTTAAACTACTTCTTGGGTTAGTGTGAACTAGTGCTAGGTTCATGCTTTTATTTTATAATAATAATTTCTTAGGATTAAATTAATTAAATGATCAGGTAAGCCTAAAGTTTTGGGTCTTACTTTAATTCTGGTACTCCATTACGCATGTGCTGTGCTTGTGGTTTATTCTAGCACTGCTACTGAAAGACTCCAGTAGTATAGTAATCTAGCTCTTCTTGTGATAGTTTCATTGTGGTAATACAATCCAACTTAGTGTAGTTAATATGTAATGGCTGTACAACTAGCCATCAATAGTTCATACATGGTTTATTTAGGGGTTTGTTTGTTTTTTATGTTGTTGTTGTCTATTCTTTCTTTTTTTTCAATTGTTTAGGAGAGAAACTATTTGCTATTCTTCAAAGAATTATAAAAGAATAGTAAGAGAATTCTAATAAGTCTTATAACTAACTACAATATTTAGAAACTTGTAAGTATATTACTTGAAGATATAATTAAGTACTATTTGCAAAACCTTAAATTTGTGGCCAATAATTGAATGTATTGTTCTATAATAAGAATTCAGTGTTTTGATGTGATAAATTATTTTATATTATAAATGAATACAGTGATAGCCTCAGGTCAAAGACTTCAGATCTGGATTTGCTTCTATCAATACCTGAAGAATCATCAACACCTGACCAGAAAGGTGACTACTATTAAGAGCTTTGCTGTACGTAGTCCATTCTTTTCAATATTATGTAGCCAGAGACAAATGGAAGATGAGATATGAAGGAGAGAAATCTAGGACCTTAGAGTTGCAAAAATCTTCATTTATTTTGAAGAGAGAATTGAAACGGATTCAGGAGTCAGTTGAACCAAGAAAAGAGGCTAGGGAAGCTGCTAAAAGTACGAATAATACTTTACTTATTGTTATTATTTCATAGTTATTGGTGAGCGAGCGGAGCGGAGCAAGCAAGACAGTATTAGGGGTGGATAATGCAAAATCGGGTATATGTTATATATATACATGTATATGTATGGATGGATGGTACGTCTTGGGCTCATCCTGCGAAAACGCTTGTTTTTTCAAGTCACAAACAGTTGCTGCGACCGGTTACTAAGGCATTGAAGACCCTTTACCAGACTTAATTTTCAAAATTTTCGCCGTTTTGGGAGGCTACGAAGTGCCCATTGTTGGTTGTCAAGACCCACCAGACCAGTAGTCAGAATGCCTTAATATTAATGCTAAGGAGGCTACCAATACTCGGGGGAAGCTGAGGTAAATACGTAATTCCATATTATTTTGTTAGCTAAAATTACAAAAATAACTCTGGCCATTCTTTTTTGTATCTGAGAACTTGTTGTCAAGAGTGACTGGTAAATTCAGATAGTCAGAATGGCTTCAATTTGATACTACAAAAGTTACCACTACTCAAGATTATGAGGTTAGAAGGTAATTTTGTATTTGATTGCTAAATAATTAAGATCTTTTGTTTTTGTAGCTTTGAACTTGTCAAGAATTACAAGTAATTCAGATAATCAGAATGGCTTCAATTTGATACTACAGAAAGTACCAATACTCAGGAAATTTAGGTAAGTAGTAACTCCATATTTGTTGTCTGAATTACAAAAATAACACTGACCTATTTTTTTGTAGCTGAGAGCTTGTTCAAGAGTTACTGATAATTGAAATAGTCAGAATGTCTTAAGTTTGGTAATACAGAGGTTACCATTACTCATGTAAGAGAGTAATTTTTTATTTCTATGTTAAATTAATGTTCAACTGCTATTATACTGCTGTTTTTAGTTGGAACTAAGCTTAATATAATTATGTAGTGGCAATACTGCAGTTTTATGTACCTAACTTGAGGCTCGCTCGCCATTTGTGCTCAAGCACATCACTAGTGTTATTAAAAAGTCGTTGAAATTTTATTAGGATGTTTTGGTCAGTGAATATGGTAGCAGTATGCCTTGTTGGGTTAAATCTAAGCCTAGCTACATCTATCATTGTCATTTTTAGGGTTGTTTATTTCCTATGGAATTATGTAATCCTCAACAGTTAGTTAACATTTAAGAAAAACAGTTTGTTTGTTTTTTTAATTGATAGCAAAAATTTAAGCAAAAAATAAAAAAGGGAGCTAAAGTAGCTCTTAAATTTGAAAGCTAAATTTGTTATTTGTTCTCATAGATATAGAAACCAATTACTATTCTTCTCATTTTCCAGAGCATCCTCCATGATTGGATTTCATTTCACCAACTTCCATTTCGTCATCCTCTTGACTGATCAATTCTTCTATTTCTTCTGCATTCTTCACGCTTGCTTTTGACTCTTCAGCTTCGTTCATTTTAAGTACATCCACACCATCCTCTTCCATATATTCCACAGTATCCTGATTCTCAATGTCATCTATGAGATCTTCACCATTCCATTTTGCTTCCTCGTTCATCTCAGACTCAGTTATTTCAAATTCAGATTCCAGGTCACTGTTAGGGAATTCTGTCTTGTCTTCTTTCTCTGCAAGTTTATCTACTCTAAATGGCCTAAAGTCAAAGCTAGGAATAGATTTGCATAGAATTCGTCTTCGTGGAACTAAGAAAGCATTACTTTGTACTCTGGCAAGGTCGTCCATGTTATCACAGAGCACTCTAGAAAGAGTGTGTCTCCTGATGGAGTTAAGCTGTGCTGCTGTAAAAACTCCCCTGTTACGATAAAAGAACCTGTCTCCATCTCGCATGAATTTGAATCCGATACCATTCAAACATGCAAATGTGGGTCCGAAAATAGATCCTGGGAATGGAATTTCGTTCAATCCTCCAGGAAACAGATCTACTGTCTTGATGGAACCATAAACTCTCAATAATTTTCGAATATTACTTCGCGATGAGAATGGAATCGCGCGGAATTTATTGAAGCATAGCTTAGCGTAATTGAGGTATGGCTGCAGTCCGTGATCCCTCCCCCTTTGAATGTTGAGAGCTGCCAAGTCAAGTCCAGGGTTGGTTTTGGACTGAAACAAGCGAGTAGTCAGGGTGGCTTCAATAAAAGTATCCAGATTCCTTGTCTGCCCGGTCAACATAGCTCTGAGAATTGGATCAGTGCCTAGACTTTTTCTGTACTGTGGCGGGTTAAAGAAAGCATTCCGGAGAAGAAGAGGTCCGATGGGAAGTGGTCGGAAGTTTCTATCCAGACGATTGAACATCGGCTGGACCATGCTGTGGCCGAATCTGAATGAAGCTGTTGCGAAGGCATGACGGATGCCGGGGTTGATGTTTGGATTGTAGCCTCTGTACGTGCCCACATACTTTGCAAGTCCTCTTTGTCCAAATAACAGAGGAAGCCAGTCTTCATAGGTAATTTTCTGGAGAATGGCACCCACAATCTTTCTGCACAGCTGGTATATTTGCTCATCCATGGCCATCCCGTTAATTCTGGCGATATTTCTTGCACATCGATTGTGCTCTCGGACCCAAATTGTGTGCATTATCAGAAGTCCCGTTTGTTCATTAGCTCGGATGTCTCCAGCAAGGAAGCAGTCTGTTCGTCTCATGCAAATCACCAGCCTCTGAGTTTCAGGAGTAGTGCGGGGAAGAGAGGGGTTTTTACCTGGGAAGTTGGGCCCCACCTTCAAAAGACCTCCTTTAAACTGCCTCAGGGCCCGTGCCACACTATCAGTTGAGCCGTAAATCATGGAGCCATCAATGAAAGAAGTGAGGTCATTGATCTGCTCACGAAGGGGTCGCCTATTGATAGGACAGGCTGGAATAGAGCGGCGAAATGGAAGGCAGTTCGCTTCATTTCTGCTCTTCTTTCCAAAGGCAGGATCAGCCCTGGCAACTCGGATAGGCTCGCAGCTGCCTGTGAATTTACAACCCTCGCATTCCACTTCAGACTCGGGGGAGAGAGTGATATCGTGGTCAATGAACTGTCCCCATTGCCAAATCAAGTTTGTAAAGCGTGGATCATTGCGGGCTTTGTCTGGGTGGATGTTCAGGCTGACATGGCGAGCACTCGGAATTGGGGGCTTGAATGAGTTACCTTGCTGGCTTTGTCTTCTTCCTCGTGGAGAGTCTATTCCATTTTCATATAGAGCTGGCAGCAATCGCTGAAAGATTGTGGCATGGGCACCAAAAGTTGGGTTCCTGAGGTTGTTGCAGGTCCCATCAATGGTCCTGAACTGGGATGAGATACCTCGACAGCGTGACAAAGGAACGACAGTCACCTCTTCACAGCATATTGTCCACATCGTAGCAAGCTGTTGGGCGGTCAATACACTTTCTCCCTCCTCCTTGCCATTTGTTAAGCCGGCTTCATGAAGCTTGGACTCTGCTCGTGCCACCATGTCTTGGTAGAGAAAGTAGCTTTTGCTGTTTTTTATGGCATCTGGTGAACCTCTCTTCAAGCTTGTCGTGTTAAGAAGTGGCACAGCTTCCTGCTGGAGCCTGGACTGTTCCAGTGACTCTTGAATGGCAGAGAGTATTACCTTTTCTTTTTCTGATTCTGAACAAAATAACATAGGTGCGTAATATTAGGGAAAATGCAGAAGACATAACTAAGTTTTACCTTTATTTGGTAAAGATTGTGCTACTACCAATGTAGCAGTTACGGAGAGTAATAGAGCACAATGAACAAAGAAGTTCATCTTCGGATCTTCCCCAAGGAACTTGTATATCCTTATCCTTTCTCTTCTGTTGCACTGATTGTGTGAAATGACTTCAACTGATTTGAGGAGAAATATTTCTTCCTTTTATATGCTCCAATGCCGACTCTAAAAATCAAAGCACATTCCCCATTGTTTGCATTGAGTACAATGTTCTACTATTTATATCCTTCCAGGCTCCTTAGTGACCAACAAGAAATACATTTTACCCTATGTAACTCAGGGCTGCTCGTTTGTCTGGCAGAGACATGGTTTCTGTTCTTTTCTTTTTTTTCAGGGCATATGGAATATACTTATTGGAATTATTATGTAAACCCTTGTTTTTTCCAGTCTGTTCAATGCTAGTATTGTCAAATAGTGCAACTGTGGCATTGCATTAAGGTTAGCTTAATACACAGGTAGGAAATTTGTGGTCTTGAGCAGTTTGATACAATGGCCTTACTTCCTGAAGAGTGGAAGCCCTTCTGTTAATTCCTGAACAAGCCACAGTCAATTAGTTACTGGGGGAAGGAGTTGTACTACAAGACCACAAGGCAAAGATATGACTGGGAGTGGTTACTGTGACACTGGAAACTCCATAAAGAACATGATTGACAAATAAGAAAATTCCTTGCAGTTGTTGTCCCTTCTAATTTGTAGTTTTTAAAACGATTTCAAGTAATATTTGTTTTCTTGTTTTCTCTTCTTACAACTAATTTTTATCACAATAATATTTTGAAAATGCCTTGTCAGAGTCATGCACACATTTTTTTTTAACTCCACAATTAAAGAAATGTATGCATCAGATCTATCTCGGTCTCCACACTCCTTTTTCTCCTTTCTTGTAATAGTTTAACTGGAGACACATCGTGCACCCTTACTCAGCTAGCAAAAAAATCAGATTTTCTATATTTCATAATTTATTTCAGTTATTTCTATAAGGCAATACTAAAATAATATTGTGCACACTAATAAGTGTATTCAATGATGTTATATTGTTTATTGTGTTGCTAATTATCCAGGTAGACCTACAGGAAGACGCTCAGCTCCTTCTGATATTGTAAGTCTATAAGAATGAATGAAAGATATTGTCAGCATACAATAATAAACTAATAGAATAAATAAAGGACTTATATAGTAAGTGCTAAGATGATTAAAGCACTTATTTCATATTGCTTTTATGAATATTGCAATTGCTATAAGTAACATAATTCATTTGGTTTCCCGTTGGTTGTTGCAGCTCAGCGGTTAAAGCTATTTTGTGTTTAGCAGGCGGTCATGAGTTCGATCTGCAGTGATAGCACACGGGCTGTTCAGTTTTTGTGAAAATCACCCCAGCCCCTTTAATAATGTCCTTGTTCAAAGCCTTAGAAGCTCACAACATGCCACATTTATGAAGTCCACTGCCCCACTAGACAGTGGCGCTTGGTGTACTAATGTTTGATGTACTGATTGCAGCAGCAAACAGTATTTTTACAGCTTATTTAGTTTCATCACTTTTTCTCTCCTGCACTCTTTCTTCCTGAACCGTTCCTCTCTTCCGCTCCTTTTTCTTGAATCATGGATTCCCTACTCCTTCATCTACCTCTTCCTGCTTCTCAGTCTCTCACTGTCCTTCTATCTGCAGATTTTAGACTAAGGCTTTGAGACTGTTGCCTTCCTTTTGAACTTTCACCTCTCATCTGCTCCTAACACAATACTCATCAGTGCAAGCTCACCTGCTAGGCACACCCTACATTTACCAAGGTCGACCTATACACAAAACACACCACGGTCGGCAGTATTACTGACGACGCTTTACCAACCCATTCTGACGACACTTTACCAACCAATTATGCTGACGCTTTACCATTTCATTGTGACAGAGCTTACCAACCCAATCTGACGACACTAGTAGTGTCCTTCCTGTGGTCCTGAGTTCAAGCCCCGCTCAATAATTTTCTCTTGTTGTTTGTTTTGTTTTTCCCTCTACCTCCCATCAGTCCACCCAGCTGTGTGCAATTTGCCATTTCTCATGAAACAGCAATGTTCCAGGTGAGACTTCAGGTGACACATCACTTGCTGTGAGGAAAGGCCTGTTCTCCTGTGAGCTCTTCTGGCATGGCTCACAGTGCCTGCTTAGCGCAGAGGCATCGTGGCTCTGCCAGGTGCGCCTGACCACCTAGCGGTAACGAGAGAACATGCATTTGTGTTTGTGTGAGAGAGAGAGAGTTTTATCGTTTCCTATCCCTCTGAAGCTGTTGTGGTATGTGTGTGTGTGTGTGTAACCTTTATGATATCACATCAGTGAGCTGAGAGATATATTGGCATGATAAGCTGTGTACAATATTATGTGACAATTTTTATTGCAGTCAAGTATGAAGATTTGTATCAGGAAGCAGCAAGCAGTGGTCAATGCCAAAAGAGCAGATGTGAATCGCTTCAAACTCAAACTAGAACAGGAGAAAAAGGTGAGTTATCATAGGAGATCAAGAACTTCATTTATAAAAATTTGTCTTGGTCTAATATTCCACCTTCCTTACAATGAGAGAACTGAGAATCTGCAAAGACTCTTGATTCACACTTTCAGCCACTAGCCAGACCTCAATTCACACACTGCTACAACATCTTTTTTTTATCATATTTTAGATATCAATCAGGCCGCACAATTGAGCTTATGCTTTCAGTGATATTTAGTTTTGCTGTGTAAAACGAACTGAAGACTTTAACGCCTGCTTGAAGTTTATATTGTATTGGGGGCATGGTTACGTGTTTGCTGATGCAATATTAATTAATGACAGGTTTACAGCCAAGTTTCCGATGAGGTGAAGCAGTTGAGGAAGAAGGTTTCTGAGCACAAGATGAAGGTGAACAAAGAAGCCACAGAGAAAAGAAGGTTGATCAGATCACAGTTTCGGTGACAATGCAAATTATTTATACTACTATTACATGCACTAGTCTTATTCATTAATTTTTTATATTTTGATAGAGAATGTCAGTTGAATTAATTATTGTTCTCTTTATATTAGTGACCTGGTGTGATGAAAAATTTGTTTCTTTGTAATGCAATTTGGTCATAATATGTACCGGTTACACCACGACGTGGAGGTTTGTACGGGATTTACACAACCGAGGGTTGAAGGCCAGAGGTTGTGTAAATTCCATACCAACCAAACGGAGGGTTGCACCCGACTTGTACCATGGCTCTAGGCTATAGGAAACGCATAAAAATTAATTTTGATTGGACGGTTCACTTATTCACCTTCTAGGAGGTGGGTATGAGATATATTCACCGTGAATTGAGCAATCTGATTGGACAGTTTCTCACCAGATAACTCCAATTTTAAAAGTGACAAAAATAATTGAATTGTGCTACTTGATACAAATTTGGTAAGGTGAAATAGAAACCATCAAAAAACTTGTGCACAAATTTTATATAATAAAAGTGACTGGATAGCTGATCAAACAGGAGCATGAGACACACGTACGCGATAATTCTACGTCACGCTGTTCTTGTGATTCCCTAAGGCAAAAATAACAAATAAATCAAAACACGTATTTTTAATACCAATAATTTTATATACAATCAACCTTATCTCACACATTAAAAACCAATAACAACAACAATAAAAATCATCAATGACTATTCCTTTGCAGAATCTGGAGATGTAGTGTCATTAGCTGCAGCTGTTGGGTCATCAGTTGCAGTTGTGGGCAAGTTTGAATTATCTGGTAAAGTAGTGGCATCTGATAAGGGTGCTTTATCCAGTGATTTTTCATTGTCAGGTAAAGTTGTGTTGGGTAAGGTGTCGTCATGCAGTAAAGGAGCACATATACTTTCTTCACCGTGTTCCTGCCACACGACACCTACATCATTGAGATCTTCCGCAACCGTAGCTGCTTTCTTCAAAGGTGCCCTCACTGGTGTCAACTTCTTCTTACTGGCTTCCTCCTCAGTTGACAGAGTCTTATAATGGTCTACTGAGTGTGATTTCAACATATTTCCCTTATTCTTACGGCCTTTCTTCTTCTCTTTACTTTGCCCCTCTACCGTGCAGCTACTCCCTTCCACAGCACTGCCATAAAAAACAGACCCAACCTGCGAGTGAGATTTCTTACGTGCTTGGGGCTCCGCCTTCTTCATGAAGTACGACGAGTGTGTGGGAGATTTGACCCGCCCCTCAGAGCTCATGTTGAGTTTCCCGACCTTGTACGTTGCTATGGTTGCATGATCAAGCTTCCCGGGAAGGTTCTTCATATGCTGCGAGATCATGCGGTCGTTTGCCCGTCTCTCGGCTGTCGTCAGGTCGGGTTTATCCAGTTCTTTCCAGCATTGCTCTAAGTAGCCCCTCTTCATTTCCGTGGCTTCGATGACGTAGCTTATGACCGCATCGTTAATAAGCTGTGCATCCAGGTACTTGCTCGAGGTCAGCTTCTCCTTGATGACCCCTGTCAGCTTCATCAAGCTCAGCGCTTGCCTTTGATCGGGAGAAAGAAGAGGAAGCGACACGTTGGAACCATTGGATGTCCCCGATGCAGTCAGTGTAGCACCCGCTGCCCCGCCTCCTTTAGGCTCTGCGCTCCCAGCAGCGTGAGGCAGTTTGGCTTCATGATGGGTGGGGGACAGTGAACCAGACGGCTCTGCCATGCCCTCACGAAGAATAACGGGATCAAGGTTGTCCGATACGCCATCGCTGACTACGAATACAATGTCGTTATCGCTGAGGGGGACATACGTACACAGGAGATTGGAGAGGTCCGGCTGGTCACCAAGATTGCATCCCAAACAACCACCACAGTCTCTAGGATTCCTCTCTTTACCTGCGTGAACACCAAACGTGACCTCGTACGCCATCTGGGCGTCGTCTCTCCAGACGTAGCAGAGCGTGTCCCCAACGCTCACAACGCACAGCCCCCATCGGTGGTGGTGGGACGACGCCCCCCGATGGTGGTCTCGGAGCTCCACTACCACGCCCACACACAAAGTCGTGGTTGTCCCCCCGCGTTCGATGATCAACCGCTGACCCGAGTCAAAGGACCGTAGAATGCAGTGGAATATGTCCTGTGTGGTGCTGGGTTGATGTTGCGAGTTATTTTGCAGCGAGCAAAGGCTACGGTTGAGGTGATCGATGACGCCATGCACGGCGCACCGAGCCGCCAATCTCGGCTTGATGCCCCAATTCACACCGTCTGCCACTGCGATGATGCAGCTGTTTGGCCGCACGATAACGGAGTAGACATCGGCAATGGGGTCGCCATGGTGTTGGCTCGAACTACCGTGTTTGTGCTCATACAAGGTAATGGACTCTCCGTCTGCGAAATGCTGCTTGCGATCCCAGTTAGATATGCCAGCCATTGGGGCATCTGAGGAAGGAAAGGAAGGAGAGAGCAAAGAATTCACATTAATTTCTTAACTTTCCATTCCCTCTAATTATCATATCTCAATTAACTTTAGCACTGCTTGTTCATATTCTATAGCTTTAAATACTTTCCCAGTCACCAAAAAATACAAACAAACAAGCACAAAAAACAACAACAATAACAACAACAACTAATATTGGCTATTAGTGGAGATAACTGTCAACCAACAAAACAATCTTTTCCTTGACAATATTTTTATAAAACTAAAAAATGGTGCACTAATTCAAGTGTCCCTCAGTGCCCATGTGCAAGATGGTATTAAATCCTCAATTTTTTTTGTCAATAGTGACTATCGGTGTTTGAGCACACTAGCTCAGATATTGTACAAACATATCCGTAATTCCCACTACCTTCATCAAAGTAATAAATCTAGAACTGCCACACAATATCCCACAACCAAAGACTTTCTTGCTATTTCTGTACATGAAGAAGACCAGCAAACTTGGTCGAAACATTGTACTAGAATTAAAGTTTATTGGCGTGTGTAGTCCAGTCCGAGTAACAGCTAGCTAATAGAACCAAAGACTAAGACGTGACATATCACTATTCATGCCAGACACCATTAACAGGTACACAACACAACAACGGCAGCAGTTGCCTGCTTATATTACACTTCACTTTCAACACCTCCCTCCCTTTGGCAGAGTTATAATCAACTTTTTTTTTTTAAAGTGATGATGTTAAAGATTTAAAGTGTTATTTATGACAAAGACTAAAAAAAAATTCTTAATTAAAATAGCCTTGACCAACATGTGTGCTGAGTAAGCAGAAAAATATGCCATGTGGTTTTCAGAACAATATTCATTGAAATGACTCCCAACACGTGAGAGCTAAGAAATTGCAGGTGCCCAACTAAAATATTTTGGTCACACACACACACACACACACACACACACACACACACACACACACACACACACACACACACAAGTGGCATACAGACAACTGGTAGCTTCTCCTCCTTTCCCACATTCCTAATATGACTTGTCACCTCTAGTGTATGTATCGTAGCTGTCACCACACCCATTCGATTGGTCAGTTTTAGTCAATACTTGGCATATGATATAAATTTGCTGAATCGCTTCACTTAGAATAAACTCTGGGAGCGGTTCACTGGCAGTGATATTATTATATTGGTTGTGGCAACTGTGTACACATGTGCGTGTGTGTACTTGTGTAAATAGTAGTTTTTTTCCTTCCCAATTTGGAGTGAAGCGGTGGCGATAAGTTCCATGTGGTAGTGTAGTAATAGTAGTAATAGTAGTAGTAGTGTGTTTGTGTGTGAGTGAGTAAAAGACATAACACCGTCATTCAAGAAAACTGCCTCTAGACGCTGACCTACATCCAGCATGCAATCCATGGTCTCCACCCAATGCCACATTCAATTCAACACTGGAAATATCTTGAGGATTATTGAAATCACACACAGCTCCACTCCGCACATGGTTTTGAAAACAAGTGCCCACAAGTGCCTGACAAAACTCCAGTCCCTTCCTCACTTCTTGCACTGGGTAAGTGGTCTTCACATGGGCAGGTGTATTCAAACATTTACATACTATATCCATCAAGTTCTTTCTTTTTCAATTTCCTCCACCTCCTCCCTACCCCCACCCCACCGACCTCCCCTACCCCACCGACCTCCCCTAACCCAACACTAAAAATCTAAACCAAAGCACACCACACGTGCTTACACACATTTATACACAACTCTTCAATGCATTCACCGTGTCAACTGTTAAATATAAACAAAGTAGGCTTAAGTCAACATCACCATGGCGACAACACTAACTGAGTCACATGCACACATATCACTAGGCCTGGGCCAATTCTGCTCCATTTTTCACATATTATGCTCTGCTCTAATGCTTGTCAAATTTACCTATTATGTTCCTATTATGCCCAATCAAATACTCCAATAACGATGGAAAATTATTAATTAGAGTCATAATGATAGTGAACTTGGGATGTTCAAATAAAATGTACTATGAGAGAGAAAAAAATCAGTATATTGCTTGGTTGACACTACCTACCGCTACCACATAGTCTAAATGTACCATGTGCTTTCACATGTGTCAGAGCCTCTTCTCTCATACACCGATGCAAGCTTAGACAACTATTTAATTCTTTGCATTTCAAAATTTAAAAAAAAATCCTCAAAAACCACCCATTATGCTGGCTTTATGCTCGATGCTTTGGTACACCTATTATGCCAGCATAATCGGCTCAGACCTACATATCACCCTATAGCCTTTACAAATATCTCTTCATCTTCTGCATGTCACAGAGGAATATTTCTCTTCCTAGATTAAAAAAAAAACTTGATTATTAGAGCCAATATAATAGAACCAAAGAGTTGTGAGAATGAACCCTTTAGTGACCTTTACTAGTAGAGTTTACATAGTACAACCCCAATTGTTTTGTTTTGTTTTTTTTTGTTTTTTTTTTGTTACTTCTTTTTTTAACATCTACGAGTTTTTCCACACCAAAGGACAAGTTCAGTGAGTCTCAGAATGGCTACCAGAATTGTTGCTGGCACTCTCCCTGAAGCACACTGTTTCTTCCATCTATGCCACTCCTACTGATACTGATAGCATATGCAGCATTGTGAGTAACAGCTACTAGAAATGGTTGTAGTGAATTAGGCACACCCTCTGACCTTCAAGCAGGCTTACAGAAGTGGGTGTGGCAACAGGGGACCGGGAGGGGATGGGAGAGGGGTCTCCAATACACAGGTACAGTCATAGAAAACTTGGAGAAAGAGCACAAAAAACTGTAATGTGGCTAAGCACTGACTACACACACTGGCTCTAACTAACTTCTGATACTTTGGTGCTTGATGTGCTATGCAAACAAAACTTAGTTTATAAATAATGCGCAAAAAAAAAAAAAGTATTAAAAAAAATGAATAAAAAAATTGGTCATCACTCTTGTATCAAATACAATAAAGACACACTTTTTAAAACTTGTATGTGGCTCATGACACCAGTAACCAAGTTCTACCCGTACCAAGTCATCCCCACGGCAACTACAATTAGTTATCCTTTTTTTTTCCACGCTTCTAGAACAGAAGTTTTGAAACAAATAACCACATGAAAGGGGAAATTTGACTAGCACCAGAATTGAAACAAATCTTATTTACAATCAATCACCTTATTTTTATAAAGACTTAAACCGGACAAGTTTCACTATTGTGACTATATATTTGTACACTTGCGTCTCTAGTAGTGACATGTGGGAGTGGCATGAGACTAAATACACACTCACATAACCCAGTGACTACTTTTTTTTTAACTGTTACACATCAGCAACGTGAATACAAGATCTCTCTCTAACATGCAGCACTTGTTTCTAACAAAACCTATCCTCAAAACTTGCAGACTGTGATAACAAGTCCAATATTAGCACACGCATCATAACATCCACATTCCAGTATTGATACCACCAACATAACTTTGTGTAGATAGAATGATAATGGTTCGTTTAATTAGTTGTTGTTTTTTAGTCTTGTTTTTTGTTTACAACAATGTCATAAAATCAATATTTCAGGAGCAACATAAAAGAATAGCTGGACACGGCAATTCTACTCAGCTAACTTTACTGGTGGATGTGTTTGAACCTTTTGCCTAACTTCACCTAGAAAAAGTAAAAAATAAAGCCTAGACATTTCATAAGTTTCAAGGAATTTTTCCCTATTATGATATCCAAGAACTGAATGATGGTGACAAACAGACTTCTTATAACCCAACCACTCACGCACACTGACAGAGTGCGTGCAAAAACTATGTGGAATTAGAAACCCTTCCACTAATTATATACTAAAATTAACAGACCCAAAGTACTTTAGGTAACTGCTACATCTGTATAGAATGCAAACAATCCCTCCATCAACACACCAGGCTCATGTGTGGGATGGTCTAGCTCTGGATTCAGCTGACAGAGTCCTCCAGATGGCCCAGTCGTACACCCCACAACAAACTTATCCACCGGCACTATTGGATGCGCGGGCATCTCGACTGCAGTCCGGCCATATTTTATCTGTGATTCGAATGAGCCTACAAGCTTCTTGTATGCAGTGCTATTACATTCAATAAAAATATTACTTCACAACAGCATTGGTTCTTTGTAAGGTGCTGCATGTGCTAATCTGCATACGCTGCCACTAGGACAACCTGCAGTAGCTAGATCTCGTTCTGTCCAGCTCTAACGATTTCATATTCAGAATTTTTTACTCACTTTAAAGCTTGTGTGAACCGCGAGAAGACGGACTGCTCTCCTCCAGCATGCTGGGGAGATCCCAGGGACGCCATTTAGACTTCTTTAAAATGCTGGCGGCATTCGAACGGACACACCTCTCTCCTCTTCTTTCTACTTTCTTACGGTTGGGCGCATTCGTCGTGAAGTTTATGTATGGTGGGCGTGTCAATACGGATGGGTGGAGCTAGCTTGAATTGAATTGCGCTCACGTGAACTTATTTTCTTCTTCTCTCGCCTTTTTTTATTTTTTATTTTTTATTTTTGTATTTTTTTATGTTCGTCCTCCAATTTGGAGTGGTTTATTGTGTGAAGTGTGTCTGGTGTGTCTCGGAGAAGTGGGATTTAATTGGAGTGTTTTGGGATTTATGAAATATGGAGGATTCACCTGAAAGTAAGTTTTCTCTGAACTCTAAATAAAAAAAAATCAAAGCAAGTGAAATAAGTCGACGACAGTGGTGTACGTAAAAGTATAATTCCACGGTATACGATGTAATTGGGGCTGTGGGTTAGTGCTTGCGAAGAAACCAGGTGACGACCTTTACCAAATGCAGGCAATGACTGTGAATTTGAAGTGACAGCAGAAATGCTGATACATGAGACTCTGGATGATGAGGCCACCATGGCTCAAGATGAGGCACTGCAGACTAAAGAAGAGGATGAGGCGGAGCTTGTGGGACTGCAAGAGGTGAGGTTATGAAGGAGTATGTTTGGTGACTACTTCAATTGTATACCTACTATGTGCTATACAGTGCCAATAATAGTTGGCGAGTGAGTGAAGCGAGCGAAACACTCTCAGGGGTAACACAATTGAAAATCAGGGATATTTGTTTGTTTATGTGTGTGTGTGGATGTACATATGTCATTTTGTACCTTGACCCTTGTGTTTTGTGTTTGCTTCATGGTCTACCCCTTCCCATACCTCCACTAAACATAAATATTTTGGTTTAGCGATCCCATATCGTTCAAGGAAATTAATTATTTACCCCTTCGTATTAGGTTGTTTCTGAGTGCCACAAGACGCACTTAGGTTCTCAACACTGTGAAGTAATTCTGTACTTATTGTTTTTCAAGTTGCAAAATGTTATGGCGAATGGTTACTATGGTATTGAAACCCTTTACCAGACGTATTTTCTTAAAAAACAGCCTTTTTTAGTAGCTGTGAGTGCTTATTATAAAAAAAAAATCCTGGAAATTCAGATAATTAGAATGGCATATATAAGACACTACAGAAAATACCAGTACTCAGGAAATTGAGGTAAGAAAGTCTTGGTTCTGTATTTGTTAGCTAAAAGTATATAATGGTCACAATAGCTACGTACTTGTATTTTAGAAATGGACTGATAAATTCTTGTGCAGTGTTTTGTTTGTGTACAGGCTCGCTTGCCCTTTGTGCTCAAGCACATCACTAGTTACAATATTTGCTCTTAAATGCAGCCTGGTCGAGCGATGTATGCAGACGTAGCATCTAATGTTATTATCGCCTCCTGCTATTCTTGTGCATATGAATTTTCTCATGGCATCACTTGGGTCATTCAGCTAAATGTAGTGAAAGATGAAATGATGTGGTGTTATATAAAACCTATATTAAGGATTTTTTCTTTTTTCTTTTTTTTCAAGAAGAGATGAATAGAATACCTGTAGGAAGGCAGCCTTAAAATCACACCACACTTCCGTTTGGTGAAGCAATTCATGCACTCTGCACCATCTGATGCAAATGAAAAATGCACAAAAGAGCAAACCAGCCCAGTTATGATTCAAATAATAATAATAATCCGTAGTATTATCACTTTACACGCATGAGTTAGTACAGTAAGTTATGGTGACAGGGTTTGATACAGGATTTTTTGCTAGGGGGGGAAAGTCAAATAGCGACCTTATAGTTGTATTTTTTTTGTCCTTGCAATACTAGTAAGGTAAGGAAATTAAACTTATTTTATTATATTTATGTATTGATCAATTGATTACCTCTAATAAGCAGCTTTGTTCATTTTGAAAGCTGAATAGCTCTGACATTAATTAAGCCAGACTCCTAATAGGTTATCCTTCTAGTTTGAATGGAGTAGGTGTATCATTTTATGGATCACCAGTTCCAGTTTGAAAGCTGCTTTTAGCACTGGTCATTGTGAAGCAGCTGCCTGGTTGGTAAGGGTATATTTGTTGCTTTGGCAGACAGTAGAAGTTGCTGAGTAGTAGCTAATGGATATCAGAAAGTATTTTAGGAAAAAGAGACCTTGTGGCTCCAAAGGAAGTGAATCCGAACCAAAAAAAAGCAAATGTGATAGCTATGAATCGGTGGAACACAAGGAACAGATTCGAGCAGTGCAGCAGAGAGAGAGAGTGAGGAGGTGAGGGAGGAAGAGAGAAGAGGTGAGAAAAGAAGTGCAGCAGAGGGAAGAAGGGAAGCAGAGGGAAGAAGGGCAGCAGAGGGAAGAAGTGTAGCAGAGGAAAGAAGTGCAGCAGAGGGAAGGAGTGCAGCAGAGGGAAGGAGTGCGTCAGAGGGAAGGAGTGCAGCAGAGGGAAGGAGTGCAGCAGAGGGAAGGAGTGCAGCAGAGGGAAGAAAGGCAGCAGAGGGAAGAAGTGCAGCAGAGGGAAGGAGTGCAGCAGAGGGAAGAAGTGCAGCAGAGGGAAGGAGTGCAGCAGAGGGAAGGAGTGCAGCAGAGGGAAGAAGTGCAGCAGAGGGACGTAATATAAAGATGAACATTGGCGGAGGCAATCCCAAACTAGGCTCCAACCTAAAGCATTCAAAGGCTAGCCTGAAGAAATTGTACAAATCTAGGCTTGCCTACAAGAAAAGTTGGGAGGAAAAGTATTTTTTGTATGTTTTAATAAGTAAGGTGAAAATCCT
>WLWD01002952.1_pt1 | contig 66505 bp, 32 predicted proteins | sample 6712731 | NCBI WGS metagenome assembly WLWD01 (sample SAMN12718690, study PRJNA576275) | sponge metagenome | isolation source: marine sponge | host: Mycale hentscheli | place: New Zealand: South Island, Marlborough, Capsize Point | collected 2014-11-01
TGCTCAAGATGGTGGCGCCGTCGTTGGATATGGTGACTTCTCCGTCTGGACTGACCAGCATCTTGTCCATGCCATTGGGTCCCAGGGATGTCCTCAGAGTGGTGGCCACAGCTCTGGCCGCCAAGATGTGAGACTAGAAATAACCATATCAGGGATTTTAATAGGCCTTTTTAAGGGGGCATTTAACCCTCCAGAAAATAGCTTTGCCCCTATTCCCTCCCTCCTAAATTATTGACCATCACGGTGATATTTGCCACTTCCTAATGAAACTTTTAAAAATATGCCGATTTGGCCCCTCTCAAGTTTGGTTTAAAGAGATGACAATAGGACCACACTAACATCAACATGGTATACCATAGTCTCTTTCTCAGATGTATTGTTCAAAGGGAAGGGTTGCTTTTATATGTATGCCACAGGACCTGCAGTCTGCCAGCTCATTAAACAACATTAAAATGGATTTGTGACATTTGCACAGTAACTCTAGATAAGATTATATTTTTCATCACACAACATATTATCTACTTATACCATGGTTCGTTCAAACCGTCCAATCAGATTTCTCAATTCGGGGTGAATAAATCACTTATACACCGCCTAGGAGGTGAATATTTTTTGCCCGTGGCCTAGAATTACGATCTGTAGCTAAGCGAAGCGGCGACCAATGAGGCTACAGAAAAAAAGGTTGTTATGCGTTTCTTATAGCCTAGAGCCATGGTACAAGTCGGTTGCACCGCTCGGTGCGCGGTCGGTACGGGATTTACACTATCCTCGGGCCTTCGGCCCTCGGTTGTGTAAATCCCATACCGACCTCCACCTCGTGATGTAACCTATACTGAATGAACAACCATTCGCAAGGGGAATCCCCTGTGCATTGGTCACCAGATAAATTACGGTAAAGGGTTTCACCACATGACTTTCAAGCTTTGGAAATCAAATCCAACCTACTTTAATTACAAAGTAGAGTTAAAATACACTATGTGCTATAAGGCACAAGCAAAAATTCATGAATCTTGCTCCGAACTTCGTACACTTAACGTTGACAAAATTGTACATTATTCTCACCTTAATAGCCTCGCTTCCATGAAGACGAGTTTTAGTGCTCTGGTCTTTCAGGATTATAAATGGTCGCCCATACTCGTCGATAGCCAATACAGGTTCTGTCATGGTTATAAGGACACACTTCTCTCCTCTCCTCAACAGCACGTGGAACAAGCCGACTACCAAAAACCACACTTTGGCTGACGATACTTTGCCATAGAAGACCGGGAGGTACAACGCGCGTGCAATAGGAAATTCGTCTTGTGACACACCTTCTTTTTTCCAACTTTGCTCTCTGTTTTTTCTGAAGTGAAATCGCGGAGTTAGTTGATATCTGCTGTTGACTGCTGAGGTCATGTCTGAACCTCCTCTAAAGAAGCCAGCGACTCCACTCTACTTAGGGTTGGATTTTAGCACGCAGCAGGTGAGGGCCCTTGCAACTGTTAGGGAGGCGTGGCTAAGTGTACAAGACTAGTCAGTCAGAAATAATACTAACTGGGCAGTTATTTCTTAGGTTCTACAGCTAAAGCTTAGAGCGCATGCGTGGAACTTCTACCTAGTAGCTACACCTAGCTAAGGCTGACTAGATATATCACAGCTTTTGCTGCAAGCTAGGGAAGGTCTTATTGTTGTTGTTTTGTTTGATTTAGTTAAAGGCAGTATGTGTAGGAGAAGACTTAGCTGTGACTCATGAGTTCAGTGTCATTTATGATGAAGACCTTCCCCAGTTCAAGTAAGTTAGTGGGTAAAGTATCATTGAACTCATTTACTTCTTTGCTTTCGATACTATAGGACAGAAGGAGGTGTGCATTATGTAGAGATTGATCACTCTGTGACCACACCCACCATCATGTGGGTCGAGGTATGTTACTTCATAAGACAAGTGAATCAAATAGAGTTTTTCAGTTAGCTACGTAATTTAATAAACCGTGCAATTTCTAATTCGGCCATTAAATTTGACTTACTCAAGATTTATTAGTGCATGTGTGTATGTGTGTGCATGTGCGTATGTGTATGTGTGCATGTGTGTGGTGTAACATGGTTGTGTCCTTGGCTTAAGGCCTGAGGTCCCAGAGTTCAAGCCCCACTCTGGCAATTTTCCATCTAGTTTTCCATCTGCCTCCCACCAGCCCCACCAGTCCACCCAGCTGTGATTGGGTACCTGACATTTGCTGGGATGCAAATTCAAGGTCTTTTCCCATGAAACAGCAATGGTCCAGGTGGGACTTCGGGTGCCCATACCACTTGCTGTGAGGAAATGCCTGTTCTCCTGCGAGTTCCTAGCCCGGCTCCAGGAGCTTTTCTTGCACGGCTCACAGTGCCTGCTTAGTGCACAGGCATCCTAGCTCTGCGAGGTGCACTTGACCCACTAGTGGTAGCAAGAGAATGTGCATTTGCATGTGTGTGTGTGTGTGTGTGTGTGTGTGTGCATGTGTGTGTGTGTGTGCATGTGTGTGTATATGGGGAGGGTGGGTGTTTTGAGGTGGAAGAAGAAAGACTAATTTTTTTTTATTGTTAATGAGTGAGTGTGAGTTAGTCATGCTTGCATAATAGTATAAAAAGAATTCAAAAAGTGTTACTTCCAATTTTTTTTCCTGCCAGTAGCAGCAGCAACAACAACAACAACAACAATAACAGCAACAACAACAACAACAGCAATAACAACAACAACAGCAACAAAAACTAAGTATCAGACTCTAATCATATGTGTAGGCTTGGGATATGTTACTGGAGAAGATGAAAGCTAGTGGATTTCCTTTCTGCCGAGTAGCGGGTGTAGGGGGGAGTGGTCAGCAACATGGTAGTGTCTATTGGAAGAGAGGGAGTCAGGAGTTATTGGCTAATCTTGATGCTAAACAACCTCTCCAAGAACAACTTCAGGTGAGAACAAGTTCATGAATGGTAAGAAAGTGACATTTTCAGGTCTGATAAGTAAGAAATTATACATGTCTCTATATATGTGTGGGGGTAATTGAGATGTGTTTGTGTGTGTGTATTTTATATGGTGTGTATGTATGGGTTACCCCTCCATATTTGGTCAGTACGGGATTTACACTGTCCTTGGGCCTTCGTCCCTCGGTTGTATAAATTCCATACCGACAGAATGGATTTATGGAACTGACTTGTACCATAGCTCTAGGCTATAAGAAGGCATAAAAAACTAATTTTTGATTGGATGGTTTACTTATCCACCTCTTAGGAGGTGGGTATGAAATATTCACTATGAATTGAGCAATCTGATTGGACAGCTTTAACATACCACGATACGATCGTTTATAAGCATCTGTGAATTATGACGTGTGTGTGTGTGTGTGTGTGTGTGTGTGTTACCTGTTGTGATTAGAATGAAATTTTTATTTGGTCACTTATTTTGACCATTTAGTACAAGTAGGATCAACTAAGGTTACATTTGAAGGAGCAGTTGAAAATATGAGTAAACATGTTTAACCCATTCGACGCCGACTTTCTTCAACACTTGGGGGTCTTTTAGAATTCGAATTTAATTTTTGAATTTCTACCGCAAATCAACCACACAAAAAAAAGCATAAATAAACCTTCCAGGAATCCGAAGTAGGTAGCTATAGCCTTAGAACAAGCAAAAAGAAAAAAAACTTCTAAAATCCTGAAAGAGAAGCAGAACTAGTTCACCTCACAGCAGCTTTATAACAGACTCTGAGAAACTAGACTGGAAGATTGCTCTCAATGTCTGGTAGGAAAAACTTGATCCATATTCTTCCAAAATGCTGTGGGACTCTCTAGGCTTCATGGCTTCTATTCTGAGTGTTTAAAGTTTGTAGCCAACCAAACACTTGGGTGCTCAGTGCCTTGAAAATTCTTGGTAAAAAAAAAGTTCTCGATCTCTTGTTCAGACAATTAAAGAATACGTAACCTCCCCGTACCGGTTCAATTATTTTACAAAGGAAATGCAACACCTTCTGTATGTGTACAAATAAATAGCGTAATAATCTTGAATGGAAATTCAGAGAATGTGGGGTGGTCATGTGACTGTCATGTGAGACATCTTGCACAGATTGGTATGTGCACAATTAGTAGTATTATTAGCAATTTGTGCATGTTGACTCTGTGTAATGTGTGCAATGAGATACGTACTTCTTTTTGATCTCTCCATATTTTTTGTTCAGTCTAGCTTTAGCGTGACGTCATCTCCGATATGGAAAGACTCCAGTACTGCCTCTCAGTGCAGACAGTTGGAACAGGCAGTGGGCGGGGCTGAGGTTGTGGCAAGTCACACTGGCTCTAGGGCCTACGAGGTCAGCACAAATCAGCACTCGTTCCACAACTGCACACAACTTACATGCTCCTGTTATAGAACTCTTTAATTCACTCACTGACCATTTCAATGAAGGAGAGAAGTCCCTAGAACACTCATTATAATTATTACTTGAGCATTAATCTGGTCTAATGTTATTTTGTGAGTTTGGACTGCTATTGTTTGTTTGGCTGAGGGGTATGGATAATTTGAAATTTCACATGTCAATGGTTTTGTTCGATTATGTAGTATTATTATTTTTCTTTTAATAGCGTTTCACTGGCAATCAAATAGCCAAGATATTCCAGAAGTCCACAGAGAGGGAAGCATACAAGGACTTCTCTCTCACTGAAGTGAGTGCATGTGTATGTGTATGTGTGCGGTGGTTTTGGTGCGCGTGACAATATTTAGTGGTAATTTGCTGTCATTATGATTTATTTTTAGAGAATTAGCTTAGTCAGCAGTTTTGGAGCTACGTTGTTGCTGGGGAGATATGCTGATATTGATTACAGTGATGGTGAGTGGGCGTCAGTGATGGTGAGTGGGCGTCAGAGATGGTGAGTGGGCGTCAGAGATGGCAGTATTTATATATTGAATCATGATATTTATAAAGGAATAAAAATTAAATACTGTATAGTTTTAAATTGGAAAGTTAGCAGTGTAGGATATATGCATAAGAACTTCAGCTTGTTCCTGCCACTGTCAACATTCCTTGGCACTTCTTCCATCAACTTGGTAAACAATGGTGGCCTAGCTGGTCAATTCTTCGTGTTTAGTAGCTATTTTCTAAGAACAAGAATACCAAACTGTCTCTTTCATGTCTGTACCTATTGCTCCACACCTGCATTTTGCTGCCTAACTTCTTGTAACTCTTCATAATAGTTGATAACTCCACATGTTGGTGTGTGTGTGTGTGTGTGTGTGTGTGTGTGTGTGTGTGTGTTTTGCCTCAATTGATATATCAGTATTACTGGCACTTGTGACAGTTAAAATTATAGCCCAACCCTAGTGGGTGGGGTTGTCATAGTGAGTGGGTGGGGTTGTTACAGTGGGTGGGTGTGGTTGTGTACGTGATGGTGTCAATGATCGTGTGTGTTGTTGGTTTAAGGCTCAGGAATGAACCTCATGGACATTAAAGATAAAGATTGGTGGCAAGATGCTTTGGACGTAAGTGGATCATGTCTCATTGCAGTCGTGGCCTAAGCCGCCATTAGTGCATTCAGTGCTAATTTAAAATATTTAACTGGCTTCTGCTGGGAGGATGTGTTATAAGTTAAGCCGTTTTTTTTTTCTTTTCCATATCAAGTTTCTGCTACCAAAATTCAGGAGTTTCGATAGGTTCTAATATACATATTTTCAGTAATGTGATAGGGCAACATACATGAGATAAGAGAGTGTATAACAGTCTCTAGGTTCAATAACAGTCTAATTAATGGTGGAAGTAGCTTTAGGACATCATACATTACATCACTAGTCATCAATTGAAATGCTGATTTTTTTTTGTTGCTGTGAACTGTTTTTGAGTCGACAACAGTAACTCATTTGCTAAAGGCACACTCACAATATTTTGTTTTTGTTGTGATGTTATTTCTTATTGCTGTTCAGGCATGTGCTCCTAATCTTAGGAAGTTGCTCGGGCAACCAGTGCCAACGAACACCTGCTTGGTACGTCTGTATGCCCTCTGTCTTTTTCCACCCTTTTCCAAACAAACCTGATGTTCTCATTCTTGTGTTTGTTTGTTTGTAGGGTTTCATCTCTCAGTATTACGTGGAGAGATACGACTTCCCGTCAGACTGCAAGATTGCAGCTTTCACTGGCGACAATCCTGCATCACTGGCTGGAATGAGACTGGAACGTGGAGATGTCGTGGTATGGAATTATGAGAATAGGACCATAGCTCACTAGAGGCTGCTAAAGTTTACTATTTTAATGTCAATTGTTTTTCTTGAGCTGATTTTAGAGTCAACTGTTATTTAGTAATTTCCATTTGTTCCTTAAAGTTCTTGTCATGGATACACTTTCACATTTGCATAGCTTATTCCATAATGACGCTAAAAAATGGTGGCTAGAATTAATGCTCAGATCAATTGAAGCTCTAACTAGAACGGGGAAGCCTGCCGAAGTGTATTAGTTGCCAACTCATAGATGTGTATCACTGAATTCTATAACTTTTTACTCTAGGGTTGAAACTTACACTTCTAAAGGAAATTTTTACCAAAATCTTAGTCTGGAGGATTAAGTGAAAGTGATGTGTATTACAACTATGTGTGCGTGTGTGCGTGCGTGTGTGTGTGTGCGTGCATGTGTGTGTGTGTGTGTAGGTGAGTCTAGGCACCAGTGATACTCTGTTTCTATGGATAGATAAGGCTGTGCCTCAACTCACTGGTCATGTGTTTGTCAACCCAGTGGACAAAGATGCTTACATGGCTCTACTATGGTGAGAGAGAATAGGAGGGTGTGTGGTTAACTAGTAGATGGGTGAAGACATACGTGTGATTGAGTGATATATCCCGCTAAGCAAGGCCTGTACCTTGAAGTTACTATAAATAGTGCTAAGCAAGGCCTGTACCTTGAAGTTACTATAAATAGTGCAAGCAAGGCCTGTACCTTGAAGTTACTATAAATAGTGCTAGTTCACAAAATAAACATCTGAAAATAATGTTTAATAGAGATTTGTAGCCAGCTGGGCACTTCAGGTGTTGAGTTATTCGATTCTCTATGCATGGATCAGTTAACATTGACTTAGCTGGGTTACTTACTTAGCTTGCACACACACACACACACACACACACACACGCATACGCACACATGTGTATACTCATATCTTATTTAGTTCCACATACTCAGTCATCTCAATTATATGATTTGCAGTTACAAGAATGGGTCAAAGGCGAGGGAGAAGATTCGAAATGAAAAAGCAGGTGGTGACTGGGAGGAGTTTAATAGACTCCTGGAGCAAACCAACCCTGGCAACGAGGGCAACATAGGTAGGTTGTAACTCGAGACTCTCTGGCCTACAATTCTGCAGGTGGAGTTACTGATTAATAGGGGTCATAGTTTAGCAACACTGTGTTTATACATACTCACTTTCAGGAATTGAAAATAATGCATTACATAACAGCAATTAGTCACAGCAGTTCACGTCTTGTTTTGTCAAGGCTATTCTTATATATATATTTCTAGTTATGTTCTGGTAGGTTCTAACTGTTCAACCCCAATGAGACCCACTTAATATAGACCTTCTCTCTATCTGTGCTCCAAATTCTGTGGTTAAAACTATTATGGAAGACAAAGATTTGGCGCTTATCCATTTTAAAGCAGTTGTCTTAATCACAATTTATCCGATTTATACAAATGCGATGCAGCTCAGTGCTTTAGAATGCGTGGGTGATCTCCTGTATGTGACAGAGCTGGAGAGAGGCTAATGTGTTTCATTTGCATGTTTCTAATGAACTATAACAGAAGAGCTAGCTTGTCCACTGTTAGAGCAGTTGCACTCCTCTAATTTGTTGATATTGTTATTATTATTATTGTTGTTGTTGTTGTTGTTGTAGGGTTATATTTTATGGAGCCTGAGATCACTCCCACCGTCCACGGCATGCGTCGGTTCTCCTCCGACGACCAGTTAGTGGAGTCTTTTCCAGCAGCAGTAGAAGTGCGTGCCATAGTGGAGAGCCAAATTATGGCCAAAAGATGCCACGCCCTCAGTCTGGGCTACCAGATCACTCCGCAGTCCCGAGTATTGGCCACTGGAGGAGCTGCTGTCAACCCTGCCATTAGACAGGTGAGAATCTATCATCACTCCTTGAGATACCTCTGGCAGGCCATGACCGTGGTGTGTCTTGTAACTGTTCTAGTACCATGGTTGGTATGGTCAAACCCTCCAATCAGATTGCTCAATTCGCGGTGAATATAATTCATACCCACCTCCTAGGAGGTGAATAAGTAAACCATCCAATCAAAATATTAGTTTTGTGTGTGTTTTCTATATATAGCCTAGAGGTATGATACAAGTTGGTTGCACCTTCCGTTTGGTCAGTACAGGATTTACACTATCCTCAGGCCATCAGTCCTCGATGGTTTAAATCCCACACCTACCTCCATGTGGTGGGGCGTGGCCTGTACATATACTAATATTAGACGTGGTCAGCTCCAAATTTAAGTGCCCACTTGCTTGCTCATTTGGTATCCTCGCCATTTGGAGTTATAAGCAGGGGCGGGGTTCTTAACAACCCATGCCTACGGTAGTATAGTTGACTTTTGTCAAACTGTGTTGTACTAATATAAAGTTTGACTTGTATTGACCCACATGTGTGAAGACATAGCTGCAACAGGTGATTGTATCTGTCGTAAGTGTCCATGCATTATATACTATGTATGTTCCTAGACTAGTTCACATGCACAGACCTGTTTTAGCGAGCCAGGCAATACTAACAAGAGTAGCAATATACATACATAGTGTCAGAATTTGATAATTTACAGTCAAATTTGTCTCGCAGATTGTAGCTGATATCTTCAACTGCAACGTTTACATTTTAACTGAAACTGTCAACTCTGCAAGTTTGGGTGGAGCCTACATAGCCAAGCGTGTTGCCATGGGAGCCAGCACAACCTTCCTGGAAGCCACTAGTGGAGGTCCGTGTTATGAACTTGCCAACACTCCAGAGGAGGGGGCACAGGAGATATATGAGCCATTGCTGGCCAGATACTCCAGATTGGAGGCATCTTTGTCCTGTTAGCTGTTTACTCTTCCATTCTTCAGTTGTCAGTTTTGTTATTATTATTATTATTATTATTATTGTTATTGTTGTTATTATATTATTGTTATTGTTATTATTGTTTTTTAATTACGATAGCATTTTGTTGTAAACCTCTTAGCATTTTGTTGTAAACCTCTTAGCATTTGCTGTGTTTACTTATTTTTGTTTTTATAAAAACAATTGAATTATTGAATATGATGGTCAAAGAGTAACCGCAAATAATAAAGAATATTGAGAAATATAACGCTGGTTGGGCCTACCAGATTATGCACAAAATTTTTAGAATTATTCTTTCTTTTTTTTAATTCCAAAAAAAAAAGAAGCTTTATTATCCATTAGAAGCAAGTGGAATATAGTGTATTATTGCAGTAACAGTTGATGGAGTGTCTTAAAATGAATGATTGAGTCACTATCATCGTATTAAATCTAGTGTTGTGTTAGTTAACTAAAACTAAGACCAAAACCCCTTAGTTTTGGAGTATTTTACTTTTGGTAGAATAAATAAAACTAAGCTAACATGAAAAAATTAAATATTTTAGAGGACAGTAAATTTGATAACTAACACTACCAGTAGAGTGGATGACAAAAACTAAAACTAAGCAATTTTTATTGTAGCTAACCCTTGAAACTCAAAATGCAAACTTTTATATTTGAAACAATTTTCACAACAGATTTGTGGATTGGTGAATGTACCAGTATATCAAGTGCAGGTTGATGAATGTGGACAGCTAGGAGATGTGCCACTCACTGCTGAAGTGCAGGTTGATGAATGTGGACAGCTAGGAGATGTGCCACTCACTGCTGAAGTGCAGGTTGATGAATGTGGACAGCTAGGATATATGCCACTCACTGTTGAAAATAGATTTGCCGCCTGACCTAAAGGTAAGACCAAATCCAGTGGCTAAGGATATTTATACAAACACTATAACAGACAATCAAGCCTGATGAAAAAAGTGAAGGCATGGAAGTTGCATCCACTTTAGATAAAGCCATCAAGTCTCAATGATAGCAGTGGCATTTACTCTGTGTCTTCTTAGGGTGTGAAGTTTTCTTGGTTTTTTTTTTTTTTTTTTTTTTTTTTGGTTCTGTACTTTTTTGTTTTTGTTTTTGTTGGTTTGTTCTTGTGCATTAACTATGTATGTATGTATGTATGTATGTATGTATGTATGTGTTTGGGCACAACTAATCATAGAAGCAGGATTTTATGAGATTAGAGAAGTTGCAGGATTGTCTGTTCTTCTGCCAGTATATATCTCAATCTTTTTCTGCACTAGTGTCATGGCATGCAGACACTACCCTTTGTGAAGAGTGGAGTGTTCAGGAATGACAAACCAAATAAACAACCTCAAGTGTTTATGTGTGTGTATATTCTTAAAATTGAAGTGTATTATAAATGCATTTATTATTAAATGAATGCATGTAGCTAGCTCTAGCCATATCAATAAGTGGAAAATATATAATGAGTACATGACTATGTGCATTGCTACATAAACAAGAGAGATAATACGTTTCGCAATTCATTGTAACTAGTTTGAAAGATAAGCCTTTATTGATGATATCTTTGTAATAGCTAATAGCTTGACTTACAAGATTGGCATGTTTTATATTTTGTTACATAAGCTAATTCAGCTTAGCTATTACTTTATGTCTAAACTGTGTTGGGGCTATGATATATATTTATATTATTGTTTGGGTTATATATTTAAGAGAATCCTTGAGGGAGTAGGAACAGTTCTTTATCAGTAAATGTAATTTAACTTGCTTCCACATTGAAGTCCTGTAATGTGTTGGAAGTAATCTGAATTATCTACAACTATAATTATTACTTTATGTCTAAACTGTGTTGGGGCTATGATATATATTTAAAGAGAATCCTTGAGGGAGTAGGAAAAGTTCTTTATCAGTAAATGTAATATAACTTGCTTCCACATTGAAGTCCTGTAATGTGTTGGAAGTAATCTGAATTATCTACAACTATAATATTACTTTATGTCTAAACTGTGTTGGGGTTATGATATATATTTATATTATTGTTTGGGTTATATATTTAAGAGAATCCTTGAGGGAGTAGGAACAGTTCTTTATCAGTAAATGTAATTTAACTTGCTTCCACATTGAAGTCCTGTAATGTGTTGGAAGTAATCTGAATTATCTACAACTATAATATACATTACAGATACAGTGATAGACAGAACTATAACTAGTTCACTACAGGTTAGTCATGTGCTGTGGTGTTGGCTCAGCCAGCCAAGTCATCATTTCATTACTCGTGTTCGTGTGGGCGTAACTCCGTACTACTGGCGGTGGGTATGGTAAGGTGACAGTAACTCGAAGGACCAGATGCCAGGTGCGGCAATCAATTGATAGTTCGGCAGAAACAGCTTTAGATACAGTTTGGAACAACATTTAGGGAAAGGGATGATTACATTAAGTAGAGGTGAAGTGACACTAAACTGAGTTGGGTAAGAAAGGGAGGAGTTTGAAAACAGAACAAAGATAACGTGGTAAGGATCTGTACGTAGGTAAGGTGAACAAATGGTAGGTATCAATGAGAAGAGCTATTAGACAAGTTAATTATTAGTAGAGTTCAAAGTTCTTTAATAATTTTCGATCTTCTTGCCTTGATCCTGGCACTCTTGCGGCGAGGGTGTATCTCACGCTGCAGAGCTGGAGTTGATGGATCACTATTGGATGGCAATAGTGGTTGCCATGCTATAGTCTGGTCTGACCCAGACAACTCATTCAATGTAATACTTCAGACATTAATAATATTAGCTATGCACACATGGTATTGTAATGCCTCAAAGTTAAACAAAAGAAAAAAACCCCAACAAAACAAAACAAAACAACAACAACAACAACAACAAAAACACTGCTAACTAAAAATAATCCCCCCACTGTATTCAACAAGGCAGTTATTGTCGTTAGAAAGCATCTTCCTTGTTTGAAGGTGCTAGCTATGTGATGATAAATTCTCATAACCTGTTTGTCCATGATAGCTACCTTTTCCAAGGATGTATTGTTTTCCTGGACGTTTGCCTACAAGGTTGTGCTGGGTTAGTCTTGCGTGGCCGACCCCTTTCCCTCCCACGCGCGAGCGGATAATATAAGGGAAAGGGGTCAGCCACGCGAGACTGATGGAAGTTCCTGCTATTCTATTTTGCTCCACGAGTCAATTTTGAGATGACAAGAGTACTTACTTTGGTGTGAAAAAGCTAGTACCTATTTGAAGGAGGGAAGGAGTTTGAGACTCTAGCACTCGATCTGTAGTGAGTAGCTACAACATAAGTCACACACTGTCAAGCTTTTTTCTTTTCTTTTTTTAAAAACATAATATGATATATTATAAGATGCATGAATATAATATGAAACTATTATAGCAACATGACAAAAATATAACTATCGTAATACTGTGACTGTGCATATACAAGTTACATGAGATATTTATATGAGATTAAACTTTTCGTTAGTTTATGCATAATCCATGTTTATGTATGCATCCTGTATAAAATATATAGTAATAGCTATGAGACTCACAGAATTGTACAATACAGCTTTGCTACATTTGTACCGCCATGTTACTCATGCCACATCAACATGCATTGCACCATTCACACCTCTTCTTTTAACTACTTTGGAAGTAACTTTCTTGCAATCTCTTGTAATAAATCACTCGGCAGCTCAGTATCAGTGCAGCAGTCTTCACAATTCAATTTAATGGACATTAAGGCTGTGATAGTTGACTGGCTCAAATGGGAACGCTGGTAGGCATGTATTTTTCGTAACAGAAAATCCTCGCGCTGCATCAGAATTGGAAGCTGGAATTGTCATGAGTCCTGTCATTAGCTTGTACAGTAAAGGAAGTCTAGACTGATGATCTAGTGTCAATAGTTGACTAACCTCTCTCCATTAGCTCTAGGAAGTCAGCCATCACCAGAAAATAAATCACTTTCACTTAAAACTTAGCCACCACCAAAAGACCACGAGGAAAGTATTACATCAATATAAAATATCACGAGATATTTGCTGAGAATGGGCATTTATCAAAAAACTTAATTTGTCGGGATATACTCCTCCTTTGAGCATGTACCGGGACTGATGCAGAAATATCGTGAGTGTCCCGGGCATATCTGGACGGTTGGGAACTATGAGTTTTAGCTAGACATAAAGGCAGTGAATTATATAACATGATAGTTATGAGTATAACGTGACTAGGAGTGATGAAATGGGGGGCAGTTGCCAGTGGCCCCCCAGCGACATTAGTAAGACTTCCTATTTATAACAATAATTCATGTGAGGAAGTTAGTAAATTACAACACTAATAAAGAAAGGTTCCTTTTTTTCAATGGATTCTTATGTTTGTGATCTGTTCTTTTTTCTAGTATGCACGGGTAGCTATTACAGCTTCAAGACAGTAGTAACAAAGGAAATATACATCCATTGTATTATAAGTAAAATATCTGCGCTTGACGTTTGGCTTAAGATCAGACAAAATTCTTACATACTGGGAAGTAATAGGCTTTTAGAGTGTAATCATCTTTCCTTTTCCTGCACAAGACAAATCTATTTATAAAAATTCAGAATTTCCCTAACAGTTAAAACTGATTATACCCATCTTTTAATCACATATATGCACCGAGCAGTGTACAATGGCCAGTGGTAGTAAGGATGCTGGAGAATTGGCTATAGACCTTCTTCGTGAGGACAGAGAAAAATACAGCTTCATTCTTGGCTTATTTCAAGAGAATCATGAACTCAGCTGGACAAGTGGATTCTTCCCAAGGAGTATTACATCAAAAATTGATCAATGCGCCATCAGTTTCCGTTCGTTAGGGAATCATACAGTCAGCCTTGCAGACGTCATATCTGATCAGTGGTTGGAGAGTGTCCTCGATTTTTACAATCATATGGACCAAAATTCTCACAGTGACAACATCAGTCAACTGAAGTTGCTAGGTGGGCAGGCTCAGAAAATCAGTCTTGTTTTCAAGGTAATCGCAGCATGGTCCAGAAATCTAGCAGGGCGTGTTCACACAGCTTCAAATGAGACCAAAGAACAATTTCCTGTCGTGGCCCCTAGTGCTATTTTGCCAACGCTTGGATTATTTGGGCCTATCTTTGCTGGTGCAGTGGTAGCCATTACTACCGCCACTATTGGGATATTGGCTGCACAGCAAGCAGTTGAGTCTGAAGAGGCGGCACGATTGCAAGCCCAAAATGATCTGGCTGATGCAATAAGGGATTTTAATGCCAAACATAGTCTAAATGAGAAAGCTAAGGTACACATATTATATGTATATATGCATGTGTGTGTGATCATTGAGTTAATAATTTTTTTTTGTGATTATTAAGTGTTTATTACTGTTGAAACCCATTAACAGATGATAGGTGAAATTGGGACCAATCTTGTGGCGGCACTAAATGGAATGAATGACATTGCTGAATCCATTGCAACATTTTGGCTTCATGAATTCAATATATTTACAAGTGAAGGTGGAAAGATGATCACAAATCTTGCTTTTTTGCCTCCATTTATTTTGATTAATGTAATGAGGACTAAAAATATCGACTCTTGGAAAAAGATTCAGGGAGCTTTTCGGGAGTATTCTGTAGTGATGAAAAGGATCCTGAACCTTTATACCTTCACCACCTATGCTGACCCGCTTCCAACAACTCAGTTTCACGTGGATGAATTGAATATGGACTTGACTGTTCCATCAGAAGTAAATGTTGCAGAAATAATGGCAACAAATTAAAAGGCTACTTTGATTGCATCTAGTGCATATATAGAACTATGAAAACGATCCTAGACATCTACAATGAACTATGAAACTAATTATCTAGTTTTCTAGTTTAGCTGTGTAGCTATTCATATAGCTATTTATAGTCATACTTTCAGTGTATATTTTCCACCTACTGATATAGCTTAGTTGTACTTACAATAATGTTAGCTAATAAAGTTAACTTCATTTATTAATAAAAATTAAAACTTCAATAAAAATAAATATCTATACTAGTGGTGTGCTTGAGCACAAATGGCGAGCGAGCCTTGTTAGGTAACATAAAACTAAGTTTTGTTACTATGTTTTAGCTTAGTTCATGCAAACACTATAATAGAATGACCTTTTATTGCAGCAAACAAATACAAAATCACTCTCTTACCTGATTAATGGTAACGCCTGTATTACCAAACATCTGCCATTCTGATACCAGTAACTCTTGGACAAGCTCTCAGCTACGATAAAAAAACAAATAATAAACCAGTGTTATTATTTGTAATTTTAGCCAACAAATATGGAATTACCTCAATTTCTGAGTATAGATAACTTCTGTAGTAGTATCAAATTTAAGTTACTTTGACTATGTGAATTACCTCACATTCTTGACAACAAGCTCTCAGCTACAAAAACAAAAGACAATCAATGTTAGCACACAAATACAAAATTACTTTCTTACCTCGTTTTCTTGAGCAGTAGTAACTTCTGTAGTATCAAATTTAAGCCATTCTGACTATTTGAATTTACCAGTCACCTTTGACAACAAGCTCTTCTACAAAAAAGAAAGGCCAGAGTTATTTTTGCATATATAGCCAACAAATATGGAATTACGTACTTACCTAAGCTTCACTGGAGTAGTAGTAGCTTCCTTAGCATTAATACTACTAACGTACCATCCATCCATACATACATATATACTAGTGGTGTGCTTGAGCACAAATATCGAGAGAGCCTGATAGTTAGGTAACATGAAACTACAATATTGTTACTATGTTTTAGCTTAGTTCATGCAAACACTATAATATCAGCAAACAAATACAAAATCACTCTCTTACCTTATTAATGGTAACTTCTGTAGTATCAAACATCTGCCATTCTGATACCAGTAACTCTTGGACAAGCTCTCAGCTACGAGATAAAAAAAATAAAAAATAAACCAGTGTTATTATTTGTAATTTTAGCCAACAAATATGGAATTACTACTTACCTCAATTTCTGAGTATTGTTAACTTCTGTAGTATCAAATTTAAGTTACTTTGACTATGTGAATTACCTCACATTCTTGACAAGCTCTCGGCTACAAAAACAAAAGACAATCAATGTTAGCACACAAATACAAAATTACTTTCTTACCTCATTTTCTTGAGCAGTAGGACCTTCTGAAGTATCAAATTTAAGCTATTCTGACCATTTGAATTTACCAGTCACCTTTGACAATAAGCTCTTAGCTACAAGAAAGAAACTGAAAGGCCAGAGTATTTTTGCATATAATAGCTAACAAAAATATGGAATTACGTACTTACCTCAGCTTCACTGGAGTAGTAGTAGCTTCCTTAGCATTAATATTACGGCATTTTGACTACCAATGGCTCTTGACAACAAACAAGCGGCACTCCGTATCCCCCTAAAACAGCGAAGTTTTGAAATTACGTTTGGTAAAGGGATTTCAATGCCATAGTAACCGATCTCAGCAACTTTTTTTTGTCTTGAAAAACAAGGGTTTTCGCAGGAATTTTCTCATACTTCGGAGCTTAAGTTTAAAAGTAAGGCTTGTTTAATGTTGTAGTTTCAGAATAAACTGGGGTCAAGCCTGAGTTTTTAGGAGAAAAAAGTTGCCCACGCGCGCGTTTAAGGGGCATACGTACCATCCTTCAACACATATATACCTACTAGTGGTGTGCTTGAGCACAAATGGCGAGCGAGCCTGATAGTTAGGTAACTTAAAACTAAGTATTGTTACTATGTTTTAGCTTAGTTCATGCAAACACTATAATAGCAGTTATGACCTTATATTTCAGCAAACAAATACAAAATCACTCTCTTACCTGATTAATGGTAACTTTTGTAGTATCGAACATCTGCCATTCTGATAATCTCAATTACCAGTAACTCTTGAACAAGCTCTCAGCTACAATAAAAAATAAACCAGTGTTATTATTTGTAATTTTAGCCAACAAATATGGAATTATTACTTACCTCAATTTCCTGAGTATTGATAACTTCTGTAGTATCAAATTGAAGTTACTTTGACTGTCTGAATTACCTCAAATTCTTGACAACAAGCTCTCAGCTACAAAAACAAAAGACAATCGATGTTAGCACTCAAGTACAAACTTACTTTCTTACCTCATTTTCTTGAGCAGTGGTAACTGTTGCAGTACCAAATTTGAGTTTGAATTTACCAGTCACTGTTGGCAACAAGCTCTTAGCTACAAAAAAGAAAGGCCAGAGTTATTTTTTGCATATTTAGCTAACTATGAATTACGTACTTACCTCAGCTTCTCTCTCGAGTAGTAGTAGCTTCCTTAGCATTAATATTACGGTATTCTGACTACCAATGGCTCTTGATAACCAACAATTGGCACTCCGTATCCCCCTAAAACGGCGAAGTTTTGAAATTACGTCTGGAAGAGGGTCTTCAATGCCATAGTAACCGGTCGAATCAACTTTTTGTGTCTTGAAATGCAAGCGTTTTCGCCGGAATTTTCTCACACTTAGGAGTTTAAGTATAAAGTAAGGCTTGTTTAATGCTGTAGTTTCAGAATAAACTGAGGTTAAGATTAAAAAGCCGTGTTTTTTGGAGAAAAAAGTTGCCCGCGCGCGTTTAAAGGACATATGTTCCATACACACATATATACATAATAATACCCGATTTTGCATTATCCACCCCTAATACTATCTCGCTCACTCGCCAACTAGTGGTGTGCTTGAGCACAAATGGCGAGCGAGCCTGATAGTTAGGTAACATAAAACTAAGTATTGTTACTATGTTTTAGCTTAGTTCATGCAAACACTATAATAGCAGTTATGACCTTTTATTTCAGCAAACAAATACAAAATCACTCTCTTACATGATTAATGGTAACTTTTGTAGTTAGTCTCGCATGCCAGACCATTTACCATACCGCCTCGCTGGGAAATGGTCTGGGGACAGACGTAGGGTTTTCAGGTTCTCTACAGGAATGTACGTAGAGCCAATCAGATTGTACCAATCACATGACCAACCTCAAACTATTTAATTTATTACTAATTGAAATGATTTAGTGGTAGCTCTCCACCGTGCCTCAGTTAGTCAGCTGTGTGGTTGCTGCGATATGAAAACGCTGGAAGAAGTTTTGAGAAGTGTTGTGGAGGGCATTGATTACAAAGCTGCACGTGCAGAACAGCGGAGGGCAATCCTTTCCTTCCTGCAGGGAATAGATGTTTTCGTTTTCTTCCCAAGGGGAAGTGGGAAACGTTTTTGCTTTTATGCTCTCCCACTGTTTTTTGACAAACTTAGAAATAATACAGAACCTAAAAGTGTAGTGGTTGTACTGTTGCAGTTCATAGTCGTATGCATATCGTGCTTTTCAAGCTCATTTAACAGCTGATCAATAACACACTCGTAAGTAGTAAATTCACTTCATCACAACCAGTTCAAGCCAAGGTCTTCAAAAGCGGATGTAGATATTCCTGCAGATCAAGCTAAAGCTAGCACAGGTGGCAGTTGGGATTAAATTAAAAAAATGTAACCGCAACATTAGGCGGCAATTAAATTCTTTACGACTCAGGTCATGTGGATTCTTCATTGATTGCATTCCGCCAGAACCTCAAAGTACGGCGAGTGCCCCCAGACCCTCTTTTTTCCCCAGCGGAGGGAGGGGCATGAGGGTCTGGCCCACGAGACTACTTTTGTAGTATTGAACATCTGCCATTCTGATAACCTCAATTACCAGTAACTCTTGAAAACACTCTCAGCTACAATAAAAAAAATAAACCAGTGTTATTATTTGTAAGTTTAGCCAACAAATATGGAATTACTACTTACCTCAATTTCCTGAGTATTGATAACTTCTGTGGTATCAAATTTAAGTTACTTTGACTATCTGAATTACCTCGAATTCTTGATAACAAGCTTTCGGCTACAAAAACAAAAGACAATCAATTTTAGCACAAAAATACAAAATAAGTTCTTACCTCATTTTCTTGAGCAGTGGTAACTATTGTAGTACCAAATTTGAGCCATTCTGACTATTTGAATTTACCAGTCACTGTTGACAACAAGCTCTTAGCTACAAAAAAGAAAGGCCAGAGTTAATTTTGCATATTTAACTAACAAATATGGAATTACGTACTTACCTCAGCTTCTCTCGAGTAGTAGTAGCTTCCTTAGCATTAATTGGCGAGCGAGCGTAGCGAGCGAGACACTTACAGGGGTAACACAATTGAAAATCGGGGATGTTTGTTTATCAGTGTGTATGGACGTACGTATGTCATTTTGTACTTTGACCCTCGCGTATTTTTGTGTTCGCTCCGCGTTCGACCCCGTCCCAAACTTCATTAAACAGTATCCTCTGGTTTAGCGACCATTATCCGTATCACCTTAGAAATTGAATTGTGTGTACTGCTTTGATTCTTTTGCGTGTGCAGTTAAAACTCTAAAACTTATGGGAGTTCCATTTCTATTCAAGTTAGTCGCTATTTGTCACAGTTATAAGCCCTACTCAACAGCATTTACTGGAAAATTCATTGTCCACTAGACGAACCACGAAGGTAATTCTTGCGTAGGTATGTTCAGTTGTGTGAAAGTATTGTGCGTTGCAACTACTATTAAGAATATCACAAAGAAATTTTTAAATAACGTGACTTGATTTTGTTGCTTCTTTTTCAATTCAGGGGAGTGGTTACTATGGCATTGAATCCCCTTTACCGCATATGCTTAATTGGCGAGCGAGCGTAGCGAGCGAGACACTTACAGGGGTAAAAATGAAAAAAATCGGGGATGTTTGTTTATTTATATATATATGGACGTATGTATGTCATTTTGTACTTTGACCCTCTGTATTTTTGTGTTCGCTCTGCGTTCGACCCCGTCCCAAACTTCACTAAACAGAATCCTCCGGTTTAGCGACCATTACCCGTATTACCTTAGAAATTGAATTGTTTACGGCTTTGAATTGTTTTGCGGGTGCAGTTAAAACTCAAAATCTTATGGGAGCTCCATTTCTATTCGAGTTAGTGGCGGTGGTAAGTTAATGCGCTATTTGTCACAGTTATAAGCCCTACTCAACAGTATTTACTTAAAAATGCATTGTCCACTAGACGAACCACCAAGGTAAGTCTTGCGTAGGTATGTTCAGTTTTGTGAAAGTATTGTGCGTTACAACTACTATTAAGAATATCACAAAATTTTTTTTAAAATAACGTGATTTGATTTTGTTGCTTCTTTTTCAATTCAAACTGCTGTTTCGGGAGCGGTTACTATGACATTGAAACCCCTTTACCTCATACGTAATTTAAAAACTCTACTTTATTTTAATAGCTTGAGTGTTAGTTGTTAAAATCAAATTTAACAATAGTGTAGCTCGCTCGCCATTTGTGCTCAAGCACACCACTAGTTTAACAACTCGACTTTATTTTAGTAGTTTGAATAACAATAGTGTAGTTTAAGGCTCGCTCGCCATTTGTGCTCAAGCACACCACTAGTTACACACACAAAAAAAAAAAAAAAAGAAGGGGCGAATTTATTCAGCGAAGCGAGCGAAGTGAGCGGAGCTGACTCTCTAATCATGAGTCCGTGATTGGTAGCGAGCGTAGCGAGCGAGACACTTACAGTGGTAAAAATGAAAAAAATCGGGGATGTTTGTGTATTTGTATAATATTATGGACGTACGTATGTCATTTTGTACTTTGACCCTCCACATTTTGTGTTCGCTCCGCGTTCGACCCCGTCCCAAACTTCACTAAGCAGAATCCTCCGGTTTAGCGTCCATTACCCGTATCACCTTAGAAATTGAATTGTTTAACGCTTTGAATTATTTTGCGGGTGCAGTTAAAACTCAAAAACTTATGGGAGCTCCATTTCTATTCGAGTTAGTGGGGTGGTAAGTATTTGTCACAGTTATAAGCCCTACTCAACAGTATTTACTTAAAAATGCATTGTCCACTAGACGAACCACCAAGGTAAGTCTTGCGTAGGTTTGTTAAGTTGTGTGAACGTATTGTGCGTTACAACTACTATTAAGAATATCACAAAGAAAATTTTAAATAACGTGATTAGATTTTGTTGCTTCTTTTTCAATTCAAACTGTTGCGGGAGCGGTTACTATGACATTGAATCCCCTTTACCCATATACTTAATTTAAAAACTCGACTTTATTTTAGTAGCTTGAGTGTTTGTTGTTAAAATCAAATTTAACAATAGTGTAGTTTAAGGCTCGCTCGCCATTTGTGCTCAAGCACACCACTAGTACTAGTGATGTGCTTGAGCACAAATGGCGAGCGAGCCTAAAGACTATACTATTTTTATATGAATGATTTTGACTTCTAACACTGAAGCTACTGAAAATAAGGACCAGTTTAAAAAAATAACAACAAAACAATACACGTTATTTAAACGTTTTCTTTGTGATATTCTTTAGCTAAGTAATGGTTGTAACACACAATGTTTTGACACAACTGGACATGCACCTACACAGACTTACCTTCGCAGTAGTCTAGTGGACAATGTATTTTCAAATAAATACTATTGCGCACGGCTTATAACCATGACAAAGAGCGCATTGACTTACCACCGCCCCCTTATCCCTTTACCCTGTATGCTAAATTTAAAAACTGGACCTTATCAGTAGCGTCAGTGTTAGAAGTCAAAATCATTCATATAAAAATAGTATAGTTTAGGCTCGCTCGAGCCTAAAGACTATAGTATTTTTATATGAATGATTTTGACTTCTAACACTGAAGCTACTGAAAATAAGGTCCAGTTTTTTAATTTAGCATACAGGGTAAAGGGATTTCAGTGCCATAGTAACAACTCTCTGCAACTGCTTGAATTGAAGGAAAAAAACAACACCAAAACAATACATGTTATTTAAAAGTTTTCTTTGTGATATTCTTTAGCTAAGTTGTAACACACAATGCTTTGACACAACTGGACATACACCTACACAGACTTACCTTCGCAGTAGTCTAGTGGACAATGTATTTTCAAGTAAATACTGTTGCGCACGGCTTATAACCATGACAAAGAGCGCATTGACTTACCACCGCCACTAACTCGAATAGAAATGAAGTCCCTTAAGTTTTCAAGTTTTAACTGCACCCGCAAAAGAATTCAAAACGGTAAACAATTCAATTTCTAGGGTGATACGGGTACTGATCGATAAACCAGAGAATTCTGTTTAGTGTAATATGGGACGGGGTCGACCACATAACTAACACAAAAACGCGAGGGTCAAAGTACAAAATGACATACGTACGTCCAAACATATATACAAATAAATTTATAAACATCCCCGATTTTCGATTGTGTTACCCCTGTAAGTGTCTCGCTCGCTACGCTCGCTCGCCAATTACGGCATTCTGACTACCAATGGCTCTTTGACAACCAAACAATCGGCACTACGTATACGGCGAAGTTTTGAAATTTTCAGAATGAAGTGGGGTCAAGCCTAAAAAAGCCGTGTTTTTTTAGGAGAAAAAAGTACCCCCGCGCGCGTTTAAAGGGCATACGTACCATCCATACACACATACTAGTGATGTGCTTGAGCACAAATGGCGAGCGAGCCTAAAGACTATACTATTTTTATATGAATGATTTTGACTTCTAACACTGAACCTACTGAAAACAAGGTAGAGTTTTTAAATTACGCATACACTGTAAAGGGATTTCAGGCTGAAACTCTCGAAAGGTAGCAGCCGACGAGGCGGCTCGAGTGGAAACGCTGAAGCAAAAGCTGGAGGTTTAAGCTATGAGAAGTGAGCTTACCTTGCTAGCTACGTTCTCTGGAAAAGCTTAGGTCCGACCACCAGGATATTTTAGCTAAGGAAGCCGAAGTAAGATTGCGGAGCAGAAGCGGATGGATTTGTGTATCCAGGACCTCAAGGACAGCCATCAAGCTGAGAGGCAACGCTTGCTGGAAATAATAACAACGTTGGAGTCGAGTTATGATGTGGTTAACCGTGATCGTGACGATTCTTTACCGGATCATCGTGCCGATATTTTAGACGATCCTTTACTTAACAGTGATTCAGATGTAGGTTCATCAAGGGTTGGAGTTGCCATTACGGGAGATGGAGTTGAGGAAGCTGCGGACATTGCTGCTATTACTTCAAGTACTGCTGCTTTGGTGAGACCCTCTGTTACTTCAGATGTTGAAACTGTTGCAACTGGAGTCAGTAGGACCGAATCTGCTGTAGATTTGAGGAACACTACGTTGAGTGGACTTGTCATTCCCTCTTCTGTTGTTTATTCTACTCCGCCATCGTGTACTGATGTATCTACAGTGTCTACTGCATTAACCACTCCAGGTTATCTGCTGTTGCAGAGGAGTTTGTTCCTAGTTTGGTGAGTCGTTCTGTGTCTAGTGTTAGTACTGGTCATGCAAGTGTGCCTACCACTATGCAGGGTGTTAGTGCGAGTACTGCTGATGCAGGCACGTCTTCTGATGCATGTGTACCTAGTGTGTGTGTGCCTGGTGTAAGTGTACCTACCACTTCCGTTCATGTTACTACAACATGCATGTCTGATGGAACATCAGTTGGAACTAAAGAGGCTGGGATTCCTGTGCCAGGATCAGTGTCTGATGGTGTCATGGAGTATGTCACTAAGTTACTGAAAGTTCAGACAGATGTGATGGCAGCACAAGCTCATGCTGTTGCGGTGCAGAACCTACCTGGTCTGCCATATTATACAGGTGAAGGAACTGTCACGCAAGGAGTTGTTGGTGTGGGGGCGTAAATCCCAACCTACTTCCTAAGTCACAGGTGCTCGCACAGAGGATAAGTGGTCGAACTCAGAAAAGGCCCAACTGCCAGCTCTCAGAGAGCTTATCCCACACAGGGCTAAGGATGTAACAATTGTCCACCAAGTCCAAGTCTAATCTAACTCAGCTGTAGCTAAGTCAAGCTAGATCTGTGGATGAACTACAAGCTAATTAGACATTACATAATTTGCAACCTGACGCTACACGATAAGAATACAAGGTGAGTTTATATGCAAACAAGAGTGATACAATCACAGTGGATTTTGACAGGTAAGGTGTGGTAATATGAATATCGTTAAGTGTTCACTCTTGGCCAGACTTATGAGGCCTGGACAGATGAAGTTCTATTTTAACAAGATGTTTCAATTTTGAGAAGCCTTCATCAGTTGTGAGATGGTACAATCGTGAAAACTATGACAACGGAATGGTAAATGATACATTGACACTCAGGAACTTCAGAAAGTGCTAACACTAAAATCATAATAATGAATGATAATAAATAGCTAAACAAATAAACAAATAAAAGATAAATAACTGAATTAATGAAGGAATGAATAAATAATAAATAATAATTTATTAATTAAATAAATAAATAAATAAGTACATATAAATAAATTCAATAATAAATAAATAAATAATGCATAATTAAATAAATAAGATGTATTCAATACCCCAAGAAATTGGTTACAAATGCTAGATTTTAAGACCACCATCAAGATTCATTGTATTTGCTATATACTCAATTCGAATTGGTTCCAATATTGCCCTTTTTTGGTGTTCTTGTTCAAATGCTAGTACCTTTGAGTCTTACCATTGTGGAATGTGACCAGTTTCCCATGCATGTCTCGCTCATTGTTCATATTTCTCATGTTTCCTGTTCTAGTGGCATATTTGTGTTCATTTATCCTGGTAGATAAAGTTCTTCCCTTTCACCAATGTAGCAGTAATTGCATTGGCTGTAAGGAATCACAACTGATGAAGGCTTCTCGAAGCAGAAACAGAAACATCTTGTTAAATTAAACTTCATCAATACTACGTTAAGTTAAAAAATAAAGATTATTATGTTCATTTATTAGTATAAATGAATCATCTAGTGCGTAATTAAGCGTAGCGGCTGGTTACCTAGTAGCAACACAACAACTCGCCCTTAAATGAACGAACACTGCACTGGGTATGTCTCTTCCTGCGCAAATGTTCCGTTGTATGCTAATCCAGAGTGCAGTTAGACTACGCCCCAGACAATCAAAGGTAGATAGGTTTTAAGTTATATGAAATTGAAGAATAGTACAATGATGAGCAAACGAATGAATAGGAAGTCGAATAATATTCAAGAAAATATGAAATGAAGAATGCGATGAATGGCTAGAAGAGTTGAACAACTGCAACAAAACTGAACAACTGCAACAAAACTGAACAACTGCACAACTGATTGGACTGAGCTGGGTCAGTCCACTATATACTGTAGCTCAGTCCAAGGGGGGTTGTTTTCATGAAGCTAATGAGTAAATGTGTGTGTGAATGAAGTGTGAATGTGTGTGTGAATGAAGTGTGAATGTATGTTTGTCCTTTCTCAATAAGGTGTAAATCAGTAATTAATTGTTTATTGTTGTGCCATCTGGCCTATGTTTGTCACTTGTTTGCTTGCTCCAACAATAAACATAAGTTAAAACGAATTGGTACAGAATTACTTGAAGATTTAACAAAAATTACTTAGTAGCTAGGTGTACCAGTTGCCATACATGTATATTAGTATTTTTTAAATTTTTACTCATTGTTATTATTGTCCATGATCAAGGCTACCTCTCCTGCTTCTGAATCTCACTATCCTTCTATTTGGACTAACTTTTTGCGAAACATTTGTCTTTCTTTTCTTTTGTCCTTTCGCTTTCCTTTTTGAAACATATGATGCCTTTACTCCACCTGCTGTTTAGTCACTTTCTATAGAATATGAGTGATAAAAAAGTAGTTGTTCTGTTCTGACAGCCATAAAAAACCCAACTTTATTATATATAGGCTGTTAAAACAGAGAAAAACAGATATATTATTATTATTTATTTCAGCTGAGAATGACAACTCAATAACATTACTATAACAATAATACTAATATCATATCACACATTATAAATAAAAAGTCTGTGAATCTCACCTGTAACATTTACTTTTCAGTTCCTTAACCACTGATAGGCTTTCTCTGCAAGCAGATTTCACAAATTCATTCTCAATAGATATTGCTTCCTCCTAGAAAATGTAATTTAGTCATAAAACAAAATATTAACACAGATTAAAGTCCACAGACTTGAATCTTGTCAAGATCAAGTATATATTTATAAAGTCCACAGACTTATATCTTGCCAGGATCAAGTATATATTTATAAAGTCCACAGACTTTAAATCTTGCCAGGATCAAGTACAGTGCTTCCAATCTAAAGAGCAAATATTTGTGTTACAAAAAAAATGCTTGTTCTGATGGTCCAAGCTTTGGCACATTATCTTTCCCCTTTATTTCAAGGTTCATGGCAAAAAACTCACCTTGTAGAAGGCTATGAATCACACTTCTCCTATAGGATTCCATACATTTTTCGCCATTTTATTCTACGTCACCTTTTTCCAGTACTCGTCACGTAGCGTACTAATGGTTCACGCTACAGTTAAAGGGAATATCCCTAAACCACGCGGCAAGCTGTAGTGGTTTACTAATAATGCGGTCACGCTAACTGTTAAAGGGAATTTCCCTAAACCACGCGGCAAGTTGTAGTGGTTTACTCTAATTACAATTCAATTAGTGCCTTAGCTTAGCTTAGCAGCTTCTATGGCTTCCCCAGATGATTCTGTGGCAGATGTTTATGTTGCTTCAAGTGCTACCAGAAGAAGAAGAAGGCTCCAGTTGTTGACTGATGTAACCAATGCCTCAGAGAAGTGCAAAAGGGCATGCACATACCATGCAGAAGATAAGATCAAGGAGTGTGTGAAGGTGAAGGCTCCAAGAGGAATGCACGCAGTTAAGACTCCTTCAACCAGTTCTTCTCAGGCCCCACACTACAACCTCAGGGATAGACCTGAAGCTACTCAGTCTCCTGATTTGGTGACATTGCGTCAGTTGGTTAAAACTAGACCGCATGTAATCTCACAAGGAATGCACACATTACAGGCACGAACTGAGCGCAATACAACATTTGTAACTCAGAAGTCTGTTGCATTACAAGTTGTTGGTGCTTGCATTTCTACTGGCATGGGAATTCTGAAGTCTTGTGAAGTGGCTGGAATTGCTACTGGATTTAATGATCAAGTAGTCAGAGGTTGGGCCAAAGAGATCTATGCTGATTTTTTTGGTGTAGTTACTTCACTTGAAAATGTTACAGATGAGATCCTAGACATGCAGTTGGAATCTGAAAGAGGAAAACACCCAAAACTAGTGTCTCTAATGTCAGATGAAAATTTTCAAGCGGATGTTAGGAAGTTTGTTCAGGAGAATAGCAATGTGAAAGGCCGTCCAAACCTTACCCTGCAAGATGTTGTCACTTGGCTACAAGAGACTCATCATGTTGAAGTCTGCAAGTCCACTGTTTCATTATGGCTGCATGAGATGGGTTTTTCTTATCATCAACACACAAAGGGAGTATACTTTGATGGTCATGAGAGAGAGGATGTGGTCGCTGATAGGAAAGCTTATCTTGATACTCTACAGTCACTTGGCAGTCGTATGTGGACCTTCAATTCGCCTTCTCCTGACCCAGCCGTTCATCCAGTAATACGCATTTACCATGATGAGACCACTTATTATGCTAATGCGTATCAGTCGTTCCACTGGACAGATGGGTCCAATCAAGTCTTGAAGCAGAAATCTCTTGGTCAAGCCATTATGGTATCTGATTTTGTTGAAGAGGTAGGTGGAATGCTTGAATGTGATGGTGAAAAGGCCACCTTGTTCCTTGAGCACCAGTCAGAAGGCTACTTCACAAATGATATGCTCATCTCTCAGGTACTACAATACAATAAAATAAAATAAATTATCAATAATAGTACATGTAATAGTACATGTAGGTACTACAATACAATAAAATAAAATAAATTATCAATAATAGTACATGTAATGTGTAATCATGTGTGTACAAAATTAAAATATAATTATTATGAATAATTGCTGTGTTAAATTGCATATTTACAGACTCACAAAGCCATAACATTGTTTGAGAAGAAGTATCCACAATGCCAAGGCCTATTTATCTTTGATAATGCGCCATCTCATATGAAGAGACCAGACGATGCTTTGAATGTGGACCGTATGAATGTGAAGGATGGGGGTAAGCAACCGTTCATGCGCGACACAGTTTGGGATGGCAAGTGTCAACGGATGGTTACAGCACAGGGCTTGCAGAAGGGAATGAAGACAGTGTTGGAGGAGAGAGGTGTGGACACTCGTGGTCATAATGCTGAGAAGATGAAGAGTGCACTTCGCCAGTTTCAGGCAAGTTACACAAATGCCTATAATAACAATTATGCTTGAAAAAAAATACATTCATCAATATTACATTTTACTATAATTATCATTAATTGTAGGACTTTCAGGAACGAATCACTATATTGGAGGGGATTATTCATAGCCAGGGACACATCTGCCTTTACCTACCCAAGTTTCATTGCGAGCTTAATCCAATCGAACGTGTGTGGTGCCATGCAAAGAAGTATTCAAGGGCTCATTGCAATGGAACCATTACAAGACTCAGACAAGTTGTTCCCGAGTCACTTTCCAGTGTCACACGTGAAATGATTGGACGTTTCTTTGCAAAGTCTTGTGATTATGAAGCTGCCTACCGAGATGGACACACCTGTGCATCAGTTGACACCGTAGTGAAGGCATACAAGTCTCATCGAAGAATAACCAATTGTACTTAGAAGCTGTGGCTCCTCCAATGGTTGCAGATTTTTTTTTCCATTATTTCCCGGCTCTTTTCAGAGCCACCATATTTCAAAAGATTTCACTGAAAAATTCATAGTAGGGTAACCACTGATACTAACATATGGGAACTAGAAATATAGGGAAGTACTAATATACTTCTAGGCATTTCATAATTGGTTCAAACAGGTACAACCACACTTCTCCTTTGATCAATGTCAAAAATTGTCAGTGCATATATCAAAAATTATGTAAAAAAAACTAGAATATTTAATTATTAAAGATAAATTTATTCACTTTACAGTAGATCCAGTCTAGTCAAAATGACTATCTTTATTTTTTATTATAAACTGTTGTTTAAAGAATTTTCTTTAAAGAATTTTTTTTTGTTCTATAGCGAGAGCTACCTATAATAGCTATTTATTAAAATGCAAATGTACAAAGATTAGACTATTAACACAACCTTTATAAGGACTCACTTTTCGGCGCTAAATTCTGTCCAAAATGTGAAAATAAGTGAATTGAAGCTTCCCTGGCAAGACCCGAAAGCATTGAAGCCAGGGCTATACTGCTGTCCCGGTCCTTCCGTTTGAAAGGCATCAGCAAAGCAACTTTAGCTTTGCTCTATCTTCAGTAAAGACGTTCAGGCGATCTCTCCAAGAAGGTGCTTTAACTCCTCAAGAAAGCTGACCGATTGGCTAAGCTGTGAGCAGCCGTATTGGAGCTCGTTCACGGCGGGCATGCTCACTACAGCGTGTCATAAAATGTCACAATAAACGTCACTTATATTTGACGTAATGATAGAAATGTCATAATACGTCATCGCTATTCAGCGCTTGCCGTTTTATTCCCCAGTTCCTGAAGAGATGCCATTCCTGTGAGCCCAGTTTTTGCCCTAGTGCTTTGTTATTGCAGGTATGTAATTTTTAATTATTTATCTAGAGTCTATCAAACATAGAAAGATATAGAGCCAGAAATGTCCCTTTCTGGCTCTAAACACTTTTGCCCCTTCAAAAGTTGTTTTTTTTGGAGATTTCATAATTGTTTCTTAGTAAAAATAAAGTGCTTTGAAACCAAATTTGGTACACTAAAACTTCAATTACTTGACTTTATGCCTGCAAAATTTTAAGGATATAGACACTATAATACTCTTTTTCTGTTCTAAACAAATGTGAAGAGTCGTTCAGAATCTGGTTACACTGGAGCAGGCATAACCACAACACATAACCACTTAACCACAAATCTAAATATTCTTGGACCAGAAAATACATCAATATAGTGAAAAAGACAAAATAACTACTGACTACTTGATATCCATTCAATCTGCAAAGGAAAAAAGTAACATATAACAATAATTCAAGTTATTTGCTCTTTAGACTGGAAGCACTGTATATATTTATAGCCATTCCAAATCTAAATATCAACCGTTCTGAGATCTTGCACTAATAGACTCAAGAAGTAGCTATCGTAATCCTTTTATACATGCAATAACTTACATATAATGTATATTTTGATGTATTTTAACAACTCACCATTTGATTATTAACCCTCTCACCGGCAGATAAAATTCAGTTATTTTATTTTTTCTATATGAATAATGTTTAAAAATAAATATAAAATCAGGAGTTCAAAAAAGTACCTAGCAACCATATATCACGTGAAAGTACATGAATTGTTCAACATTTTTGGTCAAATTTGGTTGCTTAGTAACAAACTACAAAGTGGTTTTTGGGACCACAATGTAACTATATCATAGCAAAGTGATCGGTATGCTTCCAGTGCAATATTAGCAATTGTTTGTGCGTGATTATTACTGTTATAATAGACAGTTATCTCAGCCAGCAATGCTGTTGCTCACTGATGACACCAGGAGAGGCGTGACTGGTAGCTGGGCAATAGCTGGGCAGAAGAACATCAAGAATACAAGAATATTTTACTTACAATTCCAGTCCTCTGCACACACTCACTCCTCCCTCTAGCCTCATACTCTTCCTTTTTCATCCATTCAATACTTTGTCAACCTTTCTTCATGCTTTCAACATAATCAGTATTACCATCATCTCAATATTCTAGACCTTGCAGAAGTAGAGACATCATCCTTTGAATGAATAGGAAGTCCAAAGTAATTCAGAGAGCAAAGGTGGCTAAGTCAAATCATTACTCATTGCTGGGAGTGTTCGGGATCCACACCCGAACAGAGGATCTAAAGTCAAGCCCGGCCGGCCCGACTCTTCTCACACTCAAGCTGTAACTGATCAATAATTATGTCTCATATGTTTATCTGATGTATTCTGCCCTTTCTCAGTTTATTTCTAATCTTTATCTTACCTGTACAAGCCTTTCATCTGTTTAGTTCTAATGTCACGCATCACCACACTTTACCATATCTCATCGCCGGGAACGGTAATGAGATTCATATCAACCACTGCACTCTGTCAATCTCATTTCGTTTATAGGTGCACTCTATGCGCCTCCACTCTAACGTCTAATCTCTCTCCGCTCATACCTGTCCTCTTATCTCTATTATAGTTTAACCTTATTCTGAACTGAAAGTGGTTTAAGTTAAGTGCCCTAGCCTAGCTAAGCCGCCACTACCTCCTAATCTGCTGGATGAGAGAAAGGACGCCCACACATCGTTTGGTCCTTCGAGCCCAGCGACCTACACCAACTTCTCTTCGCTGGATTATCTGGACGAGAAGGCCGAATCTCCACATCAAGCTGGGAGCCGCCCCTCTCATCTGAAGTGCTGGAACTCCACAACTAGGACTACACCACTTCGTTATCTGCGCAGAAGTCTGCAGCCTCGCCTCCTCTTCTGCTTCGGAGCTCTCCAAAGGCATAGCTCTCATACCGCAGGATATCACACCTTGCGGAGTTCGTCTATATCTACGTTAGTAAGTAACTTTATTGTCTTATCTGTCTTGTTCTTTTCGACCTCATAGTCATGACGTCATTCATCACCGAAGAAATCAGAGCAACGGTGCACGACTTAGAAGTCAAGCGTGGCAGCAGACGTGGCATGGCCACTAAGCTCCACAATCGTATCACCAAAGCCATCTCGGAGGGTCCAGATCGCATTAACGCTGCCTCTCTGCATGAGCTGGCGACACAACTCTCCACGGCAATTGATCTGCACAATGCGCTGCAAGCACAGCTCGAGGAGTTCTATGAGAATTTCCCCGATCTCCGTTCCGAAACCAGAGGAGCTGACGATACCTCTCTGCTCGACACACATGTAGAATGGAAGTCGGTAGTGGTCAACGTGCTGCAGGCATTACCTCTTCGTCGGCAGGCAGTCTCACTCCTCGCTGACATTGAGGCGGCTCTGGCCTCTCCTATGCCGGACTCCTCCTTCTATCGAAACTCTGTCGATAAGCTGCACACTCGTCGCGTCTCTGTAATCGATAGCTGCACTGAGTTTTATCACGCGATTCCAGATCTAAAATCCATCTGCGACGACATCATCAACAAGATGGCTCGGCTCTTTACTATGACGGCTGCTGCCTGTAGAGAAGCTGCACCTGCTGCCATCTCACCTGTATCTGTTACTCCTACTTCACCTGTATTTGCTCCAGTCTCCGATCGCAACGCTCTCAATGTGGAACTACCAACCTACGACGGAGACCCCTTCCAGTGGGCAAACTTCCGCACGATGTTTGTCAGAACTGTTGAGAAACGGGCGCGAGGCCACTCGGCCCTCGAGGTCAAGGGTCTGCTGATCAAGTCTATGAAGCACCCGGATGGCCTCAAAATACTACATAACCTGCCTTCAGACGATCTGCCACTTGACCAGTTGCTGGACAAGCTGGAATCCCTCTACGGAGCGGCTGACGTGCTCGCTCCCCTCATCACACGTAAGATCTTATCTGTAACCTCATGTTCTCTTTCAGCTGCAGACATGGACTTCCTGTATGAAAACTTTCTTCTGCCATACAACAAATTCTGCGCCCTGATGGGTGACTCTCTCGGTTCCTTCCTGGCCATGCTGGCCTCCAACTTGATGAGTCCGGAATGCCGTCGCGAATGGCTCAGACATCGCACGCCGGACACGCCACCTGACATGGACAACCTGCTCAAGTTCGTAGAGGCACAGAAGAAGGAGCTGCGTGGCCGCGACTACTTATCTGCGTCCGGCCCCTATCTGCCATCTGTACCTGCCAGACCCTCGTCCCCTCGCCACGAGCGTCCTAGACCTCCACCTGCCAAACGACCTCCCCCCCGGAGGACCGCACCACACTGTCCTGTGTGCGGTTAAGCTCACTCATTGACTCGCTGCACAACCTTTGCTGGCTTCGATTTGGACCGAAGAAACAAGACGGTTCGTGATCGTAAGTTGTGTCTAAACTGTTTATCTGAAGGGCATGGCTGTAAGTCGTGCCCCAGCAAATATTCTTGTAGAACATGTTCAGGTCGTCATCACACCTTGATCCACCGTGATAGAGAGACATCTACCACTACCCCGGCTCCATCTGCGCCTTTACAGAGCAACCAACTGCAATCCACCTCCAGGGGTGCGGCGTCCCTCTTCACGGCTCTGGTCGCCTTCGAATGCGGAGGCAGAACTGTGCTGGCTCGAGCTCTACTAGACTCGGGTGCAGCAATCCCCATGATGACAGAAAGTCTGGCCAACTCTTTGGGTCTGCCCCGTAGGCACGATCCCACACCCATATCGGGAATTGTAGGCGCCACTAGGTGCCAGTATACTGTAACTTGCAATATCATGTCTGTTGATCATAGGTTTAAGATGCCCGAGCTCACCTTCACCCTCATTCCATCTCTCGACCCCATCGCGCGGCCGTCGAACGTGAAGGAAATTCTGGACACACCAGCCCTACGACACTTTGCCCTCACCGACGCTGAACTGGGCGGGAGAGTGGACCTAGTGTTGGGTGTCACCCAAGTCACAATTCTATCCACTGGAAAGATGTTCCAAGTAGGAAATCTCGGAGCATTGCCAACTCAACTAGGTCTCTGCCTGTCGTGCCTGCTCGACGACGACGCAAGGCCCGCCGTCAACACAGTCGTCACCACGATCGCTGACACAGAGGCGGATATATCTCGACTCTGGGAGCTGGACCGGGTTCCGGATGCTCCAACCCTTACACCAGAAGAACAGTCGGCATTGGATCAGTTCGATGCTAGCTGCGCTAGAGTGGACGGACGCTACTCCGTTTCGCTCCCACGGGCGACGTCTCCACCCGATCTGGGAGATAGTCGTCGACAGGCACTCTCTCGCCTATTCTCGAACGAGAAGTCACTCTCTACTCGAAACAATCTGCAACCCTTCCTGGACGTGGTTCGCAAATACATCACTCTCGACCACGCCGAAGTCGTTCCACCTCAAGACCTGCACCTGCCCTCGTACTACCTGCCCGTCCATGCGGTGATAAAGAGCAGCTCCACCTCCACGAAGGTGAGAGCTGTCTTCGACGCTTCTGCACGTACCACTACAGGAGCTTCGCTCAACGATCAGCTGTTACCTGGACCCAACGTCTACCCACCTCTACCTGATGTACTGATCCGGTTCAGGTGCCACTCCTCTGCGGTTTCTGCGGACATAAGCAAGATGTTCCGTGAGATTCTGCTGAACCCAGAGGAGCGTAACTGGCATCGATTCCTGCTCAGAGCAACCGACAACTCCATCAAGGATGCAAGGATGAAGAGGCTGACCTTCGGGGTTAAGTCCTCGCCCTTTCTGGCGACCCAAGTTCTGCGCCGTCATGCTCAATCCCACCTCGACTCTCATCCGGCAGCTGCTAGATCGGTTCTCTCTGATTTCTACGTGGACGATCTGCTGTCTGGAGCTCCCACGACTGAGCTCGCCCTCTCACTCTTCAAGGAAATTCGTGAACTCTGCTCTGCTGCGGGGATGGACCTCAGGAAATGGAGGACCAATGATCCTGCCCTGCGCAAACTCATTCCTGAACACCTGCTGGAAACTGACAACTGCTCCATCACACCTGCTGCTCCCAAGGCGCTCGGTGTCCATTAGGACACACGAGCTGACGTCTTGCATGTCGCTATCCCTGATCTCCCACCTGCCGACGACAAGGTCACCAAGCGTGTGATCGCCTCCATCACGGCTGGGGTGTTTGACGTCTTAGGTCTCTTCGCTCCAGTGGTGATAGCTGCTCAAATTCTGTTCAAAGACACTTGGAAACGTGGACTCTCCTGGGACGATGAAGTCCCCGAAGACCTACTTCAACGTTGGCGTGGCTGGACCCACGATCTGCCTGTCATCCACAACCATGCTATACCTCGACTCACCTTCAACGGCTCCTCATCTGATGCCAAACTCACTCTCCACGGATTCTGCGATGCCTCCTCCGTTGCTTACGGCGTCGTCATATACGCCAGGACGGAGGCTCCAAATGACATCTCGACTTCGCTTGTAGTAGCCAAAGCCAGAGTGCTGCCCACTCGCCCGATCACTATCCCCAAAGCCGAACTGTCTGGGGCACTGCTCTTGGCCAAGATGCTCAAGCACACCTCTGAACTGCTCCACATTCCTCAAGAAGCTGTATACGCCTGGACTGACAGCCAGATAGTCCTATTCTGGTTGCCGAAGTCCCCATCTGCTCTCAACAGATTTGTTGCGAACAGAGTCGCAGCGATCCAGGAGTTGCTCTCTCCAGAACATTGGCACCACGTACCCACTGCCGATAACCCTGCTGATCTTGCCAGCCGAGGTGTTCGTGCTGACGTCCTTATCGCCTCTGAACTCTGGTGGCAAGGTCCCAAGTGGCTCGCTATGACTCCTGAACACTGGCCTCCTCCCTTTCGATCTGTACCTCCAATCCCTATCTATACTGTCTCTCTCAAACCTGTTAACTCTCTCTCCCCCTCTCTAGCATCATTTGTGTCTAACCTTGCAACTGTTCGTTCTTCTTTTATCTCCCTCTCTCGTGTAGTATGTTATCTCTACAGGTTCTCCCACAACTGCAAGCTGCCTCCTTCACAACGTATCACTGGACCACTCACATGCAACGAAGTCAACAGAGCCAAAGCTGCACTCTACAGACTATCCCAACTCGAGACTTTCTCGGACGCGTTTCAAGCTGCACGCTCCAAGTCTCCATTGACGAAAGGTCATTCCCTACGTCATTATCAACTGCGTCTCTCCCCATCTGGACATCTGCTCGCGCTCAGCCGTGTTTGGAACCCTGATGCTCCGAACTCTCCCACCGAACTAGTACCTCTCTCTGCAAAGTCCTCCCTCGCGAGACTCTTGCTGGTCACACTACATCGCGCATACGGCCATCCAGGCACTTCCACCCTCATGGCAATTCTGTCAAGTTCTTATGCCATCATCGGTGCACGCAACTACCTCAAAGGCGTGTCCCGGCAGTGCGTTACCTGTCAGCGAGTGTTGGCCCAGCCTGTAGCACAGGTTATGGGTCTTCTTCCCGCTGTCAGAACGACGCCTGCCCCACCCTTTGCCAACACAGGAGTAGATTTTGCCGGCCCAGTATCCCTACGCATGGGGTACACACGCAAACCAGTTATGATCAAGTGCTACATCTCGGTGTTTATCTGCATGGCCACCAAGGCCGTTCACCTGGAGCTGTGCGAGTCGCTTTCAACACCTGACTTCGTAGCCACCCTACGCCGATTTATCGCTAGGCGTGGCTGTCCCGAGCACGTTTTCTCCGACAACGGCTCCAACTTCGTTGGGGCCGCGGAGGAGATTCGTGCCATCCACAAGATGGCAGACTCTGAAAGCCAGAAGACACAACTGATCAACTTCTGCGCTGCCACCGGTATCACCTGGCACCACATTCCACCCCGGGCTCCTCATTTTGGGGGGTTATGGGAAGCTGCCGTGAAGGCCATGAAGCGTGGCCTCCGGAAGGTAATCTCACCTCACCCGCTCACCTGGCCAGAGCTCTCAACGCTGCTGGCCGAGGTTGAAGCGACCCTGAACTCCAGACCTATATCGCCTCTCAACGCCGACGACCTGGAGGAGGACAATCTGCTCACCCCTGGGCACTTCCTGGTGGGACATCCTCTTCGTGCTCCACCAACTAAAGCTGCATCCACCGGAAAAATCTCGCTGCTCCGTCGCTGGAATCTAACTGAACGTCTGCAGGCTGATCTCTGGAAACATTGGCTCTCTGCCTATCTGTCAAGCTGTGCCGCTCGTGCCAGGTGGCTCCGTCCTGGCGTTCCCTTCAAGGAAGGCGACGTCGTCCTAGTCAAGGATGAGTCACTCCGCTCGAGGAACTGGCCGTTAGCTCTCATCACTAAACTGCGCACTGGAGATGATGGAGTCTCCAGAGTTGCCACACTCCGATGTTGTGGTAAAACTTATTTACGCCCCGTCAATAGACTGGTACATCTCGTCACTGACGCTGACGAAGCTGCATCTGCCTCTACATCTGAATCTGCTCTCCCCACATCTGCTACGTCTTCAGCTGCTCCCCCCGGAGGATGTTCGGGATCCACACCCGAACAGAGGATCTAAAGTCAAGCCCGGCCGGCCCGACCCTTCTCACACTCAAGCTGTAACTGATCAATAATTATGTCTCATATGTTTATCTGATGTATTCTGCCCTTTCTCAGTTTATTTCTAATCTTTATCTTACCTGTACAAGCCTTTCATCTGTTTAGTTCTAATGTCACGCATCACCACACTTTACCATATCTCATCGCCGGGAACGGTAATGAGATTCATATCAACCACTGCACTCTGTCAATCTCATTTCGTTTATAGGTGCACTCTATGCGCCTCTACTCTAACGTCTAATCTCTCTCCGCTCATACCTATCCTCTTATCTCTATTATAGTTTAACCTTATTCTGAACTGAAAGTGGTTTAAGTTAAGTGCCCTAGCCTAGCTAAGCCGCCACTACCTCCTAATCTGCTGGACGAGAGAAAGGACGCCCACACAGGGAGTTTGTAAGAAAAGAGTTTACAGCTGTGACCAAATTAGCGCCATATTCCTGGGAAAGCTATTGGGCATAATAAAACTTAACGCCATGTTCCCGGGAAAACTATTTCTTACTCTTTTCTTCCAATACTGCGTAAATAGCTGCTTTTCTTACCTGGAATATCAAGTTCCATATCATCTTTGACATAGCTGCTGGTATGTTCGCTACCTACAGTCCTCTAGTAGCTCTCAAGTTGAAAACTAGTAGTTTCCTCAACTGGTAATGAAATGACAGCTTTAGTGAGCAAGTCCAACTCTCTATCCTCGACAGTAGTACCTCTGCAGTAGCTATATAGCTCCTGTACCCCTTCCCTCTCACGTTCGCAGTCGAAAACGTCGTCGCAGACAAGATCCACCGCCTCAGTTTGCAGACAAATTTATCTCCATTTTTCGAACTAACGTTAAGTTTATTTTTAGCCCGACTACCTTAGTTACGTAGTAGCTATTTCTATTCTAAAAATACATGCAATAGAACAACACATTAGCTGTGCTCTGGATGCTGCAACTAAGCTTTATATAGCGTTTATCGTTTAGGGGGAAAATATTTTTTCCCGCATTACGTCATCCTTGAGCGCCTAAGGCGCTTGTGCCGGTGAAAGGGTTAACTGAAGTTCCCATATAAGTTAGATCATCATCTTGCGTCTCTATTCTAAGTAATTAAAGTGCAAGAAGTAGGATCGCACATAGACATCTTATTACAAGCTAGCACTAACCCATGAATATTATGTGTGGCAATGGCGAAGGTGATGGCAATTGTATTTCAGGAGTAGGCAATTGAGACCTCTCCAAATATACACTAAAACAAAAACTTTATCAAGATATCTCATAAATATTCCCAATATATCTACATTATCTTGAAATTTCAGTATTTTTGACAACCTTTGATATACAAAAAACATCATCAGGTACTTAATATATTACCTCTTTCAAATTACTTTTGAATCTATAAAGATATTAAACATTTTAATAGTAATAGTAATTTTATTATGTTGTTGATATGAATAATATAAATACATAATGAATGTTCTTAATATTCGTTCATAACAAAAGTAATAAGAAGTGCACCAAAGAATACGTACTCTAGCCACAGAGAAGTTGCAAGAATATTTTAAGCACTTTAGAAGTAACAAGCAAACAACAATTAGTGACACCCCTTGTAGCTACTTGAGGCACGGAAAATGATGATACAATATATGCAATATTTAGAATACTTGTATTCTTAGTGATTGTTTATACTTAATTGGCAGTATTAATTTGTCATCATCAGATTAATGCTCTCGGAAAGAAACATGGTTTCTAAAGCAATTTTGATGACAGAAATATTATATATATTTTTTTATTCATCATAACCACTAAACATATAGATATCGTTACCAACTAGATATAAATATATATATTGTCTTGATATACATATTGTAAATCCTAATAGTATACCATTTCTTTCAAAGGCTATAATAGATTTGATTCACTTACTCCTTCTCCACAATCTTTTGCATGTGCTTTGAGGGCTTCTCTAGACTTTTCCATACCACACCTTAGACATTCCATCTTGGGCTACAATAAAAAGAAACCTAATATGTGGAGTGGCGGTCACAGGCCACGGAGAACCTGGATTGGCTCAACCGGTAAAGGCTATAAGCCTGAAGGTAAGTCGCCAGAGGTAGAGGAGAAGTTATCCCACACACACTTACTCGTACGCTCTGGTGACCTGCTGCCACCAGAGTTCGCCCTCCGCACCCTTTGACAGAGTATTAATCTGTAACTAGCAGAATGCGAATATAGGGGGAACTGAGGATACGCATGCGTGTCCTGGCTTATATGGCAGAAGACACGCATGCGCACAAATAATGTGGGGGTGTGGTCACGGGACATCCGGACACAAATAAGCACAACACACGCATACACTAAAGATTACAAACACTAAAGATTACAAACACACACTGCGATTCACTATGCTAATAAATAATTACACACATAACTGTCTTTCAATGACACAACATCAATGTTCATGCATTCCTCTTCTCTTTGTTCTTCTTCTTTGACTTCATCTCTTTCTCATTCTCTCTCGTCTCTGTCTCTGTCTCCAGCACTCTATCCTCTCCGCCCACATAATATTTATGCCTCACGCCTCAAATAGCTCTTACCTCTTCTATAATACCTAGTACTTCCGATATGTCTAAATCTTTTTGAAGAGGCCGAATATAAGCACGACTATTTCCAACTCTTTCTGTGAGATGACTATTGAATTATGAACAATATTGGACAATGGTTCTAAGTTTTTACCATTGGAGACACAACAGCATAGTTCAAAACCACCTCCCTCCTTCAGTCGTGGGAATGCAGAAAATAATATATCACTTATTTCCTGGCCATTAAGATTCAGTGAAGGAAACTCGACACTTTTCTCCCAACCCTGTCTTTATTAATTCATCCTTTTCCCCATCTGTGGTTGGGATTCTTTGCTGTTCATAATATGCCAAGCAAACAAAACTGTGTTTCCAAGCACATTTCTTGACTTTCTTTTGCTTTGCAGAAAAAGTATTCATCACCTCATCCTTTAAACCCTCTCTCTTGCCACTCCCAACTATTCCTCTGCGCATTCCTTTCATGGCTGCTAATGCTTTGTTTGCAGCTTCCATTAAGCCTATTTTAATAAAGGAATATTTAGTTAAACAACTTACTAATGAACAAGCAAAACAGGATTCTGACCTCTACGCCTTCTACTTCCATCCTGGGAGCAGCGATTGATGCTAGTATTGGAATCGCCTCTTTGGCCTTTTCAACTTCTTGAACTGTCAAGTCCCTACCCTCCATCACTGGAACACAAAATTTCCAAACGACCACGTGGCAACAGACAACTGTTTTTTTAATTTGCAATCGTTTTTATAATCGCTTTCGTAATCGTTCGTTCGCGTAATCGTTTGTGTAATCGTTTGTGTAATCGTTCTGGTAGTCGGTTCCCTACACGTTCATCAAGCTTGCACAGCAGTACGGTTAATTTTGGCGGATTCCGCGTTCCATATCACGTACCCTATAAATGAAGCACCAAGGGTACAAACCCTCAGCATTACTGTACACTAGCTAGCTATTACAAAGAGTAAAAGAATAATTACTAGTGGTGCGCTCGAATAGCGCAAATGCATGGCGAGCGAGCAGACTCTGACAGAAATTACATCTAACTGTAGTGCACAGTGTAACCCTTTCCATTCTTAGTTAGCATCAGAGGATCTAAAGTCTCTGATCCCAGACTAAGGAAGTGGACTCATGCATTGTAGTAACAATAACAGAATTACCTGAATAAACTTCGAAAGCAGTGGCAAAGAAGCGCAGCTTGACAAAAACTTCACAATTGTTTCAAGAAGAGAGTAGCTATAAACTTTTTGGTTGAAACAAAGTTGCGTAAGGCAGTGCAGCAGGATTCTCCGTGCTAGTTAATTGAAAAATACTGGAACTGTGAATGCTTCGTAATTAGAAGCCCGGGCTAAAATTTTTGACGTACGTATACATTATCGGCGAGCGAGAGTAGCGAGCGAGACACTTACAGGGGTAACACAATTGAAAATCGGGGATGTTTGTTTATTTATTTATTGGCGAGCCAGCGAAGCGAGCGAGACACTATCAGGTATAACTCAATCTAGATTTCGCTTTATTTATTCAGCTAAGCGAGCGGAGCTGACTCTCTAATGAGTTCGCGATATATATATATATTTAGGTCTAGAAATTGTTTTTGTTCTTGCGTGGGCGTACGTGTGTACCCTTTCTCCTACGCGCTTGCGCGGGCCGGGTAACCTTCTTATAGCAACATTTTGTTTTGTTTACCCGCCGTACGAAGTAGCCCGTAGACAAAACGTTAGAAACGCTCGGTCAAGAGCTTTGAAGGCGTTAGAAACTCCTGAAGAAAAATTAGTAAGGAGAGCGATAAGAAATGAAAAAGACAGGGCAAGGAGGAGGAGAGCTAAAACGAAACAGAAACAAGTAGCAAAGTAAAGAATCTGACAGTAAAGCATGCATGGAAAGCTTCAATTACAGGGAACATGCATCGCTCGCTTCGCTATTTTGTGCTATTAGAGCACCTCACTAGTTTATTTATCTGTTTATGGGGTACGTGAGACCTCTGTTTTCGCCCGCGCTTCTAATTACTTAAGTTAGGTAAAGCGTTCACAGTTCCAGTATTTTTCAATGAACGAGCTCAGAGAATCCTGCTGCACTGCCTTACGCAACTCTGTTTCAACCAAAACGTTTATAGCTACTCTCTTCTTGAAACAATTGTTAGTTATGTGGTCTACCCCGTCCCAAATTACACTAAACAGAATCCTCTGGTTTATCGATCAGTACCCGTATCACCCTAGAAATTGAATTGTTTACCGTTTTGAATTCTTTTGCTGGTGCAGTTAAAACTTGAAAACTTAAGGGACTTCCATTTCTATTCCAGTTAGTGGCGGTGGTAAGTCAATGCGCTCTTAATCATGGTTATAAGCCGTGCGCAACAGTATTTACTTGACAATACATTGTCCACTAGACTAATGCGAAGGTAAGTCTGTGTAGGTGTATGTCCAGTTGTGTCAAAGCATTGTGTGTTACAACCGCTACTTAGCTAAAGAATATCACAAAGAAAACTTTTAAATAACGTGTATTGTTTTGTTGTTGTTTTTTTCCTTCAATTCAAGCAGTTGCAGAGAGTTGTTATTTTCCTTCAATTCAAGCAGTTGCAGAGAGTTGTTATTTTCCTTCAATTCAAGCAGTTGCAGAGAGTTAGTTGTTACTATGGTACTGAAATCCCTTTACCCTGTATGCTAAATTAAAAAACTGGACCTTATTTTCAGTAGCTTCAGTGTTAGAAGTCAAAATCATTCATATAAAAATAGTATAGTCTTTAGGCTCGCTCACCATTTGTGCTCAAGCATATCACTAGTTGGCGAGCGAGCGAAGCGAGCGAGACACTCTCAGGGGTAACGCAATCGAGATTTCGCTATATTTATTGGCGAGCGAGCGTAGCTAGCGAGACACTTACAGGGGTAAAAATGAAAAAAATCGGGGATGTTTGTTTATTTGTATATATGTATGGACGTACGTAAGGCATTTTTGTACTTTGACATTCGCGTTTTTGTGTTAGTTCGGTTGTCGACCCCGTCCCAAACTTCACTAAACAGAATCCTCTGGTTTATCGATCAGTACCCGTATTACCCTAGAAATTGAATTGTTTACCGTTTTGAATTCTTTTGCGGGTGCAGTTACTACTTGAAAACTTAAGGGACTTCCATTTCTATTCGAGTTAGTGGTGGTGGTAAGTCAATGCGCTCTTTGTCACGGTTATAAGCCGTGCGCAACAGTATTTACTTGAAAATACATTGTCCACTAGACTACTGCGAAGGTAAGTCTGTGTAGATGCATGTCCAGTTGTGTCAAAGCATTGTGTGTTACAACCACTACTTAGCTAAAGAATATCACAAAGAAAACTTTTAAATAACGTGTATTGTTTTGTTGTTGGTTTTTTCCTTCAATTCAAGCAGTTGCAGAGAGTTAGTTGTTACTATGGCACTGAAATCCCTTTACCCTGTATGCTAAATAAACAAACTGGACCTTATGTTCAGTTGTTAGAAGTCAAAATCATTCATATAAAAATAGTATAGTCTTTAGGCTCGCTCGCCGTTTGTGCTCAAGCACATCACTAGTTTATTTATTGGCGAGCGAGTGTAGCGAGCGAGACACTTACAGGGGTAACACAATCGAAAATCAGGGATGTTTGTTTATTTATTTATTTATATATATGGACGTACGTATGTCATTTTGTACTTTGACCCTCGCGTTTTTGTGTTAGTTATGTGGTCGACCCCGTCCCAAGTTGCACTAAACAGAATCCTCTGGTTTATCGATCAGTACCCGTATCACCCTAGAAATTGAATTGTTTACCGTTTGAATTCTTTTGCGGGTGCAGTTTTTCTATTCGAGTTAATGGCGGTGGTAAGTCAATGCGCTCTTTATCATGGTTATAAGCCGTGCGCAACAGTATTTACTTGAAAATACATTGTCCACTAGACTACTGCGAAGGTAAGTCTGTGTAGGTGAATGTCCAGTTGTGTCAAAGCATTGTGTGTTACAACCACTACTTAGCTAAAGAATATCACAAAGAAAACTTTTAAATAACGTGTATTGTTTTGTTGTTGTTTTTTTCCTTCGTTGCAGAGAGTTGTTACTATGGCAATGAAATCCCTTAACCCTGTATGCTAAATTTAAAAACTGGACCTTATCAGTAGCTTCAGTGTTAGAAGTCAAAATCATTCATATAAAAATAGTATAGTCTTTAGGCTCGCTCACTATTTGTGCTCAAGCACACCACTAGTTTATTTATTGGCGAGCGAGCGAAGCGAGCGAGACTGTATTAAAGTACGGAAGAGAAGGTAAAAGGCGATTAATCGTAACTGAAAAGTGGATGGAATCGGCGAGGTAAGGCAGTGTAGGTTTAAAATGGAAGGGAAAAGAAGGCAAAAAGGCGAGCGATTAACTATAACTAAAAAGCGGGTGGAATCGACGAGTAAAGGGTGGGGGTTCGTTTTCAAAAGAAAGGCTAAAGTACGAAATAAAAGACAAAAGTTTCTCAAAAGGACTGAAATTCAGAAGCAGGAGATATAGACAAAGTAAAAGGGGGCTCCAGAAAAAAGTTAGGAGAGGTGGGGTAGAAGAAAAGCTCAGATAGTTCAGATAAAAGAGAGTAGGAGAGGGAAACTTATGTGACCTTAACCAATGGTAAAGAAGATAAAGAGATAACTTGTGCTACTGCATTCTTACTTTGCAATAGTCAAGCGCCACTATGTGGTGGGGTACTTGCTAGTATTATAATAATAAGATATATTATTTTCAGCATTAAAAAAAAATTGGATTATTTTAATAATTAAATGAAGATTTTAAAAGTCAAGCTAGGTCAAGGTATAAATAATTAATTTACATTTTTTTTAATTAATGGGTTTTATTTGGTACACGTATTTTACAATTATGCATGTTATTATTATTACAACTACGGCAATTTCTATTCACAGATTGCAGGTCTGCCGATAGAAAATCAAATTTTTGGTTTAGCAAGTAAAGTAGATGATGAACCATGGGCCATAGGAATTCTTGGATTAGGAAGACGGTCATTGGCTAGAATAAAAAGGGAAACTGTGCTTACTTCTATAGTAGCTCAGAAAATACTACAACAGAATAAGTTTGGTTTATATTTAAAAAGGTGAGTATAAGATATTTGATGTAATGTATAATTACAAAAGCTTAATTTGTTTATTAGCTATGGATAGCTAATTGTAAAAAAAATATTATTTGTAGGAAACTAAAGAATGATTAAGTCATATAGTTTGGTGATAAATTGCATGACATAATTGGCGAGCGAGCGTAGCGAGCGAGACACTTACAGGGGTAACACAATCGAAAATCGGGGATGTTTATTTATTTATTTAGATATATGTATGGACGTACGTATGTCATTTTGTACTTTGACCCTCCGTATTTTTGTGTTCGCTCCGCGTTCGACCCCGTCCCAAATTGCACCAAACAGAATCCTCTGGTTTATCGATCAGTACCCGTATCACCTTAGAAATTGAATTGTTTACCGTTTTGAATTCTTTTGCGGGTGCAGTTCAAACTTGAAAACTTAAGGGACTTCCATTTCTATTCGAGTTAGTGGCGGTGGTAAGTCAATGCTCTCTTTGTCATGGTTATAAGCCGTGCGCAACAGTATTTACTTGAAAATACATTGTCCACTAGACTACTGCAAAGGTAAGTCTGTGTAGGTGCATGTCCAGTTGTGTCAAAGCATTGTGTGTTACAACCACTACTTAGCTAAAGAATATCACAAAGAAAACTTTTAAATAACGTGTATTGTTTTGTTGTTGTTTTTTCCTTCCAAGCAGTTGCAGAGAGTTGTTACTATGGCACTGAAATCCCTTTACCCTGTATGCTAAATTTATATACTGGACCTTATTTCCAGTAGCTTCAGTATTAGAAGTCAAAATCAATAGTATAGTCTTTAGGCTCGCTCGCCATTTGTGCTCAAGCACATCACTAGTTATTTGCTAATTCTTTATTACTTGTGGATAATGCAAAATCTGGTATATGTTATTGGCGAGCGAGCGAAGCGAGCGAGACACTATCAGGGGTAACGCAATCGAGATTTCGCTATTTATTTATTTATCTGTTTATGGGGTCCGTGAGACTTCTGTTTTAGCCCGCGCTTCTAATTACGTAAGTTAGGTAAAGCGTTCACAGTTCCAGTATTTTTCAATTAACGAGCGCTGAGAATCCTGCTGCACTGCCTTACGCAACTCTGTTTCAACCAAAACGTTTATAGCTACTCTCTTCTTGAAACAATTGTGAAGTCTTTGTCAAGCTGCGCTTCTTTGCCACTGCTTTCTAAGTTTATTCAGGTAATTCTGTTATTGTTAACTCAGCTAAGAGCTTGGTTGGTAAATTCAAATAGTCAGAATGACTCAAATTTGGTACTACGGAAGTTACTACTGCTCAAGAAAATGAGGTAAGAAAGTAATTTTGTATTTGTGTGCTAAAATTGATTGTCTTTTGTTTATGTAGCTGAGAGCTTGTTGTCAAGAATTCGAGGTAATTCAGATGGTCAAAGTAACTTCAATTTGATACTACAGAAGTTATCAATACTCAAGAATGATGTAAGTAGTAATTCCATATTTGTTGGCTAAAATTACAAATAATAACACTGGTTTATTTTTTATCATAGCTGAGAGCTTGTTCAAGAGTCACTGGTGACTGAATGGTTGATGTTTGATACTACAAAAGTTACCATTAATCAGGTAAGAGAGTGATTTTGTATTTGTTTGCTGAAATCAAATGTCATAACTGCTATTATAGTGTTTGCATGAAGTAAGCTAAAAATAGTAACATTTTATGTTACCTAACTATCAGGCTCGCTCGCCATTTGTGCTCAAACACACCACTAGTTTATTTATATATGTTTGGACGTGTGTATGTCATTTTGAACTTTGACCCTCCGTATTTTTGTGTTCGCTCGGCGTTCGACCCCGTCCCAAACTTCACTAAACAGAATCCTCTGGTTTTGCGACCATCACCCGTGTCACCTTAGAAATTGAATTGTTTACCGCTTTGAATTGATTTGTGGTGCAGTTAAAACTCAAAAACTTATGGGAGCTCCATTTCTATTCGAGTTAGTGGCGGGGTAAGTTAATACACTACTATTTGTCACAGTTATAAGCACTACTCAACAGCATTTACTTGACAAACGAAGGTAAGTCTTGCGTAGGTATGTTCAGTCTTGTGAAAGTATTGTGCGTTACAACTACTATTAAGAATATCACAAAGAAAATTTTAAATAACGTGACTTGATTTTGTTGCTTCTTTTTCAATTCAAACAGTTGAGGGGAGTGGTTACCATGGCATTGAATACACTTTACCGTATATGCGTAATTTAACAACTCGATTTTATTTTAGTTTGAATAACAATAGCGTAGTTTAAGGCTCGCTCGCCATTTGTGCTCAAGCACACCACTAGTACTACATAAAATTAATTCAGCGAGCGAGCGAAGCGAGCGAAGCTGACTATCAGTCATGTTCAATTGAGATTTCAGATAATATATATTTTTATAGAATTTTTTTTTACTCTCCTACAAACCACTTCAAAAAAACATTTTTGCCTTCTTTTACTCATTAACAGTATAAATACAGAATTGGAGTGTGGCTGATTGTTGTAGCTCAGTGGCAGAACACTTGAACATTAAACAAGTTATCATGGGTTGATTCAGGGTGGTGACCAAATAAAAAAAACAAAACAGAAACAAACAACTGTCAAAGTGAGATATCTAATAACAATAATAATAATAATAATAATAATAATAATAATAATAGTAATAATAATAATAATAATAATAGTAATACTAACAACAATAATAATAATAATAACAGTAATCATAATAATAATCATAATTATAATAATAATATTAAATAATAATAAAAATAATAATAGTAATAATAATAATAATAATATTAATAATAATAATAATATAATAATAATAATAATAATAATAATAATAATAATAATAATAATAAACCAAAATAAAAAATAAAAGCATACAAATACAGCTCCTATCACATTCAATTGGGTAAAGGGTTTGATGGGTCATGCTTAGAAAGCTATAAAAGAGAATGGTTTAAACTCAATCCATTACAATTATATTCTTCTTTGAAGCAGCTAAAGATAAATTGAAAACGGCTAAAGAGGATTTGGAATCAAAAATCGCGGAAAGCGATCGCTGGAAATATGCAATGATAGGAACAACAGTAGGTGATGGACGGTCACGTCCTGCCAGAGAAACGTCCTGCTATGGAGCTGTGGGGTTGTAAGGCCCACAGACGATCTGGACTTTTGTACAAGTTATCTCTGGGATCTCGCTGTCTATCAAATGTGACAGAGACAGCCAAGTCCCAACAACCACAATTAATTATAATAGATTACAAATAAGTAATAGAACACAATGAAAATGAGTCACTGCACAGAAAGTGGAATAAAACGTAACTAAGATAATGCGAAAAGTGCGTGCATTATAATAAACAATAAAATAGCTACGGGGTATATTAATGTTCGACGATATCGGGAGTTTCTCGATATCGGGAGTTCATGAATGTTCTGCATATGCTTGAGGTTCTTCCAGGAATCCTAGCAGGCCTGGACACACTCCCGGGCAGGAGAGAGTTCCTTGGAAACTCTGAGAAGAGGAACAAGTTTCTTTACAGCTCTTTTGAACGTTTTGCCATGGCATAGCACTGTCACTACTCTGACTAGTCTGTCAGCTCCAGGGTGGATTTCTACAACTCTAGCAAGAGGCCACGACCTACACCCATAAGTCTCTTCATCCTTAAGTAATACAATATCACCTTTTGCAAGGTTGGAAGTAATAGTTTTCCATTTCTTTCTTTGTTGGAGAGACTGCAGATAGACAGTGTACCACCGATCCCAAAGTTCAGCAGAAAGTCGATTAACTAAATTCCAGCGCCGCAAATAGCAGATTTTGCTGGTTGAGGAGATTCTTGACGGAATCGATCGAAGGGGCCTACCAATCAAAAAATGACCTGCAGTTATCACGTCGGAGCCATCAGGTGAAGTTGAGTGCACTGGAAGAAGAGGTCGACTATTGAGTGTGGCTTCCACTTCAGCCAAGACTGTGGCTAACTCTTCGAAAGTAAGATGATGGTCACCTACAAGCTTCCTTAAAAGTGTTTTCATGCTTCTGACTCCCGCTTCCCACATTCCTCCAAAGTGTGGAGAACGACTGGGTGAGAATTTCCAGTCAATGGACCGAGAAGCAGCGAAATTATGGATGGCATCCTTCGTCTGTTTGCTTTGTAACAGGGAAAATAGACCAGCTAACTCATTCTTAGCTCCCACAAAATTTGTCCCATTATCTGACAGTATGGTTTTAGGAACTCCACGTCGAGCAACGAAGCGAGTTAAGGCAGCAAGGAAAGCTTCTGTTGTAAGATCTGATGAGATCTCAATGTGGACTGCTTTAGTTGATAAACATACAAAAATACATACATAAACTTTCACTAGTGTAGGTTTACGTGGATTGCCTCTCTTGGTCCACAGTGGTCCAGCATAATCTATTCCCACGTAGGTGAATGGGACCGTTGGCTGAAGACGCTCCGGAGGTAACTGTCCCATGAGTTGCTCAGCAGTTCTGGCGTAGGAACGCTGACAGGTCACGCAGGAGCGGCTAATCAGTCGTAGGAGAGACTTTACACCAGGAATGTAATAGTGATCAGCTAGAATAGCCAGCATAGCTCCAATACCAGCATGTCCAGAGTCTAAATGTACCTGCAAAACTAAACACTTTGTTAGAGAATGATGATTAGATAGTATAATTGGATGTTTGACATGACTAGGTATAGAAGCATGATTTAATCTTCCACCAACCCTCAACAACCCATCTTGATCAATGAGTGGGAAAAGAGAATGTAAGGGTGAATTGGAAGATACAGGTTTGCCTTCAGAAAGATGTTTTATCTCAGCAGGATATGATTGTCCCTGGGATAATGAAATAACTTTGTTCCTGGCAGAAGTTAACTCAGAAGAAGTCAATCGATCTTCCTTGATAGTATCGACCTTGTGAGTATTTACCATGAATCTTCTAATCCAAGCAACAACAGCAACAAGCTTGTGGAAGGAAGAGAATCGATTCCACAGATCGAAGGTTGGAACAGGTTGCCGAATGAGTAAAACAGTAGCCTTGAGTTCAGGGAGCTCTCGAGATAGGTTGATATCTGGTCTTCTTGGCCAGTCTTCAGGTGAGAGAACCAACCAGTCAGGTCCTTGCCACCATAAAGAACAATTCAGAAGTTCCTGAACATATAGACCTCTAGAAACGAGATCAGCTGGATTCATCTTAGTAGAGACATATCTCCAATGTCCTGCCGGTACCAACTTCGTTGTCTCTATGACTCTGTTAGCAATATAGGTCTTCAAACGAGATGATGACATGTTTAACCAACCGAGGACAGCAGAGGAATCACACCAAGCGAAAATGTTTGCTGTGGGAATGCTCAAATCTTTCCGAGTACGGTGTAACAGTCGAGCAAGAAGAACCGCTCCACAGAGTTCCAGACGAGGGATGGTACTGCCAGCCAGAGGTGCAACCTTGGTCTTCGCTGTGATCAAGCTGATGGAAACTGCAGTGTCTTCATGAAGTAGTCGCAAATATACTACAGCTCCATAGGCTGCCTGCGAAGCATCGCAGAAGCCGTGTAATTGTTTCTGAATTATCGGTGAATCACTGCTACAATATCTCCGGGGCACAGGATGTTCAGTTAGAAGATGCAGGTCTTTGCTCCATTTCTCCCAGACAGGAAGAAGATTTGGAGGCAATGGTTCATCCCAGTCTACCTTGCATTTCCAAACTCGTTGAAGTAAGATCTTGATTACCACTGTCACCGGTGAATACCAGCCCATGATATCAAAGGTTTTACCGACAGCAGATGCTAACTGGCGTTTGGTAGGAACCTGGGTTTCCTCAAGGGAGGGGGTACACACATGAAGGGTGTCAGTGGAAGTATTCCAGTGTAAGCCCAGTGTCTTGGGGCACTCAGAAGGAGATATAACTAGGTTAGAGTTATCCACCTCTTTTAGTTCAGAAGGTAAGTCAGCTAATAGTTCACTGGAGTTAGACCTCCATTTTCTAAGAGTGAAGCAAGCTAAAGACAAGAGTGAGTTTAGATCGCACCTCAGTTGCTTGGCTTCAGAAAGACTGTCAGCTCCAGTTAGACAGTCGTCTACATAAAATGATCGTTTGACAACTTGAGAAGCTTCAGGAAATTCGATCTTGTGATCTTCAGCCACCTGAAGTAATGCCTTTGAGGCCAAAAAAGGAGAAGAGGTAATACCAAAAGTTACACGACACATTCGCCAATCCTGTATCTGGCCTTCGGAGTCCTCGTGTAGGAATCTATGGAGGTCTCGGTCAGATTCTGCCAGACCGACTTCGCGAAACATTTTCGAAATGTCGGCCGACATGCCAATCGTATGCGTCCTAAACTGAGCAATCACAGTGGAAAGGAGAGGGTATAATGAAGGACCTTGAAGTAGGATGTCATTCAGCGAGAGTCCATTTGAAGAAATTGCCGAACCATCAAAAACTATTCTAAGTTTAGTAGTAGAGCTACTCTCCTTAATTACACCGTGGGTAGGTAGGTAAAATACTTCACCTTTCGGCTGAAGCAAGTCAGCTTCAGGTACCAGCTCAGAGTGTCCCAGGACTCTGTATTCATCCAGTCCTAAGTGGAATGCTTCCCACTGATCCTTTCTGATTAGAGACCTTTTGTTCTGGATGTACCTCTTGAGTGCAATACTTCTGGATTCTCCAAGAGATAGTGAAGGAGTCTTTCTAGGTAAAGATACTGAAAATCTACCCTGGACATCACGAGTCAGAGTATTGTGGAACACATCAAGTGCTTGTTTATCCTCTTGACGAAGTACGTGTTCATCATTAGGAACCTCTTCTTGATCCCAAAAAAGCTGTAGAATTTCATCAGCTCTAGCGTCGCCTGATGTAATCTTCATGCAGGTTGAAGATGAGTTAGGAGTAGAAATTTGGCCGCCGACAATCCAGCCAAATACAGAATTCCAAGTACGGAAAGAACGATCGGGAATAGATTCAGATTCGTCGTACGTACACCGGTTTGAGTCAGCAATGCTCAATAGCAGGTCGATTCGTCCTGAGTGACCAAACTCAGGGTCTGCAAGTTGCTTTCCTTCTAGAAAGGGTAAAGCTCTGATCGCACTCAAGTCTTGGGGACCATAGTCAGAAGTGATCTGATTAACCACGTGAGCTTGAATGGCAACCTCTTCACCTTCTACAACGCTTGCAGAACTCAAGATAAGGTTCACAACGTACTTAGAAGTTAGACATTTCGTTCCATTGAGTCCAGTGATCTCATGAACTAGATGGTGCTTCTTAGCTTTCAAGGATTGAGCTAATCGAGATGTAATAAGGGTAATACCAGAACCTGAGTCCATAAGAACTCTTGCTTTACACTGTCTGCCTGGAACGGACACCATAGCTAAAGCTGTAGCAGGCATGTAAACGAACGAAGGAATGAGCGAATTGCGCTGTTGGAATAAAGAAGTCTTAACTCCAGATGGGGAAGCAATTGAAGTAGACGCAGTTGAGCTAGCTTCTATTGGTTGAGATTGTGAGTTAGTGGGTTTAGAAGCAGTTGAGCTAGCTGTTATAGGTTGAGATTGTGAGTTAGTGGGTTTATGCAAAAGACTATGATGCTTGCGACCGCAATCTCTGCAAGTGGCCTTGCTAGAACAATAGTCAATTGTGTGAGACTTGCTTAAGCAATTGAAACACAGATGATTTCGTCTGGCTAGGTTATACCTCTTATCTGCAGTAAGACTCTTAAACTGTGAGCAGTGATATATAAGGTGACAAGAATCACAACAGGGACAACGATCCTGATTGTGATCTTTAGCATGCAAGGCTTTGGGTTTAAGAGTAGCTTTCGTCGGTGTTTGAAATTGCAAGACAGGCTTCGGTGGTAATATAGCTTCAACCGCTTGAGAGCGTCGCTTCAGAAACTTTATTAAGTCAACGAGAGCAGGTGGTGAGTGAGAGTCAGAAGTAAAATCTGACCAAAGCTTAATCAGCACAGTAGGTAAGAGAGGCTCTATCATAGCAACGAGGAGTTGTTCGAAAGTAGCGCCATCACAAGTCTTCATACCACTAGAGTGACGGGTTAGATCGTGAATTGTTTGACAGAGACTCTCATAATTGTCTTGAATGGGTTTCAGCTGTGACAGCTTCTGAACATGGTGTCTATAAACAATTTTGTTGCGATCGTACCGTTCCTGCAGTGCCTTAACACATTCACTAAAGGAGCCACCAGAGCCGTGTACTCGTACTATAGCCTTTGCACTTTTGTCGGCCATAGCAGTTTCCAAGCAACTGATTCTTTCGTGCTCAGTTAAGCCAGTTTCTCTGCTAAGTCTAGCAGAAAAGATAGACCAAAACTCTCGCCAATCAAGTAAGTCTCCCGAAAAGGTCGGAAGATCGAGTTTTAGTCGACTTTGAAAGTGAGGAACAACATGGTCTACCCTAGTAGAGCTTTCAGTAGTGGTTTTAACTTTTGGTTCAAAATCTAAGGAGGCTTTGTCTAGCAGTTGTTTTAGTAGTTCATGTACTTCGTCTACTACATTTTTTATGTCAGAACAACTAAGGTAGGAATGAGTAGAAGTAACGAAGGTCTTGTATTCTAGTTTGAGTTTTTCGTAGGACTCACGGCAAGCTTCAGAATTTAGCGATGAAGTGTTTAAAAGAATATTGGCATCGTGTTTGATGCGACTACCGGTACACCATGCTTGATGTTGATTATATAAACTCTCAAAATCATCTAACAACTGAAAATGATTAAGTAGCAATTGATTGTCTTTTACAAAATCAGCATTATCTTCACTAGGGTTAGTTACATCATCAATACGATTTTGTAATGCTTCATGCTCACTAACTAGATCTTTAAGTTTATTCAGCTTACTGGAAATTTCAGCTGATTTAATCTCCTGAGGAGAAAGTGAAGAATGAGACGTAAAGTATTGTTCCTGACGAGTTATCATACTTCGCCGAGCTCTCCTCTTCTGCTTGAGGACGTTGACATCAGTGATATCGGCATAGACAGCTTCATAGTCAATGGACATGCTGAAACAAATCTAAGGTGAAAATAACCAAGTATAGTTTAGATCAAACAAAAAGGTTTGAGAAATGAATGAAGATTGTTGAGATCAACAAAAAAAATGAGTAAATGAAATGACTGGTCAACCTCACAGTATCCACTAGGTGTATCCGACAGTACCAATTCTGTTCACCGTAGTAGAACTCCAATCGCGAAGCGAAGTCAGGACGAATTCCAGAGTACGAGTAGAGGTGAAGCTGTCGAAATCGGAAGTCTAAAAAGGAGGAGGCAAGTCTGAAGATCAACTCCAATGATGTATTTAAAGGTATAGTTCAACTCCAAAGGGAGAGGTAGGAATGAAGATCCAACACAGTACAAACTACAGCACGATTCCACAGAGTAAATGTACTCGGGAAGAATTGTTCGGATGAGTATCCGGCTCGAAGGACCAATGATGGACGGTCACGTCCTGCCAGAGAAACGTCCTGCTATGGAGCTGTGGGGTTGTAAGGCCCACAGACGATCTGGACTTTTGTACAAGTTATCTCTGGGATCTCGCTGTCTATCAAATGTGACAGAGACAGCCAAGTCCCAACAACCACAATTAATTATAATAGATTACAAATAAGTAATAGAACACAATGAAAATGAGTCACTGCACAGAAAGTGGAATAAAACGTAACTAAGATAATGCGAAAAGTGCGTGCATTATAATAAACAATAAAATAGCTACGGGGTATATTAATGTTCGACGATATCGGGAGTTTCTCGATATCGGGAGTTCATGAATGTTCTGCATATGCTTGAGGTTCTTCCAGGAATCCTAGCAGGCCTGGACAGTAGGCTATGCCATATTCTTTCCTGTTGGAGCTCTAGCTACGATCATTACTGGCAGTGGGTATGGGGTCGCTCAAGCAGCTGTGCACTCTGCTGAAGATGCCAAACTTGAAGCTGAAAAGGATCAAACAGAATCACAGAGAAAGTTTGATGCAGCAAAGTCTAAAAGTGAGAAAGCCAAGGTATATTTTAATAGTAAGCATGTTTGTGTATAGTAATTATACCTTTCTTTGTTGCAGATGATTGCTGAAGTAACTTCAGACTTAGTAGCCACCCTTAGCGGAATGGAAGTTATTTCAGAAGCTATTGCAACATTCTGGATATTGCAGTCGCTATCGTTTTCTAAACATAGTAAAGCAATGAAAACAGAGACTACATACTCCAAACCCCTTCTAGTTCATGGGGTGAGCCAGCAAAACATTGAAGAATGGAAAAAGGCCAAAAAAGAATTTGATAAATATGCCTCAGTTATGACTATTCTTATGAACCTCTACAATTTTAGTACTGAGGCTAGTGCAGTTCCTACAAGAGAGTTTCATGTGGATAAGCTGTCTTTCAACTTGAGCATTCCAGAGAACATTGATGTACAGCTGATAGAGGCCAATGCTGAGTAACTCTCAAGTCACAAGATGAACTATTCACAGTAGCTCAAATTTGCATACTTGCCATTGTACACTGAGTAATGAATTTTGTATTAGTTTTTCTTACTAGTAATTTATGATATTATTTATAGTTTTATTGAGGAATTGCTGAACAACTTTATCTAAGTTAAATGTCAACACCTTTGATTCACTTTGAAACTAAATAGGAAAAATTTTCTCTTACCTCATGGAAAGATAACAATTAGGAATGATAATAAATTTTGCTTTTATTTTGCAAAGTTCTTCCTCAAATGCACCAAACTTAACCTATATGTATTCTAAAATGTACCGATATTTCTCATTGCTATAGAGAAGATTAATATAAAACATTAAATACTTATTACTAAAGCAGAGTCCTATATTGAGTTGAAATGAGAAAAGTCTATATGTTACGACTGAAGATGGTAAATTGGTATTCATATAATTTCTTGCACATTTTAGCATTTTATAATTCTGCTAGGCTACAGCACTATCTCAGAAATAGCATGTATACATAATTTGCTAGCTCATTAACTCTTTTAAAAAGTTACGTATTACTTATAAATAATATCTGATCTGAGTATTGTAACACAGTTGAACATTTGTAATCATTGAAATAATCTGTGTTCAATAACTTCCAAATTTACCCATGACATAGTTCTCCTGTTGATATTAACTTAAATTTGTATTCATCATTAATTTAAATGCGCGTGTTTAATGGGCATACATACCATCCATCCATCCATACATACATATTTGTCACAGTAAGCACAATAAGGTAAAGGGGAAAGCAAACCAGCTAATGGTAGCTACTTTAAGGCGTCCCTACAAGCAAGCAAAGAGCAAATATTGACATTAATGTGTAGGGGAGGGGGGGGGGGGGGGTTAAACATGTAAGAAATATATAGATATCACATAGAAGAACAACTTCTTTAGGTTCAGCTTGAAATTTTTTGGTGTTATTTAGGCCAGCAATTGAATTAGGTACTTTGTTCCAGTGTTCTATAACTGAATTGATGTGACATATACACAGCGGTGTAGAAGATGTTTTGGTATAGGGGGCTCCACATGCATTTTTAGTGGTTAAAGGTGTTAATGTGAGAAATCACTTCGTTGGATTGAGCCCCAAAATTATGGGGGGGGGGGGGGGGGGGGGGGGGGGGGGGCTGTAGTCCTATACCTCAGATACATATACATGGATGGTAGAGTGGATTTATTATAGTTGTTGTTGTGAGATCCTGTATGTCTGGGATATTTTTCAGACAGATCTGATGGTAAAATTGAGGAACCTCCAAGTATACACTTATGCATATACAAAATTTGAAAAGTATGTATCAGTTCTTTCTTCTCTATACATATTTTTTTTATTCGTCTTTAGTTGGCTAAGTATTTTCACATTTTTCAACATGTCATGTACTTTCAATACAGGCCAACTTTCCTGTACGTTTCCACACCATCCAACACATGTCCTTCGCAACTCAAGTGCATGTGCAGGAAAGTGTTTTGAATACAGGGAATCATGTGATTTCTCATGAAGTACAAATGGTCACTTCAGCTAGTCTGCATATATCCTGTGGCAGGAAATTTAGCTTTTTGTCCAGTGTTAAAAGATTCCTCACATTTTTTTTCTCTTTCAGATATACAAATACAAATGATTAGTATCACTTCATAGGTTAGTGAGGTTTTCCTTCACAAATATGATGCTACTATATTGTATATTTATTATTTTGCATGTTTTTTTGTTTCACAAACATGAACTTGTATATGTAGTTAAGTTTTATTCCTGCTATAGCTGCATAACCCATCAATGAAAACTTCCTGTTCCCCATGTGATCAATGAACAATGCTACATTTACCTGGTCAAATATAATAATAAGAAGTCTTATCAATATTTGAATAGAAATCCTATTCATTAGGAGGAACAAAACAGCAGTTATTTATGCTATACATTATGTATGTATGTATGTATATAATATGTAAATATATACATATTACATTATATATATATATATATATATATTTATTGCAGCTTTGATATTTTTTCTTGAATATTTCCGCATCACGCGAGCGTTCTGTATTCTCCCATATTGTACGCTTGTTATTGTACGCTCCTTGTAGCGCGCGCGTAGCGAGTAAAATCAATGAAAATTGTATTCTTACCGGTTGAGAGAAAGTATCAAAGCAGCAATAAATCACTTATCACACTCGTCGTACAATATGGGAATGATATTTTACTCTCACGCCACATTTTCACTCGCCTTTGGCTGGTGAAAATATTTTGCGTGCTCGTAAAATATTTTCCCATATTGTACTCTGACTCGTGCTATAAGTATTATATATATGTGTGTATATGTATATACAGGTTAATGCAGACAGACATTGTAATATAGATCAACAAAAATCACACTAGTTTGCCCTTTTTGTCCAAAAATTAAGTTACAAATAATATGTGGTGAGACAAAAATAGCATTATATCTTGTATTAATGTCATTTATTAGGGCTTGATGGATAAATTCCTTTGTTCCATGGCTCACCTAAATAATACTCAATCATAAAGACTAAAAAGGACATGTTGTTGCAGCTCTAGATATTATTTGAGTACCCTTTGATTGTAATCTGTCAATTAAGCTGAAGATGATTATTAACTGAAAATCTATCTTAAGAAAAGCCAGACTACTGGAATATGAGGTACATTTGTTTTTTAGTTGTTTTATTTTTTAAAGTATTTAGCCCAAAAGTCTTAATATTAATTCAATAGCTACCTAACTAGTGATGTGCTTGAGCACAAATGGCGAGCGAGCCTAAAGACTATACTATTTTTATATGAATGATTTTGACTTCTAACACTGAAGCTACTGAAAATAAGGTCCAGTTTTTAAATTTAGCATACAGGGTAAAGGGATTTCAGTGCCATAGTAACAACTCTCTGCAACTGCTTGGAAGGAAAAAAATAACAACAAAACAATACACGTTATTTAAAAGTTTCTTTGTGATATTCTTTAGCTAAGTAGTGGTTGTAACACACAATGCTTTGACACAACTGGACATGCACCTACACACAGACTTATCTTCGCAGTAGTCTAGTGGACAATGTATTTTCAGGTAAATACTGTTGCGCATGGCTTATAACCATGACAAAGAGCGCATTGACTTACCACCGCCACTAACTCGAATAGAAATGGAAGTCCCTTAACACAATGCTTTGACACAGCTGGACATGCACCTACACAGACTTACCTTCGCAGTAGTCTAGTGGACAATGTATTTTCAGGTAAATACTTTGCGCACGGCTTATAACCATGACAAAGAGCGCATTGACTTACCACCGCACTGCACTGTGGAATGTTGAGATGCTTGAGCATATCAAACGCTGTGTCATTATAATGTGGTTTGCTTGGCTCTATGCTAGCTCAATTGCCAATTAAAATAAGGCACCATTGGTGCAAACCCTCAACTAATATGCAATAACACTTCAATCATCGTTTAGACTAATCTTTAAAACGTTAATCTGCATTAAAAAGTTGGGGAGGGGGAGTGGTGGGGGGGGGGGGGAGGGGTGGGGATCACAATATTATATAGTTAGCTTTAAAACACTACTACCATGAAGTAACAGGTGTTTTTTAGGTTGTTTACCTAAGGGGATTAAATAGAAAGTGCAATTTTCAATTTTTCAAGAGGCAAGCTAACATGAAAGGTTAAAAGATTGGTAATTTGAGTACAAATTTCACCCATATTTTATATTTTGTCTTGTTCATTATTTTTTCAGAGCGATTTAGTATCCAGGAGGGGGGGGGAGGGGTGGGGATCACAATATTATATAGTTAGCTTTAAAACACTACTAACATGAAGTAACAGGTGTTTTTTAGGTTGTTTACCTAAGGGGATTAAATAGAAAGTGCAATTTTTCAATTTTTCAAGAGGCAAGCTAACATTGAAAGGTTAAAAGATTGGTAATTTGAGTACAAATTTCACCCATATTTATTATTTTGTCTTGTTCATTATTTTTTCAGAGCGATTTAGTATCCAGGAGGGGGTGAGGGTGGGGGGGGGGGAGGGGTGATAAAAGAAACTTTGATTAAATTCAGAATATATACACAAATACCACAATAGAATGTTCACAATAGAATGAACAAGTTATGTGACACAGCTACGTATGGAGTTGAAGAGGTGTCAACTCACTTGTTCACTCTACTGTGAGCTGATGAAGGACTTTGAGTTCAAAATGTTCCCTATATTGTTTCAAGTCAACTCCATTAAAATAATGGCTCAATAACAAATACTCAGGTTTTAACATAACTGGCTATTAATATTTCATGTATTGGAGCTAAATAGGAGTGTCAGAAGTCAATGTTTGTATGTTACTATATTCGAGTGTTTGGAATTGTAACTTTAAGTCCCATAAGGTATGCATGAGCGTTTGCTGTAACATTGAATATTCTTTATCAAACAATGGAGTAAACAATGGAATATAGGTACAACCAAGGTAACTGGTAAGCCAGGCTGGTTGCTATAACCAGGGTAATGAACTTGCACAACACAGCCATGAGATCATAACACCATGTGATAACTTGAGTTCTCACGGCCATTGTACCTAGAAATAACATTGTGAATATATCTAGCTTGGAATAAAAGATTTTATACAGCCCAAACTTGTTTCCCCTAGAACATCAATAATATACCAAGAATGAACCTCAAAATTATAGTCATTTTGGTTGCTGTTGTAGTTTGTGCTACGTGTTCAAGCTTATAAAATACATGCAGCATTATTTTCAAATGATTCCTTGTATAATTGATCCAAAATAGAATTTTTATGTATTCAATAAAGAAGCTTAATAGAAAGAAGGGAAGGTCAGTTCTTTGTTCAGTGGCTGAACTACAATCATAAAACATTGTAGTCCATTATTTTAACCTACAAATACAATTGTGCTGTCATAATAGAACATTCAATTGAAGCATGTAAGCTAATTCCATCAGGTAATGATTTACTTGCATTAATGAATTTCACGTAAATAGTTAAGAATGGTGATTGCAGACTTTTTCTTATTCCAGCTTGCTATTAACTCACTCCTTCTCCTCACAATCTTTTGCATGTACTTTGAGGGCTTCTCTAGACATTTCCATACCACACCTTAGACATTCCATCTTGGGCTACAATAAAAAGCAACCTAATGTTTATGCCTCACGCCTCAAATAGCTCTTACCTCTTCTGTAATACCTAGTACTTCTGATATGTCTAAATCTTTTTGAAGAGGCCGAATATAAGCACGACTATTTCCAACTCTCTTTCTTTGAGATGACTAATTGAATCATGAACAATATAGGACAATGGTTCTAAGTTTCTACTATTGGAGACACAATGGCATAGTTCAAAACCATCTCCCTCCTTCAGTCGTGGGAATGCAGAAAATAATATATCACTTATTTCCTGGCCATTAAGATTCAGTGAAGGAAACTCGACACTTTTCTCCCAACTCTGTCTTTATTAATTCATCCTTTCCCCCATCTGTGGTTGGGATTCTTTGCTGTTCATAATATGCCAAGCAAACAAAATGATGTTTCCAAGCACTTTTCTTGACTTTCTTTTGCTTGCAGAAAAAGTATTCATTACCTCATCCTTTAAACGCTCTCTCTTGCCACTCCCAACTATTCCTCTGCGCATTCCTTTCATGGCTGCTAATGCTTTGTTTGTTAATAAAGGAATATTTAGTTAAACAACTTACTAATGAACAAGCAAAACAGGATTCTGACCTCTACTACTACCATCCTGGGAGTAGCGATTGATGCTATCATTGAAATAGCCTTTTTGACCTTTTTAATTTCTTGAACTGTCAAGTCCCTACCCTCCATCACTGGACACCCACTTCAGGAATGTACGCCCGTAACGGTAAGGTAAATCAAAGGAATGCTCGCCGTAAATCTATGGGGTTAGATGCCAATTAAACTCCGCCCAATTCTTCCTTGGCTCTCTTTAAATTGTAGTTTGAAGCCAGCTGATGTCGGGAGAAGCCATAAGTATGGCCACCAGCAGTGACATGGCTGAGTGCAGCTGCAGAAATCAATGCCAAATAGTTTTTCCCACACCAACCATACCAAACTTAAAATAAGCATTAAGTGTGGCCAACTGAGCTGGACTATGTCTTCGGGTATTTCCAGCCCTACTATCAGTTTCAATTTCCATCACACTTTCTTCACTGGGAGACCCTTCATAGCTCTCAAGAGTACAGCAATCATTCAGAGACAGCAGTTTGTCTGAGAAGAAAATTAAGGTAAATTTGTCCTTTTTGGGCCAACAAACTTCAACTAACTTTTTTTGCCCATTATTCCTATAGATAAATTCGCCTTATGAAATTTTCAAAATTGTTGCTGTATTGAGTAAAATTTTTTTGGTTGATCAGATAAGAAAATTAATGACGCATAAGCACATCGGATTATATAATGGGGGAAACACTTGTCTTACCTGTATACAATTGATTGTTCAAAATAATCAAAATCCCTGTCTCTCTCATCTATTTTTCTGTCAATTCAGTCCATTCCCGCCTTTCTTGTTTTATGTATTATTCTCTATTGCTCCATTGCTTGCATTGCTAGATTTGTTGCTGGGTTTTTTGTTTTCCATCTTTCATTTTTTAGAGTGGTAGAGAAAACGAACTATGAAATTATTCATATAGATTCTCTTCAGTTCCTCTATACTCTTGCTTCCAGTTCTATTCTTGCCCCCCCTTCCCCCCCCCCATTCACATTGTCTAACTTAGCTCCCCCTTGGGTGACAAGCAGGAATAGCCCTAATGATGTTAGGATAATAGGGTGTTGAATGCTTAAGTTCTCTGTCTGATTCTTTCAAGAGAGCTGCCACATACACAGCTATGATAAAAGTCTAAGTTTTTGTCGTGTTTTCAATAGGATGACATCAAGTAGTAGTGGGGATTGACAGAAACATTTTCCTATGCATATCGCTGACTGTATTTTTTGTTAATTGAGAAATGTAAACTTGTATAAATTGGTCCAAACTATTACTGGACTATAATTTATTTAAAATTAAAACTACCTGAAAATGGTATTCATTCTGATAAAGAAGTTTGGACATGCAGCTCAAAAATCCTAGCATAGAGAACATGGCTATTTGGATTTTTTAGCCAAGTCTCACACATATCGTGGCGCTATAGTAAATAGGCAGTCTGGTCCTTCGACTTAGCTAGGCTGGGTAAAGAAGTGACCATCAGCAAGGCTATACCAACCATTTGTTAGAGTCCTGTTCATGGTCCTTCGAGCCGGATACGAACCAGCGACCTGGAAGTCTCCCTCGGACTCAGCAGTCTGGCAGTCTCCCTCGGACTCAGCAGTCTCCCTCGGGCTCAGCAGTCTTCCTCGACTCAGCAGTCGCAGTCTTCCTCCGGCTCAGCAGTCTTCCTCGGACTCAGCAGTCGCAGTCTTCCTTGGACTCAGCAGTCTTCCACGGACTCAGCAGTCTCCCTCGGATTCAGCAGTTTGACTCGACTCAGCAGTCTCACTCGACTCGGCAGTCTCGCCAGACTCATTCCATCTCACTCGACTCAGGCAGTCTCACCCGACTCAGCAGTCTCACTCGGCTCAGCAGTTTCACTCGACTCAGCAGTCTCACTCGACTCAGCAGTCTCACTCGACTTAGCAGTCTCACTCGACCAACAGACTCATTTAGTCTCACTCGACTCGGCCAGTCTCACTTGACTCGGCCAGTCTCACTCGATTCAGCAGTCTCGCTCGATTCAGCCAGTGTCACTCGACTCAGCCAGTCTCACTCGACTCAGCCAGTCTCACTCGACTCGGCAGTCTCACCCGACTCGGCAGTCTCACTCGACTCAGGCAGTCTCACCCGACTCGGCAGTCTCACTCGGCTCAGCAGTTTCACTCGACTCAGCAGTCTCACCCGACTCAGCAGTCTCACTCGACCAACAGACTCAGTTCGTCTCACTCGACTCGGCCAGTCTCACTAGACTCAGCAGTCTCACTCGACTCAGCTAGTCTCACTCGGCTTAGCCAGTCTCACTCGACTCAGCCAGTCTCACTCGACTCAGCCAGTCTCGCTCGACTCAGCCAGTCTCACTCGACTCAGCCAGTCTCACCCGACTCAGCAGTATCACTCGACCAACAGACTCATTCCGTCTCACTCGACTCAGCAGTCTCACCCGACTCAGCAGTCTCACTTGGCTCAGCAGTTTCACTCGACTCAGCAGTCTCACCCGACTCAGCAGTCTCACTCGACCAACAGACTCATTCCACTCCTCAGAGAAGACGAGACACCATACACTCCAGCTGCATCATCCTAAGATGAAGCACCTCACTCCCCGGAGCATGTCCAGGACTCTCCTGGACAACTGGCACAGGCTGGCCCTGGCCAAAGAACAATAAACTGCTAGCTCAGTCATTCACCATGTATTGTTCATTAACTTAACTTACTCGCCCTTTACCCACCATTAATGATATTCATTTCCAAGACCACTGACTTCCTGTCAGTGGTCCCTATTATTTAAGCTGGTTCAATTGTTGTATTTTTTGTTGCCTATCAACTTTGTCAAAGGAGTGCGCATATTTGCGAGTGTCCTTGCAAGGCTGAAAGCTCTCTGTGGCCATCGGCTGCACAAAACACATATCGTGGTGCTATAGTAAATAGGCAGTCTGGTCCTTCGACTTAGCTAAGCTGGGTAAAGAAGTGACCATCAGCAGGGCTACACCAACCATTTGTTAGAGTCCTGTTCAAGTATAAAGTAATTGCCATAAGTTAACACTTTGGTTTTCAATCAATTCTTTTTCACTGTTTGTAGCTATAGCAAGTCGGATTGAGTACATTAATAATATAAAAGCAACTTAAATATTAAGAATAATTAACTGTATAATATGGCCTAGCAGAGCTGGATCCTCAAGAAGAAACATAAATTAAGGCATTCTAAGCGGTCACAGTCCATAGAACTGCCAATCAAGGAGAAGGTTTCCAAGACGAGATGGCAGGTGTTCATGAAACAGTTTGGCGGTACTTCTGGTAAATAAAATTTAGTATGTACACTGTATGCTGTGTGAGCATATTGCTTTCTTGCAATAGCTGGAAAAGATGCCATGCAGAAAGGTCCTGCTGCCTTTAGTTCGGCTGCTAGTGAAGTTTACAAGAACATGGCAGATAATGACAAGAAGTTGCTTGAAAACACAGTAGCTGAAGACAGTAAGAAAAAAATGACAATAAAATCTATCAAACGAGAGGGTTCGAAACTATTTCATAAGATTCAGCTTCAGGTATATAGCTTTGTTATTTTTTTGAAATGCAATTGTTTTTAATGGAACAAGTTTATGAGAATTGTGCATTAATTATTGAATCACATTTTTCGTATATGTTTTAGCTTATCTGAATCTTTCAAATACAGTAGTAAGGATGCTGTGACTGCTTAAACTGTACATTTTGGTCTGCTTTTAATCCTTAGCCAGCTTGCTTGCTATTCAATATAATGTGCATATATATATACATTTCTTTATGTATTTAATACGTGATGAGATGTACAATGTTTGAGACACGGCATGTTAGAATTTCCTTGTACTTAAATATATATTTAAGCTACATTTTCCTGCCTTCGGCTCGTGAAATACTGGCTCACTCATAAAATATTTCACCATATTTCACTCGAAGTCATGCTAGAATATTTTTGCTTCATGCAAGTGTTCTATTTTCTCTTGTATTAAACACTTGTTAGTGAATGCTCTAAGTGGTGCATGCATAGCAAGTAAAATCAATAAAAAAATTATATTGCAACTGGTTGAGTTATAACATCAGGAGGGCAATAAATTACTTTATACTTGTCGTACCATATGGGAATGATATTTTACTCTCATGCCATATTTTCACTTGCTTTAATGGCTCGTGAAGTATATTACCTCCCCATAGTACTCTGACTCGTGCTAGAAGTATTATAATTATAATATATATATGTATATTATATGTAATTGGCTTCAGATAAAGCAATTTCAGCTAATTGGGTATCAAGTATTGGCAGTGGGGTACTTTGAAGATGACGTGCAAGTGGCATATACAACTGATCTGGAAGGGTTAATGGATCAATCATATGTAGAATCTATTCGAGCTGCTATGATCAATGGTATTCGTTATAAAATTTTTTTATAAACTTTTGCAACTTGATTAAGTTTATTTTATGCAGGATGCTTTTCCATGAGTGAAACTCCAGTCCTCTGCTCCAAATGCTCAAGTATAGTTAACTCCACAACTACAGCACTGCCACCCTCACACCATTTTCCTTTTAAATCAGCTTTACCATCATCAGATCTCTCCACCGATGCAAAACCGAACAAGTCACATGCTACTCAGCTTCCACCCATCAAGCCCACCAAGTCACGTGCTTCTCAACTTCCATTTATCAAGTCCACCAAGTCACATGCTACTCAACTTCCACCCATCAAGCCCACCAAGTCACGTGCTTCTCAACTTCCATTTATCAAGTCCACCAAGTCACATGCTACTCAACACTTGCCACCCATCACGCCCACCAGCACGTGCTTCTCAACTTCCATGTATCAAGTTCCACCAAGTCCACCTGGCTTACTGCAAACTTTCATCCATCAAGTCCACCAAGTCACATGCTACTCAACTTTCATCCATCAAGTCCACCAAGTCACATGCTACTCAACTTTCATCCATCAAGTCCACCAAGTCACATGCTACTCAACTTTCATCCATCAAGTCCACCAAGTCACATGCTACTCAACTTTCATCCAACAACTCCACCAAGTCACACCAACTTTCATCCATCAAGTCCACCAAGTCACATGCTACTCAACTTTCATAAGGAATAGCCCTAATGATGTTAGGGATAATAGGGTGTTGAACTTGTCTACAATCAGTATGGGTCATGAGATCCTCAGAAGTGTGTCTAAGATTTGGCCAGAGATATACATTATCGTATTGATAGTGGTTAGTGTGCAGCAGTTCAATATGATGGGATTTCTTGGATAATATTTGTTTGACTAGGTATAAACATACTTGATTATTAAAGTTCAATGTTTTTTTTTTTAATAGCAGCCTAAATGTTTTATTAATAAGAACATTTAGGTATGACTAGTGGTTTGTAATAATCAAGTATGAATATGATGGGATGGAAGTCAACGGCTTCTATATCGATACCTGAACACAGCTGATGTCTTTTATAGTAGGCATTCACTATGTATATAGAAATTTGTAAGTACTGTA